>Ga0114922_10000865_pt1 | contig 29051 bp, 28 predicted proteins | sample AartaG_FD_100975 | JGI IMG/M metagenome (GOLD analysis project Ga0114922, IMG submission 100975) | Deep subsurface microbial communities from Aarhus Bay to uncover new lineages of life (NeLLi) - Aarhus_00045 metaG | ecosystem: Environmental > Aquatic > Marine > Oceanic > Sediment | place... | reverse complement strand
TGGTTTGACGTGCTGGACAGAGGTCGGTTCCACCCTTGGAACGCTTAAATAGCACAATAATATATATCGCCAAATGGGGCAAGGAAAAATTACTCAAAATTCAACTTTTTTGAGATATCTTTTCAGGATGGACTGGTCTTGAGGGTTGTCAGAATCCATGACATAAAGTTCAGCCAGCAGCTTGCTTTACCACGATTGATTGTATATAATAATAGCAGGCAAGCATACCAACGAAATTGATTGTCTCTCTTTGAAAGAGAAGGAGAACCATCATGTCGAAGCTAAGAGGATTCACGCTTATAGAATTATTGGTCGTGATTGCTATTATTGCGCTGTTGATGTCGATACTGATGCCGGCACTGGCGCGCGTCAAGGAACAGGCCAGAGTAACAGGCTGTCTGGCGAATCTCAGACAGTGGAATCTCGTAGCCAAGATGTATGCTGACGATAACGACGGCAAGTTCTGGTCCGGCTTTGGCTCTCTGGGCTATTGGTGGCCGTGGCAACTAGAAGACAAACTAATGGGCTGGAAGACGAACAAAACCTGGTTCTGCCTGACGGCAACAAAACCAATAACAGACGAACATGGTGTCACAGCACCAACGCTCAATATATTCAATGCCTGGGGCATATTTGGGGGTACTCATGGGGGCAACAGTGCACCTCCAGGCGGAGTGGCCGGAAGCTATACTATCAACGGCTATTGCCTTTCCATACCTATGAATGCCACATTCGAGAGCGGCAGCCCTGCAAGAGACGGCTTTCGGTCGCCAGATGTATCCGGCGCTGGTAATGTTCCATTGTTCCTTGATGCCCTTCGTTTTGACCTGTGGCCCTCACCGACCAATGCGCCTGCTCAACATCAGTATGCAGCCATAGTCGGAGGAGCCAGCAACAATATGGCCAGGTGCTGCATTAACAGACATGCTGGGTTTGTAGGCTGTTCTTTTCTGGACTTCTCGGCAAGGAAGGTGGGCCTCAAAGAGTTATGGACACTTCGGTGGAGTCGAACATTTGACACGACGGGTCCCTGGACTGTGGCCGGCGGCGTTTTGCCGGAAGACTGGCCCCAATGGATGAGAAGCTTCAAAGACTATTGAAAAAACGCTAACAAGTTTAGGTTGCTCCTCCAATGCTTCTCTTGTTTCTTAAAACCAAAACTCCTAAGGCTCCAAGTCCCAGAAATCCAATTGTGGAAGGTTCTGGAATGGGACATTGACCTACGGACTGATGTAAACTATAGTCGTAGTGTATCTGATAAGAAGGACGTCCGAACGAATAGCCCAAGCCTCCCAACCAGTTGTATTGCCCTCTATCGAGATAATAGTATTGTCCCTTGTCTAAGAAACGATACCACCTTCTGTCGATATAATCTCCCGCGTTAAAGTGGCGGCTCCAGACGACATACTCGCTAATTGGAAATTGCTCACCACTGAAACTAAACCAGGCTGTATGTTGTCTATTTGTAAATCCAACCGCCTGGTCCAAATCTCTTTCAAACAGCTTCGGGTAACAGGGGTGTCCCAACTGATAACTCAAGCCTCCCAGCAAATTGTACTGGCCTCTATCGAGGTACTGATATTGCCCCTCATCTAAAAGATGATACCACTCCCTGTCAATATAATCCCCTGCAGAAGCACCATCTAAATCAAAAGATGTTGCATTAACTCTACTGACTAAACCAAGGGATGCTATCGCGGCTAATCCGCCAATTCCAAGTCCTCTTAAAAAGCGATGTGTAATCCCCCTGGTGGTGCGGGAATCTTCGTCCATGATTATGCCCTCCATGTATGTTCTCTCCTTTAGAACATCATTCACTCCATTTGGCTTCGGAACCCTGAAAAACGAGGACCCGAACCCGATCCATTAGGCATTATGATAAGACTTTTATAAGACAAATCAAATCCTTTTTCGTAGATTTTTTTGGGAGTCCAGGTAAAATGTAATGCAGCATGTGGTTAAATGGTTCCTATTTCGTAAGACGCTGAGGATGAACAAACCGAGCATCTATCGGATACTTGAGCGTCACCGGGAAGGCATACTGGACGTTGCATAAAACTGAATGAAACGATTATTGAATCATAACCTAAACTATGGGAGTGGAGGCATCATATCTCTGCATCCGCTGGCTTATCATTTCTTTCATCCGCTTTCAGGATGTCCGCTCGCTGTTGTAAATCTCTCAGTGTGTAGGCCAGCAAGTAGAAAGGCTTTCACTCCCAATTATTCTATCGTCCAGACTGAACGAAAACATAAGGAATTTATTATGGGCAAAACACAGCGTCCGAACAAAGGGCGATAGAGGGTAGATTATGCTGTGGCGAGGCCTTATTTATCTCTTGGCTCTGCGTCCTTTTTATCCCTTTTTTTCGCCAGTGGCTTATCCACCATCCGCAGCCATTTCTCTATCGCCTTTGTTTCAGCTTCTTCGTCCATATCGCTCTCTGTTAGTTACGAATAGCTAATCGTTTCTTACGTGCCTTGTTGGTAGCTTTATTTGCACATTCCTTACACCACATCGCCAAACCATCTTTGTTCCTGCGTGCTTTGTAAAAGATACTCTCGGTCTTCCACCTCTTGCACCTTCTACATCTTTTTTGTTTCACCACGTCAACAACTCGATGACACTCCTCATATCGATAATATGTTTTCAGGCCCTTCCCCTCTTTCTTGTAACGCTCTCGCAGATATGCACGCACGCAGTCTTTGCACCAATATCTCAATCCGTCTTTATTTCTACTATCCTTGCCAAACTTACTCTCATTTTTCCACTTTTTGCATTTGTTACAGCGTTTCTGATTCACGCCATCAATGGTCCGATGGCTCTCCTCATGTCGATAGTATGTTTTCAGGCCCTTCCCCTCTTTCTTGTAACGCTCTCGCATATATGCCCGCACGCAGTCTTTGCACCAATATCTCAGCCCATCTTTGTTCTTGCGATGTATGGTAAACTCACTCTTGTCTTTCTGCTTTTTGCATTTGGTGCACTGCTTCATCTTCACTTCTCAGTTTACGTCTTTCGCCTTCTTTTCTTTAGGCCTAATCTGTGTATTCTCAATTGTGTCGCCGGGACAGGTCGCCCAATCTGGTCGGCTATTTGCTGTGCCGTTCTACTCGGATATAGTTTCCTTAGCAGATTCAACTCTCTCTTCGACCAGACAGGCTTCGGTTTTCCAAGTCCCAATTTACTTGCTTTGTATGCTACCGCTCTGACCGTCCGTCCAATTTGGTTCGCTATATCCCGTGCGCTATTATCTGGATACATTTTCCTAAGCAGAGCTTCCTCTTGCTTTGACCAAACAGAAGCTGTTCCCACTTTTTTGAGGCCGAGGAGATTTGCTTTATGTCTAACACAATCCGAAGACCGCCCAAGTTTGTCAGCTATGCTTTGTATATCTTCAGCTTGATCTTGGTAAAGTTTCTTGAGCAGTTTGACTTCATTGGCTGACCACCGACGATATTCCCTCGTTTTAATCCCCATGCTGTACGCTTTTTGTCTCACCGCTGTCAAAGGCCGTCCAGTTTGCTCAGCTATTTCCCTTGCTCTTCCACGCGGGAAAAGTCTCTTGAGCAACTTAAGCTCATCTTCTGACCATGTAACCCAACTGTTTTTCTTGCTCTTCGCCATTCTTCCTTAATTCCTTACTCCTGTCCTTGCCTCGATACACTGCTTGCACTTACGGGCTTTATATTCTAACGTTGCCAGAAGTGGTTTAAGCTCCTGGTCTTTGGTCTCGAAAGTTGCCTGCATCAGTCGCTCGATAATGCCGTAAAGTTTGGTCAAGTGCCCCCTGTGTAGTTATCCCTCGATAATCCCACTCGTATAAACCTTCCTCAAGGTCTTTGAGATAATCAGCAATAGACTTTATTTCTGCCTTTTCCATACACGACTCAATATCTCCGATGGAGTGTCAAAAGGAAACACCTGGCTTTCTTCGTTCTCGATATCTCGACCAAATATGTTATGATATCTATATATGGCGAGTCTGTTTTACTTACTGCGTTTTAGAAGGGCCGAGCGAGTTAATGCAAGAGATTGAGATAGAAGTAATTGACAAGAACCGTCATCTCGGAGCGGTCAAATCACTTTGGCGTGACTACTCAAAGACTCTCGGTTTTTTCCCAGACGGAGCTTTTGAAGACTATGCTGAGAATAGAACTATCTTAACCGCGATTGATAGAAATGGAAACTGTGTTGGTTATCTTCTATATCGATACTCAAAAGAGATGACAGTCATCGCTCATCTCTGCGTAGCCGATACCTTCCGAAGGAAAGGCATAGCCAAAAAACTTGTAGAGCGCCTGATTGAAATTACGGGAGAAACTCGCGGGCTTACACTTAAATGTCGAACGGATTACGAAGCCAATAATTTCTGGCCTCGTGTGGGATTTACTGTAGAACGTTATGTTAAAGGTCGTGGGCATCAAAGCAAGGATTTAGCCGTTTGGTGGCGGAGACAGAAAGATGAAACATTATTCACAGCAGCAGCTCGACAGCTTTGTGAATCGAAAGTCTCTGTTGTCATCGATATGAATATTCTGATCGATTTGGTCGATAGCCCATCTGACAAGACAATTCCTTCTAAGTCGCTTCAAGCTGATTGGCTTGTTGACACAATTGAGCTTTTTGTAACCGATGAGGTTTTCAACGAAATCAATAGAGCTTCAAATCCTTCTCGTAGGAACACAATGTATAATTTCGCAACCCAGTTTACTTGTCTTCCTTGTGATAGCGCAAGATTTGATGAGGTTCAACAATCTCTTAGAACACTCTTTCCAGAAAAGATGAGCGAGCAAGACAGGTCTGACTTACGCCAAGTAGCACGAGCAATTGCGGCTGGGGCTTCATTTTTTGTCACCCGCGACCGTCCTTTGCGGAAGATTGCTGATGACATTGAAATTAAATATGGGCTAGTCATCTTGAATCCAACGGACCTTATTTTGAGACTTGACGAATTGCGGCGTACCAGTGAGTATCAACCTGTACGATTTGTTCAAACCCACTTTGATATGAGGCTGGTTAGAGGTAATGATGTAGATGGAATTGTATCACGCTTTTGCAATACCGAACTTGAGGAGAAACCTTCCGAAATCCGCAATAGCCTACACAGATTTCTTGCTGAGCCGAATAAATATTGCTGCTCAATCGTATGCCAAGATGACAAAAAACCTGTTGCTTTGTTTGTGATGAATATCTCTAAGGAACGAAACTATGAACTGGAAGTCCCCGTGATTCGAGTTTGTAACGATTCGCTCGCCTCAACGCTTGCTCATCAGATGATCCGCCAATCTATCTTAGCCACCCTACAGAAAAGCTTACGACTTACAAGCGTCACAGACAAATTCTTGCAGAGTCAAATCATTACAGCACTGTACAGATTTGGTTTCTTTGAAACTTTTGATGGCTGGGTGAAAATAAGCCTTCCGGTTGTGGAGACTTCACACAAGATTGCAGACCGAATTGTAAACATAGGCGAATACATATCCGTAGAAATAGAAGGATTAGAAGAGTGGGCTGACATGTTACGTGACTCAAATCGAATAGCTATACCAGAGGAGGCATCCGAACAAGAGCATCTCTTATGGCCCGTAAAAATAGCGGACGCTGAGATTCCCACGTATATTGTTCCGGTCCAACCACGATGGGCTCAGGAACTTTTCGATGAGGAACTGGCGAGTCAACTTCTCTACGGCAGAAAACCTGAACTCGCTTTCAATACAGAAGCAGTGTACTATCGCTCAGCTAAAGGACCTCATATAACCGCACCGGCCCGGATACTCTGGTATGTGAGCAGTGACCGTACAACAATAGGGGCAAGGCATCTTCGTGCATGTTCTCGCCTCGACCAAGTGGAAGTGGGTACACCAAAGCATTTATACCGAAAATATAGACGCCTTGGTATTTATGAATGGCAGCATGTGTACAAAACCGCAAAGGAGGACATTGGCCATAACATTATGGCGTTGATCTTCAGCGATACAGAGCTACTGGTTAAACCCATCAAATGGCGAAGACTAACCGAATTGTTGAAGATTAGAGGAATTCATTCACAAATCCAACAACCACAGCCCATCCCAAAAGATTTATTCCTAAAGATTTATTCGGAGGCAGCCGACTTAAATATAGTATGATTGCACCACAAGACGCATTATTATTGTCTATCCATCCCGAACATGCACAAAGCATCTTTATTGGAACAAAGACGGTGGAGTTGAGGCGAGTCCGGCCACAAGTTTCAAAAGGTAGCCAAGTCCTCATTTATGTATCATCACCAATCAAGGCCTTGGCCGGTGGCTTTGAGGTCGAAGAAGTAATTGAAGACAAACCAGAGAAGCTTTGGGATAGAGTCCGGAGATACGCTGCAATTACAAGGGAGCAGTTTGATGGGTATTATACTGACGCAGTGACAGGTTATGGCATTATGATTGCTAATGTTTGGGCCTTAGACCGAGCAGTACCTTTAGAACACTTGAGAAAAAAGTTGCCTGGCTTTCAGGCTCCACAAGGCTATAGATACTTAAAAGATACAGACATAAGAAGCGTAGGTGTGTCGAGAGACTCCCGCTCTCAAAGCACTCCTCGGTTTCCGCCTTCGTGAAATCAAGGGCAATTCAATTAGGCATAAGCGTTGTTCACCCACGGCCGATTCGAAGACAATTCCGAATTGCACGCGGCAAGAGAAATGCTTGCCCAAGCGGACTTTGTCATATGAGGATGAAGTCAACGGTGTCAAAAAAGTGTCAGTCGCTACCAGTAAACCACTCCAGGTTCCACTTGTAACTCACTTGTAAACTACTTGTAATCCTCATTTTCGGCTCAAAATCGGCTCATAATCACTTGTTAATACAGGGCTTACAACCGGAGCATCGGACTGAAAATCCGTGTAAATCCGCCCCTGCCCATTTCATCTAGCTCTGAGCTTCTTGTAGCAATCGCTGGTCATACACCTTGTCTTCCTCAGGAGATGTACGCCGTTCACTCCCAGAACTTAACCAGATATCGTTACAATCCCAAGTAAGATTTGCACCAGTTCCATACTCTTATTGAGTAACCGAAACTCAAGCTGATGTGCTTCAAAAAAAGGAACTACTGAAAATTTGATTTTAGAGGGTAACATGGCAACGCAAGAAAAACTCAATTCCGTATCCTCAGAATTACGCAAGATTCCTGAAACGGTAGATACTTGTCATGGTATTGCTCAAGCCCTCATCGAAGCCAAAGAAAAGGTGTCCTATGTGGGCAACATATGGGCATTAATCATCCCAACGGACTATGACAGGGCTAGGCAGCAAATCATAGCGAATTGCTCTTCAACGCTTCGCGGTCTGAAGGCTATACGGCGGACTACACTAAGCCCCGATGCAATAAGAGCCAGCACCCGTCTGCGCAGTGTCCTGAGATGCTGCGGGATGTGTCCAGCAGAAAACCTGAAAAATATGTCAGAAGGGAAGAGCTTTCACTGTCTTGTCAAAACAGCTTCGGAGAACAATACAGCGGAAGGATTCCAATTTAGGCTCGATAAGAAAGGGCGAATCATTGAAAAAAGATAAGCCACAATCTAGATATGGCAGAATCGAAGGCATAATCGACATTGAGAGCTGGGCAAGAAAAAGGGTTACCCTCATAGGTTTAGGTAGTATGGGCCAGCCCATATCCAGTCAGCTTGCTCGGCACGGCGTAGCGACTCGTCCACCCGGAAGGATCAGATTAATCGATGGAGACACTGTTTCCCCCAGAAACCTAATTGGAACCGAATACAGATTGCACCACTTAAACAGACCAAAGGCCATTGCAGCTTCTGAGACTATCGCAGAGATTAATCAAGACGTAAGTGTGTCTTATTGGCATCGAAGCATCAAGGATGATGACGTACCACACGTAGTTAAGATGGCTACCATGTCAGATCTCCTGGGCCTGTTCGCCGATTCGTTTGATTTGATGATGGAAATATCTGACCGATGCTACGACATCTGCCCCCAGGTCATGGCTCTTTTTGGACCTGGTGCTGACTATGCAGAGGTCGCTTTCAGTATTCCGGGAGCAACGTGCAGGATTTCCGAGGCTATCGGCAAGCGAAAGCGGAAAACGATTTCTAAACCGACAGCCCTAGGGTGTGATACCGCCCATATATCCAACTTTGTGGCATCCGTGTGTATGCGAATTCTCCTCGGAGAGTCCCAAAATACCTTGTTGGTACCTTGCTATAACAACGCGTCCCTGCTCATCGTGGGATTGCGTAGTTCTTGGATATTCAGGAATCAGCCCAGAGATATCTTGAGAACAGTCGTATGTGTTCAGACCAAATGATAACCCTATTTTAATAAGGAGAAATCGTTATGAAGGTGCAAACAAAAATCAAAAAATCGACAGTAATTTGCGAAGAAGTAGCCACTTTGAGCCCACCGGCAAAGGTTGCACTTCCCACCTTGACTCACAAAAGAACCAAACCATCACCGACATCCGTGGAGGTTCTTCCCAACATAGCGAAGAGAATCTCTAAGATCCATCCAACAGCGAAGCCAAGGAAGAAAGAAGGGAACCTTTCTGTTCGGAAACCTACGGTCTATGAAAGGCCTATACGATCTTTTGATTAGAGATAGTGAAATCATATCGAACGGAACACCAAAGAAGTGGTGAAATATCATCATGCCAGCAATGTTGGGGCACACACCTGGAGAAGTAGATCGTGAAACCACCTTCAGACCTTATTGCAGCACTTGGCCTGAATTCAACGGTAATTCCAGAAGTAAGATGGCTATCACAAAATAGCCACTAAGCTGCCATTCTGAACAGACAGCCCAACCGGGCTCCGTAAGAATCCGTCCTCTTAGCAACTCTATTCTTATGCTGGAACACTTACAACTGGCGTTCGATTTTGTCTGCACTTGTGACTCGCATCGGCCTAATTGTTTGGAGTCTACGTGTTCACCATGAAAAGAATTGCAAAAAAGTTGGTCTGTGGTTCTCAAAAAAATCAGAAGAATTTACTTGCGCCCGACCCGAGCAATGTGTTAGCATTTCGGAAGTATACTCAGCGTGTATGGTCCAAGGTAGCAGGTAGGCCAATTTCTGAAGAGGAGGCCGATCAGATTATCGAGGATTTCGGCCGATTTCTTTGCGCTTTGGCCAGGATGAAAGGATAATTATCATGAAGAAAAAGAATCGATTACTAAGAGTACTTAGCGTTTGCCGAGTCTCATCACGCGAGCAAAGCGAAGGTTACAGCCTTGAAGCCCAGGACCAAGCTAACCGTGAATGGGCAGAGCGTAAAGGACATGAAATAGTCGAGACCGTTCAGTATGTCGAAACTGCTTCTAAGCAAAAAGAAAGGCAACGATTTCGTGAGATTGTTAATCGCATTTGTAGTGATCCTACAATCAATGGCGTGGTATTTCATAAGGTCGACCGTGCCTGCCGCAACCTGACTGATTTGGCTATACTTGAGCGTCTGGAGACACAAAAGGATAAGAAAGTATTCTTTTCCAGTCAGGAATTCCCACAGAATGCAGCTGGACGTCTTGGGATTGGTGTAATGGGAGTTGTGGCACGTTGGTACACGGATAATCTTAAGGAAGAAATCAATAAAGGCTTTCGCAGCAAGGTCGAGGCCGGAGAGTATCCTCATAAACCCCCGTACGGCTATTGCATGGGTCGGAATTCCAACAGTTCCAAATTGCCGGTTCCAGATCTGCAAAAGGCCGACACTGTCCGCACAATCTTCAGGTTGATGTCATCAGGCAAGTACTCCATCGATACGCTCCGAGAAGAGCTTTTCCTACGCGGCATGTACTTTTCCCCAAGGACACAACGATGGACGCGTTCCTATCTGGCGAGATTATTGCGTCATCCGTTTTACATCGGCAAAATCCTCTGGCGTGGACAGATCTACGAAGGCAAGCATGAGTATCTTGTCGAGCAACGAACCTGGCAGCGAGTACAGCAAATATTGAATGGTCACAATAACGCCAAGCACTGCGAGCGGCGTCGATTCACATATGGACATGGACTTATCAAATGTGCCTATTGTGGCTATAGCATTACTGCCGAATTGCATAAACAGCGGTACACGTACTACAGGTGCTCGCAACTACGGTATCGCAAACACTCCGTTGAACCTGCTTGGGTACGTGAAGAGGTAATCGAATCTCAGATCGTCGCCATGCTGGAAAAACTCACGTTACCGAAAGAAGTCTGCGATTGGGCGATGGCGTATCTGGATCGCCTGTTGACCAGAGATCTGGCAGACATGCAGAATGAGTTGGGTAGATTGAAACGAAGGTCCTCCGAAACACAAGCTACCTTAGACGCTCTCTTGCTGAAGGCTGCCCAAACCGAGGATAATCTCGCAGAAGGATTTATGCAGCTAGCGAGGCAAAAACAGCATGAGGTGGCCCTGTTGCAACAACGGATTGAACAGACAAAAGCAGGAAAACAGGAAAATGGCCGTGATGCAGCAAAAATTATCGAACTCACACAACATCTTGTAGAACAATACGTTACGTTTCCGCTGCCCCAAAGACGCCAGATTGTTGATTCGGTGTTTTCGAACTTACAGCTTGAAGACGTAAACCTTTGTGGAGACTATAGGTTACCTTTCTCAATCCTGGCAGAAAACAGCCACCGTCCTCTCAACTCGGGGTGATAGGATTCGAACCTACGGCCTCCTGCTCCCAAAGCAGGCGCTCTAGCCAAGCTGAGCTACACCCCGGTAATTCTGGTGCCGCTATTGAACGTTTATTGCCCGATGCCATTTCGGAAAAAACATATCACATGCATCACAAAAATTATTCTACACATAACACATCAGTATTGCAATAGAATCCTTCTCAAGCGGGTGGATTGAATTCTGGAGAATCAATCGTAGGGGCAACCCGATGTGGTTGCTCTGGCCAGGCACATTGGCCAGCTCCTACCGTGGATTCATTACGATAATAGCTACATCGGTCAGGCTCTCTATATCACAGGCAGGTTTAACCGTTATATCCCAGACCAGGGGATTTTCATCATTGCTTTTGCGTTGCGCTACCGTTCCAACAATCACAGGTGTACTCAGGAATCCGGGCTTTTTCTGGGCATAAACGATGTCGCCAATATTGATTTTATACCTTGTCGAGACGAGCTGGACCTTGGCGGAGCTGTTACCGTTACCCTGCATTATCCTGTCCATATTCAATTTTGCTATCTTAACTGCTATTCTGGATGCCGGGTCGGTAATCAGCCTGACCTGGGCTGTGCGGGTGTCCACTTTGGATATGGTTCCGATGATGCTCTCGTTGGCCAAAACGAACTGGTTCTCAGCCACCCCGTCTTTTTGGCCGCGATTGATTACAAGCTCACTGCGAAATCCGTTGACAGAGGCTGCAATGACATCAGCTAACAGAAAATCCACACCTTTCCAAACAGGTCTATCCCGTAGTCCCGACAGCTTTTCAACCTTTTGACGTTCTTGTTTCAACCATTCGGTAACGTTGGCAAGATGGTTATGGAGCCTGTTGTATCTCTTGAGGTTGACGAGGTCTGTGGGCGAGCGCTGTTCCGATGCTATCAATCGGGATGTGGAAAGGGAAATATTTCTGCCTATACTTAAAGGCCGACGAAAAATGCGAACAAATCCGAACTGGAATTTATTTGTCAGCTTCCGCGGAGCAAAGAAGAAAATAAGCCCGGCTAACATAAACCAGATAAATAACATTCGCCCGGAGACTTTGGTCACATTCTTCGCCATAGTCGTATTGCGTATTTCGTATCACGCGCGACCGCACTACGAGTTATTCCCATCCATGCTCATTATGGTTCATTGTATCCTTCCACAGCTCCAGATTTTCCATGTACACGCTGGTACCACGGGCCACCGAGCTGAGGGGGTCATCGACTCTTTTGACTTTCAAGCCGGTTGCATTTGCCAATGCTTTATCCATTCCCCGCAGCAGTGACCCTCCGCCGCAGATGTGTATGCCATTGTCGATTAGGTCGGCGGACAGCTCCGGCTCGGCCTTTTCCAGCGTTGCCGCAACCGCATCTATAATCATAGCGACGGGGCTGCGCAGGGCTTCACGGACTTCCTCACTCGTTATAACGATTTTTCTCGGCATGCCGGAAATGGTATCTCTGCCGGCCACTTCCATCGTCAATTCCTCACTGAGCGGAACCGCCGAGCCAATTTCTATCTTGACTTTTTCAGCCCTTGCCTCGCCGATGAGCAGGTTATAAGTTCTCTTAAGATGGTTTATCACTGCTTCGTCCATATCGTCGCCGCCTATACGGATTGATTCGGAGGCGGCGATATCGGCCAGACTCATTATGGCCACTTCGGTCGTTCCTCCGCCGATATCGACAATCATAGAGGCGGTGGGCTCTGCGATTGGTAGTCCTGCTCCGATTCCCGCCGCCATTGGTTCATCAACCAGATAGACTTTGCGTGCACCTGCACGTTCGGCACTATCTATCACCGCCTGCCGTTCAACATCGGTTATTCCGCCCGGCACCGCGATTACCACCCGAGGCCTGACAAGTCCGCCCCTGCCGTGTGCTTTCCTGATAAAGTAGCTCAGCATCGCCTCGGTGATTTCAAAGTCGCTGATTACGCCGTCTTTGAGAGGTCTTATTGCACTAATCGAACCCGGCGTTTTGCCTAACATTTCGTGTGCAACCAGGCCGACAGCTTCGCCGTTGTTCAGGACAATGTTGGTTCCTTTGCGAACAGCAACTACGGAGGGCTCATTGAGGACAATACCTTTGTCGCGGACACAAACCAGGGTAGTGCATGTACCGAGGTCGATACCCATATCCATACTGAACAAGCCTAATATTGTGTCCGTTAGCATTTTCGATATATCCTTAAATTCTTCCCTAAATATTTAATTATCGTGCGCCATCACCTTTCCATTCGTTTGGGTTCACACCTCGATTGGCATTATCGGGATGAGAATTCCTTATCACAATATTTCGTTGCTCGGAGAACCCGGGACAACGGACGTCCTGCCAAGATGCTAAAGCAATATGTAGTTCGGCCTTACAAAAAAAACACTTTAGGTGGATTTGACCTTGTGCGCATGGCTGCGAGGTAATTCGTATTGTGGCATTTTTATAAAAGCAGACGAATTTCAAAGCCCTTAAACCTGCAGATTTGGCTGCAATAACGACCATAACTATCTTATTTACAATAAGATAGAGCAGTTTATCATTCACCACATTATTTTAGTAATTGGTAATTGGTTATTGGTTATTGGTTATTGATTCTTACCATTTACCACTTACCAGTTACCAATTACCAGTGACCAGTCAGCTCGATTAGGTCCTATAAAAAACCACAAAAGATGAGTCCAAAAATTACGAGAGCATAAACGGCAAGTGTTCTTATTTTTCGTATCTCGCTACTGCCAGTCGTCAGGATACCGGATGGATTCAGGCTGAATGTTGAACTTTCTGCACAGCTTTTCTACCAGCGCTTCTGCTCTTTTTATCTGAAAATCGGTTGGGATTTTGGCTTTGTCATCGACTATAACGCAGATACGAATAGTCTGTTTGCTGTAGTGTATGACCGATGATTGTCTTTGCCACTTTTCGGTTGCTAGTATTTGGCCGTCGTGGCCGACATGACCATTGCAGATAACGAAGTGGCAGTTAATCCCATTAGAAGCTTTTTCATTCTTTTCTCTAACGGGGTTAATATGCTCATCCCCGCCCACATCTCTCGATCCGCCGAAGGCGGATTCAATATTGCCGGATTCGGTGCCGCTATAGAAAATCTCGATTCGGCTCCAGCGTCCCGGTAATTGGTCAGCATGAGAACGGATGGCTTTTTTCACAGAGCCCAGACGGTAATAGCGTGAAAGACAAAATGCACCGGCAGATGGAGGATTATGGCCCAGTGCATTTAGAATTATTGCGCCCAGTGTGATTGAAACTCCCAGAACCACAAGAACTTTTGTTTCCCTCGAGTGGGTTGTCATCACTTGCACTCTCTGCTTACTTGTTGGTTAATTAGTGAGTAGAATACTCACCACCCACGACATACGTACTTGGCCAGAAACCGAAAGTCAGAGGTCAGATATTGTTCTGTTTTCTGAATTCTGCTCTTTGTCCTCTTGCCTGATACCATGTTCTTAGCCTCCTGCCTCCTACGATATTTTTGCTATCGGCCTTGTAGAAAAGCCGCTTTAGATAAGTTCCCTTTTTACATACCATGCCTAAAGTACCTTTCCATTTGTGGGGGTTTTTATAGGAGCCGGCAGGTTCCCACGTCCTATATAGATGTGCAGAAGTATAAGTGCATAAGAGCAAAAGTGCTTGTGCACCTGTAACCGGTGCCCGAGTATAGTTATGCACTGTTTATTTGTGGAATGGTGGGTTTTTGATTGTTTATTACGATAGTATTTTTTTACATTCGTTTATAGCGAGGTCCGCCCCCGCCTTCCGGAACCGTCCACCTGATATTGTCGAACGGACACTTCCTTTGGCAGGTCTTGCAGTGCAGGCAGTTGGATGGATTGGCCGGCTTTACATCATCGCCGATGGTCTCATATACTCCCGCAGGGCAGAACGTAATGCAGGGACTGTTGAATACCGGCGTGCATCTGGTCCTGCAAATCTCAGGGTCCAGAATCGTCAGGTGTGAGGGCTCTTCTTCGCGGTGCTCCGTGGCCGCCACTGCGGTGAAGGTGTCCTTGTCGAAATTCTGGTTGGGTTTTAGCTTGTATCGGGCGATTGTCATCGCCTCGTAATCTTTTTCAACCCCGAACTTTGGCAATAATCCGCCCAGAACCGAAAGCGGCATTCCCTGCAAAGGCCCGAACTTTGCAACCGTCTGCCGAAAGTTCCTCGCTGACTTCATTTCTTTTGCAACATTTGAGTGGTCAATTGACTCTGTGTATCTCGATGCCGCTGTTTCCGGATTATCGATACTTTCCACGATAGCTTTTGCCGCCTGCATACCTGAGTCGATAGCGTTGTGCAGGCCTTTGATTTTCAGCATATTCACAAAGCCGGCGCTATCGCCCAAAATCATCACGTTGGCCTTGCCTATGCTGTTGGTTTGCGGGTCTCTTGGAATAGCGTAGTACCCGCCTTCGGGAATCATTTTCGCCCCGGCCTCTACGACAGTGCCGCCATCGATAAACTGCTTTACAAAGCGGTGGTTCTTGAAATTCGTCAGTGCATCCTGCGGATTAAAATTGCAGTATTTCCAGTCGGCACCGACAATCATACCGACGGAAAGATGCTCCTTGACACCGGCATATACAATGCCGCCACCGAACATACCCGGGCCGATGACAGGTGTCCAGATTGGATAGCCCATAGCGTGAACGACCCGGCCGGAGGTGAACTTGTTATATTGCTCAGGACTTACCTTGATAAGCTCCTTTACGCCTAACGAATAAAGTTGAGGGCTTTGCCTTTGCAGATTTGCCTTTTCCACGAATTTTTCCGTCACAAGCCCATCGCATCCTTCGGCAAGCACCACGAAATCAGCATTTATTATTTCGCCCTCGACGTAGTTGGGCTGCTTATTGCCTTCTTTGTCGAGGCCCTGGTCAATGAGTTTGACACCTCTTGCCCCGCCGGACGGTTCATCGAGAATAATATCCTCGGCTGAAAAGCCGGTGATGACCTCGGCGCCGAGGTCTTTTGTAATTTGCCCCATCCATTTAGTGAGCTTACTTATCGATACCGAATAGTCTCCCTTGTGTATCATTTGGCCGAAGTCGAGGCGAAAAGCTTTGGCAAGGTTGATTGCAAAAAAGATATTAAACGCCAGCTTTTTACCGAGCAGGAACATAATATCGTCTTTATCTATCTTACTTGCGAGCACTTCGCGGGCGGCATCTGTATCCTGCCATCCGGGAGCTGCTGAATCCAGCAGTGAATGCAGAGGTTCAGGTTCCAGGACCGCACCGGAGAGATTGTGATTGCCCAAATCGGCAGACTTTTCCACGACGCAAACATTGATGTCCGGCTTTTCTGTTTTGAGCTGTATCGCAGTTGCCAGACCGGCCGGCCCTGCACCAACCACTAAAACCGATACTTTATTGTAGTCTTTGTTGTTTGACACCTTTTATTTCACCTCTGAAAACGTCGGAAGTCAGAAGTTCTGTCCTCTGTCTTCTGTCCCAGTTATGGTTTCCGTTTTATGTTTTACGTTTCCTCTAATGCCTTTACCAATTGCGGTATCGTATCTTCCACTGTCCCGACGATATAATAATCACACTGCTTAAATATCGGTGCGTTCGGGTCGCTGTTGATGGCGACTATAGTCTCGGTGTTGGCGACCCCTATCATATGCTGAATGGCGCCGGATATTCCCAAAGCTAAATAGAGTTTCGGGCCGATAGAAGTACCGGTTTGTCCGACCTGATGCACCCGTTCAATAAAGCCCTGCTCGACCGCTGCACGGGAAGCACCTCTCTCAACCTGAGTATCTAACTTTTTATCTAAGCTATCACAAAGTGCGCCTACAAGCTGCTCATAGTTGTCTCTGCTCTGCATACCTTTACCGCCGCTGACAATCACATCGGCGCCGAAGTTCACATCGCCGGTGCCCAATTCGGTCTTCATAATTTCCAGACCGACGTCATCATTGGAAAGCTGGACCTGGTGCTTAATGACTTTGCCTTTCCTTGACGGGTCGGAGGGAATTCTTTTCATAACGCCAGGTCTTGCAGTAGCCATCTGCGACTTTGAGTTTTTCGTACGGATAGTGGCCATAACATTGCCGCCGAGGGCCGGTCGTGTCTGCAACAGGAGACCGATATCACCTTTTCTGGAACTATCCCTGATATCCAGCCCGGTACAATCGGCAGTAAGGCCGCATTCGACTCTGTATGAAACCATCGGTGCGAGCATTCGACCTTGCGGAGTTGCGGCATATAGAACAATTTGCGGCCAGTATTTATTTATAGCATCGGCAACCGCCTTGCGATAGGCGGTGGGATCGAAAACTTCGAGCAGCTTGTCCTCGACTACATAAACGTTGTCCGCACCCGCGGCGATTAATTCTTTTGCCATCGGCTCGACATTGTAGCCGGCCAGGCATACCCCTACTTTGGTTTCGAGTGAATCGGCAAGGTCGCGAGCTTTGCCGGTAAGCTCAAAAGTGGCCGGATGTACAACGCCATCGCTGTGTTCGGCAACCACCCAAACCTCACCTTTAAAGGTTGGTTTGGTCAGTTTCAAACCGTCTATCATATCCTCCAGCGCTTTCTTATGGAAATGCTTACCTGCTGCGGCGAGAATCTTTTCCCTGGCCTTATCATCAATTTGGTCGGCATCTTTTATGCCCAGATCTTTGAGCTTGTCGGCTAAAATTGCATAGTCCTCTTGTTCCTTTTTGGTTCCCTCGAAACCTCTGTTAAGCAGACTTGCTCGTTTGTCAGGCAGAACATAGTGACTCTCCTGAGCTTCGGAACCTTCACCTGTCTCGCCATTGCCGCCCTTGAAGCCTTCGGTAAGTACCTTGGCCAACGATTTTGCATCGCTGAGCTGCTGGCATTTCCTGGTGCTTTTTCCCGGCGGAAAGACTCGAATCACGGCTGTCTTGGAACCTTTAACGCCGATATGCGTAGCTTTAATGTCCTCACTGCCCCAGGTAATAACTTCCGTTTCATTTGCCCATCGGGTTTTTGTAAATGTTGCAAAAAGGGGATACTCATACTTGGCAACGGTTATTACGGCGGGCAGTTTCTTGGGGGAAACCACCTGGCTGCCCCCGCTGATAATGCGGGTGAATTCAAAACAATTGTTCTTAAATTCGGCATCGGTAACATAAGCTATACACGGCAAACCAAGTTCTTCGGCTATTTGCGGCGGCACCTGAGCAGTGTCGCCATCGACCGACTGCATTCCGGATACTACGTAATAATCTTTGTCGTCTTTCAGAATATCTTTGACTATTTTTCGAACGGCAAACGCCAAAGGATTCGCCGTTGCCCAGGTATCTGCTCCCCCGAGGGCTCTGTCGGTCAGTAGTACCACTTTGTCGGCGCATCTGCTCAGACTGTATCGCAGGACCTCTTCAGCCATTGGTGGGCCCATAGTCAAGGCAATCATTTGGCCGTCCCGGTCGCTGCTGACGTTTTTCATATAGTGTGCAAAAGCCAATGCCTGCGCGTCCAGCTCGTTGATTACGCTGGCTAATCGGGTCCGGATGAGTGTGCCGGTCTCGGGGTCGAACGCATTGTCGGTGATTTGCGATACGTCAGGAACCTGTTTCACTAAAACTATGTAATCACTCATTTTTCGTATCTCGTATTTAATGTAGGCAAACAATCAAAAACAATGAAACCCGTAAGATATATTATTATATAGCAACTGTCAAATGAAATTGGGCAAATTTTCCTTTTCGTGCTGTCATTTGCGCTGAAAAAATATCTTTTTTGTGGACAAAAAATTTAATTTAGCGCTTGTTTGGAACTGTAAAATAATGTTTAATCACAGTTTTAATTGTCGCAAAGTCAAAAAGATGAAGGATAGCTTGTTTTATTGAGGTGAACTGAGATGGCGGATTTGAAGGCATTAGCTGATGCAGTTATAAAAGGTGACCAAAGCACTGCGGTGGAAATCACAAAAGCTGCTCTTGAAGACGGCACGCCGGCTGAAAGTGTCCTTAATGACGGACTAATTGCAGGTATGGGTGTTGTTGGCGCTCGTTTCAAGAAAAATGAGATTTACATACCTGAGGTCCTTATTGCTGCACGGGCAATGAAAATGGCGATGGAAATCCTTGAGCCGGAACTTGTCAAGGCTGGCGTCAAACCGGTCGGAAAGTTTCTTATAGGAACCGTCCAGGGTGATTTGCACGACATCGGCAAAAATTTAGTCGCAATGATGCTCAAAGGAGCCGGTTTTGATGTTATTGACCTCGGCGTGGATGTTGGGCCTGAAAAGTTTGTCGAGCAGGTAAAGGCTCAAGGCGTCCACGTGGTCGGCATGAGCGCACTTTTGACTACGACAATGCCCGGTATTGAAAAAACTATACAGGCGCTAAAGGAGGCAGGTGTTTCAGCCAAGACTATGATAGGTGGTGCACCGGTAACACAGGGTTACGCAGACAAAATTGGAGCCGACGGCTATGCGGCCGACGCCGCTTCGGCTGTCGATATGGTCAAAAGCCTCGTTGCCTAAAGAATACGCATAAGAGCAAAAGTAGGGAACCTCTTAATTTCTTCTTGGGCGAACAGAGCCTGCTGCTCTGCGAAGTGCTCGCTACCTATCGCGAGATGATCGTAAGGCAGGCGTAATTACCCCTCCGGATTCAATGGCCTGTTTCAGGCTAAAAATGAGGTTTACACGACAGCTTCACTATTTGTTCAAAGGTCGCTTCCCCTTTCTCTCCGCTTTGCTGAGCAAGGTAATCATGGCTCCTATAAATAGAAGTCTGCCGATCAAAACCTATGTTTATAGTCCGCCGAGTAAAAAATCTGGCAGAAAAATTCTTTTTTCTTTAGACTAAAATAGGCATCTTGATCGTCACTCCAGTGGTTGAAGCTTCGACCTTGCAAAAACTGAGGAAGAATATTGATGTTTGAAGACCAGCGTTTGTTGAGCAGGCTGCGTGCCGGAGACAAAGACGCACTGTGTCGAATATACGAAAAGTACATAGACGATCTGCTTAGGGTGGCGACATCTCTTCTGTCCGACATTCAATCTGCAGAGGACTGTCTTCACGATGTTTTTGTCGACTTTGCAGGAGCTGTTGATGGTTCAATGATCCACAGTAATCTCAAAAGCTACTTGATAAGTTGTGTGGCAAACAGGGCCCGAGACCAGTTGCGAAAAAAAACGAGACAATCGAAATGCCAACTGGAACAGTTATGTTCTCCGCCAATTTCAACCAGCCCCGCAAAGCAGCTCATTGACGCCGAAGAATCTGTCCGAGTTTTCGAGGCATTGGCAGAATTGCCCTATCAGCAGCGCGAAGTGTTCGTGTTACATGTTCAGGGGCAGATGAGATTCAGAGAAATTGCAGGTCTTCTCGGTGTTTCGATAAACTCGGTGCAAAGCAGATACCGTTACGCAATCGAGAAACTGCGGGCAATTTTGAAAGAGGAAAGTCAGAATGAAACAAGAAGAGATAGAGCAATTAGCAGAGAAAATCAACATTGACAGAGCTGCCATTGACCATGCGCGTATACTAACAGATGCCGAAGCAGCTTTGGAAAAATCAAGAAGGCCGGAAATAGCCAAAATCCGCGCAGTATCTTGGGGCAGGCTCCCGCGGTTAGTGTGGGCCGGCGGTTTGGCTGCAGCATTCCTTATCATTGTATCTTCTCTGGCGTGCTTCGTTCTATCCAGAGACGTCGCTGACCTGAAACATGAGCTGGAGCTGGCCCGGCGTGATGTCGCTATTGCTCGCACTGACGATTCAGCCACTATCAACTTATATTTAAGAGAACACCAAGACTTTATTGCTCGACAAGCTTCTCTTAATTCAGTCACATCACAGCCAGTACAGATACGTGTGAGCCAACGTGACATCATGTATTATGAATTTATTGATGATCAACCAGAATATATGAGCCCTGGAATAATTGTCTCAGGATCACCATCTCAACGAAAAATCAGCACATCTGAACCTCAGGTAATTTTCAATGGCCACATACTTACTCTTTCTGAAGCCAAGACAACCACTGATTTCGGTTTGGTCTCACCGCCTTTGCTTCGTTCCGGCTATATACTCGATCAGATTAGAAGGATTGAGGACCGTGATGCCCTGCAATTACTATATACTAATGGTATCGATTCGATATCGTTGTTTGAGCAACCTTTGGATGGTCTGAGAAGGCTTAAACCAAAGGATTTCAGAGAATATGCTGTATATTGCAACCAAGGGCAAGCTGGGGGGACTATTCTTGCCTGGAAAGACGATGCCCTTTCTTATGTTTTAATCGGTAATATTGAAATGTCACAATTAATTGGTATGGCACAATTGATTAATGCTAGAAAGTAAGAGGAAATGAAAATGAATAATAAAAAATTAATCTCATTTATAATATGCTGGATTTTAGTAACCGTTGCCTGCCTGTGTGTTTTATCATTTGCAGACATTGAATCAGTGACAAATCCCAAAGCTGAACAACACTTTGAAAAGGCAAACGAGCTGCGCAAAGTCGACGATCATGTAGCTGCCATTGCCGAATTCGAGAAGGTAATAAACTTGTCACCGAAAAGTGAGTTTGCCCGGAACGCCCAGTATTGGATAGGGCAAATATATTTTGATACTGGACAATTTGATATAGCATTGTCTGCATTTCAGAAGCTTCTCAAAAAATATCCGGACAGTTCAATTATTCCCTCAACGAAGCAGATGATAGAACGCGTTCAACAGGCAAAGAAGAACCGAGCACTTTTTGAGGCGGTAGAAAAGACCGATATCGAACAGGTCAGGTTGCTTATCACCGAAGGTGCCGATATAAATGCAGCGGGGGGTGATAAAGCACTGACTCCTCTACATCTGGCGGCAAGTAGAGGTCACGCAGAGGTCGTGAAAGCATTACTTGCAAAAGGGGCAGAAGTCAACATTGGGGATGCAGATGGAAATACTGCACTCTTTTGGGCGATCGCGAGTCGAGACGAAGAAACCGTTAAAACGCTAATAGATGGCGGGATTGATGTGAACAAAGGGCCATCTCATGAGGGTGCTATACCTCCTCTGATCCACGCGATTTGGCAAGGATCCAAGAGTAATGTTAAGGCCATCCTCAATGCTGGGGCCAATACAGATTATAAGGATAAAGGTGGCTTTACAACATTGTTCTATTCCGCTTTTTTTAATACCTATGACAGAGAAATGCTAGAGCTGTTCCTAGACAAAACAGAGCAACCCAACACAATCCACATGGCCGCATACAAGGGAGATTTAGAGGCAGTCAAAACGTTTATTTCTAGTGGAGTAGATGTCAATGTAAAGGATAGCTCCGGGTGTATGCCTTTGCATTGGGCGGCCCTTCAGGACTCGCCAGCGGTGGCTGAATATCTAATTGAACAAGGAGCAGAGATTAATGAAAAAGTTGGGTATTTTCTTACCCCTCTTTTTTGTGCAAACTCATTGCCTGTTATTGAGCTGCTCGTCTCAAAGGGCGCAGACATTAATACTAAAGTACAGAATAGGCTGCATAAAGCGTGTCGTATGGGGGATAAAGAAGTTGCAGAATTCCTAATCAGTAACGGGGCAGATGTCAATGCTAAAGGCAGTGCGGGTAAAACACCGCTAATATATGCGTTGCAAAACGGGCACATCGACATTGTCCGGCTTCTAATTGCTAACGGTGCAGACGTGAATGCCGCTGATTCCCCCGGCCGGACACCAATAAGCATAGCACAGAATAAAGGTCACACGGAGATCGTGAATCTCCTTCGTCAACATGGGGCAAAGGAAACGCTACATGGGGCAATTGTCGCAGGAGACTTTGAAGCGCTCAAGCGACTCCTTGCCGATGGCTATAATATCAACGAATACGACAGTAGCCATCGAACCCCGCTGCATGTTGCATCAGAGCGAGGACGTATGGACATTGTTGAATATCTGATAGAAGAAGGAGCTGATATTAATTCGAGAGAACTTAATGGAAATTCCCCCCTGTGTTTTGCAGCATACGCAGGTCACCTGGATATCGTTAAAAAACTTCATGCTCAAGGGGCTGATATTTCTCTTACAAATAAAGGAAACTACTCAGCACTCCATATGGCCGCCATTAAAGGACACACTGATATTGTCAAATTCCTTGTGGCCAATGGTGTGGATATTAACAGTAAAGGCGTAAAAGGTGAGACCCCATTAACCCTGGCAAAAAGCAAAAAACGTAGAGAAGTCGTGCAATTCCTGGAGGAAAATGGTGCCAAAGAATAGTCACACCCGCTCAATGATCAAGATCAAGTGAGTATGGATGCCGATCCGGACATAATTTTTGATGGTGAGGTTGAACATAGTAACTATGGTGTTCAAGAGGTCTGTGACGATATCGATGGTAACGATGTGAACGATCTAATAATTGGAGCCATTAGCTCTAGACCATGGGTTGGCAGGGTATACGTCTATTGGGGCAAGGAACTGGCCAGTACAAATCCAAAACCAGGCAGGATTCTCACAGGAGATAATCCCAATGATACATTTGGCTTTGGATTGGCTTGCGGCGATGTTAACAACGACGGCTTCGATGATCTTGTTATTGCAGCTCCGAGCTACAAAGCCGGGGCACATCAAGGGCGTGCTTATCTATACTACGGCGGACCAAAAGACAAATGATCAGGAAGTTACTCTTGCTTTGTTAAGATTCTACTCCGCAATCACGGAGCGGAAGAATAACAAGATAACTCAGAAATATTTAGGACTGATCTTATCATCATATCAGGCCAGTGCGCGTGCACGAAGCACTCCGAAATGGGGCTATTTTTGGCAGTTGAAGCATACAACCAATATACAACTCAACAACCTATTATCTCCAAATTCTGCGAAATTCTCTTTCCATGAACCTTTTAGAATCAGCACTTTATTTTCTTTCGACATCTTCTTTTGCCCTTCGAAGATGGTTTGCATCGACATCGCAGACGGCAACGACACAAGCATCGGATTGTTCCGGAAATGAGTGCATGTCTCCTACGCTCTGATTTCCTGCTCCGACCCAGCCTACGGTTATTTTGTTGCTCGGAACAACACCATTGGATTTACCCAATACGAAGGAAGGGATAATACATAGAAAGGCAAACCCTCCAATCGCAGTGCCGGCTGTACACTTTATAAACTGTCTTCGGTTCATGCTTCTTCTCTCAGCGATCTAAAATCTCCCTGTATTTGTATATTGAGTTATGAAAAACTCGATAAAATAACCAGGTTAGATAAACGGCTATGAAAAAATACAAAAAAGATGTTGTTTTTCAATGGCAAGCCTTTAAGGATATTTCTGTATCGTAAACTTCTTGGCCTTGTACTTTCCATCTGGCAGTACAGTTGGAAATTTATACTTCGGGTCGGTAAACAGTGCATAAGCAGCCGGGTCTCCTTCCTTTACTCTTTCTCGCGTATTCAATCTCCATTCATTCCTTATTTGCTCGTAACGTCCCGGATAATCCTGCGCACCCAGTATAGATGTCAATACCCAGTAAATATATTCTGAATTCTGACAATCATAATCACATGTTTCGTCATCATACGTGAACCAGGCATCATCCGGATATTGCTCAGGGACATCCATAAAGCGCCCTCCTCGGGCATTATCCAATGCATTCGAAATCTCGGTTCCCGGCATTCTTCCGAATACTTCCGGGTATGCAACACCATATCCCTGGTCGGTAATCATGTGCAGAACTTCTTCAAGTGAAGCGTCAAATAAACCTTCGGAGGCTCCGTTCGGATGCACTTCAGCATCATTTGCATGTCGATAGCTGGCTTTGCCCCTGATCAAAGCATCCATAACCTCTTGGTTGTCAGCTACACCATCTTCATCATTATCCAAATACTCGGCTAATACGTTCGCAACATGGAACACTATCTCATCACTCGAATCAGCGGTTGCCAAAACACGAATGCCGAGTACTTCTACCTGTTTGGTAAACCTTCTCCTACGCCTTCTGTTGGAGTTGTTCTTGGTAAATTCATTGAGTGTGGACAAACTTGGTGATACCATGACTTTCGGAATCGTCTCTCGAAAGAGTTGATACGACAGAGGAAGCTTGTTCTGTAAGTCAGTTGGATTATTGTTCCCCGTCCACTCCGCTTCCGGACCATAGGGTTCAAAAAGGTCCCATGCGGTGAAAATAATCCAATAAGAAAATTCCTGAATAATAATCCTCAGATAATGATCATCATTTTCATCGTACCCGGAAACGTTGTAATGCCCTTTGTCAATTGCTTCCTGCATGGCCTGATACACTTCCGACGTTTGCGTCATACCCCACTCGCTGGGAAATGTGTAGTGAAGTCCTATATCGGTCACGTGGTGTAAGATGTGCTCGACGACCTCATTCACCTGTCCGGGTCCGGGCTCATATTCAAAAATGATATCGCATACGCCGTAATTGTCAGTTAAGTAGTCAAATTGCGCCTGCTCTTCGGGAGTCATTGATTCGAAGCCATTCTCTTTAAAGAAAGGGATCATAGTTCTGTAGCTGTACAGGTTCGTTAATACCGCTTCTTGCAACGCAGCATCGATTGACCCACTTTGCGGAAATATCTCCTTGATGGTTTTGGCGACTTGCTTCATAAAGTCATCGGATATATCATCACCACCAACCAAGATCATACCGTAGACCGTGAGTTTTTTCGTGAACGGTGGGTACTCGTCTGTTGCAATGATGTCGCTTTGCTGATACAGATCGTGGGGCACTTCACCCTTTGGCGAAATCCCCCATTGAGTCGCTTCTGAATCAGTCTTTTCTGAACTACAAGAACACAGAAGCAAGATCAAAGAAATAATTGCACAAAAAACTTGTCGAATAAACATAATCTGGGATCTCCCATAGAAAATTATATATCCTTGCTCAGCGACGCCGCAGAGTCTCTTATTAATAGAATATCAAGTCTGCCTGGATAATCCAAGCTCCCGACAGGGACACATCATTCTATCAGATAACATCTAAAACGTAAACGATTAACAGCGTGATTTAGAGCTTCATCTACAGTGTCTTTTGGTTCAGTTTCCACTAGCCCATCAGGCACACTGAGCCGCGCGCCAAGCACCCCTAAAATATCCCCCATTTTAGCGAGTTGGCGCCTACAACCGTTGTACAACTCAACAACCCGTTATCTCCAAATTCTGCGAAATTCTCATTCCATGAACCTTTTAGAATCAGCACTTTATAAAAATCACGAAAATTGGTAACGTTTTCAATGCGGGTGCATATCGAGCGCACTAAATTTATATGATTGGTTTTATACGGCTGTTTTTTTGCACCTGATTCTGGTAAAATGGACATTTGGTTATGCGAAACATGAAGAATCAAAGTTTGGCTCAATTGCTGCTGCAGCTTCGATTTACACCCGAAAACAAGCGTCGCGCACAGCTTGACGCCGCGGAGAAACTTTATGCGGTTATCGATTCCGAAAAGGAATATCCTTTTGAGTTTGTATGCTTTCGTATTACGGGTTTTCATCCTACAGGCCCGGGTGCGGATGAAATCATAAAAGGCGATGAGCTGTTGAATGACCTGCGGATTTTTATCTCCAGGCTAAGCGCCCGGCTCGCTCGTCCCGCCGCCGAGCATGACCAAAAAATTTGCACTATCGAAGAGCTTGCTGAAACATTAGGGATTTCAACAAAAACCATATACCGCTGGCGAGAACGAGGTCTGTTTTCGAGAAAATTCATTCTTGATAATGGTAGGAAACGTTTCGGCTTTTTGCAGTCAACGGTTGATAAATTCCTCAAAGCAAATCCGGACATTGCCGCTAAGGCAAAAAGCTTTTCGCGACTAACAGATGAGAAAAAACAACGGATTATAAAACAGGCTGAAAAACTTACCGCCGATACGGACCTCTCTCGCCACCAGATAATAAACAGGATAAGCGCTGAAACCAGCAAGTGCCACGAAACCATCAGATACATACTGCTAAATTACGAAAAGGCCAATCCCGACAAACCTATTTCCACACAGTCCACTGGTGTAATTGAGCCGGCGCAGGCCGCCGAGATGTACAGGCTGTTCAAACAAGGCTCTAATGTCAAAGACCTGATGAAGCGATTCAACAGGAATAGAAGTTCGATATATCGGATTATAAATCGGCGAAGGGCAAAAGCACTTCTGGCCAGAAAGATTGAATTTATCCCCAGCGATGAGTTTCTTGAAGAAGATGCCGAAGAGAAGATTTTGGCTCATCTCGGCGACTCGTCTCTACGAAGCGCTTCCGTTCTCCGTAGCAGAGCTACTGCGAAGGATGAATCGCCGAAGCAGCAAGGCCAAGGCCGTAGCGGGGCGGAGCCAATCGATAATACCCAGCCGCTCGCCCGCAAGGATGTTGGCCTTGGGACTCCTCCGCAAAGCGTCCCTTACGGGACTTACGGAGAGCCGCTCGAATTGGCCCGCGGTTCACTGCCGGAGTATTTGCAGACCTTGAAAAATACTCCCGTGCTCAATAGGGAACATGAAGTCGAGCTGTTCCGCAGATATAATTACCTCAAATTCTTGGCCTGCCGAACCCGCGCCGGCATAAAGCCGGCTCGCGTCTCGGGCGTAAGACTAAGTCAGATAGAAAACTATTTAGCCCAGGCCGAAGAGATAAAACGAAGAATAATTGAAGCGAACCTGCGGCTTGTGGTCAGCGTTGCACGCAAACATACCGCCGGCGGGGCAAATTTGCTCGATTTGGTCAGCGAGGGTAATATCTCGCTGATGCGGGCGGTTGAGAAATTCGATTATACCAGGGGCTTTCGTTTTGCTACTTTCGCATCCTGGATAATAGCCAAGGATTTCGCCCGTAAGATTCCTGCTCAGACCGGCCGGCTCGATAAAGCCACAACAGCTTTGCTGGCAAGTATCCATCGCGATTTGAGAGCCGAAGATGCAGCCGATTTCGCGGCAATGGAACGAGCTCACCAAAGCCTGACACAAGTTATCGAAAACAATCTCAGTGAACGCGAGCGTTACATAATCTTGAATCGTTTTGGTCTGGTCGGCTCGCCAATAAAAAAGGAAACAAAAACCTTGAAGCAAATTGGCAAGGATCTCGGCTTCAGCAAGGAAAGAATCCGCCAAATCGAACTGATTGCGCTGCAGAAATTGAGACAATCCCTCAGCAGTGAAGAATTCGAGCTGCTAACCGGCTAATTTTCGCAAGGTTGCTCCTTGCCGGCCAGTTCTGCAATCTGGAGTTGCAGTTCTTTCATTTCTTTTTGTATGCTGAGCTTGGCTTGTATCTGCCAGTACCATAGAAGGATCGCCATTGCCGCATTGACACCGACCAGGGCGGTGAAGAGAGCCCAGGTCACATACCAGCCGGTATTGTATTTTATCCCAATCGCCCCATACACTATGATCGCCCCGGCAGCCGCAAGTCTGAGGTAACACTCTATTACCGCTTTCCTGAGCTGTTTCTTATACAATTTTCCGATATCTTGAGTAACAGCAGAGTTCTTATCGAGATCATAATGCCCGCCGCTCCAACAGCATAACAGTCTCTTTACAAAATCATTCATTTTAGTCTCGCTCCATTAATTGATAATTGACGAAGTTCGTTTACAGTACGATGCAATCGTGATTTTACCGTTCCCTCAGGAACCCTAAGAATTTCAGCTATCTGGCCTATATCGAAGCCCTCATGGTATCGCAATGTAAGCAGTGCCCGGCGGTCGGGTGAAAGTTTTTCAATGGCTGCACGCAGAGATTCGGTTTTTTCATCGCTGTTTTGTTTATTGTTAGATTCATTTTTGGTCTGCTTCGTAAGCTCGTTATTAAGCCGATTTTGCAGCCGCTGTTTGCGCAGCCAATCGGTGCATTTGTTATTTGCTATTCTAAAGGCCCATCGGGGAAAAACGGTTACATCTTCGAGTTTTCTGATTCCTTTTATAATGCCGTACCAGGTTTCCTGGACAATATCCCAGGCAGCCGACTCAGAGCCGGTTACTTTAAAGGCATAATGCCATAAGCGTTTTTGCCATCTGCCGACAAGCTCGTCAAAAGCGTCTTTGTCTGCCTGCCGGCATTTTATGACAAGCAGCTCATCGTAAATTTGCTCACGGCTCTTTTTCATAATTCTTTAATATAGGTCGGACGGGCTGCGTAAAACGTTCCATTTTTCGCTTCTGCCTTGCGATTTGAATTGGGTTTGTTTGGGTTTGTTTTGACCAAGTGTCCAATTCGATTTATTTTCATAATCACTTGTTAATATTGACTTTACGTTCATTTGACTTTTTCGGAAATTGGGTTTGTTTTGCATAAAAAGGGTTGATTTGTAGAGGATTCTCGACAGATGTAGAGGTATGCCTTATAGGCACGTAAATAACTGGATTCTCGATACTTATGAGTGGTTTTAATGGGTAATGGTAATTGGCTCATGGTTCATTAGTTAATTTAGTTAATCTGGATAATTAGGATAAGCTATAATCTGGATCCCCGACTACGACAT
>Ga0114922_10000864_pt1 | contig 29075 bp, 22 predicted proteins | sample AartaG_FD_100975 | JGI IMG/M metagenome (GOLD analysis project Ga0114922, IMG submission 100975) | Deep subsurface microbial communities from Aarhus Bay to uncover new lineages of life (NeLLi) - Aarhus_00045 metaG | ecosystem: Environmental > Aquatic > Marine > Oceanic > Sediment | place... | reverse complement strand
AGCGGGGGAAGATCAAGGCTACGATCCAGACCACAGCCCCCGGCGGAAGCGTCAAGATCGAATACACCGGCCCCGGCGATCCCATCATCGAGTCATTCAACATCGACGACACCGGCCAGGCGAAGTTCAAGCTCAGAAAACTCAAAAAGGGTGACTACCACTGCCTGATCACTCGCATCAAGGATGCTGCCGGCAACAAGCTATGCGAGGGCGACCTGGCACCGCGCACGGTGACCGTCAAATAGAGGTAGGGCAAAGATCCTCCAAAAGGTAGGGCAAAGATTCTCTTTGCCCAAGCGCGACGAAGCGACGAAGGGGAAGGCAAAGATCCTCTTTGCCCAAGCGCGACGAAGCGACGAAGGGTACTGCAAAAATTCTCTTTGCCCAAGCGCGACGAAGCGACGAAGGGTACTGCAAAAATTCTCTTTGCCCAATCGCGACGAGGCGACGAAGGGTACTGCGAAGATCCTCTTTGCAGCGTTGCAACGTTGAAACGTCCAAACGCCGCGCACCGACAACTGACAACCGCACCGGCACCCTCGCCCCCGCACAGCCACGGTCAAATAGAGCGACGAAGGTCTGTAGGGGAAGGCAAAGCCGGATAGGGTCCGCTTGCCGGGGCCGGACGTGTGGTGAGCGGGGCGGGTATTACATCTTCGAACTCGATGCCGGCTTCACGGATCTGGCGGATGAGTTCTTCCTCGCGCGCCCGCCGCCCGTGCGGCGCAGGCGTGTAGGGAGGGGCCCGTCCGACCACCGGGTGCGTGCCCGCAACTCTGCCCGTCCCTTGCGGATTGTCTTTGGCGACCACACTGTGGCCGAGGAAACCGCCGGAACGCGGGCGATCTCGAGCATGTCCGCCATGCCGAGCTCTCGCGCGCCGTTTGACACCGGACAATCGGGGCACGGCTTCCTGGCCTGACCTGGACTGTCGGGGACAAGCGCCGATCCTGCAAAATTTTTTCCTTGCTCACTGGAAATTCAGTGAGGCAGGCATTATCATCTCCAGTGACGGCGTATGATTTGTTGTGTATCGGGTACGCGGTGATCGAGTTCGCGCGCGGGCTTCGACTGCCCCATTCCATTTTTAGATTGAAGGTTAAAGCATGGCGGTAAGACATCACATCAGAATACTTGTCATCGACGAGGATTCGTCAGTTCAGAAAACGATTCAGTCTCAGTTGGAGGAGCGAGGCTTTCAGCCTCGAGTATTCACCGATCCGAGAGAAGGACTCGATGTGGCGAACAAGGAGTCCTTTCAGATCGCCGTCGTGTCCCTCGGTCTGTCCGGCATTGACGGGATGGATGTGATCGAGAAGCTCAAGAGCATTGATGGCAGGATGAGCGTGATCGCTACCACGGCGGACCCGGACCTCGAGACTGCCCGCCAGGCAATGCGTCGCGGCGGATGTGATTATATCGAGAAACCGCTCGGCTCGGACGAACTTGCCGAATCGATAGAGCGCTCCTGCCGTAAGTTGGGCTTGATCTACACAGAGGAGGACGACCTCAACCGCCTGATCGGGCAGCGGATCAGAACCGAGCGACTCGCGCAGAACCTGACCCTCCGCCAGCTTTCGGACCGGACGGAATTAACGACATCACAGCTTTCGCAGGTGGAGTTGGGGAAGAACGCAGCCTCGATCTGGGCCTTGGCGCGCATCAGCAACTCCCTCGGCAGGCTGATGTCGGAGATGCTGACCGGCCTGTAGAGTTGTGGATTGCGGTGCTCAAGTTCTAAGAGCGTGTTTAAAAAGCTATCAGCCATCAGCTGACGGCTCAACGTGGTTCCATCATACCGTATCCACAGGATGCACGAGCTTATTGAACACCCTCTAAGGATCTTTCTCAAACGTCTGTGGGACCGGCTTTCCAGCCGGTCAGACGACCAGTTGGAAAACCTGTTCCACACTCCTGAAACAGTCTCAAAATGACTGATCCTGCGTAAGTGTGGGTGTCTCACAACCCAACGGCTTTTGGGCTTGCGCCGAAGCAATCCAGGCGCCGCCGAGTACCGTATCACCGTCATAGAAGACCACCGCCTGGCCGGGGGTGATGGCGCGCTGGGGGCGGTCGAATACAACGCGGATACGGGCGTCCTCCAGGCGGTGTACGGAGGCCGGGGCCGGGGTGTGCAGGTAGCGGATCTTGACGTCGGCGCGGAAGACGTCCGGTGTGTCGGTCAGGAAACGCGCACGCTCGGCGAGCAGGGTAGAATCCAACAGGTCGTCGACGTCTCCCATCACGACACGGTTGTTTTTAGTATCAAGATGCGTCACATAGATCGGCGTGCCGGCGGCGATGCCCAGGCCGCGACGCTGGCCGACGGTGTAGTGGGCCAGGCCGCGATGCTCGCCCAACACATTGCCCGCACCGTCGACCACCTCGCCCGGCTCAAACGCGTCGGGCCGTCTGCTCCTGACCACGTTCGTGTAGTCGCGGTCCGGAACGAAACAGATATCCATCGAGTCGGGCCTGTCCCGATTGGGCAGGTTGTACCTCGCGGCGATTTCACGCACCTGGGCCTTTGACAGCCCGCCGACAGGGAAGATCACCCGGTTGAGCACGTTCTGACCTGTGCCGAACAACATGTACGATTGGTCCTTGGCCACATCGACACCGCGCATCAGGCAGTTACGTCCGTTGCGTTGTCCGATGCGGGCGTAGTGGCCGGTGGCGACGTGGTCCGCGCCGACCGCGTCGGCATAGTCAAGCAGCCGGCCGAACTTGAGCTTATCGTTGCAGACTACGCAGGGATTTGGCGTTCGGCCGCGGGCGTATTCGTCCACGAAGTAGTTGATCACGCCCTCGAAATCCTCGCTGACATCGAGGACGTGGAATGGGATTTTGAGCACGCCGGCCAAGAAGCGGGCGTCGTCGGCCCCGCCGCGGCCCAGGTGCAAGCGCTGGGATTCAATGGCCGGCGTGATGTCGCCCGCCGGTGCTCCGCCAGATACGTCCTCCAGCCTTCTCTTCGAGAATGAGGGAGCACCCGCCGCACCCGCGTCGATGACGGCGACGTGGGGCGAGTCCACGATCGGTGAGGGCGGCGGTGGGGCCAAACCGCCGACGCCCATGAACAGCCCGATTACCTCGTACCCCCGCTCGACCAGCAGACAGGCTGACACGCTCGAATCCACCCCGCCGCTCATGGCGACGACGACCTTTCTCGGATTACCGGACATCACCTGGGATTGTAGTCGTCAGAGTGAGTATTGCCAAACGGGCGCGATGTCGCTCGGGTGTAGTGGGAAGGTCCCGCTAGCGAGCGCGTGCCATCTATGAGTTGGAGCAAGCTCCATTTTTGTGTAACGGATGTAGTGTCGCCCCTTGTGCGTGGCACTCTGCGGATGATTACGTCACCCACGAGGGGTGACGCTACACAGAAGCGATTTAGGCGCCGACCGAAAGGGGCTGGTCCACGATGGATAGATTTCCCGGGAACTCGTGCAGGCACTGCACCACATATTCAACATCCTCAGGCGTCATGTGTGGATGCATTGGCAGTGAGAGAATCTGGTGAGCGTAGTGTTCCGTGAATCTAAGGTGTTCAGGAACCAGGCAACGCCGACGGTATGCGGGCTGAAGATGGATCGGCACCGGATAGTGAATTCCCGCCGACACACCGCTGTCCTCCAGAAACGACACCAGTGCGTCGCGCTGGCCGCATCGGATCACGTACAGGTGGTAGACATGCGTGCGGTTCCTGCCGGTTGCCGGAAGAGCAATGGGAAGCCCGGCCAGGCGGACCCGGTAGTCCTCCGCGAATTGCCGGCGCAAGTCATTCCAACGATCAAGATGACGGAGTTTGACTCTCAGAACAGCAGCCTGTACGCCGTCGAGGCGTGTGTTGTAGCCGCCCAGATCGTGTTGGTGCTTGACGCTCGACCCGTAGTTTCTTGCCTTTCTCAGCCACGCGTCAAGGCCCTCATCATCAGTCACGACCGCCCCGCCGTCACCGGCGCCGCCAAGATTCTTGCCCGGGTAGAAGCTGAAGCCCGCCGCCCGCCCAAAAGACCCGCATCGACGTCCGTGACAGGTCGCGCCGTGCGCCTGGGCCGCGTCCTCCACGACGATCAGACCATGCTCGGCGGCGATGGCGTTGATGCGATCCATATCCGCCATCTGCCCGTAGAGATGGACGGGAATGACGGCCTTGGTTCTGCCCGAAATTGCCGCCGCGAAGCAACCCGGGTCGAGCGTGAAGTCTGTCGGATCGTGGTCGACCAGAACCGGGGTAGCCCCTGCATGTGTGACCGCCAGCGCAGTGGCAATGAACGTGTTGCCGGGCAGGATCACCTCATCGCCCCGCCCGATGCCCAGGCCCTTGAGTATAAGCGTCAGGGCATCCAATCCGCTGCCGACCCCGACGCAATGCTCCGCGCCGCAATAGTCGGCGAATTCCTCTTCAAACGCCGCCACTTCCGATCCCAGAATGAACCCGGCCCGCGCGAATACGGACTGAATGGCAGCGTCGATCTCGGTCTTGAGCTCACAATACTGTCGTTGCAGGTCAACGAACCGAACGGGGGCACGAGATTCAAGTGTGGACGGCAACGTGGATTGTGGCATGTTCTATGTTCCTTCAGGGGCTATCCTAAAACTGTGGGACAGGTTTTGTAACCTGTCATTTGACCGGCTGGAAAGCCGGTCCCACAGGAGTCTTGGGATGCGTTCTTAGTTGAGGTTCTACGTTTTCGGCGCCGGGCTGTACGTGTGTCCTGCCCGTCTACGCCACGAGCGCCTCCAGAGGCGATTCGATTCGTACGATCTTCCCGCTTTGTCTAAGCGATTCGTCCGTCGCGGCCAGCGCTCGGACGACGTCTATTCCCAGTTCTGCATGATTAATCGGGCGCCGACCGTGGCGGATACAGTCGATGAAGTGGGCGCACTGTGCTGCCAGTGGTTCACCGCCGCTGACCTTCGGGATCACAACATCTCCGTCGCGGATAGTGGTGTGAAACGACCCGAGCGTGTCGGAGTACTCCGGCTCGCGGCGCGTCTCGACCGACTTGTCATAGATTCTAACCGGCTCCGTCAGGGCCATGTCGTCCCAAACAGCCATTTTTCGGTCGCCCACGATGGTTATTTCCCTTACTTTCCTGGGGTTGAGCCAACTCGCATGGACACAGGCCAACACACCGCCGGGATAACGATATGATCCGACAACCACATCCTGCACATCATGTCCCAAGAAACATTCGCCGTGAGCGGTCACCTCCCGCGGCGGGCTGCCCAGCCAATACTGGAAGATGCTCAGATCATGCGACGCCAGATCCCACAACGCATTCACATCGTCGCGGATCGGGCCAAGGTTCGTCCGCGAAGCATGAATATAGTAGATTCGACCCAACTCTCCTGATTCTATGTATTCCCGCACCTTCTGAATGCCGGGGTTGAACAGGAACACGTGCCCGACGGCCAGCACTCGCCCTCCGCACTCGGCCAGCGACTGAAGCTCCTGACATTGTGCCACCGATCCACACAGCGGCTTTTCCACGAGGACGTGCTTACCGGCGCTCAGCGCGGCGCGGGCCAACTCGTAATGGGTCCGCACCGGCGTGGCGATGACGACTGCGTCAACCTCGGGGTCGTCAACCGCGCTGTCAGCGTCAGTGGTGGTGCCGATCCTATGAAACCTCTGGCCCACCAGTTCCAACCGGCGCTGATCGGGATCACATACCGTCTTCACCCGCACGTCTTTCAGGTTATAGAACCCGCGAATCAGGTTCGGCCCCCAACGCCCGGCGCCAATGACATTAACACTAATCATGATTCGATCACTCACTACAGGCCTTTGCCGCCTCGCCTGACGACTGTGATTACGAGATTTCTCGATCGGCCTGACCCACGGTCACTCGCCAAAACACATGCCTGAACGCTCTCCGCCGTTTTCCATCTGAACCAGTAGCGCCCTACGGAAGTCGCGACGGTCGCCAAGCTTCGCGTCGTCTTTTCTGCTGTAGTACATAGCCTGTGACTCGTCCTGCGGTCTCGGGCTGATCTTGTCCAGGTTCGGCATTGTCCGCTCGAACAGTGTGTACCCGTATTCCAGGGCCCGCTGGTACACATCCTCCACCTCATCGGATTCGGGACAAATGCTATAGTCGAGTTGTGATATGATGGGTCCGGCATCAATACGAGGGGTAATCTCGTGAATCGTCACTCCGTGCGACGTTTCCCCGTTTTTGAGGGCCCAGTTAATCGGCGATACACCCCGGTAGCGAGGCAGGGGCCCATTGTGCAGATTGCATATCCGGCGCGCCTTCTCGATAAACCACTCTTTGATTATCTTGTCGTAGAAGACACTAAAGGCAATGTCGACGCTCCAGTCAGCCGCGCGGGCCCCGGGCAGATCGTGGTAATCCCCGCTGGGCACGTATTCGACGTTGTTCCTCTCACACCAATCGATGAGCGAATCCGTCCAGGTTGGTTCCGGGATGACCGGAACGACCCACCGCAGTTCGTGCGCGTCGCTCCTATGAAACCACTCTGCAATGCGAACAGCCAGCTTTCCCTTGCCAAGTAGCACGACGTTGCGTTTCATTGTTGTATTTCCAGGCTGTGTCACTTCAACAATCGTGGCGGGCTAGACGCGGACACCAAACCCCAGGAAACAGATGGGCTTGAGGATGTCCCACCAGCCGACAATCGGTCTCATTTTCGTATTTCCGAGGCTGTGCGACGGATATACCTTGGTGCATGGAACCTCGGTATGACGATATCCGAGCTTCAGGGTCTTGAACAGGAGATAAACCTCCAGGCCGTAGCCGTCCAACCAGCCCTGTGACACGTTGATCCTGCTATCATCAAGCATGGAGAGTCTGAACGCTCGAAATCCGTTCGTACTTTCCGTGATCCTTTTGCCTACGAAGCGGCTCAGCAACCATGGATGTAGACGGGTGGCCAGCTTGCGATACAGGGGCATGTCGCCTCCGTAGCCCCCGCCGGCAAGGAAGCGTGAGCCCATGACCATGTCGAAGTCTTCGTCGCAGATCGGATCCAACAAACGAGGGATCTCAGTAGGTTCGTCTTTGTTATTGCCAGCGACGATCACTGCCAGATCGTGACCGGTGCGGCGTCCGTAGAACATGCCCGCGCGAAGAGCCGCCCCCACCCCCGACACCCTTCCTAGAGAAAGCACCTCGGCACCTGTTGACCGGGCCACGTTTGCGGTGGCGTCGGTGGAGCCGTCGTCGATGACCAATACAGTATCAATGAATCCGTCCGGCATGCGGTCAACGACCCGGCCTATCTTGGCCTCTTCATTGTAAGCCGGTATAAGCACGATGGTTTTTCTATCTTTGTACATTCCCTCATCCCGCCGGCTTGATGGTGTCGCCGTCAGCGTCGAATCCCTGTCCGCAGCCCGGACAGATCGGCGCCTGGTCCAACCTCTGACCACACGTGCAGACCCAGCCCACGCCACGAGCTGGGTTCCCGGCCACCAGACGGTGATCGGGCACGTCGCGGGTCACGACGGAGCCTGCCGCCGCCATCGCAAATCGGCCGATCGTGACGCCGCATATCACGACGCACCCAGCCCCCACCGTCGCCCCCTGACACACCCGCGTGCGTTCCAGCCAGTTCTCGCAACGGCTGTACCGCGCCTTAGTCTGCGGTAAATGCCGGCTGCGGGGATAACGGTCATTGGTGAAAACGACGCCGGGACCGATGAAGGCGTCGTCCTCGATCGTGACACCGTCCCAAATCATGACGTGGTTCTTGATAATCACACCGTTGCCGATGTGTGCGCCGTCTTCAATGAACGTGTGGCCGCCGATGTTGCAGTTGGCTCCGACGATCGTGTGCTCCATCACGTGTGCGAAGGGCCAGACGCGCGTGCCGGCACCTATGTCGGGGTTCTCACAACAGGCGGCGGGATGAACATAGGCCGGTTGGTCCGTCACCAGTGGCATGGGTGAGAATCCTTTCTGAGCAAAGTGCAACTTTGCTCTACCACTCTCCAACGACCTACTTGGCGCACAGATACTGGCTTGCCGGTCGTTGTGGCGACTTTGTTATCGGCACTTGGACGGCGCGGATTGAGTCTTGGCCGTACGCATAGACGCGGCGTGTCGGGCGCGATGTAGCCGGCTCAGGCCGTGTACTTTGACGAATGCCAGCATCTCCACCGCGAACCACACACCGCACAGATCGACGATAGGTCGGACGGGCACGGCAAAGCGGGGTGTGGCCCCGGGCATGAAGCCCGAGGGCAACACCTGCAACACGACAATCCCGCCGAGCACCAACCACCCCGACCGACGCGTTGTGGACATTGTCGCCGCCGCCAGCGCCCCCAAGAAGCAGAACATCACCCAGTGCTCGTAGGGGCTGTCTCCAGGCAGGAACGGAAGGGATCGGCCCTTGACCAGGTGGCGGTGATACCAAGCCGCCACGGCGGACCAGGCCGGCTCCAGCGAGCCCGGTTGTCCGGTGACGCCCACCACACCCTGCTGCGCGCTTCCATACATGCGCGTGTGGAAATCATCAAAGAGTGGCCCGGTGGATTGGAATGGAATGTCGTGCGTGACATCGGCAATGAGCACGCCGCTGCCGGGCGGGCGGTACAGATACACCGGGTCCGGCATCAGAAGAATCCGCGCGGCGTTGAGAATGGTGCCCTTGGCGATCTTACACTTGTGCGCCTTGCAGATCGGCCAGGCTGCCGCGCCGAGCCTGGCGTTGGCCTGCTGACACGTGCACCCGTGGACAAGACGATAGGCGATCAGCGCATGGTCGTATTTGCGATAGCTGAACCGCTGCCGGTCCGATCTGCCGCGATTGACCTCGTCGACGCACCGCTTGATCTCCTCCAACGCGGGGTTCGTGGGTTCCACGAGTCCTTCACGCTGCACCACGCGCAAATAGAGGCTCTGCCCACCGAAGTTCGCTGCCCCGTCCACGCCGTGCGTAAGGCGGTTGTGAAGCGACCAGGCCCCGGCAAGCCCGGCGCATGGAAACACAGCCGCCAGTATTGGTAACGCGAGTCGAGTGAACCGCGCCGGCCGCAAAGGCGTGTGTGCTTGCCCGCCCGAGGCCTTCCAGTTCAAATAAGACCGGCACAGCCCGCAAAGCAGGCAAATACCCAGTAAGGGCAACCCGATCGGGCGAGTCAAAGCCGCAATACCGATACAGACCGACGCGCCGGTGAGTGCACGAAGCGATCCACGGCGGAAATGAACAACCAGAAGATAGGCCCCGCCCGTGACGGCCAGTGTGTACGGCGTTTCGGTCAGCAGTGTGGAGGCGTATGCGGTTAGCGACCAGGCGCACCCGGCAGCCATCCCCCCCACCGCCGCCACCGCCCGCCGACCGGTCAATTCCCAACCCATCAACGCGGTCAGCACCGCCACCGCAACCACCATGCCGTGTTGTAGGATGAGGATCACCGGTCCTGCAGAAAGCCCGGCCACGCTGAACACGATAGCCAGAAACAACGGATAGCCCGGCGTTCGACCGGCGAACAGCTCGTGCGAGAAGTCATGACGCTCCACCAGCCATTGCCCCAGCGTCACGTATCCCACACTGTCAGGCTGCACCCACAGCCCTGCATCCAGTATGGCTGCCAACTGGACCAGCGCGGTGACCACTGCTACCGCCAGGATGCACCCGCGCGGACGCCGGAGCAGGATCACCGAACAGCCTTTGGGCTCCGTCTTGGGATCTAGTCGGTCGTCCATACGGATTTCACAGCGGCGTGCCAGGGGCACCAGGCTCAGATCGGTTTTGATGGTGACCTGTGTGGTTATCGGAAGATGGGCGACGCTTGTGAATCACAGCGATCTGGCCGGGCGGGACTGGTCCGGGGAATCACGGCTTAAGTACGTTGATCCGGGTTCCGATAACAGCATCACAGGAACAGGATCGAACGTGATGTGCGCCGCCACGGCCGGTCCGCGGCTTGCGCTGGGCGATTGTCCGCTCCGCGCGACCGATCGGCTGGTCCACACACAAGAAAACCAAAGCGTTTCGCTATGATGAACAACCTCCCCGTCCACATAGCTTACATTGACCCCGGAAGCGGCAGTCTGTTGCTGCAGTTTCTGCTTGCCGGCGTCGTGGGCAGCGCAGTGTTCTTTCGGAATCAAGTTGCCGGACTGGTGTCGTGGATAAGGCACAAGGCGTTTACACGAAAAACCTGACGCCGCCGATTCGCGATCGAGGATCCTTCCGTGATCCGAGCGGGTTCGTGTACCACATCGGCGACGAAGTCTTCCGCGCCATCGACGCATCCTGTTTGTCGCTGGTCAGGCGGCTCGAACGATCCGGTGTCTTGCAGCGGCTGGAGCGTTCGGGGATCGTGATCCCCACGCGTGTGGTAAACCGCGAGGAACACGTCCATGCCACGCTGCGGCGTCACATCCCACAGTTTGACCAGTTCCTCCAGCATGAAAGAGTCCCGTTTGTCAGCTACCCCTACGAATGGTCCACGTCGATGCTGGCGGATGCGGCCGTCTGCTGCCTCGACCTGCAGCTTCTGCTCATGGAAAACGGGTACAGCCTCAAGGACGCCAGCGCCTACAACGTGCAATTCACCGGTGGGCGGCCGGTGTTCATCGATGTTCCGTCGATCGAAAAGGTGCGCCGGCGGAACGTATGGACGGCCCTTCACCAGTTCTATCGAATGTTTCTCTATCCCCTGCTGATGGTCCGTCACCACAGATGCAGTCTAAAGGAGTACTTCCTCTCGAACTTGGACGGGGCGGACCTGGACGAGATGTATCGGCGGTTCGGTTTTTTCTCCGCAATGCGCCCCTCCTTGTGGATGGATGTGTGGCTTCCTTATCAGTTGCAGCGATTCATCTCACACAACGGCTGCAATCTCAAAAGCGCAGTCGAACAGGATCATGCTGACACGCAACCGCTGGTGCTGAATCTAAACCGCCTGAAGCGCAAAGTTCAGTCTCTTGGCTCCCACCCGGCAAGCTCCGGCCGCTGGTTGGACTACGCCAAGGACAACTCTTATGACGAAGCGCAGGTCACACGTAAGGACTCATTCGTCACGGGCTTCCTTGACCGGTACCGTCCCGAGCGTGTTTTGGACGTGGGCTGCAACACCGGCCGGTTCGCCGAACTGGCAGCCGGACGCGGATCGGCCGTCGTCGCCGTTGATGCGGACGCTGCCTGTATCGACGGTTTGTACCGTCGCTCCCGCGACAACGGCTGGGATATCCTCCCCCTTGTGATGGACATTGCCAACCCAAGTCCCGGCATCGGATTCAAGAACACAGAACGGACCTCGTTCATGGATCGATCGTCGTTCGACTGTGTGCTTGCGTTGGCCCTTTTGCATCATCTGCTGGTTACCGCGAGACTCCCGTTGGAATCGATCCGCGATCTGTTTGCGGACCTGACGACATCCCACTTGATCACTGAATTCGTAGATCCGTCGGATCCGATGTTCATATGCTTGTTGGGCGCCCGCCGCAACATCTATGAGCATGTGTCATTTGGCAGTTTTCTGGCCGTGTTTCAGGATCGCTTCGACGTCGTCTCGCAGGCGCAGCTCAGTGAACACCGGATACTTGTTTCATTCAAGAGGCGATCATGAAGATGGCACTAGCGAACTGGCTGGTAGGTGTGGTCGTCGCATTCCTGTTGGTGTGCAAACATTTGAAGATATACACCAACGAATCCACTCGCTACGAGGCGTTCTGGGGGCGCGGCGACGCGCTGGCGTTCGGTGTCGTCATCCTGCTGCTCGGAACGGCCTTCTTCGTGGCTCATCAAATCACACGGAAGCTGAGACTTCGTTGGCTCAACCGGGTTGCAGACGCGGTCTTCGTCCTCGCCGTCGGTTACGCAGCCGTCGCTTATCCTCGAACGGGGTGGATGGATGCGGCCCACCCGTGGTTGCCGACGCTGTGTGTGTTGATGACCTACGTCGTGTCGATTCTGGCCTTGGCCGGGCTTACGACCCGTTTTGCGGTGATCCCGCGCGCGTGCCGGGCCGGGTGCCTGGTCCTGTCTCCGGTAGTTCCACTCGTCCTGTTACAACTGCTTACGTATCCGGTGTTCTCCGTTTCCCGCGAACCGCTTCCGGCGCCCGGCCATTCCGGTGCGCGGCAAAGCCTGCCGGCTGCAGATGCCCCAATCAGTATCTACGTTTTCATCTTTGACCAGTGGTCCTACGCCAGAACGTTCACCGGGCCCGACATGGAACGGGAGCTTCCAAACCTGGCCCGGCTTGCCCGGCAGGCGACGACCTACCATGATGCCCACTCGCCCTATGCGTATACCTTGCGGTCTCTACCGGGGATTCTGTTCCAGACCGAAGACGAGTTCCTGCTTGATCGCGGACGGATTGGTTTCAAGAATGCGGCCGGCGAGTTCGTAGATGTGGGCAACCGCCGGAACCTGTTCTCCACAATGAACCAGATGGGATACCGGACCTATATGTCGGGTTGGGTCCATCCTTATCGCCGTATGTTTGGGAGCGAGTTGGACTTCGCGTACTCCGCGCCTTGTGCACACGGTAACGGCAATGACGACAAGGTCCTCAAGAGTGTTGCCCGACATCTTCTGAGCGGATTTGCCGTTTCCACTACTGCGGTCCCCAAGCCTGCAGGTCTACAGTGGCGCGTGCAGCGTTTCTGGAATCGGTTGATCGACTACAATGAAACCGAGATGCTCACTTCTATCCACAACCTGGCGATGAACATCATTCAGCATCAAACCGGACCGCACTTCGCCGTGTTTCACTATCCCATACCGCACGACCCCTATATCTACAATCGAGAGGGCCTCGACCTGGACGTACGTCGAAGGATGCCGCTCAACTTCACGCCCAGACCGGACGGCACGTTCACCAGACCCGATCCGCAAAACGAAATCGCCCGCTACACCGGTAATCTTCACTACACGGATACGCTTCTCGGCGAACTCGTGAAAGCGATGAAGGCCGCCGGCCTCTATGATGAATCGATGATCATCCTCACGTCCGATCATAACTGGTGCCTTGATCCTCACTTCGATGATCAAGCAGGATCGGACGAGTACACCCACGTTCCCCTTGTCGTCAAATCCGCACACCAGGCGTGCCCCAGGGAGATTCACGATCCGTTTCTGCTCAGTGGTCTTCGAGACTTGATGGAGAACTCGTGCCGCGTGACGGCTGCGGCCGATTCTCTGCCGTCGCAAAAGAGCCGGATCCTCACCGGTTCGTGAGTCGCAAATCGTCGGGTGTCAGCAGGGTCTGGCCGGTTGCATCCCCGACGCAGGCGCGAGTTTGACCGGCGACCGGGCCTTGCGGGTTGTTTCTCTTTTACTCGGCGGTGCGTTGGTGGAGCGTACGAACATGATGGACTTCATCGCCCGGTAGTGCATCTTGACATCGGAGAGACTGCGCATCTTCAGCAGGCGACGGAGCACGTAGCTGGGCCGGAAGTAGAATTCGCGGTGGGCCGCCCGGTACATGCGGTTGATGTCATCCCGCGACACCGTCGGCAACTCAAGAACCGCGTTGGCGAGGTCATACTCGCTCCAATCGAGAGTGCTAAGGTAGCCGTTTTTTCTGGCCCACTCGAACATCTGCGTGCCCGGATACGGCATTGTGATATTGAATATAGCGATGTCCGGACGGAGATCCTTGGCGAAGTCGATGGTGCGACGCATGCTCTCGACCGTCTCGCCGGGGCAGCCGAGCATGAACGCCGCCCGCACCGTAATCCCCGCCCGTTGAACCATCCGCACGGTCCGGCGCGTCCGTTCAAGACTGATCGGCTTGCGGATGTTCTTGAGGATTTGCGGGTCCGCAGACTCGATGCCGAACAGAATCTGATGGCAGCCCGCCATCTTCATTTTTTTCAGCAGTGGCGGGCCCACGCAGTCCGTCCGCGCGAAGCACGACCAGGTCAGGTCGATCCCGCGTTCGACGATCAAGTCACAGAATCGCGCGACTTTTTGCTTGAGAAGCGTAAATGTATCATCGTAGAAACTGACCTCTCGAATGCCGTAGCGGGCCTGTAGCAGCTCAATTTCGGCGACGACGTGCTCGGCCGACCGGGTGCGCAACGCCGTCCCCGCGGAGTTACAGAACGTGCACTTGCCCGGACATCCGCGCGTCATGGTCATGTTGACCGACGGAAGACGGAGGTGCGACCCGACCGAGGGCTTGTAGCGTTCAAACTTGATCAAGTGATAAGCCGGAGTCGGGAGCGAGTCCAGGTCCGCGATCGGCTCATCCATCCGGTTGTGCTCAACAGCGACGAATCCCCCCCGCTTGCGGGGGGACAGGGGGGCAGCGCGATACGACAGCCCGCCGATACTCTCCAGCGGCTGCCCCTCGACAAGAGCAAGAAACGGCTTCTCACCCTCTCCACGTATGATGTAGTCGATGTTCCGGTCCTCAAGCACCTCGTCGGGCATTGCCGTCGCGTGCACCCCGCCGATGACGACCTTCGATCTAGGCGAGACCCGCTTGGCGATGTGCGCCACCTGATGGGCCACGCCTATCTGGGTCGTAACCGCTGTAATGCCAATGAATTGCGGTTGATGCAGGCGGATGAATGCCTCTATGTCCTCCAGGTCAGACTGCTCCACGTCCACGTCCAGCACGTGGACCTTTCGGCCATGCTGTTCGGCGTAGGCCCCCACGCACAGCAAACCCAGAGGCGGCGAAGTGCTCTTGACCCCGTGCCACAGGTTCCCATCCTTGGTCGCCCAGGGCGGGTTAATCAGCAGTACGTCCATCACGCTCCATACTCGACCGTCGTGGCCGCGGATTCCCGATCAGTCTGACCGACCACCCCGGCCCAGCCTCCTCACCGGCGAGTCGCCGGTGCCACAGTAACGTGCCACAGTAATGTGGTAGAGCAAAGTTGCATGGCAGAGCAAAGTTGCACGGTAGAGCAAAGTTGCATGGTAGAGCAAAGTTGCACTTTGCTCAGCGGGGTTGAGACGGGCGCCAACGGCCAAAGAGAATCCTCGCCCTCCCGCGCACGCCTCGACTTGACGCTCACACCCACACCTTGGGTGACGTGGCCGGACGATCACAGCATCGGCGCTGTGGTCTATCGTCCGATCATGCTACCGGCTGGACCTTCTTATCTCAGTGCCGCGTGAGGGCGCTCGACAACCTCAGCGATCACTGCAGCCCGTTTCATTGTTGGTGCGATCCCCAAATCGCTGGTGCGATCCGCCAGAGCAGGAGGAGAGGCGCTTTTCGCCACCGCTTCGGCTATCGTATCTGCCGTGAACCGCGACGAAATCGCCGACAAGTTCCTCGATCAACTGCCCTTCGAGCCCTACACGTTCCAGGAGGAGGCCCTTCTGGCGTGGTTCGGCGACAACGAGGGCGTCTTGGTCTCCGCCCCGACGGGCATGGGCAAAACTCTGATCGCCGAGGCCGCCATCTTCGAGGCGCTGCACTCAAACAGACGCCTGTTCTACACGACCCCCCTGATCGCCCTGACGGACCAGAAGTTTCGTGAGTTCCAGGGTCGGGCACAGGCGTGGGGGTTCGACCGGGACGACGTCGGCCTGATCACCGGCAATCGGCGGGTCAATCCCAACGCCCGTGTTGTGGTGGTCGTGGCGGAAATCCTGCTCAACCACCTGCTGTCACCGGATGAGAGCCTCGACGACGTAGCCGGCGTGGTGATGGACGAGTTTCACTACTTCCACGACCTCGAACGCGGCATCGTGTGGGAGCTGTCGCTGGTCCTTTTGCCGTCGCCCGTCCGGCTGATGCTCCTTTCCGCCACCGTGGGCAACGCTCCGGAGTTCGTCCGCTGGCTGCGCACAGAGCATGGCCGGCGGTTGGAGTTGGTCCGAAGCGACGAACGCCGTGTGCCGCTGGAATTCCACTGGGTCGGCGAAAGGCTCCTGACCGAGCATCTGGTCGACATGATCGGCGACGACGACGCCTCCAGCCGCGTACCCACTCTGGTCTTTTGCTTCAACCGCGACGAGTGCTGGGAGGTGGCCGAGCGGATGAAGGGGCTTCCGCTTATCACCGCCGCCGCCCGGGCGCAGATCGAGAAGCTGCTGCCCGCCGGGGATCTGGCGGACGGCGTCGGGCCCAAGCTGCGGCAGATGCTCATCCGAGGCGTGGGTGTTCACCACGCAGGCGTGTTGCCCAAGCACAAGGAGATCATCGAGGACCTTTTCCTCAAAAAGCTCGTGCCGTTTGTGATCTGCACTGAGACGCTGGCAGCCGGGATCAACCTGCCCGCCCGCTCCGTGGTTGTCAGCACACTGATAAAGGGCAAGCCCGGCGAGAGGAAGCTGATCCCGCCGGGCGCGGCCCATCAAATGTTCGGTCGTGCCGGCCGCCCTCAGTTCGATACCAAGGGCTACGTCTTCGCCATGGCACACGACGACGACGTGAAGATCGCGAAGTGGAAGAAGAAGTACGATCAGATCGACCCGAACTCAAAAGACCCGGGCATCATGCGCATGCGCAAGCAACTGGAGCGTAAACGCCCGACCCGCCGCAAGACCGAGCAGTATTGGACCGACGGACAATTCAAGTCGCTCATCGCAGCCGGGCCCGGCAAGCTGGCCAGCCGATCCATGATCCCCTATCAGGTGCTCATCTATCTGCTCACCCGGCAGGGCGCCCTGCACGACGTGCGCGAGTTTCTATCAAAACGCTTCAACTCAGAGAAACGTGTGAAATCGTTCCAGGAACAACTGGAGCACATGATCGATAACATGGCCGCCCTCGGGTATCTAACGAAAGCCGAGGACGGGGACCACGTCACCCTCAATGACAGTATTAACGAACTGAAGGTCTTCCGCAGCATCGACCCGCTGTACGGCAAGTACCTGGCCGGGCAGCTCAACTATGCAAGCTTCGAGGAGAAGGTGCAGGTCCTCGAATCCGTCCTGCCCATTCCGCCGGCCCTGACGCGCCACACCCGCCTACCGGACGACCTGCCGCCCGGCCCGCTGGAGACCGAGGTCATCCATCCCCTGATGATCCAGATGGGCGTTGTCATGGCAGATGTTCGTGCCCGGGACGAGTCTGTCCGTGGCACCGAGTCTGTCCGTGGCACCGGCGACCCGCCGGTGATGTCAGACGACCGACGCCGGCAGATTCCGGGCTTGTGGGAGGACGAGCCAGAGGAGCGACCGCCGACGTTTCCAGAGATGCTGAAGATCGCCTTCGACGGCAAACTCCACACGCCGGAAGACATCCTGGTCCAGCCCAAGTGGGTGGCCGGCGGCGCCTTCGAGCTGGGCTGCGACTTCTACAAGTACGTCAAGTTGCGCAACTTGATCAAGCAGGAGGGTTTGATTCTACGTCACCTGCTGCGTCTGGTGATCCTGACCGACGAGTTCCACGAAACCACCCAAGACCCCGACTACCGGCGCATCGGCGAGCTGTCCACCGACACCTGCAAGGCCGTCGATCCCCGATACACCGACCGCTTCCTGGCCGACGCCGCCGAGAAGAAGAAACTGATAGAGCAGTAGGACACGGGTGGGCGGGTTGTTATTCCCCGCCCGCGCTGCTCTATGGACACTCCACGACGTCGCTCAAACGACACTCGACCAGCTCGAGGACTGGGCCGACGCTGAGGCTTGTGGGGCGTGCCCCGAGGCGGTGCTGGAGGAAGCGGGGAATCCACGACCGATATCCGAGCGACACACCGTGCTGGACCGTACAACTCACCCCTTGAACGGAACGGGCCGATTTAGGTATCCTTTAGCTTGGCCCGCTGGTCATCGCCGCGATCGTGGCGGTCGTCACCGGCGTGTGGCGCCTGGTCGAGTTAATCTTTTGAGAGGAGAGGAATCATGCGAGCAAAACTCAGTTTCATCCTGTGCGCGATTGTCGCGGTTCCGGCGTTGTCCGACACGATCCGCGTCCCAGGCGATTATCCGACGATCCAGGCGGGCATCAATGCGGCACGCAAGGGCGACACCGTACTGGTTGCCGACGGCGTGTGGACCGGGGACGAGAACAAGAACCTCGACTTTCACGGCAAGCCGATCACGGTACGGTCAGAAAACGGCCCGGAGAACTGCATCATCGACTGTGAGGGCAAGGGGCGAGGATTTCGCTTTCACCGTTATGAGAGGGCGAAATCCGTGGTAGAGGGTTTTACTATCACAGGCGGAAACAAGGGCGGAATTTATTGTAGATACAGCAAACCTAGAATCGTTTACTGCACGATCACGGGGAACAAAGCGGACGAGGGGGGGGGAATCTACTGTTATTACAGCGACCTCACAATCGCCAACTGCACGATCATGGGGAATGCGACGCGCAAGGCAGGCAATGGCGGCGGGATTTGTTGTTACGCTAACAGCTTCCCCACGATCACCGACTGCACAATCACAGGGAACAAGGCAGGTGACGACGGTTATGGCGGCGGCATCTTTTGTGACGACGGCTTCCCGACGATCACCCACTGCGCGATCGCGGGAAATACGGCAGGCGGCTTCGGTGGGGGAATCTGCTGTCATCACAGCTTCTCCAAAATCACCAATTGCACGATCACAAAAAACACAGCGTGCTACGGCGGCGGCGGGATATGTTGCGGATGGTACGACAGCAAAGCCATAATCGCGAACTGCACGATCATAGGGAACATGACAAGCGGCGACGGTGGGGGAATTCAGTGTATTTCTTACTGTGACTCCACGATCACGAGCTCTACGATCGCGGGAAATACGGCAGGCAGCGCCGGTGGGGGAATCTGCTGCGTGCAGGATAGCAACGCTACAATCACAAACTCTACGATCACAGGGAACACAGCAAGTTACGACGGCGGCGGAATCCACTGTAGCTACGCTAGTAACTCTACAATCACCAACTGCGCGCTAACAGAGAATACAGCACGCAGCGATGGCGGCGGCATCAAGTGCAGTGGCAGCGCCGTCAAAATTGTCAACTCTGCGATCGCGAGGAATACGGCGTACTACGGCGGCGGCGGGATATCCTGCAGCGAGAACTACTCCATAATCACAAATTGTACGATCACGGGGAACATGGCAAGACACGAGGGCGGCGGTATCCATTGTTGGTACAGCACCCTCAGAATCGCCAACTGCATTCTCTGGGGCGACACGCCGGACGAGATATACGTGGAAACCGGCGACCCTGTGGTGAGCTACAGCGACGTTCAAGACGGCTGGCCGGGCGCGAACAACATCGATGCCGACCCGCTGTGGGTATCCGGCCCGCTGGGCGATTACTACCTCAGCCACAAGCGGGCCGGCCAGCCAAAGAACAGCCCGTGCCGCAACGCGGGCCTGGGCACGGCCAAGGGACTCGGCCTTAAGAAGTTCACCACCCGCACGGACGGGAAAAAGGACAGGCGGGCGGTCGATATGGGGTACCACTATCCACGGTGACGGCGTACACAACCGGCCACTACAGCCGCCGCGGCACGGGGCGTGTCCTAATCCACAGGTTCCGGATAACTGTGGCGGCGGGACCAATGAAGACGGTCGCCCACGGCCTGATAAAGCGTATCCCTCGCCCGGTCGATACTAGGAACGGCGTGAACCGACGTTCCACACGTTCTGCCACACAAAGAGGCGGCGTAGCTTATATGCTTGTGACGGTGATGTGCCCTAATTTGCAGTGTCGCGCGACGTTGAGCGTTCCGGAGAAAGTCCGCGGTAAGAAAGTCCGGTGCCCTGAGTGTTCCATCACCTTCCTGGTACCGGCATCACCAGGGACGAGGCAGCCGAAGCCGGCCAGTGCTCACAAGCCCACTCCAGCCGACGGAAAGGAGAAAGCTAAGCAGTCCGAGCGAGACTGATACTCCCCGGACAGCAGGCTATAAACGGCACGATGCCGCAGATGACCAGCGCGGCAATGGCCCAGCGCCGCCGCTGCCGCCTCGCGACGGCGATGCCGCCACAGATCACAGCCGCCAACCAGCCCAATCCACCGGCCAGAATAGAAAGCATGGAGCCGACCATCCAAGGTGGAGGTCCGCCGTGCGTCTCGAAGTAATCCTGTATGTACGTCATCACGGCCTGTTGCTGTTCGCTCATGTCGCCTCCGGGCGTGTAGAGGTCTTCTCCGAAGATCTCAATCACGTTTGAGAAATAAACGTTGACACCCACGATGAGCAACGTCGCCGAAGCCAACGCCACGACGAGCGACACTATCGCCAGGGTGTTGCGTGGCCCGGCCTCGGTGGGGAACGGAGGCGGATACTGCGCCGCTGGGGCCATTCCGACCGGCATGTCGGGCGCCGTCAGCGTGTCTGCCATCGGGACGGACTGCTCGACGGAAAGCGTCGATTCGACCGGTGCGGTGACGGTGTTACGGCAGAACGGACATGCGACCAGCTTGGAACCCCAGTCGTCGTCGATTTCGATCGGCTGAGAACAGGATGGACAACGAAACCGAATGGACATGGCGGGCAAGATACGCCCGGCGCCCCGACAGCGTCAACCACCGGACGCCAGCGACGCCGGCCCGTGGATTTGAAACGGGTGTGTCGCCTCGTTGGTTTTGCCCGCCAGCGTGTCCTCAACGGTGATCTTCAGCGTATACTCGCCGGCCGGCAGCGTCGGTGGCAGGATTGCGCGCTGGGCGACGAAGAAATCGGTCCGGCGCCGCCGGCAATTGTCGATGATCTCCGGTTCGTCGGCGTGCCAGACGGACTTCCCGTCAACGTCGAACACCTCCATGCGCGTAGCGAGCACGCTCTTGAACAGGCCGTCGTCCGTTGGCTTGCTCTGGAGGTTGTCGATCTCACAGTAGACGATGGCGCGATTGGCTCGCCCGGCTATGAACTCGCCCGGCAACATTGGATCGTAACTGCCGAAGGAGCGCACCTCGCGGCAAAACGCCACCGTGGGGATCTGAAGATCGGCTGATTCAGCCAACAAGCGGTGAAGGTCGGCGACGCTTGCCAGCGACCGGTCCCAGCGGGCAAACGGATCACGGAAGACCCGCCGCACATCGGCCGCTACGGCGGTCAACGCTTCCAGAATATCACTGGATTCAGGTGAAAGGTGATGCTCTTGCGCCACGGGTTCCGCCTCGCGACCCAGGGCTACCAGGAGCATCCGCAGGCGCCAGTAAGCCTCCGTCGGGGCCAGATCGGCGCCGCTGTCCCGCAGCGCGTCGATGTACTCTTCAACAGAAAGCGTGCTCTCAGGAGGAAAAACATGGATCGCAGTATTGGCCGTGCCGGTGGATTCGTCCGGCATGGCCGTATTCGTCGGCGGGACGGAGGACTGAATCGACACGGCTTCGACCACTGGGATGGCCAAAGTCCGGGCAGGCTGCGACGCTTCCTGCTTCAAGGCCTCGGTCTTCATTGCGTCAACCGGAACCTGAGCGTTTGAGATGGGAGCGTTGGAGCGTGCCGCCGAGGCGGATACATCCGGCAAATGGGACGGCGACGACGTTACCAGCCCTGATTGGACCGTTCCGGGATTCGGCAGCGCGGGCGAGAGGGCCTGGTGAGCCCTCGTGTACTGCCGAACGCTTTCAAGAAATGCCTCGACTTCCGCAAGCGTGTCCTGCGTAGCTGGACCTGGCGAATCCGGGTTGGGATCCGTCTCGTCGATTGTCGGCGCCGGTTCCGATCGGCCCTCCGCACGATCGAAGGGGTTGTTGCGTAAACCCTCCGCACACCCGGTGACTGCGGCACCGGCCACGATGATGATTATACCAGCTACGCGTGCCGCCACATCCATGTATTGGCGCATCGGTGGAATCCTTTTCTTGACGCCTTCTTCGCGCTTAGAATCGATGCCAAAACCCTTGTAACATCGGCTTCCAGCCGGTGGAATTCACAGGCAAGATGCCTGTGCCATACTCTAGTGTAGTGATTCATAAATGGTGCGTCATAGTCCGATACCGTTCTTCGTGCTTACCAGCTACCCAGCGCGGCTCCGCCGCAGCCAATAATGCGCGCAGGAAAACAAAAATGTCGAGAATAACAGTATAGAGCGTTTCGCTCCCTCACGGTCGCGGCTCGGATAAGATGAGAACTGTGTGAAACACTGTACTAGCCACACGTGTTTTGAATGATCCATTTCTCGACCGCCACGTCGACGGCACTGGCGCTGGTTTTCGCGCTGATGTCCGCCGCCAGCAGGCCGCCTAAACGCTGCTCCAACTGGCGCGTCTCTACCCGTTCGAGCCGTTGTCTTAGACATCCGGGATCGGTCCGCATGCGCCCCGCCAGTGAACCGAGCGACGCGCCGGCCTCCCACGCGCGCCGTGCCTCCAGCAACCGCCGTATGCCCCAGGCAAGCCCGGCGACCGATCGGCCCTGAGCCGCCCGGTCCGTAGCCAATACCTGGTGCCAGCGCTGAAGCGCCGCCGGCGTGTCACCGTCCGCCATCGCGTCCAAAAGCGCGAAAACGTTCTCTTCGCGGTAGTTTCCGACGAGCTTGTCGATGTCAGCCGGTGCGATATCGGGGCGGTCACCGACGTAAATAGTGAGCTTGGCCAGTTCCGAGTCCAGCTCACCCAACGAGTCGCCGGTCAGCTCTCGCAGCCGGGCTGCGGCTTCGTAGCTGACTCGCTTGCCGTACTGTTGCCCCCCGTGGCGCGTGATCCAGCCCACCACGGCCCGACCCCTCACTGGTCTGCACTCGATCGCTCGCCCCGTCTGCGAGACGATCTTGTAGAGGCGGGTGTTTTTGGGGAAGCTGTCACACACCAGCACCAGACTGCCGCTGTTAGCCGGGGCTTCACAATAGCGCTCGAGCGCTTTGCGGTGGCGGGTGATGAACGGATCGGCGCCGTCGACGATGACGACCCGCCGCCCACCCAGCAACGAGTACGTGCGCACTTCGTCCAAGACGTCGGCCAGCTCCGCCGTTTGGCCGTCCATGCGCGTCTGCTGAACCCCGCCGCCTTCGGCCTCATCAAGCGAGGACAACAACGCCTCAAGGGCTTGACCGCGCAGAAAAGACTCCTGACCCCAGATCACGTAGACCGGACTAATTGGTTGGGCGGTCTTGCTCATGATTCCGCGAAGGACTTCTGCTGCCTGGGGTATCAGCGTGTGTCAGCAGGCTGGGCGTAGTTTCGGCTCAGGGCCGCCAGATTGTCCAGTCGCCGCCTGGCAGCCTGGACGATCGCCGTGGCCGAGGGATCGAGGGTCGCTGCCCGTTCGTAATGCTGACGGGCCAACACCTCATCACCCTGGTAGACCGCAATATCGCCCAGATGCATCCACACTTCCACGTCACGTGGGTTTAGACGTGCCACTTCCCCCAGGTACGAGATCGCGTCATTATACTCGCGCCGGTCCACGTAGACCTCGGCGATCCCGATCAATGCCGAACGCATCGTCGGTCGCTGGTTGAGCGCGATTCGATAAGCCTCCAGGGCGCGATCGTTCTCTTCGATAGCGTAGAGCAACGCGCCAAGTTCGGCAATCGCCTCTGTTTTATTCGGATTCAGCTCAATTGCGTCGCGCAAACGGGCAATCGCCAGTGACAGCTCGCCCTTCTGACGGTGCTGTCGGGCGATCGCGTGCAGCCGGTCCGCCCGTTCGACCGCCTCCGCCGTCGGCTTTCGACCGTTGAGTTTGACATCGCCGGGTGCCACGGGCAGCTCGTCTGCCCGTGAGATGGAGGCACTAGCGGACAAGCCGGCAGTGGCATCCAGCTCGACTTTATCCAAGGCTGCGAGGTTGAACGGCGTGCAGACGGCCTCAGCCGCGTTTCCGGCACGGTCGTGTACGACGACCCGAATCGCGACCGTGCCCGAGACGTCGTCACCGACTCGCCAATCGAACTGCCCCGAGTTCGCGAGTTTCCGCTGTTCCAGGACGTTCCAATCGGTTTGCGGGAGCATCCGGTACGCCAGTTCCACCGGCCTGGGAGGCAGGTTGGCGTCCACCGCCGTCCACCGAATCCGCACTATTCGTCGTCCCAGCGACGTGGTTGGTCGCGGCGCGTGGATTTGCACAACCGGAGGGGTGTAGTCCACAAACGTCCAGTGGTGGGGCTTGGTGTCTGCGGTCGGCGGACGGCTGGAAGAGCCGGTGGCGTTTGTCAAGACGATGAAGAAGCCGTACAGACCCTCGCGCGGAGCGCTGAAGGTCGCGGGCGATTGCCTATCCTCATCAGCCCCGTACCGCCGCCATGGGCCGTTACGGCCTGGCTTGTACCAAAGCTCGACCTTGCTCAGCGGCTGAGCCTCGGCATTGACGCGGTAGTGAATGTCAAACACCTGCGAGCGCACCAGAGCGTAGGCGGGATCGCCGGTCGCGGCAGCGGTGCGATCACCCGCCGCCGTGCCATGCCCAGGCTCGCGGGGGTACGTTTGCGGATTCGGGAGATCGCCCGAGGCAAGCGTGGGCATACCACAGGAGACCGCAATCAAGACGATGACAGCGTGCCCGACCGGCCATCCCGGCCACATCATCCGCCTTTTCGGGGAAACATCCATGTTTCGTCCAACCGCATCCTGCCGCTTCAGGGCCATATCGGGCGGCGCGGAGAATTTGCTTGACCGAAATGCCGCCGACGCGAGGACCGCGCCGACTTCGCGGCAACGCCAGCACTGGGGCAAGCGCCGCACGGGTGTGTAGCCGGGGTAGCTGAGCAGGTTTCGGCTGGAGTGAGCGTCACGATTGCGGGCGGGATAAAGCTCCACTGTACTACCTGTACCCGTCACATCTCACGCCACTTGCATCTTGGCTGCTCAATCTGAACACTTCGGCTTTGCGTGCGGCAACTTCCTCTGATAGACTTCGCTTTGGCGCTGGTCGATTTTTGTTGATGTCGTTGACCTGCCTGGGCAGCACGGAGCCACAACAGTATGCAAGAGTTTCAAGAACTGAAGCGAATCGTCGAAGAGGCGGAAGATGACGTCGCCAAGGCGTTGGGTGGAAACAAGGCGGCCGGAACGCGGGTCCGCAAGGCCATGCAGGACGTCAAGACGGCTGCTCAAGAGGTTCGCAAGAAGATCCTCGAGTGTCGTTCGGCCGAGAGCGCGACGAGCCAGTAATCTCGGCGCACAGACGCATGGCACGTCGAACCTGGGCGGCATCGGATGAGCTTGCCCGGTTTGAGCCGGACGGTCGAGAATCCGCTTTTGTCGTGTTGACCCGGTCCCACGTGCCCGCTGGGCGGGGCGGCGCGCTATCCTCGCCGGATTGCGGCGTGTATCGTTGTCGCATTTTGGCGCTTGCTGGTACGCGCACAGCCAAGCCCAAAGTTGCTCACGGGCGAGAGTGCGCCGGGGTCAGCGACCGTTCGACAAGCAATACCAGACCGCCGGCCAACCGCATACTCTCACACGGAGCACATGCACATGCCGCCGCCGGTGATCATCGATATAGCCTCCATCGATCTGGACCAGACGGTCTGCTCGGGCGAGCGAATCTACCGCGAGTTCCTCCCGCATCGACACGAGTTCAGGCTGCTTGACGGCATCTGCCACTGCGACCCTCAAAAGGGCGAACTGATCAGCTATTGCGACATTCGTGAGGATGCGTGGTGGACTCGCGGACACATTCCCGGCCGACCCCTGCTGCCAGGCGTCCTGATGCTCGAAGCCGCCGCCCACACGGCCACCGCCGATATCGCCCTGAGTAACATTGAAGCCTACCGGAGGCGCGGTTTCCTCGGTCTCGGCGGGGTGGACCAGGCCAAGTTCCGCGATGCGGTTATGCCTCCCGCCCGCCTTTACATTCTCTGCGTGGGTCTGGAAGACCGCCCCCGCCGCTTTATTGCGCAAACCCAGGGCATCGTGAACGGCAAGATGGTGTTCGAGGCGAAGATCACCGGCATCGTGATGGTGTAGAACCGCTTTCAGTTCTCAGTTGTCAGTTGTCAGTTTTCAGTGGCGGACGACTGACAACTGATGACTGATAACTCCTTCAGCCATCGAACCACGGTGAGATTCTTCGCTGTGCTCAGAATGACGCTGAGCACTCTGGGGGCCACGACCTTCAGCAAGCGGGCACTTCAAGCACCGCCACCCAGCAGGGACTCAAGGTCCGGGCCGAACTCGACAAGCGCCGTTATCCCACGGCGAGATTCTTCGCTGCGCTCAGAATGACGCTGAGCAAAGTGAAACTTTGCTCTACCGAGTCAACCTGTAGACGCACGCATTCCACGGCGAGTGGGACTACACCATCACACCAACGCAACCAAGAAAGTAATCACGTTGTTGTGACGCAGGCACTAAGCACGCGGGGTGGGCGGGTGTGCCAGGCGGGCGGCAGGGTAAGCGGCTATCCAAAACCGTGGGGCTGGTTTTCTAACCTGCCATTTGACCGGCAGGAAAGCCGGTCCCACAGGGGTTTGGCTGTCATGTCGGTGGTCAAAACCGCCGATTAAAACGAAGACGTTGACAGGCTTAGCGCTGTGCGATACCATGTATTAGAGGGTCGCGGCGGAACTCAGGGTCGGCGTCGGCCCTGTTTTTTTGTGAGTGCACCCGGCCCCGGCACCGTTTTTTGTGGATGAACCCGATGAACGCCGATCGCACCCAACATACCTGTGTCGTGGGCCTGGGGTGGGGCGACGAGGGGAAAGGCAAGATCGTTGACCTTCTCGGGCACGCCTTCGATGTCGTGGTGCGCTATAACGGCGGGGCCAACGCCGGGCACACGGTCTGTGTAGGTGATGAGCGATTCGCCCTGCACCTGCTGCCGGCTGGTATCTTAAGGACGGGCGTCACCGCCGTGATCGGGCCGGGGGTCGTCATCGATCCCGAAGCGCTCATCAATGAGGTTGACGACCTGACCGCCCGCGGCATCGCCGTCGACACGAATCTGAAAATCAGCGATCGGGCCCACCTGGTTCTGCCGCATCACAAGCTGGAAGACCGGCTCAGCGAACAGCGGGCCGACAAAAAGACGCGTATCGGTACGACGGCGCGCGGGATCGGGCCTTGCTACGCGGACAAAATGAAACGGACCACGGCGGTGCGCGTAGCCGATCTGTTTCACGAAGACGACTTGCACGAGCGCGTACGACGGATCGTCGCCGACCGGCTTGCCACGTTTCGATGCGTGTACGGATACGACGGCGATCTCAGCGCGGACGAGGTTATCGACAATCTCGAGGCCGCCCGGCGACGGCTGCAGCCGTTCGCATGTCAGACCACGCAATACCTGCATCGGCGTATGGCATCCGGCGGGCGCGTGCTGTTCGAGGGCGCCAACGGGATGCTGCTGGACATCGACCACGGCACCTATCCGTTTGTGACGTCCAGCAGTTGCGGCCCACACGGTGTGGCGGGCGGCGCGGGCGTGCCTGCGTCCACCGTGACCCGTGTGATCGGCGTGATAAAGGCCTATGCGACCCGCGTCGGTTCAGGTCCCTTCGTCAGCGAGCTGAGCGACGCGACCGGTGAGAAGATTCGCACGCAAGGAAACGAGTTCGGCACAACAACGGGTAGGCCGCGCAGGTGTGGCTGGTTTGACGCGGTGGCCTGTCGGTACAGCATCCAACTGGCCGGGGCGACGGACCTTGCCTTGATGCACATTGACACGCTGACCGGGTTCGATGAGGTCGGGATATGCGTGGCCTATCGCTGCGACGGGGAGACGTTGGACGTGCCGCCGTCGCATGTTGATCAGTTGGGCCGCGCCAGGCCGGTGGTGGAGTTTCTGCCTGGATGGACGCAGGACGTCCGTTCGATTCGGCGCTTCGACGCGTTACCCCAGAACGCGCGGAGCTACATACAGCGGATCGAGACGCTGGTTGGGGCCCCGGTGTCTATCGTCAGTGTGGGACCGGAGCGGACGCAGACGCTGGTGGGTGACAGGTTGGGCGACCTGATCACCGTCGATGAACCGAGCGCCGTCTGAAACGTAGGCATTGGGGAATGTCGAATAGCGAATAGCGAATTACGAATAGCGAATTGAGAATAGCGAATTGAGAATTGAGAATTGAGAATAGCGAATGAGAGAATGCAGCGCCGGCCGTCTTCATTCGCTATTCGCTATTCGTAATTCGCTATTCATGGTCTCCTATGAGGCTTGTCCGGCTTGACCCTATCATATGACTGAGCCGCCCCTTGATCCTCGTGAAGTGCTCGGATTGGAACCCGCGCAGTTGCCGCGCCATATTGCAATCATCATGGACGGCAACGGCCGCTGGGCCAAACAGCGCGGCTGGGCGCGGGTGCGCGGTCACGATGAGGGGGCCAAGACCGTTCGCGGCATTGTGACGCACTGCGCCCGCCTGGGTATCGAGGCGCTGACGCTGTACTGCTTCAGCACCGAGAACTGGAAGCGGCCTCGCGAGGAAATCGACTTCCTGATGGACCTCTACGCCCGCTATCTGGTCCGTGAGCGCAAAACCATCATGGACAACGGTGTGCGGTTCCACCACATCGGCCGCCGGGAGGGGTTGCCGGACGCCGTCCTCGAACAGATGGATCGAACCGAAAAGCTGAGCCGAGACAATCGCGGGCTGAGGCTCTGCCTGGCGTTGAACTACGGCTCGCGCGATGAGATCGTGGATGCGGTTCGCGCCATTGCGCGGCAGGCAAAGGAAGGCCTCCTCCAACCGGAGGAAATCGACGCCGATGTCGTGTCTAAGTCGCTGTATACGGCGGGTTTGCCCGACCCGGATCTACTTATCCGCACCGCGGGCGAGCAGCGGGTCAGCAACTTCATGCTCTGGCAGATCAGCTACGCCGAGATTCACGTGGCCAAGGTCTGCTGGCCCGATTTCGGACCGGAGCAGTTGAACGCCGCGATTATCGATTTCGCAAGCCGCGACAGACGCTTCGGCGACGTGGGTCCCCAAGCCGCAAAGCCATCCAAGGCCGGCGTCTCATAGAACGTGTGAACGGACGGGAGATCGGGATAACAGGCGTTTCCTGCGCTTGTTTTCCGGGCGTCCCCACGGGCGGACGTAGCGTCACCCACGATGGGTGACGCTACACGGATCATTACGTCACCCGCCAGATCATTACAACGCCGATTTTCGCAGGCCCAGGACTTCTCTAAACGCCACCCATTTCTTCGGACCTAAATTTCTTTCTGGATTTCTCTTGCGATGATCTCGCCGTGGTGCTATAAGCAGTAACCAATCACCCGCAGAGCGGGTGGCTTTAGGAAGCCCCCCAGAGGGGGGCGTTAGCGTTAGGAAGGCCCCGTTGGGGCCGTGTTCAACGTCTACTTGAGGTCCAAGTCGTCTTGACCACTCTCAAGTTT
>Ga0114922_10000863_pt1 | contig 29098 bp, 18 predicted proteins | sample AartaG_FD_100975 | JGI IMG/M metagenome (GOLD analysis project Ga0114922, IMG submission 100975) | Deep subsurface microbial communities from Aarhus Bay to uncover new lineages of life (NeLLi) - Aarhus_00045 metaG | ecosystem: Environmental > Aquatic > Marine > Oceanic > Sediment | place... | reverse complement strand
CACCATGTGACCTTCGGGTATTACCTGGGAAATGACATTACGATCCGAAACGGGAAAAACCCGGAAATCACTTGTCTGCAATGCTGTTATTAGAAAGGAGATAAAACAAATGACAGAGACAACATTCTGGGAAGAGCTTAGGTCAGGCAAATTCGCACAGATGGTAAAGGAGGAATCCAAAGGCAGGGAATTAAGCAGCCCTCGTGAGGTATTTAATATCGTTAAACCCATGTTTGCTGAAAAAGATGATGTGGAAAGGATCTACTGCATTTTCCTGGATACTAAGAACCAGGTCCTTGCAATAGAGGAGATGTTTTCAGGAAGCATTCTAAGCTCGGTAATTTACCCAAGGGAAATTATAAAGCGGGTCATGGCCTTAAAGGCCAGCGCAATGATACTAACCCACAACCATCCCACGGGCTGCACAGAGCCATCAAATGAAGACAGGATGATAACCAGGAAAATAGCAATAGCACTTGTGTCAATTGATGTACAGCTCCATGACCACATTATCATAGGAGACGGCTTTCATAGCATGGCTGACAGCGGATTCATAGGAACTATTAAAGAGCATTTCAATAAAGTCTTGTTCGGATAACAACATATTCAAGGCTACCCGTAATATCTGCGGCACTACATGTGAGTTAGCTGAATGAGAACTTGATTTTAACCCAAATAATCAACCGGAAAAGGGCCTCTTGCAACATACGCAAGGGGCTTTTTTCATTTAAAAGAAAGGAGGAAGAGATGAACTTTACGATTCAAAGAGACGAATTTGAGAAACTACTTGGCAAGGTGAAGGGGATCCCGTCCAAATCCTCTATGCTCCCCATACTCACCTGCCTGCACCTAAAGACAAAAGGGGATGGTGTTTTCGTTACAGCTACAGACAATGCCATCTACATGAGGCTGGAGGCAAAGGCAGAGGTATTTGATGAGGGAAGTGTTGCTGTGTCTGCTGAAACCCTCTTTAGAATCATCAAAGAGATGTCAAACGAAAGGGTATCACTTGAGCTAAGGGAGAATAACAAAATTAAAATATCATGCGGAAGGGCAAGATTCATCGTATTGGGTTTGCCTGGAGAAGATTTTCCGGACTTCCCGGATACTGTCAAGGAAGAAAGGCTGAAAATCCCTTCAAAGACCCTTGAGTGGATGCTGAAAAAAACCATGTTTGCCGTATCAAGGGAAGAGGCCAGAAATAACCTGAGCGGTGTCTTTGCCGAGGTATTCACCGAAAATGGAAACGCCACCCTCCGCATGGTGGCAACAGACGGCCACAGACTGGCTATGTCGGAAACATCTTCAGGAGATGAAATCCCTGCCCTTAAGGAAGGGGTTATTATCCCCCTTAAGGGTTGCATAGCGCTTCTTAGGATGGCAAGGGAGACAGAAGAAGACATTGAACTAAGGGTTGGCAAGAACATCCTGTCAGTTTCTCAGGGCGCCGAAACAACAGTTATCCGCCTGGTGGATGGGCAGTTTCCCGACTACCATGAAATAATGGATAAGGTAAACGGCAAGTTCATATCATCTGATCGGCGATCCCTCAAGGAATGCCTTGATAGGGCATCGATAATGGCAGGCGGAGATGGAAAGCAGGTCTTCCTCAACCTGACCAATGGGGAGAGTCTGGAGATTAAAGCCAGCAGCCATGAACTCGGTGATGCCGAGGAAGATCTCACTGTTCAGGGCGAGCTTATGGAGATATCCACAAGCTTCAATGCCGGTTATCTCCTTGACTGCCTGGCAGTTATGGCAAGCAAGGACGTGGAGCTCATGGTCAAGGATTCCACATCCCCTGCCTTTATCACCGGAAAGGAGGATAAGGGATTCAGGTATCTGGTTATGCCTATGAGAACCTGATAGCCATATTAAAAGGGAAATAATAAACAGCTAACTAAAAGGCCGTTTGCACATTGTGCAGGCGGTCTTTCTATCTTTAAGGAGGAAACCATGAGATTAGCAGGAAGAATTAAGATGGGCTATTACCCGACGCCATTATCAGTGGTTGAAAGGATAAAGAGCTTCATAGCATGTCCTGAAAACCAGCCTATAAATGCCCTTGACCTATGCTGTGGCGAGGGACTGGCATTAAAGAATTTATTTGAGGGCTTTAACTGCAATACCTATGGCATCGAGCTTGACGGTCACAGGGCAGAGGAGGCAAAGGGAAACATAAACCATGTGCTTAAGTGCAGTTACACAGAGGCAAGGATTACCAATGGATGTTTTTCCGTATTGTTCTTAAATCCTCCTTATGATGAGGAGACACTCAACGATGGCACAGTAACCAGCTCAGAGAGAAAAGAGAAGGTCTTTCTGAAAGACACAATCAAGTATCTCCAGCCTGGGGGGTTACTGGTTTATATCATCCCTCAGCCCAGGCTTGATACCTCGATTGCCAAGATCCTGAGCTACCGCTTTAAGCTATTCAAAATCTACAGATTCCATGGTGAGGAATACGATGTTTTCAAACAGGTTGTGCTCGTTGCCGTCAAGAAAAAAGAACCGGGAATTGATGAGAAAGACCTCATTGCGCTTACCAAGGCACGGGACTTGGAGTTACCTGAAATCCCTCTCCAGCCCGAGCCTTCCTATAGACTGCCAAAAGCCAAGAAAGTAACCCTGTTTCGATCAACTGTCATTGACATTAAGGAGCTTGAGCAAGAAGCCAAACTATCTCCTCTGTGGCGAAGGCTCTCAGAGATGGCACGATCCGATGAAGCAAGAAATGAAAGGCCTCCCCTTCCATTACATCAGGGGCATATTGCACTTATGCTCGCTAACGGCTGCCTTGATGGTGTGGTTGGTGAAGGCAATGACAGGCACGTTGTCAAAGGCAGGGTCCAGAAGGTAGTGACCAAATACCAGGAGCAGAACGAAAGCGGTTATGAGGAACGGGAGGTAGATCGCTATCAGGTATCGATCAAAATCCTCACCTTAGAAGGAGAGATACGGGTCTTGGTCTAAAGATCGTAGGTTACTTCAGTTTAAAGAAAAAGGAGGAACAGCAATGATTGAGAGAATATCTATGTATGACCATGCCAAGGGCATAGACATCGAGGCATATACAGACGGCTATTCGTATGATGAGTATGGCTACCTGCACCTTATGTCAATCCTGGGCCATGACAGTGCGGTAAAGGCAATAAGCTCGGGGATTGTCTCGCAGAAAGATGTAACGATTCAACAAGAAGGGACATGGAGAAGCTACGCAGCTATGTATGGTGAGAAGTACAGGATCTTTGGCGCACGGCTGGATTCAGGACTTCTGCACCAGATAGTTACCATTGATGCACTGTTCAGCCAGGCAAACAATAGCATTGGGTTAATCTACATTGGCACCAGCAAGGAGATCACTACAGTGATCTTTAATACCATTAAGAAGAATCTGGGCACGCCTTTATTGCCGGAGTGGAAAGACTGGCTCATTTGCCAGGTACAGAAAGAGGAATTGATGAAGGGTATGCAAGGCAATGTCCAGATCGTGCGGTTCAGCCTTACAGAGAAGGAGCTTGATTCGATAATCAGCGAGGGCATTAAGCAGAGAAGTATCAGATTCTGAAGAAAGGAGGAATGTATGATAACACAAATACAGAACGTAACAGACTACCTAAAAACCTATGGCAACCTGCTTGCAGAGAAGGTTAAGCAGAGCGCCGAGCCATTATTTAACCCTGGAGATCCCTGGGATGAAAAGATAGATACCTTATTAAGAAAACCCTTTGCAGCCCAGGGTGATGTTATCCAGGCACTGGTGAAAACACTTGAAGACCAAAACTCGGCTATTGTTGTTGGGGAGATGGGAGTTGGGAAGTCAATTATCGCAGGGATTGTTCCTTATATATCATTGAATGGCAGGAGACCTCCACGTGTACTTATAATGTGTCCCGGTCACCTGGTCAAAAAATGGAGGAGAGAGATAATTGCAACCATCCCAAACGCAAAGGCACAGATTATCAGGAAGCTCAAAGATATCCTGGCAATTGAAACTACCAAAACAAACACATCCCCTGAGTATTACATAATCTCCAAAGACAGGGCAAAGCTGGGATATGCATGGAGGCCCGTTGTCACTCCATCCAGAATCATAGGTGGATACGTATGCCCTTCATGTGGCAAGCTCGTCATAGACAGTGATGGTGTTCCAGTTGGCCTTGAGTTTTTTACAAAGAAAAAGCGCTTTTGCCAGTTCTGCGGATCTCCTTTATGGCAGGCCGACAATACCAGGGTAAGAAGGTATGCAGTATCTGAATACATAAAGAAGCATATGAAGGGGTTTTTTGACTTTTTCATAGCCGATGAGGTGCATGAGCTGAAAGGTGGCACAACAGCACAGGGAAACAGCTTTGGCGCACTGGCATCATCTTCAAGGAAAACAATTGCTTTAACTGGCACGCTCTTAGGTGGTTACGGGGATGATATCTTCTATATCCTCTACAGGCTTTCAGCAAAGACCATGAAACAGGAAGGTTTGGAATACAATCGGATATCGGAGTGGATGAGTCGGTATGGTGTCCTTGAGAAGATCACCAAGTACAGCTCAGAGGACAATACCTGGTCACGTGGAAGGAAAAGCTCGACAATCCTTAAGAGAAAGCCAGGGATAAACCCGATGGTGTTTAACAACCACCTGCTTGGTAAATGCGCCTTTTTACATCTGGCTGATATTGCACTTAAGCTGCCTGCAATCTCCGAGCAGGTCGTATGTATTGAGATGGAGCCTGAGCTTGAGGAGGCATACAGGGTGCTTGAAGAAAAACTTGCCACGGCAATGAAAGAGGCTTTAGTACATGGTTCAAAACGTCTTTTGGGGGCCTACTTGAATAACCTCTTAAGCTATCCTGACAAGCCTTTTGACAATAAGCCTATAATTGATCCTGCCACAAAGGATTTGCCTGCTGAAGAACAGAGAATTATAGCAATACCTCAAGAGCTGCCAAGAGAAAAAACCTATGCAAAGGAGCTACAGCTTGCAGAGCTTGTCAAAGCAGAGGTACAAAAAGGCAGGAAGTGCTTTGTGTTTGCCACCTATACAGGCACAAAGGATATTACTCCCAGGCTCAAGGAAATCCTTGAAAGAGAGGGCTTAAATGCAGAGATACTGCGTTCTGTGGTAAAGCCTGAGTTACGGGAAGAATGGGTTAAGGCAAAGGTCAGCCAGGGAGTTGATGTAATAATTGCGAACCCCAAATTAGTGGAGACAGGGCTTGATTTGCTGGACTTTCCAACGCTGATATTTCATCAGACCGGGTATTCTGTGTATACCCTGAGGCAGGCATCAAGGCGGTCATGGCGCATTGGCCAGGACAGGGATGTGAAAGTGTATTACCTCTTTTACAGGAATACAATCCAGGAGAAAGCTCTGCAGCTCATGGGCTCAAAGATGGAAGCATCTCTGGCTATTGAAGGAAAGTTCAGTGAAGATGGGCTTTTGGCAATGACCCAGGGAGAGGATATGAGCACTGCCCTGGCAAAGGCGCTTGTAGATGGCCTGGATGTTGAAGGGGCAGAGGGTATTTGGCGTAAGATCAATGAGAAGAATGCTGAAATGACAGGTAAGGAGGTTACTGAGGATCTTCAAAGTGAACCTGATGATGAAAAAGAAAGTGCGGAAGCAAAAGAATCGACACCGAAGCCTAAACCCATAAAGATAGACCCGAATAAAGTTGTCTATGTTGATTTCATGACCTTTGTGGGCAATAAGCGTAAGAAGAGAAAGGTTAAGAAGATGGCCCTTACTCAAGCTGAATTTGATGAAATGGTTGATAACACAGAGAAACAGACTCAGGCGCAGTTCTCTCTCTTCTGATGGTAAGAAAAAACAGAGAGGGCCTTTTCATAGGGCCCTCCCTGTTTGTAGGTCTAAACAGATTAATCCTTAAATTCTACTTATTTTTTTTAACAACCGGACGTTGAAACATATATCCATCACAAACAATTATAAAGATTTTCACCCCGTTTTCTTTGTTCTCTTTATTTGAATAATGGTACCGGTGATAGTAAGTGCAATTCCAAAAAGGCCTCCAACAGCTTCGCGTAACTGCCTGCTTTTTCTTTTTCCAGTGGCACAGTAAGTTGCAAAATGTTCACAGTTGTTAAAGGCAATAGAATACCTATTATCAGACAGATGCTTTTTTGCAAAGCTGAGGGTCTCAGAAAGTGGCAAACGCTTTTTATAATCACGCCTTCTCAGCTTTCCGGCTTTGAGGAAAGCCTCTATGTCTGTTTCCCTGATAAGCGGGTCTTTTTTCTCTTTTTCCTCCCCGGTATAATGAATAACGTTTCCGTCTTCGGCCCATATTCCATGATGAGAATAGACTAGGCGTTTTACATAGATGTGATCTCCGAGGTTTAAGTCTTTTTCTGACAAACTCATCATATTTCTCTGATTAAAGCTAGCCCTGCTCTAAACTCCATTGATCTTATCCCTCAACCTCCCAGAGCACCTGAATCTAACCACCCTCCTCTCACCCAGCATCAAATCATTCCCGGTCTGAGGATTTCTCCCTCTCCTTTCCCTTTTTCCTTTTACACAGAATTTTCCAAATCCACTGATCAAGACATCTTCACCATTCTCCAGGGTCTTTTTGATAATCTCTATAAGGGATTCAACCACCTGTGTGGATTTGGTTTTAGGGACATTTAATTGGTTGTAAATAGTATCGACAATATCTGCCTTGGTGAGGGTCATGGCTGATGCTCCTATGGGGTAAGTTTTCAAGTTGTTATCATTGAGGCAAATTACTTTCAGACCATCATTTTGTCAAGGAATTATGGCAAATGCAGAGGATAGCAAATATCTGGAAAATGGATTTACGGAGTGGGATATTTTCACAGAGAATATGTAATGATCAGGGATAAGACTGACAAGCAACCCCTTTTTACCTGAGATTAGATTAAGAATCTACCGTATTGGAAGCCGTTTTCATGAAAAGCCTAAACTCTAAATTTGTGATTTGAAGTGAATATCAAAGGATTCTTGGGATTGTAAAAATTAAGGATAGCAGATATCACAGGTTGAACATCATCAATAATTTTAGGGAGATTTCTATGCACTCTTAGCACGAATATTCACTTTTTCAGAAATTCTAACAGGTAAAGTTATCCCCTTGAAGTCAAGGAGCTGAAATCTGGATGAAGCTGCTTGTACTTGAAAAGTAGTTAGGTGTAAAAATACAAATTACCTTGCCCTTTTATCGAACTTGCCCTAAAATTCGTAGGTGACGTAAAAATGTTAAGGAGATCGCGATGGATAAGAAATACAAACTGACCATTTCACGACTGACTATCGATAAACTCGGCATCAAACTTTACGACAAAGTGTCGGCGGTCATCGCGGAAACAGTTGCCAATAGTTATGATGCCGACGCGACTGAAGTGGAAATACTTGCACCAATGGGCGTTTATCTATCTACAAAGACAAACGGGAAATTGATAGATAAAGGTTATACTATCTCAGTGAAAGATAACGGAATTGGAATGATCCCGGAAGAGGTCAACAATTTCTATCTCATCGTTGGAGCTGAAAGGCGTGCCGATCCAAAAAGGGGAGATAAGTCGAAGATTTTTGATAGGAAAGTAATGGGGCGTAAGGGTGTTGGTAAAATCGCGCCTTTCGGCGTTTGTAAAAGGATCGAGATCATAACGTCCGGTGGAAAACTTGTGGATGGAATTGATGAGCATGGGAAAAATAAGAAAGGGTACATGACGGCTCACCTTATTCTTGATAGGGCGGAGATCATGGAAGATACTGACTACCCTTATTATCCTGAAGTCGGAGAACTCGATGGGATTGTGAGGCCAAAGACAGGTACTTGTGTGAATTTCATGGACTTCGAACATAACCGTGTTCCGGCTATTGAGAAATTTGAGAGGCAGTTAGCAAGACGATTTGGGCTGCGATCCTCCGACTGGAACATAAAACTGATCGACTCATCGAAGACCCCGGGGGATCCAGATCATTCAAGAGGGGTCGGCGACTTCATTGTTGAAAAGTTGCAGCACACAGAGATCAGGTTTGAGGAGGTTCTCGGAACCGAAGGTAAGTCACAGGAACCGCCAATTTTTCGAGCTTTTGGGCCAGATGGAAATGGGCTTACTGACTTATCCGCGGGTTTTAATCATGGAGACATCTTTTATCCTGTCACAGGTTGGGTGGCCTACTCAAAAACACCTTACAAGGATGATCTAATGGCGGGCATTCGCATCTACTGCAGGGGCAAGATCGCGGCTCAGACAAATATCTTTAATATGAAGGCCGGTTTTACCGGGGAATATGACATTCGATCCTATCTTATTGGAGAACTTCACGCCGACTGGTTGGATGAAAAAGATGACCTAATCCGTACTGACCGACAGGACATTCTTTGGTCGTATGAATTGGGACAAAAATTCGAAGCTTGGGGCCAAGGTCTCGTGAAGAAGATTGGAAGCATGTCACGGGAGCCCAGGCGAAAACTGGCATGGGAAATATTCGAGGAAATTTCAAAAATACATGAAAAAATAAAAGACGCTTTCCCCGGCCCAAAGCAAAAGGAAATAAGAGAGAACACGATTGAAATCGCGAGGGTAATAGCTCAGAGGACCCATGAAGAAGACCTACGGGATCCTGATCACGCCGCATCATTGGTAAATCTAAGTCTGCTCTTTGGCCCTCATATCACTTTAGACCGGAAGATGCGAGAAGCGGCAGAGACGACTGATGATCCCCTATTAGTCATCACAAGTATCCTGGAGACTGCGCGAGTTGCGGAACTCGCTGCCTTCGGAAAGATTGCCGACGACCGCGTCAAAGTGATCAAGAAGATAGAAAAACTCAAGGATAATCCGGATACTCTGGAATCCGCGTTCCAAAGCCTTATCGCTGAGGCACCATGGCTGATTAACCCGCAATGGTCCCCCATTACCTCCAACCAATCTTTCAGCACCATGAAGAAGGAATTTCAGAAGTTCTATGGGGAGCGGACCGGGAAGAAGCTAATTCTAGAGGAATTTTCCGACCCGAATAAGAGAGCCGACTTCGTCCTGTCAACTCAGGATAACGTCATACAGATTATTGAGATAAAAAGGCCAAACCACAGTCTTGAAAATGATGAAATCAAACGTATCAATACTTACTTGGAGCTAATGGACGAGTTCCTCAGACAGGCAGGAAATGAAGATTTTCGTGAAATTTTTACTAAATTTCACCTTACACTCGTTTGCGATAAAATTGGCCTGACGGGTGTGTATAAAACCGCATTTAATGGTCTTAAAGACAATAATAAGCTGACGCACATAAATTGGCGCACCTTCCTTCTGAGAACAAGGAAAATGCATGAGGCTTTTCTAAATGAAGCAGAAAGGCAAAAGATATACAAAAAGAAAATATAAGGGGGCTGGTTTTGCCGCTCTTGACATTTTTTCTGGTGGGGGCGGGCTGACCACAGGGCTAAAGAGAGCTGGATTCCAAGTCATCGGAGCAGTGGAAACGGAAAGCAACGCCTTGTCCACTTATAAAGTAAACCACCCTGAGGTCCATGTTTACAAGCAAGACTTAAGAACCATCGAAGGGCAAGAGCTATTGGCCTTAAGTCCTCATAGGACTGTGGACCTTGTTGCTGGATGCCCCCCTTGCCAAGGCTTTTCAACCCTGACCTCAAAGTATCGTCGGGATGATCCTCGCAACGATTTAGTCCGGGAAATGACGCGTGTTATCAAGGAAATCCTGCCAAAAGCGGTAATGATAGAAAATGTTCCTGGACTGGCCAAAAAGGGAAGGCCACTCTTTGATGAGTTCCTAGATGAATTAGAAAGCCTGGGTTATAAGACCTCTTGGGATGTACTTCAGGTAGCTGACTTCGGTGTTCCCCAAAACAGGCGACGTTTGGTTGTTTTGGCCGGACACCGGTTTACTATTCCATTACCGGAACCAACTCACTCCAGAAATGGAAAAGACGGTCTAAAGCCATGGCGAACTGTCGGAGACACGATAAAGGAAATGCCGGAGCCTATCTTACTGAATGAGGCGATACATCAGGGCGGGCCGCAAAATTTTAATTGGCATGTGATAAGGGCCATGAGTTGTGACAACTTGAAACGTCTCAGGCATTCCAAACCAGGAACCGCCCGATTTTTACTACCCGATGAACTACGCCCCGACTGTCACAAAGGACTGAACAAAGGTTTCTCAAATGTCTACGGTCGAATGTCTTGGGACCAACCGTCAGTCACGATTACAGGAGGGTGCACTACTCTCAGCAAAGGCCGGTTTGGGCATCCAGATAAAGACAGGACCATATCAGTTAGAGAAGCCGCGTTACTCCAGACATTTCCTCCCGATTACGTCTTTGACACTCCATACATGGAGTATGTCTGCGACATTATTGGTAACGCCCTTCCGTGCGATTTCGCGGAGGTTTTGGCGCGGATGGTTTACAAAAGCCTCATTGAACATCATGGCACGATGGCCCAAACCAATTGAGAATCAACCTACCACTTTCGGACGGCTCTCCCGCTCCGAACTCATGTCTAGAGTTAGGGGACACGGCAACAAGACAACCGAATTGAGGCTCGCCAGCTTGATGCTGGATGCTAGGATGAAGGGTTGGAGGAGGCATTTATCACTGCCAGGTAAGCCCGATTTTTCGTGGCCCAAGCTGAAGATAGCTTTGTTTGTGGATGGCTGTTTCTGGCATGGGCATGACTGTGGAAGAAACCTGACTCCCCAAACCAACATTGAAGAATGGCGTGGAAAAATCAAAGGCAACAGGAGAAGGGACCGACAAGTCGATCGAGAACTCAGACGCAGAAATTGGAGTGTCGTACGGATTTGGGAGTGTGAACTAAGAAAGAACCCTCGCCATTGTTTGCGGCGTATTAAGCGAATCATGACCATCAAGCGGAATCTAAAAGGTACCTGATTGGTCAGCTAAAAGATTCTATATGTGGAATGGCTATGAGATTGTATCGTAACTTGCATATATATAGAATTGAGTATTATGAATAACTTGAAAGTCAGCTTACGAAACGGACATTGAAAGAGCAGAGACAGGAAAATTGGGATGCTCTTTACTTTTTAACTTAAGGTAATTGGGGCTCAGGATTTATATTATCGTATTTTGGATATATTGCCACTATGCACACCTATAAGAATCTAGATATTATAGGAATATCAAACACTGTGTTAGCTCATGATCCCTTCCTGATTACTACAATCCTCTCTGAATACTGACTAGCTTACCGCATCCTTCAAAGTCTTTCCCGGTACAAACCTGGGGACTTTCTTTGCCTTTATGAACATTTCTTGCCCTGTCTGTGGGTTCCTTCCTTTCCTGGCATTTCTTTGTGCCACCTTAAACGTGCCGAAACCAATCAATGTAACCGTGTCCTTTTTCTTTAGCGCCTTGGTAATGGTTGAAAAAATACAATCCACTGCTGCCTGGGCCTCTTTCTTGGTATTGACCACCTTTGCTACCTCGTTAACTAAATTCCCTTTGTTCATATTCTTTCCCCCTTTTTTTAAATGGTGTTGTAGTTGTTTAATAATGCCTTATGGGCTTTTACTTAAACCATGGTTCCCATAAAGAAAGAATTTTAGTACAAAGCTCTGCCCCATCCCATGAGGTATAAGGATCATTTCCTGTATTTTCTATAAATATAAATCCCATAAAGTTGTCCAGCCAGACCCAGTTTGAATTAGGTATTCTCTTCTTTATCTTTAATCGTAACATCTCATAGAAGAATCCCTTCTTCAGTTAGAATTGTAATAGTTGAATCACTTAATCTTATTTGGTGTCGGCCTTCAAGAAATGCACAATTTCGTACAGTCGATCCATCACAGGATGTGCCATATGTACTGCCTAAATCATATAGCCACACATCAGCGGGGTAATTGACTAAAGCACAGTGACGCCTACTCACACTTTGTTGTGGAAATATTATGTCATTTTCTTCATTTCGTCCGAAAGATATTACAGGTTGATCGGTATGCCATTTTTCTCCAGCACTATTCTCAATCTCGATCACATTTGATTTCCATTTTTTAAGAAAACCAAACCGGAATTCTTGAAAAAGCAACTTGGATTTCAAAGGTACTTTTCCATCTGTATCCCATGCTGAAGGTCCTTCTTTAAAGACTTTCCAATTATATTCACTAAACGGGTTTCTGGTATCTACCTTATCAAGTACATCCTCGCCTGATCGACCAAGAAGTAATTCACAGAGGAGCAAGTTGTTCTCGAAACATTTGTTGTCCTTATAATCTTGTAAAACAGTATAAATTAACTCTGCGGCTGCTTCATAACGGCCGGTACAATAGAAAGCTTTTGCTAGAAGATTATAGGATTCATAATCAGCGGCATTGCGCTGAAGATGATCATTTAACATTGAAATAGCCTCTGGATATTGGGCTTTTTCGAGGTATATCCAACCGAGCTCTTTTTGAATATTTGCTCTCGGATTAACCCGAACAGCACGCTCAAAATATCTGGAAGCTTTTTCAATCCGCTTTTGAAACAACTCGAACTTTCCAGCCGTAACCAGGGCAGCCAAGCAATCAGGGTCTTGAAATAATGCTTGTTCCATGATTTTTTTGGCTTTGACCCATTTTCTTCTACTAAGATGCCATTCGGCTTTTAAAGCTGCTTTATGCGCTTGAATTATTTTTCTATTAAACACGTAAGGGACATGACGTGCCTCCAATGCTTCCTGAAATTCTTGCATTGTTTGAAACCTGAGCTCGGGCTTGGGTTGAAGAGCCTTTAAGATAACCTCTCTAATCCAAAGTGGATGTGACTCAGGAATGAAATCCAGACGGACTTTAATGCTCAGCAGATCATCATCTGACATCCCTACAAATAGATCCGGCCCTGTCAAAAGTTCGAGGATGGTAATTCCAAGAGCATAAATATCAATTCTACCGTCACTTCGTGAAACACTTTCGGTTGCCAAAAAAAGTTCTGGCGCCATATAGGGGATGGTGCCGATTCTAGTATTGGCAACTCCAAAATCACCAATTTTAAGCACACCTTTTTCATTAAAAAGAATGTTTTCCGGTTTTAAGTCATGGTGAACCACACCCTTTTTATGGACTGCATGAAGGGTGTTACATAGTTCTATGGCCCAATTTACAACTTGCTCTATTCTAAAACGGCCCTTTTTTTCTAATAGTTGTAATAGAGAGCCACCACTACAGTATTCCATGACGAGGAATAGAGAATTATGATCCTTAAAATGGTGATGAAAACTAACAACATGCGGATGTTCTAGGTCGGCTAAAAATTGCATCTCTCTGATGAGATATATTTCTCGATCAGGATCGTTTAATGTTAGAGATTTTATTGCAACCAGTCGGTTTTTTAGAAGAAGATCTTCAGCGAGATATACTTCGCCAAAACCTCCTTCACCCAGCTTCGAGAGTATGCGATATTTATCATCAAGAATAGTACCATCAGATATATTATAAATCATATCTATCTCGTGGCGGTTAGATCATTATGAAATACCATAGGTAATTAATACAGAACCTTAGATTGATAGGATTCGTTTCTCAGTTACAAAAGGGTATGTATCCAGAGTAAGGTGCTATTATCCCTTACAATCTTTATTCTTTTTCAAAACCATAGGTCATAAAGTGCAGGGTGCTACAGTTTTCTGTCACTGTGCGGACCACATGATCTGGAGCGCCATCGGGTATCTGGGCACTGATTTCAAGGCTGACTTCAACGTTTGCCCCTACCATGGCCGATAGATGCTGAACGATCTCTTCGGCGATTTTCCCCGCATCTCTCCCAAGTCTCGTTGCATCCAGTTTAACAGAGCCATGAAAGCGTCGGAGCTGGGCTGGCTTCTCCTCCTCCTTTTCAGGCTCCTTTTCTCCTGGCTCTTTTTCCTCTGGCTTTCCTTTGATGTCTATTATGGGTTCTTCCCTTTCTGCATCTAACTGCCTCTTAGCGGCTTCGGGTTTCACTATCAGACTTTGGCTATCCATCATGACTGATGTCAACTGGCCGCCTTTCAGACCTAGATACCGTTTTTTCTCTTCATCATAGCCCTCGGAATAAGCAAAGTGTTCACCCCATGTTGTCGACTCGACCCCTTCTTGCACTGCCCGGATCAGAACCTGGCTGTCCTTAAGACGGGGTAAATAGAGGTATGTGGCAAAATACTCCCAGAGTTTTTTCAGATTCAGGTGGACAGTCTCTTTCCAGAGATAACGGTCCAGCTCCAGGCGCAGGCGTGTGGGGGAGAATTGTGTGATGAAGTTTTCGTCATTTTTAAGTCGTTTTATCGCCCTCATGGCAAGTGCATCCTGCCCCTGGAGTCGAGACTCCTGCCATTCTATGGTTCCCTGCGGGTCGGGCTGTAAGGGGACAAGCAGCCAGACGTAAGTCTCTTTGATGCGGCTTTGAACTGTTTCGTCTGCCTGTTCTCGTTTTGTGGAGGCCTGGTTGGACTGAAAGGCATCCAGGTTCAGGGGCTCTCTTTCTCTCCATATGGAATTCCATGCAAGATAATTGCGAATGGCCTGGTCCAGATCATTCAGCCGGGCCTTATCGGGTGCAAGAAAAACCAGCATGTTTTTGAATATTCTAGGACTGTTTCCCCTATTATTGAGGATTTTTTCAGTCTCAAGCCGGGCATTACTGTCGGAAATTTTGCCAGAGTGTGTTTTCTCAGGCCCGAGGATCACGAGCCTTACTTCCATGTCATCAGGTACGTCACCGCTTGACTCCGGCACACAGTGCACGGCGGCAAATTCTCCCCTCTGCCGATCTGCCCTTAACCGCTTTTTAAGTTCCTCCCACACCTGGTCGAGTTCTTGTTGGGCCGCCCTATCTTGTGCAAGGCGTGTAACACTGGGCTGGGTGGAATACCAGTAACGTCTACCGTCAATGTAAAGGTGAGTCGCCTGATCTGTAAGTCGTCTCAGGGCATCGCCAAATGTTGCTACATTCTCACCCGGTTGGACACATCCTAACCGAATGCGTCGGTCGTCTACTCCTGGGTTCTTGGTTTTTGAAAGGGGTGCAGAACCCATGTAAATTGTTCGTCCCACACGTCTTGAAGCAGAATAGCGTCCCAATGTGGGCACCTCACGATCTATCTTCAATGGCAAAGCCTCCGGACCGTCCACATCCTTTTCCATCACAGGGCGCCAGCTATCTTCCAGATAGCGGGTTAGCTCAGATTGAACGGCAGGAGCATCCATTGGCACTGAAGAAGGCATGATCAATAGACTTGCATCCTGGCGATCCCAGAGTTCAGAAATGACGGCAGCCATCAACCTTAAAACCCCTCGAGTTCTCTGAAATTTGTCCAGGCTTCCCCAGTCTTCATACAAACGATCAAAAAGTTCCGGGTGAATTGGGTAGGCCCTTTCCAGCCTTCGTTCGTAATCACCTTCACCGCATCCCTGTGGAAATTCAGATTTTGTTCCTCGGTAAAGCTGGCCAAAAGCTTTGATTACCGCATCTCTGGCAGCAAAACCGCTAGGATCTGTTATAGGTTCAAATAGCCTTCGTCTAACAATCTCGAAACTCTCTTCTGCACTTGCCGGCCGCCATGGGGATTCCATTCGGCCAAAGGTGTTTTTCAACCTGTCCAGCGCCTCTTTTCCCCCTTGTCCTCCAATTTCAATATCGGAAGAAGGAATGCTTGCAACGAGCAAGGCCCCAGGCGTTGCACGAGCTGCCTCGGTAATAGATTGAGCAAAGGTCATGTTGCTGTCAAAGCTTCCTCCTGACAACCCAGTCTTCCCATATGCCTGTCGGACATAGGCCACCCATTCATCAATCATTATCAGACATGGATTATATCTTTTAAACAGATCACCGAGGACTTTCGAGCCGGGACTCGTCCCATTTGCATCATTCTCCGCTACTAGTGAATAACCTTCAGCTTTGCCGAGTTGCCAAGCCAGTTCTCCCCACAGGGTTCGAATCTCTGTTCCACCATCTTTTACATTGGGTTGACCTGGGTTGAGGGCCGTGCCAACGAGAGCCACTCTGCGGACCTTTGGTGTCGAAGTTATACCTGTGAGTTCAAGAATCTCCTCCACCCCTGCAAGCTCGTTTGGCGGCACATCTGAGAAGAGGTGGAAAAGGGCAAGCATGGAATGAGTCTTGCCGCCTCCGAAATTGGTCTGAAGCTCCACTACGGGGCTTCCCCCTTTATCGGTTAATCTAAGAAGCGCTTCTTTTAATAGATCGTTCAGACCAACGGTGAGGAATGTCCTTCGGAAAAATTCCTTTGGTTCTCCGTATTCCCCGCTCGCTTTTCCAGCCCGTACCTGTTCCAGGTCAGCGGCAAACTCCGCCTGGTAATAACGGCCACCAGCGACATCCGGGTGAGGTGTGACGATCTCCCGCCAGGGTTTGAGGCCGGCAGTGGGGCTTCCTTCTATGGCTACAACGGTCTTTTTTCTGACCTCCTGCCGCGCCTGTTCAGCAAACCTGACCCTCATGGTCTCTTGGGCCATCTTTTCCACTTCCTCGGCTTCCTTTGCGGATACGGATCTTAGCAATCGGGTCATGGTATCGAGAACACGATAGGTGTCATCATAGGTGAAGGCGTTCTGATGTGCCCAGCGATTTCGGGCTTCCCTAAGTTCACTTATATAGGACCGCTCAGCGTGCCCCAGTGTGCGCTTGAAAACGTCGTTCCAGTGATTCCAAAGGATCATCAGAATCAGATAGGCATCCCATTGTACTTTCCCGTCTTCAACCTTCCAGTCTCTTTCTTTAGATACACTTTGTTTCGCTTTCTCCTGCCAGTCTTCTCCGTAAACAGCTTCCATCTCACGCTCTACGAATTGTGCTAAACCATTTCGGAGAAGATCCAGTCCCTTCCCAATTCGTTCACTATTACTTATTGCCATGTTCAGACCTCTCTTTATGAATCACGAAAGCATGTAAATATGCGATTTTGATTAATGAATCTTTTCATCATGATGATGTTATGATTCCACCCGATTCCTGCAACCAATGGTTGCATTTTTTCATTACTAAATTGTTTCTCCACTATCCCTGAAACAACTCTTGCTGTGAAGGTCTGCTCAGTTCTTTTTGACCAGCCAATTTGACCAGCTCAGGCCAGGCAACAACCAGGCTGTTGTAAGCCAAGGCCTCCTGTGCCCATTTCTTTCGATCACAGATGGTGTAAAGACGATAGGCAAGTTCCCGGGCCACATCGCCCAGCGCACCAACTTTTTTAAGAAGATCTGCTGCGGCTTGTTCGCTTCCCTTGTCCACAAGGGCGCGAATCAGGTGTTGCGTTACCTCCCAGACCGTCGGGCGTTTATCCATCACTGGATCCCAATCATCAGGCAATTCATCACGGCGAAGGAGGCGTACCTTTCCTGCTTTAGAGACAAGAATCTCTGCCCTTTCAAGGCCATCGACTGCGGTATTCTTAGCTTTGGATAGGGTCTCGGCCACGCCGTATGGTCCTTCGTCAACACCATACTGCTCAAACCAGGCTAATGCCCACCGGGTGTCGGCATCGTATTCACCTTCCTGTTCTGTCAGATACTCGTCCAGCACCTGGTTGATGAGCGCGAGGGCGGAACGTACCGTCATGGCAGTGCCATCGGCCTCCAGGACCTTGCTGTAACGTGAAAATATTGCCATGCCTGGGCCAATGGCAGACTGAGCAAGGTCCACGGGAGCGATGTTCCCCTGCTGGAGAGTCTTTAGGGCCTTTGGGAGTTCTTGCTTCATTGTATTGATAAAGTCGCGGCGGGTGGTCATGGGGGCGTCTTCAGGCCGGGGGCGGCAGGCAAGGACGATGGAAGATGCAAGGGCGCTCATTTTTCTTTTAAGAGCATCGATTTTTTCAGTTCGGACAGGCCATGTTCCGGTGATTACTAATTCCGCTTTTGAGAGTCCTTCCAGCATGGTCTCCCAACCGGTTGATGCCAATGCATGGTTTCCATTTCCATTCTCTATTCTTGGATCAGTTTCAGCCTGTTTAAAGGCATAATACACGGTCAACGGATAATTCTGGTGCGCTGTTTCCCTTATCTTCTGAAAGGCTTTTTGTAATCCTGTTTCGAAAAATTGCCGCGCTTTTTCCCGCTCACCATCGAAGCGGTACGGCGTAGCCACGAGCTCTTCAGCCTTTGGCGTGAGAAGAGTGCTAAACAGGCCCGGAAATATTCCGCCTAATGAACGCCGCAACCAGATATAGAAGAAGTCTGAAAGATCTGCATAACCGATATTATCATAGTATGGCGGATCTGTGGCTACGAGAACTGGGCTTGGCTGGATATGCTGTGTGCTATCCAATTGGGTAACACTTGCGGGAATCCCACAAGGCAGCGAAGATAATGCAGATACAACCCACTCAACAGTCGAAGAAAAAGCCAGGATTCCTATGATCGGATTGCACTCAGCATAATCCCAAACCATTGGCATCGCCTGCCGTCCGAAAGCCTGAACCAGATTTTGATTAGTGCTATTCCAAAGTGTTAAAACGCATGAGTATCTCAACAGATGGGCGATACCAAACGCCAGATATGTCGCCACTGCATCAGCATAAGCCACAGCCCCTGTGCCTCCATCATTAATGCCCTTGCCGTCATCGGGCATCCCGGCCTTTATGGCATCTTCCCTCGCCCGTTCCCGCGCCTCCATCACCAGATCGCTGAAGCTCGTGAGCGCCACAAGCTGGCGGGGGGTGAAGAGATCTGCAAAGGTGTTCATGCCGTAATTGGGAGTTTTGAAATCCCTTGGGTTATGTGGAAGTGCCGCTTCCGGTCTCCACGTAGGCTTTGTACTATCCGCAAACTTAACATGCTCCTCATCCGGCCCCACATAGACCCTTCCCCTTGCCCCTTCCGCCACGATGGCCATGAGCCGCTGGCCCATCCTGCCCGCCTTTCCTTCTGCCCTGACATGATTGAAAGGCACGGGCGTATCACAGCAGAGGCACAGGGCCCCCCTCCTGTTGACCGTTCCTTGTCTTGGTTTTCCCTGACCTGACCGGACCTCAAACCGATATTGATTCCCGTTCTTAACCGGTTCCACCCACGCCTGTTTTCCCCGCTTTTTTGACAACCAGAAAGAGCGGACCAGCGGCATCTCAGCCCCGCAGGCAGGGTTGGGACACTTCACCGTCCTGGCCCAGAGCCAGGCAATTACAGTGGCCTCCCCGCCGCCATATTCCTCCGGGAGTTTGACCTTAGGATAAAGATGCCCGATCCGCTTTTCCGCCTCATCCCGCATCCACCGGCCATAATAACGCACATCCTCGGCCAGGCCCTTTGCCCCGTGCCAATGAGAAGATGTCTGTGCCCTCGGGTGCACCGGCGGCCTTCCGGCAAACTTTGGAGGAATTTCAATCATGGCTTTTGTTATAAGCACTGCCACCGGATTGAGGTCACTGGCATAGGCCTTGAGGCCCAATCGTTGCGCTTCTAAGGGAATGGCGCCGCCACCGCAAAATGGATCAAGGACGGGTGGGGGCGAGCCATTGGAAGATTTCAAGATCTCATCCCTGGCTTCTTGAAGAACCGGCTCATTATTGATGTTCTCCCATTTCACCAGCTCTTCAATGATTTTGAAAAGCCGCTCACGTTCTCTCTTTTGATCCTCCTCTGTGGGAAATTTGTCAGGAAGGGCCGAGGGATCATCAACCAATTGAGCGAACAAAACTGCCCGACATGCAGCCAATGGGCGTCTCGCCCACCAGAGATGCATTGACCGTGGATGCCCTTTTAAAAATGGATTTTTTTCTTTTCCTGATGCTTGATTAATCGCATCGAGCGGAAGGGCGACCTCTATCAGTTTTTTGCGATAAGTTGGATTACTCATGCTCCCCCTGTTAGGTTTTTCTATTACTTTACGACCTAATTAAACCTAATACAATTTATAATTATATATTAAAAACAACATGTTAAGATTAGATCTTATTAGATCCGGCATTGGGTTTCCCCGTACTTTCCTATCGGAGCTCCTATCTGCCAGGGATTAGCGCTCGGACTCTCCTCAGTGGGCGGCACCATTTCCATGTTAACGCTATTGCCCGCTTGTTTGCCCGCGGGCAAATCCCGGGCAATCGTTTTTCAGGACAGGATGTGTCAATCGTCTCCAATAGGTTACCAACAGGCATCCATGTACTTAATTGCGCGAAAAAGATATGTTCCGCACAATAGCTGTACGTTAGAATAGATTTAAATTCAGTTAGATACACTTTATTGTTGCAATCGAATTGTGCGCTATTTTTGTTTGCGCACAATTAAAGCGCACAATGTCAAGATCCTCCATTAGAGGGGAACCAGCGAGTGGTCCGAGTTTTACCCTTCTTGAGTATGAGGCCCGCTTCCCTCATCTCGTTCAGAAGTCGAACAATCTGGAACCGAGATAGAGAAGGTGAAACTTGTTGAAACTCCTCCATTCGGGCGCCTTCTGCCTTACTGGCACGGATGTGTTTGAGCAGAAGCGCTTTGTGAGTTTCCTTGTCAAGGCCGATCTTGCGGGTGTAAATGCCTTTCTTCCCCGTCATGGCATAAAAACGCCTGGAAAGTACATAGTGAATTCCCCGGCCGCGCCCAATGGATTCCAGCACGCCCGTCTCGACAAGATAAGAGAGTCGTGGTTGAAGAGCCTCTTGCACGGGTAGGCCGCGATGTACACGATCAAGCACCACAAAATCCTGCGTGGAGAAAGAAACACCCTGTTCCCTGCTGATTTTTTCAAGAAATAAGACAAATGTAGGGTCTTGGACTTGTCCTTGGAGGACAAGGTTCACCTGGTAGCGGTCTGTTCCGGTGAAATCAGGAGGCAGTTTGCCACGGCGAATGGCTTCTTCAAATATGAGGTTCATACCCTGCCCGGAACGTTCAACGAGTCCGCACTTGGCAAACAGGTCGGCTATGCGGCGGTTACGAGGGTATTGACGGTCCAATATGTTCTCAAGGGTAATACCGGGGGGAAAACCGCCCGGACTTTCTATCTTAAGGTGTCTCGGGTATTGACGCACAAACACGCTTCCACCAAGGCGGTAATCGCGGTGACTCACCGCATTGAGAATGGATTCCCTCACGGATCGTTCTTCGAATGTGGGGATGTCCCATATGAACAACCCATCCTGATAGTGCTGGAGGTCATTTCGGAGATTTATGGTATTCCAGAGATCGTCATAGAAGGAAAAGAAAGATTCCCTGTATTCCTTGCGCTGTTGGGCCGGGCCGGAAGCTTCTGAAGATCGGTATTCGAAAACCACCTCGGCCTGGGCCAAATGCCGGCCTAAGGCCTGACGTGTTCCGAATAAAACTAGAGCCGCATATGTTACGTTTCCATCTACAACGGCTTCCGCATCGTGCAAGAGTTGTTTCCAATCAAGTCGCGATAGAGACATGTTGCTCGATTTCTCAATCCACCGTTTCCGAAAGTCCTCAATTGCAACTTGATCTAAGTCGTCCAGGGTGGCCCCCTGGCAAAAATCAGCCGAGAAATCATGGCCGACTTCATTGAAGATTTCCCGGAGCTGCTCTTCTGTCATGGGTACCAGACTGTCCCCCCGTCTGGTCCAGTAAATACCATCCGTCTGTATGGGGACTCCCACTGGTCTTGGCGGTACAGTGAAAACAAGAACCCTCCCTTCTGAAGGGCGAAGCACATCCGCATCCACTCTGAGCCAGAGCTTTTCAATCAAGCCCGCGCGGGTGCGTTCAGGTTGCGTGAAGGCCCGGGTGCCAATGATCCGCCGAGGTCTTTGGTCCGATACACCAAGGATTAATTTGCCACCCCCTTCGTTCGCAAGGGCCGCACTGTACTTGAGGAGTTTATCGAACTGATAACTTTGTCTTGCTTCCTTGAACTCCAAATTTTCACCCTCCATAGCGTCCATCAATTTCCGAAGTTCTTCCAGAGAGATCGTCATCGCATATCCTCAGCTCGCTCTATCAGTTCATGCAAGTTATAGTTCACGCTTGTCACGCCAAAATCAGGTTCTCGGGTGAATGGCCTATGCACATAGTACACCCTGCATCCATTCTGGGTTTTCCCATAATTTGCACCAAGCTCTGCTACTTGCCAAGGATCAACTTTTAGATCCGTATCAGACGGCGGTACCAATACCAATGCAAGAATGAAGTCCTCTGGTTTATTAAATGCAGTTAGTATTTCATTCTTAGAAATTGTGACAGTCTGTGCACCTATTATGCGACCCTTAACCTCAATAAAGCGCAGTTTCCCTGTTCCTGGGATTGCTGACTCTATGTCATAACCGCACTTGTACTGACTCACATCCATAGGAATGAAATCTAGTGACTTCTCTATCTCCATTACGGCTTGCATGGCCATTTGCTCCACCCGCTTCGTCTCTTTTGCAAAAAGATCAGCTCCCTGCTCCCTCTTTCCTTTGAGTTGGGCTATGAGCCCACCAGGGACAACCAGGGCGCCTCCCATCACAACTGGAGGAAGAGGAGAAAGTTGTCGTTCCTTTGCCAATTCCTCCAAACGATTCTGTAGGCGGACTTGAAGTTCATCTGCACGCGCCCTGGCTTTGGCTGAGTTAATGCGGGCATTAAACTTTCCAGCGAGTTCCTGGGCCTTCAGCTCCTCTGCGCGGTGGTCCCAATATGCGATCTCTTTTGTTAGTCTGTCTTTGACTGCAGCGATGGTTTTGGTGACCAGTTCTTCTTTGGGATCCTTAACTTCCTGAAAATGCCTGGGGATCAGGTGTGTGATGGCATAGCTGGTTGCGCTAGATTCTAGATCGCTGTGAAGCCATGCCTGTTCCAATGCGGGAGATACCAAAGAGCGCTCCTCATCCTTTAAGGGCCTATAATCCAGATAGGGAGCATAACCGGCATTTTTGGTGTTTCCCTGTTCATCAATCTCCACGAACTGGATTTGACGGGATACCATACGGCGATTTCCATGCTTATCTGTACGTGCATCCGCCACAGAGTGTTCGAGATAAAAGAGTGCACAGATATCCTCACCAGGATCGGATTCATTCAGAAAAACGGCTCCCTGTCTTAATAGATTTCGATATCGTTCAAGGATAATGTCTGTGGTTGCATCGAGAAGGGGTTGTCCTGGACACACAAAGGTGGCGAGGGGTTTTCCTGGAATGCTGATCAGATCCTTCTCAAAGCAGATCCTTTCATACCGGGTGAGTACTGCCTCTCCCATACCAATCAGTCGGTCCCGGTTCCGGATGACTGCCGGCACGTGCTTGATCTCATATCGCTTTGGCTCTCTTTCCCGAGTACTACCTCCTAGGAGCTTGAAGGCTTCCAGGAAGAAGGATTCAATAAAATGGGGCTGAAGGCGGCGTGCTTCGGCACGCTCCATATTCTCCCGGATTTTGTGTATTCGTGAGGAATCCATGGAGTCATGGGCAAGTGCCTTCTCTTCCAGGAGTTCTTTTAAGCGCTCCTTATCCAATGCCTGTTCAACCTGCTGTGTGAGTCGGGCTCGGACATCTGGTCGATCACCGTAACGAATCGCCTCGATCAATACTTTTCTGAGCTCGGCACTGCCAAGCGCCTTTCCCAGGACATTAAATACCGCACCCCCCAGGGCTTCTCTTTCGGCCTCAAGCTTCCTGAGAAGGGTTAAATACACATCTCCTTCACGGGTCTCTTCAGCCACCAGGTTCCAGAGATGACATACTTCAGTCTGGCCAATACGATGAATCCGTCCAAAACGTTGCTCGATGCGATTGGGATTCCAGGGGAGATCGTAGTTGACCATAAGGTGCGCACGCTGGAGGTTGATACCCTCTCCGGCTGCGTCTGTGGCTACAAGGATTTGAACGTCTTTGTCCTGTTTAAAGGCCTCTTCAGCCTTTTTCCTATCCTCCCTGCCCATACTGCCATGAATGTTAATGACGGCATCAGGACGGCCCAGTAATGTTCTGATTCGATCAGTAAGGTAATTAAGGGTATCTCTGTGCTCCGTGAAGATAATCAGTTTACGTCTTGTCCCCTCCGTGTCAAACATCTCGCGGTTTTCCTGAAGAAGGTTGGATAACTCTTCCCATTTCTTATCCTGGCCACTTAGGCGAACCTGCAATGCAAGGACTTCTAAATTTTGCAGGGTTTTAATCTCGGCCTGGAGTTCTGCAATGGTCTGCGCTGCTGTGGCTAGGTCTATTATTTGTTCTTCTGTTTCCTCTACCTCAGCATCGGTTGCGTCTTCCAGATCCTCTAAATCCTCTTCTGTTATGGTTGGTACCCATGCCTCTGATTTGAAGCGGGACTCTGCCCCACGCTTGAGCAATTCTTCCTCTCGCAGACGGCTTTCCAGCCTTTCTCGCCGTCTTCTGATAGACTGGTAGATCGCCTCGGGGGATGAGGCAAGCCGTCGCTGCAGGATAGTCAGAGCAAAACCCACCGTTCCTTTTCGCCCTTCACTTTCAAGGGCATCGGCCCTGTTAAACTCTTCCCGCACATAATTAGTCACTTTTTCATATAAGATGGCTTCCTGGTCGGATAACTGATAGGTGACCGAATAGGCCAATCGCTCCGGAAAAAGGGGTGTGCCATCAAATTTGAGCAGACCCTCCTTGACCATTCGGCGCATTAAGTCCGATACGTCGGTCACATGAACCCCGTCCCGGAATCGTCCTTCGAAACGATCACCATCTAAAAGGGCCATAAAGAGCTGAAAGTCTTCTTCTTTCCCGTTATGTGGGGTCGCCGTCATAAGGAGAAAATGTCTGGTTAGTTCAGAGAGAAGTCTACCTAGCTTTCTACGTTTGGTCTCTTTTATCTCACCACTAAAGAAGGAGGCAGACATCTTGTGGGCCTCATCGCATATAACAAAATCCCAATCGGTCTGCTTGAGCTTCACCTGTACATCTTCATTCCGACTCAGTTTGTCAAGACGAGCAATGAGAAGAGGTATTTCTTGGAATGCATTCCCTGTACGTGCAGCTTCTAAACGGTCATTTGTGAGGATCTCGAAGGGAAGGTGAAGCCGGTGATAAAGTTCATCCTGCCATTGATCCACAAGATTTCCCGGGCAGACAATCAAGCATCGCTCCAGGTCTCCGCGGACCATCAACTCTTTTATAAGGAGGCCAGCCATGATTGTCTTCCCTGCACCAGGGTCGTCGGCAAGGAGAAAACGAAGCGGCTGCCGAGGAATCATTTCTTCATATACGGCAGTGATCTGATGAGGAAGAGGGTCGATTAGTGACGTGTGGACTGCGAGAAGAGGATCAAAAAGGTAGGCCATGCGGATGCGATATGCTTCCGAGACCAGTCGTAGCATACCAGCATCGGCATCGAAGCTCCAAGATTGGCCAGGTTGGATGATCTCAAGGTTTGCCTCTCTGTCTCTAAAAAGAAGCTCATTTCCAGGCCTCCCAGATGAATCCTTGTATGTCAGCTCTACAACAGAGTCACCGTGCCACTTGACGTTGATGATGGTTACGGGGCCATCCGGTCGGACACCTTTTACTGAGGCTCCTTCCTTGAGATCTTCAAGACGAGCCATGTACTTCCCTCCTTAATAAGCCCATTATGATCATAGGTTACCCCGCTTCTTTATATGCCCAGCGTTGATATTAGATGTTCTTTTATCGCACGCTCCCTCTCGATCACGAAATCATCAAAATCATCTTCTTTCATATACTCATAGGCTTTTTCAGATATAAAGTGTTTTTTCAAAATTTCTTTTACCTTGGTTTCGTCTCCATACTTCTTGATCATTTCAGAAATATATTGAGAAGGTTTCTTGTTCTTAATTTCATTATTTGTTTCGTCCAAAAGTAACGTCCGATTTACAACAAAGTCTCTGATATCCTTGAAAGTTTTGCTTTTCTCCAGATCCAGCCCCTTGACATGTTTTGGAAAAATATGATGATCATTAATTTTATCATTTGCGTAATCCCCTGTTCCGATAATTTGTTCTTTATGAAAATCTCTTGCATCATTCAATGCAAGATTGCTGAGTACAGCATTGTATCTCGCTGATCCTTTCTTCACACTTTTAAAGTCTATTTCATTGACGAAATCCTCATTTATTCTATTTATTCTATCAATTGTATTCTCATTGTTTATCCATTCTTTCCAATCTCGAAAGTCCTTGGCCATCACACTATCAGAAGACCCACTGTAATCCTCTGAAAATACTGCTGACCAATACCATTTTGTTAAATTCTTCTTAAATTCAACACTATCAGCATTTCCATCACATTCCCATAATATTGCTCCTAATACCGGAACCATTGTTGTATTAGGAATAAAATCTGTCTTTATAGCACCAAAATCTGATGCTCCAGTGTTCATGATTTTTTTTCTGGCTCGCTCGGCATACTTACAGGCATTGTTCCACGATTCTTTGAACTCTTTTCCACTTTTTATTAAAACGACATCATGCTTTTTTCCAAATTCGTCCTTCTTTACTGCTTTGACGTTGGGAATCAAGTTATGTATGTACTTTGAAGAGCAGTAATTTTGCTTGTTGAGCGATATAAGTTTAAGCAAATATTCATTCATGTTGTTATCAATATTTTTTAATGGCTCATTGTCCAAACTTTCCCAAAGATCTTTTCTTAATTCCACTCCTTTAGGGTAAAGAAATGCATTCATCAAATCAAAAGTCGATAGCCTCATACCTTTTGCATTAACTCGAGCAAAAATATTGCAGATATCTGGCAGCTCTCTCTTGTTACTAAGGGGATAGAAAACAAAAGGATAGTTCAAAATCCCATTTAGCACCTGGAATATCTTTAATGTATTTGTATCTTCAGGTAATATATGTCTATTTTGATCAAGATATCTATTCAACCATTCATTAAATTCTGTTGAATCTATATATCTTTGCTTTGGTTTATTCGAATCTTCAGCAGATAATATTGAAAGTGGAATTATCCCTGTTTTCAACCAATCATCCTTGTCTTTTAATAGAGTTCCCCAGGATTGATGTGTTGCATAATATTTGTAAGTAACAGCATCATCATACTCTTTATTTAAAGCTTTGGTTAAGTTTAATAGGAATAAATAATAGGATTTTCGGTGTGGAAATTTTTGATTGGGATTATACATAGCGTAATATAGGGATGATAATCTTTGCTGACCGTCTAAAATCGCTTTTTGTGGAGTGTTTTTTAATTTTGCACCCCATACCGGGTCCCATTTTTCACTTTTCGCATCTTCCGTATTTAAATCCCATAAAAGGATAATGCCTGTATAATAATTTTGTAATATAGATTCAATAAGGTCGCAAACCATAGTTGCTTCCCATTCGAAACCCCTTTGAAAATAGGGAATTACATAGGAACCATTACCAACATATTTTAAGAGATCTTCAACTTTTTCAATGCCGGGATTTTCTGCCATATTAATCACTCCTATTCACGAATTTTGTTTATTGGCGAGAGGGAAACCCCATGGGGTAGTCTTCGCCCCTGTTGAATATCAACGGGTCAAGTATGCGTTTGACTCAGATTTTCTTTTTTCTTACTTAACACCAAGTGTCATTCACAAGATTAGACGTAAAAAAGCTCCACGAACACTGCATTGGTGGAGCTTTTTGGAAAACGTTTTTTTGGAATCGTAGATCAAAATCCCTCCTTAAAGGGCTGAATTACATTGAAATTAAGCTATTCTTATCTCTTTGATTTGTCAAGGAATATAGGGGCAGAGAGCAAGGAGCATAGCGCAGAGCTCATAGCTGCTGGCTCGTAATGTCCATTACCGGCCCTTCTTGAAAGACCAGGTGTCTGGATTCAGGGTATCTCTGACCCAAAAACCTTTCTTATTCCCATACTTGTCATAGATATTGATCCGATTCGGCAGAAACGGATAATGAGTTGGAATTCAAAGGCCCTTAAGTGCATGAGTTCTAGTATACCTCCCAAAATCGATTGACGTGAGAGCTCATCAATCAAGCATTTCTATGAAGTTTCACGCTCTTTTTTTAAGAATTTCTTTTCAACCTTAGTCAACCTGATAAGCTTTTCCTCTAATGATTTCGTTTCTTTGAGCATTTCCATGATGTCCTTTAATACAACTCTTGCCTTTTCAAGGTAAGGTTTTGCATCGTAGGGGTAAGGAGAGTTCTTAAGATGATCAACAGCTGATGTGAGATACTGATTAAATGAAGTTAGATACTGGGCAAGGTTTTTCTCAAAATCAAAAATGGCCTTCTCAATTTTGATCTTTTCCTCCTCTCCTGCCAACTCCGCCCTCACAATTTCCCTTTCCTTGCCATCAACCTTTGCCAAGCGCTCTTTTAGTTCTTGAAGGTGTCCAATGTCTACCTTGTCTATGCGTTGGAAAAGTTTCTTAAGCTTTGCCACGCTTCTGTTAAAGACGCTCTCTTCTTTGGATATTTTCCCTAAGATAGAAGAAATTCTCTCACGCTCTTCTCTCGGCAGGTTATTTTTATGCGTCTCTATGATTTGCTGGATCTCAGCCAACTGTTCAGCGATATCTTCCGTTGATTGGATCTCAACCTTTGTCATCTTCTCTGCCTGCCGTTTAACCGCTCTCCTCTCATTGTTCTCGAGTCCGATTTCTCGCCCTATCTCGGAGTTAATAGGTCCGCTATTTCCTACATTTGTAGACGTAAAAGAAGGTAATTTGCTGAATTTCACTACTTTGAAGATGGCAACAAAGAATAAAATCAAGAGGCCGAGATTCACAAGCCCCAGATTATGCTCCGCGAGCGCATGGTAGAGATCAGGAAATTTCATCCAGGAAATAATGTACATTAGAATATAGGTGAGATAAAAGGATTTACCCGCAGCTATACCGAACCCCCTGCACAGGCCATAAGGGATGGTTGCTGCCATAATAACCAATAGAATTGTTCCCAAAGTTCCCCATCCTTCAAAGATCGCGGTGAGAGAATCCCTAAACATAAATACACCAACAGTGAGCATAAGACCAACTGAGATAATGAGAGGCTTGACATAGGGCTTATCAAAGTGCCTTCTCAATGTGATACCGGAAATTGAAATAAAGAAGATCAGCACAAGAGTGAAATAAATCCATTCGCTATACTGGGAGAGGATTTCACTTGGGCTAATTTGATCCAGCGGGAACAGTAGTGATGAGGGCATGCACTGTATAGTGCGGCAGGCCTTTAAAAATCTTTGTAGTCTTTATAGCGTAGTGACTATCACTTCTACTTGGCGACCTATT
>Ga0114922_10000862_pt1 | contig 29102 bp, 32 predicted proteins | sample AartaG_FD_100975 | JGI IMG/M metagenome (GOLD analysis project Ga0114922, IMG submission 100975) | Deep subsurface microbial communities from Aarhus Bay to uncover new lineages of life (NeLLi) - Aarhus_00045 metaG | ecosystem: Environmental > Aquatic > Marine > Oceanic > Sediment | place... | reverse complement strand
CGCTTGCATGCGTAAACTTCTCGTTATTCTTAACGCTATGCTTAAACATCGTGCTCCCTGGTGCTATGTGAACGCTCAAATATTTGGTCCTTGACATTAGCATTTAAGACAGTTGCTCTCCTTTGAAGGAGAGAGGGACAAAGGGGATGAGGTAGGTAAATAAAATAAATTCCTTGTCACTTACCAGCAACACTGCTATACTAAATACGCAACTTAATGAAGGTGAGATAAGCTGTGAGTTACGAGACCATTATCGGGCTAGAGGTGCATGCCCAGCTATTGACCAGGAGCAAGATGTTCTGCCGGTGTAGTTCTGACTATGCCGATGCCCCACCCAACACCCATGTCTGTCCGGTATGCCTGGGGATGCCCGGTGTTTTGCCTACCATCAATCAGCAAGCAGTGGAACACACCATAATGACGGCTCTAGCCCTCAACTGTACCATCTCTGATTATACCAAGTTTGACCGCAAGAACTATCCCTATCCCGACCTAATGAAGGGCTATCAGATTTCCCAATATGATGCTCCCCTTGGACCTGGAGGCTGGCTTACTATTGAAGTTAACGGCAAAAATAGGAAGATAGGCATAACTCGTGTTCACCTTGAAGAAGATGTAGCCAAGCTAATACACCATACCTCCCCCGGTGGAGAGTCTTACAGCCTGGTAGATGTTAATCGCTCCGGAGTGCCGCTAATGGAGGTTGTAAGCGAGCCTGACCTGCGCTCCCCAGAGGAAGCCAGGCAATACCTGACAAAGCTGCGCAGCATACTTCGATATCTAGGTGTATCTACAGGAAATATGGAAGAGGGGAGCTTTAGGTGTGATGCCAATATCAGTATTCGTCCCGAGAACAGCCCAGAATGTATGGCTAGGGTTGAGGTCAAGAATATGAATAGCTTCAAGGCAGTTTACCAGGCTCTAGAATATGAAGCCAGAAGGCAGAGGAAGTTAGCGGAGGCAGGAAAGAGGCTTACCCAGGAAACTAGGGGCTGGGTACAGGAGAATGGGAGAACGGTTTCACAGCGGAGTAAGGAGTATGCCCACGACTATCGCTACTTCCCTGAGCCAGACCTCCCCCCATTAGTCATTAGCCAGGACTGGGTAGAGGAAATAAGGTCAAAGCTCCCCGAGTTGCCTGAAGCTAGACGCGACCGATTTGTCGCTGAATACAACCTACCACTCTATGACGCTAACCTACTTATCAGCTCTAAGGCAATGGCTGACTACTTTGAAGCCTGCCTCAAAACACGAGAATATATTAAGCTGCCACAGGATAGAAAAGCTAAAGAGGTGAGTAACTGGTTATTAGGCGAGTTCAATCGGCTACTTAACGCTACCAGCACTGAAATTAAGGACTCCAGAGTTAGCCCTGAACAGCTTTGCCAGTTGCTATATTTGATATACAAAGGCATTATCAGCGGCACCAGCGCTAAACCCATCTTTGAGGAAATGTTTAACACTGGAAAGCAGGCTACTGACATTATTACTCGGCGAGGACTTAGTCAAATCGGTGATACCCAGGAGGTCAAGGAGGTGGTCAGTCAGGTGATAGCAGCCAATGCTCAAGCCGTGGCTGACTATAAAGCAGGCAAGACGCCAGCGCTGAAGTTTCTTGTGGGACAGGTAATGAAAGCTACCAGAGGTCGTGCCAACCCGAAACTAGTAAACGAATTATTAGAGAGAAAGCTAAAGGAAGAATAAGATGCAAATATATCTTAATGTGGCTCAGATTGTGTTGTCTGTAGCCTTAATAACAGTTGTTCTGCTTCAGGTTAAAGGTGGAGGGCTGGGGGGTATCTTTGGACAGCCTGATACTGTCTATCGAACTAAACGGGGTGTGGAAAGAATACTGTTTCAACTGACCATCGCCCTGGTAGTTCTGTTTGTTATCGTCTCGATAATAACGCTCAAGATTCCCCTTAAATAATATGAGTGCCATAATAACCTTGACCACCGATTTAGGCTTGTCCGACGCCTATGTAGCAGCTATGAAAGGGGTGATACTCAGTATTAATCCTGATGTAAGGCTAATTGATATCTCTCATACTATCAAATCCCAGAATATCCCCCAAGCTGCCTTTGTCGTGAGCACAGTCTATTCCTTCTTTCCGCAGAAAACAATCCATGTTGTGGTAGTCGACCCCGGTGTTGGCACTGACCGAAGAGCTATAATCATAAGAACACACTCGGCTGATTTTGTTGCCCCCGACAATGGTGTCCTGAGCTATGTGATACAACAGTCTTCAACTAAGCCAATGGAGGATATTACTAGCGTCCAACAAATAGAGCTTGAGCCAAAGCTGCAAGTAGTAGAGCTCACTGAGCAACGATTCTGGCGGTCACCGGTTTCTCCTACCTTTCACGGGCGTGACATCTTTGCCCCGGTAGCCGCCCTGCTTTCCTTGGGCTTCCCACCGATAGACTTCGGCGAGGCAATAACCTCAGTTACTATGTTGCCACTTCCCCACCCCCATCGGACGCTGGATAGCTCACTGATGGGGCATATCCTCCATATTGACAACTTCGGTAATTTGATTACTAATATTAAGTGCGATGACCTGCCGCAGACAACTTCGGCAATGACTACTATGATCGGTAATCACTCTATTGCTGGGTTAAGCCACACCTATGCTGAAGGTAGAGGACTACTAACTCTAATCGGCAGCAGTGGATACCTGGAAGTATCGCTTAAGGGGGGCAATGCCAGTACCTTCCTCAATGCTAAAATAGGTGATGAGGTAAGAATAAGATAACAGCAGGTGAGGTTAATAAATAGTCTCAGGTAGTAGTCAATGGACTGTCCCGTCTGTGGCAAAGAATCCAGAGCGCATATCCACTAAACTAAATACAAGGAGGAAAAATGGGGTGAAAAAATGGTTAATGGTTATCCGGGTTCCATTTTTACCCCTCTCTGTGGTACTGGCATTCCTCGGTGCCTCCATTGCCTGGTACGGAGCCAAGGCATTTGGTGGTGAATTTAATATCGGCTATGCGCTATTAGCTGGACTGGGGATACTTCTAGTCCATATTAGTGTCGATGTGCTCAACGAATACTCCGACTACAAGAGCGGTGTAGATTTGGAGACTAAAAGGACTCCCTTCAGCGGGGGCAGTGGTGCCCTTCCATCCGGCCTCATCTCACCGAGACAGGCGCTGTGGCTTGGCATAGCTTCTTTCCTACTAGCCATACCCATAGGCGTTTATTTCGTGATAACTCTAGATGGTGGTTGGATGCTGGTACCGCTACTTCTAGTGGCTGCGCTATGCATCTTTCTTTATACCCCCTTCATACTCAAGACGAGATGGCCTGAATGGGCGCCTGGACTAGGGATGGGAGCTTTGCCGGTTATGGGGGCTTACTTTGTCCAGACAGGTGAATATACCTGGCCTCTGGTTATAGCTTCCGTACCATCTTTCATTCTGGTTCACAACCTCCTCTTGCTAAATGAATTCCCCGACGCCGAAGCCGATGGGAAAGCAGGAAGAAAAACCACCCCCATTACTATGGGAAAATCAAAGGCAATCATAGTTTATTCAGTTATGACGGTCTTAGTTTACTTGTGGATAATCGGCGGGGTGGTAGCAGGACTAATGCCACTTTGTTGTCTCATAGCCTTACTTACCCTTCCCCTGGCAATAAAGGCTATTCTAGGGGTCCTGAAGTATCAAGATATGAGTAAGCTGGTGCCGGCTATGGGCAGTAATGTTGTGGTTGTCCTGTTAACTCAGTTGCTCCTGGGCATCGGCTACATTCTAGCAGGGGTTTTATAGGTAGAGATGGTGCCTGACCTGATTTTACTGCATCCGCCCAGCGTGTATGATTTCCGCCGGAAAACGATTCTTTACGGTCCGGTTAGTGACCTAATCCCCCCCTCCCCCACTTTTGAAATGTATCCTATCGGCTTCACCAGCATTGCTGAATATCTGGAGAGCGCCGGCTATCGGGTACGCATCGTCAACCTTGCCGTACGGATGCTGAACGACAAGCGGTTTGATGCTGAGGTAATGATAAGGCGTTTGAAGTCGCCAGTCTTTGGCATTGATTTGCACTGGCTGGTGCACGCTCACGGTGCTATTGAGATAGCCGAAGTTGTGAAAAGATGCCACCCTGAGGCAAAAGTAGTGGTTGGAGGTTTTTCTGCCTCTTATTATTATCAAGAGCTACTTGAGCACCCTGAGATAGACTATGTATTGAGAGGTGATTCTACCGAAGAACCGTTCCGACAGCTAATGGATTGCATAATGAATAAGAGGCAGCCTGAAGCAGTGCCTAACCTTGTTTGGCGAGATAGCCAGGGCAGGATACAGGAAAATCCCTTTTCTCATGTTCCCGATGACCTCAGCCAGGTTATGGTCAACCACTATGGTAGTATCATACGCTCGGTGATTAGATACCGTGACCTAGCTAGCTATACTCCATTTAAAGGCTGGCTGCACTATCCTATTACTGCGGTGCTTACCTGCCGTGGCTGTACCCAAAATTGTGTTGTCTGCGGAGGTTCTGCTTCAGCCTCTCGGCACTTTTACCATCGGGATAAAGCTGTTTTTCGCTCTCCGAAATCGGTAGTTCAAGATGTAAAGCAAATTGAGCGCTTCAGCAATGGTCCCATCTTCATCCTGGGAGACCTACGTCAACCGGGAGAGAATTATGCCTATGAGCTTCTGCGTTCACTTCAGAAGAATAGGGTGAAGAATCAATTTATCCTTGAACTATTCTCTCCTGCCTCAGCCGACTTTCTGCACCAGATGAGCCTGTCCTGTCCCAACTTTTGCCTGGAGATTTCCCCTGAATCTCATGACCCTGAAGTAAGGAGAGCTGCTGGCAAATACTATTCCAGTGAGGCTCTGGAGCAGACTCTGAGCGATGCTCTTGATGCCGGCTGTAGGCGATTGGATGTGTTCTTTATGATTGGGCTACCCAAGCAAACACCACAGTCAGTAATGGATACCATTGACTATTGCGACTTCTTGTTTGACAGATTTAAGGGAGATAAGAGGCTTTCCCTTTTTATTGCTCCACTGTCACCATTCCTTGACCCGGGCAGTCTTGGCTTTGAACAGCCAGAACGCTATGGCTACCACATCCTATTTCGGACACTCAACGAGCACCGCCAAGCCTTACTATCACCAAGCTGGAAGTATTCCCTGAATTACGAGACGCAATGGATGACACGCCAGCAGATTGTGGACACTAGCTATGAGGCTATACTGCGCCTCAATCGCCTGAAAGCCAAATATGAGATTATCCCAAAACCAATGGCTGAAGCCGGAGAGCAACGCATTCAAGCGGCCTGGGAAATGGCACACCGCATTGATGATATATTGTCTCGAGGTGACTATCAGGAAGAGCTATCTCACTTGAAAGCAGAGGTAGACGGGATAAATATGTTTCCAGTCAGTGAGAAGACACAGTTAGAATTACCGGTGGGGCTGATTAAGCTCAGACCCTGGCGTGCCCTATGGTCGTGGGCGACCGGAAAGTTAGATACTTAAATACTTTAAACCAGGTTTCAATTTAAAATGAAGCGTGGTCAATTTTGCAGCCTTGTTATCTGGATGTTTCCCGTGATACTGACTATTGGGATTCTAACGATCCCGGTAGTTACAGATTATTCAAATCATGCACTAGCACAACAAGCCACCACTCTGACAGTACGCTGGTTCTGGGGGCATATAATCAGCGCAACGGCGTTCGGATTTGCCATTCTTGCTGCCTGTTCTATTACCAGCTACCTGGTTTGGGCTATCAAAGGGCTTAACCAGAATTCTAGTATTTGTCGCTGCCATTATTTTTGTTGGTGCTGAAGCCATTCCCTCCGGATGGGGGTTGTATGGCGTGGCTGCTGCAGCAATGGTAGTTTACATTCCGATAGGTATCGCAATCTGGCAAAAACCCATTCAAGAGTAAAAATTGGACGGATTGTTACCGATTCTAAGGTCATTTTACTTGCACTCTGCCCACATCACAGTCTATTTCTAAATATATCCGGTTTTGGGCGGTGTCATAATTATCAGAAATATAATAATCTCCTTGCTTCGGGAAGCGAGTCTGGTCCACATTAAAGAAACTCAAATCTATGTCTGCCCGAATCTTAGCAACTACTCCATCAGGAATGGTCAACTCTATATTAGCCACATCAGACTTGATATAGACATAGGTAGTGCCTGTCAAGGAGGGCATTGTCACCTTACAATTACCAGCATCTATGTCCAGTCGAAGCTCCGTTACTCTAAGCTCGCTGAGCTCTAGCCCTATGTTACTCGCTGCGGACTTGATATTAATAGTTAAGGGTATACTTCCAGTGAAATTAATGTCCCATCTAATCCCATCTCCACCCCAGAAAGGTTGATTAGCTCGCTCTGTGCTCAAATACAGCCTACCATTGCCGTTCTGGCGATGGAAATCCACATTCATACCCCCATCCCTACCTCTCACCTCGGAAGTTGCCTCCATAAAATTTGATGAACCAAATGGAAGGCTGCCTATAGTGAGACTTCCCGCGGTGAAGTCCACCTCAATTTGGGCACTCTCCATATTGTCCATAGGCTCTGAATAGCTTCTACTAACTGTACCAGCGAGCGGGGATGACCCGTATTGCCAGATAGCTATACCCAAGCAAGCACCGAGCATGGCTGAGACTAGCAGGCTGACCAACCAAACATTGTAATGCCGTAGCAGAATGCCCAGCCCAATAATAATGATTAGCACCGGCCAGAATCGCCACAGGGTTCCCCAAAGACCCCAAGGAAGGACATTAAGGGTTTGGAGAAGAAAAACTACCCCTAAGAACAGCAGGAAGATGCCCCATGTAGGGACACTAATTACTCTTAGCGACTCCTTTTCAGACATAGCTATCTCCTCCTAGCGCCTAATATAATCAGCACGCCGATGGCAACTAGAATGAGAGGCCAGAGATTGCCCCAGTGAAACCACCAGAATAGGTTGAAGCTACCCAACAGGAAAATAACGCCAAGAACAATGAGGATAATACCGAGGATATTGTAGCGACGGTGCCGAACCTTAGCCACCTCCTCCGATTCAACTTCTTCCCCAGCAAAGGTAGAACGGATTTCACGTCCCAACCCACTAGCTGTTTCTTTCATCTCTTCCACATTTTCTTGCATCGTTTCTTTGGGTACGGTAACCTTTGAGCCTTCCAGTGGAACAACAATAGCCAAAACAATATAGGCTAGGATACCCAAGCCGTTAGCAAATATCAATAACACTGCGATTATCCTAACTATGGTGGGGTCTATGTTAAAATATTTCGCCAGGCCACCACAAACGCCCGATACCATCTTATCGCTTCTACTTCTATATAGTCTCTTCACCATAACCCCCTCATCTTGGTAGTATTAGCGAAAATTATAGTGCTAACCCAGTAAGCAGTCAATCATCTGGCGTTTCCAATAACTGATACCACCAAGCCTTACTGCCAGAGGTCATTATCAGGAGGAGCTATCTTGATTAAAAGTAGAGGTAGATTGAGAAAATGGGCCATATTACTTGTCGGTAAGTACAATATCTACCTGCCTGACTAGTTGACAAATTAAATTTAATTGGCTAAAATAAATTTAAGAATTGAATAGAAGTATTTGTTGGTGCTTTGGAGTGAAAGCCTAAGAGGGAAATCCGTGTAAATCGGGTGCGGTCCCGCCGCTGTGATTGGGAACGAAACTTGAGAGGGTGCCACTGTTTCGTTTTAGCGAAATGGGAAGGACTCAAGGAGTAGGAGGAACCAAAAGCCAGAAGACCTACCAACAAATTAATCATACCTTCATGGAAAAGGTATCAGGGAGATGGTAAATCCCTAAACCAAATTTGGTTTAGGGATTTTTTTAATATAAACCAGTTGTTAAGGAGGCAGGCTATGAAAGCGGCGCTATTAAAATCCCCTGGTGAGTTGGTTATTACCCAAGTCCCTGACCCTCAACTCCCGCCAAAAGGACTTGTGGTCAAAGTGGAAGCATGCTCAATTTGTGCTACAGACATAAAGATGTTTAGGCACGGGCAACGGGATCTAATCTACCCGCGTATTCTGGGTCATGAAATTGCTGGAGTGGTAACTGAAACCAGTACCGGTGATATCCCATTTAAAAGAGGAGAGCGGGTGCAGATTGCACCTGGGATAAGTTGTAATAGGTGCCTTGCCTGCCAGCGAGGAGCGCCCAATCAATGTGACCACATAGGCATTTTTGGGTTTACCCACCATGGTGGATTCGCCCAGTACCTGGCAGTACCTACTCAAAGTATAGCCTGTGGAGGTGTCAATCTTATTCCGTCCGGGATTACTTTCGTGGAAGCTACTTTTGCTGAGCCTCTAGCCTGTTGCCTTAATGGTCAGGAGCTTGTACGCCTGGACAGCCAAGATGTGGTGCTTATCCTGGGTGCTGGTCCAATGGGTTGTTTACACACTATGCTAGCTCGGGCTAAAGGAGTTAGGCAGATTCTACTTGTCGAAAGATCTCTAAAGCGTCTTACGATGGCTATTAAGGCAAAACCTTCTCGTTTAATCAATGTCTCTAAAGAGAATCTAAAGGAGGTGGTGAAGGAAGAAACAGAAGGTCGAGGAGTTGATGTAATCATGCTGACTTGCCCAGAATCCGCCATTGACTATCCTATCCTGGAGCTTCTGGCGCCGCGGGGTCGGGTTTGCTTTTTCTCAGGCTTACCACAGGAGAAGAGACAACTTTATTTTGATGCTAACTTTCTCCATTACCGCGAAATCACCTTTGTCGGAGCCTATGGCTGCACAGCAGACCAGAATCGCTTGGCTCTTGAGTTTATGGCTTCGGGAAAGGTAAATGTCAACTGGCTGGTCACCAAACGAATATCATTAGAAGCGCTCCATGATGGGATTAATTGCCTAACTGGACATGATTGCCTGAAAGTAGTGGTAACAGAATTCTAAATAGGAGGCCTACATATGGTTGACGATAAAAAGCTAAAGGAATTTGGCAAGAAAGTATCTGAGGTAGCCCGAGGGAGAAACTTGACACGCCAGGAAACTAGGGAGATGTTTTATCAAGTACTCCTAAATGAACAACCAGACCTACAACAGGGAGCTTTTATGATAGTTCTCACTGCTAAGGGAGAAACGCCGGAGGAGATTGCGGGAAGCTGGGATGCTATTTTTGAATTAGATACAGCGAAGGTGCGCCCGCTTACCCCTGAGCCTTTAGTTGAGAATTGCGGTACTGGAATGGATGAATTAAAGACATTTAATATCAGCACCGCAGCCGCTATAGTGGCGGCGGCTAATGGCATCCATATGGCTAAACACGCAGCCAGAGCTCTTACCTCCACCTGTGGAGCGGTTGATATAGTTGAAGCCCTCGGAGTTGATGTGGAGTGTAATGTTGAAACTGTCAAAGGCAGTATTGAAAAGGCAGGCATCGGTATTTTTAACGGCATGAGCTCTATGGTTCATCCTCAAGCCTTAGGCCGAATCTTATCGCAGATTCGCTTTGGCACTATTCTTAATATTGCTGCTTCCCTGGCTAATCCTGCCTTACCTAGATACGGGGTAAGGGGAGTCTATTCTAAGGCATTGACAAAACCTGTTGCCCAATTAATGAAAGAGATTGGCTACAAGAGAGCCCTTGTGGTTCACGGTTTCAACGCAGATGGCACTAAAGGCATGGACGAAATTTCTTCCCTCGGTGAGACGAAAATTGCAGAATTACATGAAGACGGGCGGATTACTAACCATAGTCTTGTCCCCGAAGATTTTGGTATCCCACGTGCTACCCATGAAGACCTATTACCATCGGCAAATATAGAGGAGGAGGCTCTGAATTTTCTCAGGATATTATGTGCCAAAGACCAGGGTCCGAAGTTTGACATTGTCTGTCTTAACACAGCTCCTATTCTTTACTTGATGGATAAAGTAAAGGATTTCAAAGAAGGAATTAACAAAGCCAAAGAAACTATTCAATCAGGTCAGGCAATTGCCAAATTGAGACGGTGGGTAGAAGAACAGAATTCCAGTCCTGAAGCCGGGTTAGCTAAGCTCGATTATCTACTAGCCCGGTTATAGACACCTATCATTGAACGAGAGGGTAGATTGTAACCAATCAGCAAACTGCCGCTACTTGGCTTGCCCTCTTGCCCCCAGAGAGCAGTCAGCGTAGAATGGGTTTATAGTAAGCAGTTCGAATCTTGCCGGGGAGGTACAGAATGATTGATTGGACACCTGTCACAGATTGGCTGTTGCAGCACGGCACACGAATCCTCATTATATTAGTGATTGGATTCGGGCTATGGTTCGCTCTGAAAAAGTTGCTTCTACCAATGTTGCGCCGTACCCTAGCCCGAACCATGAAGGGAGAAAGTAAGGAGGGAATCAAGAAAAGAACGGATACCCTTAACTCTGTCCTCATGGGAGCAGTGAAGATTATCATTGCTATAGTTGTCGTCTTTATGATTCTGGACGAAGTGGACGTACCTATTGGACCAGCCCTGGCTGGCTTGGGTGTCGCTGGCATAGCCGTTGGCTTCGGTGCCCAGTATCTGATTAGAGATTTGATTGCCGGCTTCTTTGTTATTCTGGAAAACCAGTATCGTGTGGGAGATGTCGCCAGAGTAGCCGACATAATAGGCGTAGTGGAAGCAATAAACCTGAGGAAGACGGTGCTACGGGATCTGGACGGTATTGTCCACCATGTGCCAAATGGTGAGATTAGGGTAGCCAGCAACTACACAAGGCATTTCTCCAGGGTTAACCTCAATATCCCAGTAGCCTATGACACAAATCTTGACCATGCTATAAACGTTTTAAATCGGGTGGGAAAGGAACTGGCTGCCGATGAGGACTGGAGACCTGTTATTAAAAGTGCACCTCAAGTGCTGAGGGTAGATAACCTAGGCGATTCGGGGATAGATATTAAGGTTCTCGGCGATGTTAAGCCCCTCCAGCAGTGGGCTGTGACAGGGGAATTGAGAAAGAGAATCAAGAAGGCCTTTGACGACGAAGGTATCGAGATTCCGTGGCCTCACACCAAGGTCTATTTTGGCAACTCTCCGGGGCAGTCAATGGCTGGACAATAAGCAGTAACAATGTATTATTTTGCCTATGCTTCCAATCTCAACAAAAAGCAGATGCTAGAACGCTGCCCAGACAGCAAACCCATGTTTATAGCTACCCTTCATAATTACAAGCTAGTGTTTGCCGGCTGGTCTAGGCAGTGGCGAGGCGGGGTTGCCAGCATCAAGCCTTTCCGGGGAGAGAGAGTTTTCGGAGCTATTTATACACTTTCGGACAGAGATTTGAGGCGATTAGATAACTACGAAGGTTTTCCTGGTAACTATAACAGATTGAATATCACAGTATTTGACGAAGATGGCAAGCCTATCAAAGCAATTACTTATGTCAAGTCCGAGCAATTAGAGGAAACACAGCCTTCAAAAGAATACTTATCCCTTATTCAACAGGGCTATAGAGATTGGCGAATCGTTTAGTTAAGGGGTCAAAGGCTCCTACAAAGTTTCTCCTATTATTGAGTAGCTCTCATGAGGGCGAAAACAGTCTTGCCTTCCTCTGAGCTAATCCATACCATAGCCACGTCCTGCTCGTTATTCTTGCTGTAGTAGCCCCACTGCATTTCCACCATATCCATCCAAGCCGGCTCCTGCCAGCCTTTACCCGGCATCCCGGACTTGTAGAAGGCAGCCACTTCGCTCACGCTGGCACTGGTTTCATAATAGCGCCATTCTGCCTTTGACCATTCCTCGTCTTCTGATGGTATTGTCCACGTCATTTCTTCAATCTGATTAGCCCCGGGGTAAACCGGCATGTCATTCCAGGTGACACTACCTGTTGTCGGCGGCGGTGTCGTCTCCCCATTAGACGGAGGAGCTGTCTCACCGTTGGACGGTGGTGTGGTTCCACCATCCCCTCCACCACAGGCGACGAAACCAATGCAGCCTAGCATCATTACCACTACCAGTACCAATGATATTACTTTCTTCAATTTGATCCACCCCTTCCTAATTACTTAGTCGTTTGTTCCAAAGTTAACCGAGACTATAGTTCCTTACCCAGCCTGCTTTTCAGCGAAATTACCCACCCACGGGAGCTTGAATTTCTCCCCCTGATAAGCCTTAATCATCAGTATTACCCACATGACAAACATTGCAATATAGGTTAATACCATTAGCACAGTGAACAGGATACCTATAAATGGTATGAACATTGTTATCAACTGTAATATCCAGAGCACGATAACTATTACTGTAAATGCAACATAGACGGCTATGGACTGCATGGCATGAAAACGGACGAACTTATTTTCCTTTTCCACAAGGAAGAATATCAATCCACTTACCCAACCAAACAGGTAGCACAATAATCCAGCCACATTTGGCGTCATCCCCATGCTTGTTTTACCTTCGGTTTCACTCATTGTTTAATCTCCTTTCTCATAGTGAAGGCAACTATAGCATAAGTTTACAGGAAGGTCAATAACTCCTCATCTATTCAAGCGCCACCCCTGTTCCATAAGCTAGCACCTCAGCCGCATTCTGCATTATCATTGAGGTGCTAAATCTCATACTGATTACGGCATTAGCCCCTTTCTTCTCGGCATCCTCGGTCATCCTCTGGATAGCTTCTTCTCTGGCTTCAGCCATCATCTTGGTGTATTCGGTTATCTCACCACCGACCACACCGCGTAGCCCAGCCAGAATATCTTTACCTAAATGCCTTGCCCGGATAGTGCTGCCCTTAACCAAGCCCACAGTTTTAACAATTGTCTTGCCTTCTACCCGACTTGAAGTGGTAATAATCATTTCTCTACCTCCTTAAATTTATCTGTCTTAGCCTTTTTAAGCCTATCTCTAATGGCTATACCGATAAGAACCAGTGTCCCTACCCCAATAGCACCAACGGCTATCCGGATAAGGATATGAATTTCGCTAGCCATAAAAAAGCCTTTAACTCCCCATCCAATCAATACCAGTATACCCAAACCTATCAAAATAAAGGCTATATTTTGCCACATAGCTTACCTCCATTTTGGTTTTATTAAGGTAACCCTCCCCCCCTTATCCTTCACCTGTGAAGGATTTATCCCTCTCCCTTATCAAGGGAGGGGGAAAGATAGGTAAGAGGAGATTCGCCCCTCTATAACTCTCCATTTAGTTGGCGTATCCTGAAAGGGCTACACACAATTCAACCATAAGGCTGTCAAGGGATCCTTCAGATGGGATACTTTTATATGTAACGACTGTTCCCGCCTCGGTATCTTCCACAATAACCCCAAGCTCAGCCAGCTTATTTCGTATTTCATCCGCCCGCTGCCAATTCTTAGCTTCCCGACAATCAATTCGCTCCTCAACAAGACGATTAACACGAGCAGTAACCGTTCCTAGTATGACAGTAGGAGTTCCAACTGCCGCGCGTGACGAAATTCCTCCTACATCAGAAATTTTTTGTGGTTTCGGAAGCTTTAACCCCAACACCTCTTGTACCATCGATAAGAGATTGTTTTGAGCCTTTTCAAAACTAATACCCGCATCACCAGCCTGATTTATCTCTCTGACCAAATTGAAAAGGGCAGCCAGCGCTTGGGCGGTGTTAAAATCATCGTCCATCGCCTCAATAAACTGCTTACGATAGGGCTCAGCATCAAGAGCTTTACCCTTGCCACCAGTTTGGTCTTGTCTGGAAATCGCTTGGGTTAATCTATCCACCCTCCTCTCTGCTGCCTCCAGTGCATCTTCAGAGTAGGTAAGGGGACTGCGGTAGTGGGAGCTAATAACAAAGATACGGATGGCATCAGGGCTATATTTCTCCAATGCCTCCTTTATCGTTATCAGATTACCAAGGGACTTGCTCATCTTATCTTCGCCTAACTGCAATAGCCCGTTGTGCAACCAGTATTTAGCGAAAGGCTTTTTGCCGGTAAAGCTCTCTGACTGGGCTATCTCATTCTCGTGGTGGGGAAAAATCAAATCCTGTCCGCCACCGTGAATGTCAAGGGTATCGCCGAGGTATTTCAAACACATGGCGCAGCACTCAATATGCCAGCCCGGTCTACCGTTTCCCCAGGGGCTAGCCCACGACGGCTCACCAGGTTTGGCTACCTTCCACAGGGCAAAATCCATAGGATGCTCTTTCTCTTCGCCTCCTACTGCACACTCCATAGCTATCATAGATTCTAAGCTGCGGCGGGACAGCTTGCCATAGTCAGTTACGTTCCTTACCCTGAAGTAAACGCTACCCTGTGCTGAATAGGCATACCCCTTGGTTATTAAACCCTGGATGACCTCAACAATCTTTGGTATCTCCTCGGTAGCCCGGGGATAAATATCAGCCCGACCGATATTCAGGGCATCCATATCAGCAAAATAGCTGTTAGTGTATTTCTCTGCCAGCTCATGAGTAGAAATACCAAGCTTACCAGCTCGGTCTATAATCTTGTCATCAATATCGGTAATATTCTGAACATACCTCACCTTGTAGTCGCGAAACCGGAGATAACGGTGGATGACATCAAAAATAATGTAGCTCATAGCGTGACCTATATGGCAATCACTATAGGGGGTAACCCCGCAGACATACATCTTGACCTCATCACCCTGGGGTAAAAATTCCTCCTTTTTCCCTAGGAGGGTATTAAAAACCTTCATCTCTTACTTCCTTCCAATATAGTCAGACGCTTTTGCAGCTCGGCTATTCGTCTTTCCAGACTGTCTAGCTTCTCCCCAACAGGATCAGGCAACCTCTCCACAGTATCGGTATCAGGATTCCTGATGGCTACTACTCGCCCCGGCACCCCAACCACTGTTGCATTAGCCGGCGCCGAGGTTACCACTACCGAGCCAGCACCAATCTTGGTGTTATCACCGATAGTAATACTCCCGATAAGCTGTGCCCCACTTCCGACAATCACATTATTACCCAGGGTAGGGTGGCGTTTTGTCCGCTGATGACTGGTGCCGCCCAGGGTTACCCCTTGATATAGAGTAACATTATCGCCAATCTCTGAGGTCTCACCAATGACCACGCCCATACCGTGGTCAATAAAAAATCCGTCTCCAATCTTAGCCCCAGGGTGGATTTCTATACCAGTAAGAAATCGGCTAATATGAGATATGAGCCGGGGCAAAACTGGAATATGCCACCGAAATAGGGCGTGAGCTAACCGATGGAACTGACGGGTATGAAATCCGGGGTAAGCCAGTAGTACCTCCAGTGTGCTAGTAGCTGCCGGGTCATGCTTAAAAGCGGCGTTGATATCCTTTCTGATGCTAGTGATAAGCGACATTTTATTAACCTCCCTCCCGTGCTGAATCTCCTCGCCTGTTGCCCCAATAAACTGGGGCAGGAAACAGACGCAGTTCAGCATCCTGGGAAAGCAAATAGTTATTGGGTCTTCCACATACATAAACATAGCCTAACTTGAAATGCTTTCTATTGAGGCTACCGCATAGGCAGCTATTGCTTCTACCCGACCGACAAAACCTAACCGAGCTGAGGTGCTAGCCTTCACGCTCACCTGACTAGGAGCAATACCCAGTATCTGGCTAAGATGCTGCCGCATATTGTCAATAAAATCTCTCAGGCTAGGCTGCTCAGCTACAATGGTAGCGTCTATATTATCCACCCGCCAGCCATTCTTGGCTAGCTTATCCCTTACCCTTTTCAGCAGGGTCAGGCTAGAAATATCCTTATACTGCGGATTACCTGATGGGAAGTGGCTACCTATATCACCCAAAGCCGCCGCCCCGAGCAGGGCATCAATAATAGCGTGAGTTAATACATCGGCGTCACTCCAACCGCTAAGCCCCTTAGCAAATGGTATATCTACCCCTCCCAGCACTAATTTGCGCCCCGGAATCAGGGGATGGACATCATAGCCTATGCCAACACGCATGTTACCGTTCCTGTTTTTGCCATAAAACCTCAGCTAAGCTGGGGTAAACACAATAATAACACAAACTTTTCACTTCAGTATACCTGTTAGCCCGAGAGTTCAACAATGCGTGATAAGGAACCTAAAAACTACTAGTCAGAAGGTTGTCAGATATATTTCTGTGATAGCTTAGCTTTTGGTATTGACGAAGAATTGAGAAACATCTGTCTCGGTACTGAGGCTGAAAGCCTAAAAGCTCTGGATAAGAAAACTAATCCATATAGGTAGGATATCTTGACGGAACCCAAGACAAATGGTAGAGTGGCATTACCAGAAGAGCACAAGGTACGGCAAAACATTACCGCAACCATTGCGTGTAACACTACAGGGGCTTCATACGATAAGGAGGAGAAACAATGGCTTACACAGCAAAAGACTACAGCAACCTCATCGGAATAGAAGGGTTCAGCGAAACCCTGCTGAAGAACCACTTTACTCTCTATCAAGGCTACGTGACCAATACTAACAAGTTACTGGATTCACTCTCTACCTTTTTGAAAGAAGGGAAAGTCGGCACCCCAGAATATTCCGAACTAAAACGGCGGATGGGTTTTGAGTTTAATGGTATGCGGCTCCACGAATACTACTTTGACAATCTCGGTGGGGATGCCTTATTAAACAAATCAGGCAAGCTGGGCAGCAAGATGGCTGAGGATTTTGGTAGCTACGAGGAGTGGGAAAAGGATTTCAAGGGAACAGGCACCATGCGCGGCATTGGCTGGGCTATTCTGTACCAGGACAATGTTACTGGAAGGCTCCTGAACCAGTGGATTAATGAACATGAGACCGGTCATCCTGCCGGTTGTACTATCATCTTGGTAATGGATGTCTTTGAGCATGCCTTCATAATTGATTATGGGCTGAAGCGAGCTGACTACATAGCAGCCTTCTTCAAGAACATAAATTGGGACGTAGTGGAGAGCCGACTGAAATAGGAGGCAATAAGCCAGCTCTATGGTGGGAAAAGGAGATTATTACTTTTCTAATTTGTCTATTTCCTCTTCTACTTCTTCCGCTCCTTCGTCATAGAATTTCTCCTCGTCTGGTGCAAGCTGCTTTAAAAGTCTAAGGAATTCTCCAGCGTGAACCCGTTCTTCATCAGCGATATCCTTAAGCACCTCTATAGCTAGTTTGTTATCCGTTGATTCTGCGAGTTGCATATACATTTGTACTGCCTCATACTCAGCAGCAACCATAAACCTTATGGCACGAATTAATTCCTCGTGCGTAAGCTTCCGGTCGTGTGCAAGACCCGAAAATGGCGTCCCAAAGTCAGGCATAATTAACCTCCCTTCTTGAAATATGTTCGTTAGTCTCAGTAGTGCATATTATACCATACTCTATCCTATGTCTCCTAGTGACCGAATGAAACCTGAGGAGGTATAAGCAATCATGAATCCCTGTTCGTGCGGAATGCAGTTACAACTTCGGAGAGGAAAGTGGCATTAGTGAGGCGCCGATGTAAGCTTGGCTACGGCAAAGCCCGTAACGCTAGATTGCATTAGGTGTCAAACCATTCTGAGTAGCTTTCCTGTGATATAGCACCCACTCAGCTAAGTCCAGGTCATTAGGAGTAGTTACCTTTATATTATCATAAGAGCCCATATACAGCTTAACCCTATAGCCTAACTGCTCTAGCAGTGAGGCATCGTCGGTTACCTCACCCTTTGCCTTCTCATAGGCTTCAGCTATTATATCAAAACGAAACACCTGTGGGGTCTGCACTGCCCACAGGTTACGCCGTGGTAGCGTCTGCTGGACGAGCCTGTCATCTCCAGCCACTTTAATAGTATCGGTAACCGGAACAGCGGCTACAGCCGCCCCTGTTTCTCTAGTCGCCTCCAGCCCACGCTCAATCAAGTCCACAGTTAGTAACGGTCGGGCGCCATCGTGAATCACTACCCACTGGCACTGATTAAGTCGGCTAAGCCCAGCCGCTACTGAATCCTGGCGCCGCTTACCGCCAGCACACACTTCAATCACCTTTGACCACTCCGCCTCAGCTACCAATTGCCGACATTTCTCCAAGTTTTTTTGGCTTACTACCACAACCACCTGAGCAACAGAATTACACTCTTGAAGAGCATCAATTGCCCGGAGTAAAACGGGCTTGCCCCCTAAAAGTGTCAATACCTTATCTATCCCACCCATCCGCTCCCCTCTGCCCGCCGCTATGATAATAGCGCCGACTTTTTGGTGATTATCTGTTTTTGTCTTTGAACTCATTACCTGATTATAAAGCAAAATCATTGCTACATCCACTAGTAAATAGTGTTCGCATTATATTGGGTAAATTGATGGTGGTATAATGGGGTAGTAATGGAATATAAGGAGGCTGGCAATGATAATAAGCAGTTACCTTGATACTAAAACTATTCAAGAGTTGCCTGGAGTAGTTAAGCGCGAGGTTGCCTGTGCCGATAAGGGAGTCCCAAATTTCTGTATGCGTGTCTTTGATGTTGAGCCAGGTAGCTCTACTCCATCTCATGAGCACCCATGGGAACATGAGATATACATTCTTTCTGGCCGGGGATTAGCAGTAGGTGAGCAAGGGGAAGCTCAAATAACCAAGGATAGCGTTATTTTTATTCCCCCCGATGAGCATCACTGTATTGTTAATAACGGCAATGAGGTTCTGCGATTTATATGCGTTATCCCGTTAATTACCCTTGACCAGCCTTAGTTATATTGCCTCTCTCAGAGTAATGACGGGGATAAGCTCAATATCCTTATAGAGCTAACACTTTATCCACCCCACCCATCCGTTTGCTCTCGCCAGCAGCTACAATTATAGCGCCTACTTTTCGGTGATTACTCATCTTTGTGCCTAAACAGATTACAAAGTAAAAAGCTGTGCTATATCTATAATCAAATTAAGTGGGTTAGAAAAGCCTAATTGTAGATTGATAGGATAAATATTGTAGGACAATACAAATCTAAATGTATGAGTATACTTGTATTCTTACAAAGCTAAGGTAAAGAAGCCACCATTCCCCGAGTAAACCAATAAACCCCTTGAGAGTATATCACGACCTATCAATACCATTAGTGGTTGCTCTTGAACCACTTGCCCTTGTAAGTTTACGCCGACTATAGAATCAAACTCAGCACCTATATTTAGTGAGGGGAACCATAGCCTAGCAGGGAATAGTGAGCATTGAGTTGGCCCCCCAGCTGTACCCATTGAGACCAAACCTATTGGATTTATTCCGAGGCCTGACAGAGCAGACTGGTCAGCACAAGTTCTCGTCGCTCCTGTATCAATAAGCGCAAAACCTACAACTGGCGAGGGAATTGCCTGATTCTGTGACTCCAAGAGGTCCGCAAGCGCTTTGGGTACTTGAATTTGAACCTCCAAGACAGCTCCGACTGCAACTAAAGCACCCGGAGTGTGTTGATGACTTAAGCGATCCATATAGTGGCGATTATGTATCGGCATTTACAACCCCTACTGCCAGTGCTGGGAATCTAATAATCTCTTCCTCCTTCGTGACTCGCTTAATAAGAAAAGGTACGTTCCCAAGTTCCTTAAGGCCAGCTTCGTAAGCTTCCTGTTCTGTAGTGAAGGCTCCTATAAGCTTGTCGTCCTTAATGACCACAAATTGATTTTCATTATATTGTAGCAGCGTATCTTTGTTTTCTCTATAGTATTCTAATTCTTTCTCAAACATAGTTATCCCCCTACCTTTCTACTTGCCATCTATTAATATTATCCCATTTTCAATGCTTTTGTAAAACATTCTTTGTCGTTAGAGTTCTTCGGAGCCTCTTGCCTTCCCCCCAACCAGCCCCACTCTCACCGCTTCACGCAGGGTGCTGACCGGGATAAGCTCAATATCTTTAGCAGCTACTGTGGCACCCCTTTTGGGTACCAGGCAGCGCTTGAAGCCCAACCGGGCGGCTTCAGCCACTCGCCTATCTAAGTGAGAAACGGCTCTTAATTCACCACTCAACCCCACCTCCCCCATCACCACCAGCTCCGGGTCAACACCTACATCGCGAAAGCTGGAGGCAATAGCCAGGGCAATGCCTAAATCAGCCGCTGGCTCCCCAATTCTAAGCCCACCGGTAACATTGGCGATAATATCCTGGTTTCCGAGCTTTAATCCAACTCGCTTACTCAGCACAGCCGTAATTAGCAGCAACCGACCAAAGTCAATACCGTTGGCGGTACGCCGGGGTAAGCCAAAGCTGGTGGGATTCGTTAGGGCTTGAATCTCCACCAATAAGGGTCGACTGCCCTCAAGGGTGGGCACCACTGCCGAGCCTATCGCCTCAGTCGACCGCTGCGACAGGAAAGTTTGCGATGGATTGTTCACCTCTACTAACCCTTGCTCTCTCATCTCAAAGACACCGACCTCATTGGTAGAGCCAAAGCGGTTTTTCACGCAACGCAACAATCGGTAGGTGCTGAAGGGTTCACCCTCAAGGTAGAGGACCACATCAACAATATGCTCCAGAACCCGGGGACCGGCAATAGCTCCGTCCTTGGTCACATGCCCGGCAATAAAAATGGGCACAGCATTAAGCTTCGCCCAATGCATAAGCCTCATGGTGCACTCCCGCACCTGGGTAATGCTGCCTGGTGCTGTATCCAACCCAGGAAGGCAAACAGCCTGAATAGAATCAATGGTTACCAGGCGGGGTTGTAACTGCTCAATCTGGTTTAGAATAGCCTCAAGGTCAGTCTCAGCCAGAAGATAGAGATTTTCTCCTTTTACCCCGAGACGCTCTGACCTGAGCTTAATCTGATGCAGAGTTTCCTCTCCAGAAACATAGACCACCTTACCTTGAGCCTGCGCCACCAAGGCTGACACCTGGAGTAAGAGGGTGGATTTGCCAATGCCTGGGTCACCGCCAATGAGCCCTAGGGAGCCAGATACCAGGCCTCCTCCCAGCACCCGGTTAAACTCATCCAGGGGAAGCGGGAAGCGGTCTGCTACTCCAGTCACTACCTGAGATAGCTCCTGGGGTGTGTTTTCCATGGAAAGAGGGTGAGAGGAGGTAACAGGGGTAGTTACTGTTGTTTCAACAAAGGTATTCCACTGCTGGCAATTAGGACAGCACCCCAGCCATTTTAGGCTCTCCTTGCCACAATGCTGACAGACAAATATCGTCCTTCTATGGGATTTATCCATAAATTGACTTTACTAGATTTTAGATAGTAGTGCAAGGGTAATTTAAAATATTGTTTGTTAAAACCTGTTATTCCCGTACCCCCCCTCAGTGTCTTAGCTCGAAAGCCCCCATATCTAAAACCCGGGGTGGGTGTTTACTAAGAATTAGTTGATAGAAATCCTGAATTTAGGTGGAGAAAAAGGATTGGTTAAATCATAATAGCCAGCTCAGCCCAGCATACCCAAGAATATACCAGCAGCGGTAGCTGTGCCGATAACGCCAGCAATATTTGGACCCATAGCATGCATCAATAAAAAGTTTTTGGGATTAGCCTCTTGCCCCATTTTCTGGACTACCCGGGCTGACATTGGTACTGCAGAGACACCAGCGGCACCTATCATGGGATTAATCTTCTCCTTACTAACAAGGTTCATCAACTTGGCTAGAAGCACACCAAAGGCAGTGGAGGCAGCAAAGGCGACAACTCCTAACCCAAACACTGCCAGGCTCTCCCATTGAAGGAAGGTCTGGGCACTGAGAAAAGCACCGATACATAAGCCAAGGAGAATAGTAAGTATATTAATAAAGGCATTGGCTGCGGTATCAGCCAGCCTATCAGTAACACCACTTACAGTTAGCAAGTTACCAAACATGAACATGCCAATAAGAGGGGCTGATTTAGGCACCAGCAAGATAATAATAACAGCAGCGATTACCGGAAACAGAATCTCCTCAATCTTAGATACTAGACGTTGCTGCGGCTTCATATATATCTCTCGCTCTTTCCGGGTAGTGAGTAATTTTATTACCGGTGGCTGGATAATGGGCACCAATGCCATATAAGTATAAGCAGCTACGGCAGTAGCCCCGATGAAATGGGGGGCAAGTCTATTAGTCAGGTAGATAGTAGTTGGTCCATCAGCACCACCAATTATGCCTATGGAACAGGCTTCTTTGATGCCGATGTGTAGATCTGGCCACAGGCCTCCTATAAGCAGAGCCACAAAAAAGGCAAAATAAACGCCGAACTGTGCTCCGGCACCCAGTATTAGAGTCTTGGGATTAGCTATAAGCGGACCAAAATCGGTCATAGCTCCCAAGCCAAGAAAAATAAGACAGGGTATTATCTCCCAGACAATCCCGTAGTGAAATATCCTAGAAATCAAGCCGGCTGGCTCACCACCTATGGCATATGACTCAACTACCCTACCAGCAACTATGCATTCCATCAATCCACCAAAGGGCAAATTAACCAGGACTGTCCCAAAGCCAATAGGCACTAATAACAGGGGCTCCATTTTCTTGGCGATACCAAGGTATAAAAGTATCGCACCAATAGTAATCATTATTATGGAGCCCCAGGTAAGACCAGCAAAGCCAATCTGGAAAAAGTCTAGCATTTTATCCCTTTCAGTATTCCATAATGGCTACTAAAGACGGCTTCAGCCGTTAGAGCCTTTATCCTCTTTTTCCTTATTGCTAACTTCACCCTTGCTAGCGGTAATTCTACTAAGTATCAACCCAGTCAGCCATATAGCTAAAGCCAGGACGATTAATACACCAAAGACAAGACCAAAACCAAATCCACCAATTTGTCCAGCCTGAGCCCAAGTCCAATCTAGTCCCATATCGCTATCATACCTTTCTATTTCGGGTAAAATTAAAGGGCGGTCTCAGTATACATCCTGTTCTCCCGCCCCTTCTATATCACATGGCTGCGTCTATTATTAATAATCTAGTGGTTTATCATCCCCCCGTAATGCTCCTACAGCCGCTGGGTGCACTACAATCTCTTCACCTTCACGGTCAATAACAATGGTATCCCCCTCCCGGAACTTGCCACGGAGTAAGTCTTCCGAGAGTTTATCTTCAACCATATCTTGAATCACCCGCCGTAATGGTCGAGCCCCAAAGACCTCGTCATAACCCTTCTCTCCCAGAAACTCTTTCGCTGCCTCAGTCACCTCCAGCTTCACTCCCTTTTCCGCCAGTTGCTGGGTTACTGAAACTAGCATCAAATCGACTATTTTCCGGATATGTTCTTTAGTCAAGGAATGAAACACAACCACACCATCAACACGATTGAGAAATTCAGGACGGAAGGTCTTCTTTAACTCGCCAAGCAGCTTCTCCTTCATCCGCTCGTAAGATTCCTGCTCAGCCTTACCCTCATTATGAACAGCGAAACCAATAGTAGTACCTTTCTTGATTAGCTCAGCCCCAATGTTACTGGTCATAACAATAATGCTATTGCGGAAATCAACACGCCGACCTTTAGCATCGGTCAGATGACCGTCATCAAATATCTGGAGCAAAATATTAAACACATCTTCGTGAGCCTTTTCAATCTCGTCCAGCAGTATGGCACAATATGATTTCCGCCTTACTGCCTCGGTTAATTGTCCACCTTCGTCATAGCCAACATATCCTGGTGGAGCACCAACCAATCGGGCTACAGCGTGTCTCTCCATAAACTCGGACATATCAAGCCTGATTAGGGTATCCTCACTACCAAACATAAACTCAGCTAGAGCTCTAACTAGCTCTGTCTTGCCGACACCAGTTGGACCTAGAAAGATAAAGTTGCCTATGGGGTGCCGCGGGTCCTTGAGCCCGGCTCGGCTTCGTCTTACCGCCTTAGCCATAATATTAACTGCTTCATCCTGACCAATAATGCGCTTATGCAATACCTCCTCCATATTAAGGAGGCGGCTGGTCTCATCACCAGCCAACTGCACCACTGGAATCCCCGTCCACATACTAACTACTTCAGCAATGTTTTCAGCAGTAACTACCGGCTTCTCCTGCTCCTGTGCCGCCTGCCACTCTTCTTCCATCCCCTTTATTTTACCCTCAATTTGAATTTCACGCTCGCGCAGTTCAGCAGCATAATCATATTGCTGAGTAGCTAGAGCATCTTCTTTATCCCGAAGCACGCTATCCACAGCCTCTCTGGCTTCCTTCAGTGTCACAGGTATAGTCCTATGTTTAATCCTTACTCTTGACGATGCCTCATCAACCAGGTCAATAGCCTTGTCAGGCAGAAAACGGTCAGATATATACCTATCCGCCAAGGTGACTGCACAACTCAATGCCTCATCGCTTATCGTCAGCCTATGATGCTCTTCATAGCGCTCCTTAATCCCGCGCAAAATCTCCAGAGTTTGGTCTACAGAAGGCTCTTCCACCAAAACAGGCTGAAAGCGACGCTCCAGGGCAGGGTCGTGCTCCACATGCTTACGGTAGTCGTCAAGGGTAGTAGCCCCAATACACTGTAATTCCCCTCGGGCTAGAGCCGGTTTGAGGAGATTGGCAGCATCAACGGCTCCCTCAGCTGCACCAGCACCAACTATAGTGTGAAACTCATCAATGAAGAGTACGCAGTTACCTGCCGTTTTTATCTCATCAATAACCTTCTTTAGCCGTTCTTCAAACTCACCACGATACTTTGTCCCGGCGACTAAGGCGCCTATATCTAGTGTTACTAACCGTTTTCCTTCCAGCGTTTCAGGAACATCGCCAGCTACAATACGGTGAGCTAATCCCTCAACAATTGCTGTCTTCCCCACCCCTGGCTCACCAATAAGAGCCGGATTGTTCTTTGTCCGACGGCTGAGGATTTGAGTTACCCGCTCAATTTCCTTAACTCGCCCAACAACTGGGTCAAGCTTCCCGGCGCGGGCCGCTTCTGTCAGGTCAATACCTACTTGATCCAAAACCGGGGTACGACTTGTGGTACGAGTAACCCTGGACCTGGGCATACTTTGGCTGAGGGTATGAGTAACTTCAGCTCGCGTCCGCTCAAGGGTAATCCCAAGACTATCTAACACACCAGCGGCTACCCCATCCCCCTCACGCAATAACCCTAACAGAAGATGCTCAGTGCCAATATAATTATGACCAAGGTGACGCGCTTCATCTATAGCCAACTCAATAACCCGTTTAGCTCTAGGTGTAAGCCCAATCTCGCCACTCCCAGCTTTCTCACTGCGCCCAATAATAAATTCCACTGCCGAGCGCACCTTACTCAAAGCTATACCCAGGCTGATTAGAACCTTAGCTGCTACTCCCTCCTCCTCCCGCACCAAACCAAGCAAGATATGCTCGGTGCCAATATAGCTGTGGTTAAAGTGCCGTGCCTCTTCCTGAGCTAGGGTAAGAACCCGGCGAGCTCTCTCTGAAAACTTCTCAAATCGGCTAGTCATCTAACACCTTTTAAATTGCCTCCCCTGACATATCCACCATTGGTATTTTTATTATAAATTAACTAAAGCCAAAGGTCAACAGTTGCCGGGGCAATAAAGACCACAAAAATCTAGCTGAAGCCTCCTGGCGGTGGCATATTTTCCACAAAGGGTTGCCCCCTCAGTATCGTCTGCGCTGGGGCGTTTCACTTCCGTGTTCGGGACGGGAACGGGTGGTTCCACCCCGCTCTAACCACCAGAAGGCAATCCCTATTCTAACACATTTTCGGCAACAAAAAAAGGGGGGATTTTATAATCTGCCCTCTTTATTCCCCCACCTTGTCATTGTGAGCCCTTCGGTAGAAGGGCGAATCAATCTCTTTATTGTCTACCTCATCCTCTGTGTCCCCCTTCCCCTGGGAGGCGTCTTGCCTCAAATGTCATTCTGAGGAACGAAGTGACGAAGAATCTATGGGAGGGCTGGCAGTGCACACATAGCCCCCACCACCCCCAGACCCTTCGCTACGCTCAGGGTGACATGGATTTAGTCCTTTTTAGGCAAAGCCCCTGGAAGGGGAATAGGGAAAAAAAGAAAGAGGGGCATTTAACCCCTCTTTTAATATCTTTCTGCCTAATATCAACTCTGAAACAGGTCAAGCCCTCGACCATTAGTACGGCTTTGTTGCCGTCCTATTCATCAAAGTAACTTCATAAATTCCTCTCTACTCAAGTCGGCATCCTGCATTATTTTTCGCAGAATCCCTCTCCCCACAGATTCGCCCTTGTGTACCGGCACTACCGTAGCCCGTCCGTCGGGGTGCTTGAGATAAATATGGCTACCTTTCTGCCTAAGCACTTGGAAGCCCGTTTTGCCCAGGGCTTTGATAACCTGCTCGCCGGTTAACGATGGCAGCCTTGTCATACTGCAATTCTCTGAACCCCGACAAACTGGAGTTCGCCTTCCTCAAACTCGCCCTCGGCTTCAAGACATAACTGAACGGCTTCTTTCATGCGGTCCATCAGCTCATCTAGGGATTTAGCCTGAGTATGGCAGCCCTTTAGTTGTGGGGCAGTACCAAGAAAATAACCGTCCTCGTCTTTTTCAATAACAATGGTAAACTCTCTCTTCACGCTCCACCTCCTGAGAAAAACTTACTTTCCCACTACGTAGGAGTTTATTCTAATATCAGCCTTTTTTCAACTGTATATCTGTAACCCCATCCCCCTTAATCCCCCTTTACAAAAGGGGGAAACTAATCATCTCCCTTTGGTAGAGGGAGACAGAGAGGGATTTCCAAAGGGGGAAGAAAAAGAAAGAGGGGCGAAAGCCCCTCTTGGACGCCCCACTTTGGGGGAGACGGGGTGGAAAACTATGGGATAAGCAGCAAGGCGCACCGAGAGCGGGCTTGGGTGGGAAGAAGATAAGAATAATAGATTTACTTCACTGGCTGTTGTATACTGGAAGACAAGGAGACTACGGTATGGAACAGACATTTGAAGCCACCATTGAAAAACGCGATAAATGGTACATCGGATGGGTAGATGCTGTCCCTGGAGCTTTCAGCCAGGGGAAGACGATTAAAGAGGTGGAGGAAAACCTGAAAGAGGCGGTGCAACTCATTCTCGAAAGTCAGAGGGAACTGAGAGACAAAGGGACAGGCGGAGAAATCGTTAAGAGAAAAATCCAAGTTCAAGTGTAGCTCCATGAAACGCCGTGACCTCATCAGCCATCTGACAAGGCAAGGCTGCGTTCTCCACCGCGTAGGTGCCAGACATTCTGTTTTCTTTAATCCAGAAAACGGGCGTATGGCTACCGTTCCCCGACACCGGGAAATAGAAATCCTCCTGGCAAGAAAAATATGCCGTCAACTGGATATCTCTTTACCCAAGTCAGGAGCCTAGCTTGCACTCTACCCCACCCTCCTTCTCCCCCTACCTGCCCTGTCATTCTGAGCAAAGCGAAGCAATCTCTTTTTTCAAATCCCCCTTAGTCCCCCTTTACAAAAGGGGGAAATAAACTTCTCCCTTTAAAAAAGGGAGATTTAGAGGGATTTCCAAAGGGGGAGGAAAAAGAAAGAGGGGCGCAAGCCCCTCTTAGACTGCCCTTTTCAAATCCAGTAAAATTAGGAACTATCCAGTCGGGGACTTATGATCTGATGAAGTCCTTTATCATAGCATGAAGATACAAAAGCCCGGCAGGAAAAGCTAATATAGTGAACTCAGTAGTAAGAATACGACAGATATTAAGAGCGGCATTCGCCGAGCCAAGTATCTCGCTAGGTTCTACACTTCTTGTTAGAACCTCACCATTTATGTCCGTTCCTAGTAATAGCCCTGTTACTGCTATGAGGGCGAAGATGACGTACATTTGCACTAAGCCTTCTAACGCCCTTTTTAGATGTTCTGTGCGGTTCTTCTGAGTGCCTCTTTGTATAACTAGAACTGCGAAAGCAATCACGATTGCCAGTATCCCAACATAGGCATAGATGACAGCTTCATAGAAAGAGCCAAACCGGGTTCCCTCTATACCTAATTGAGTGAGTGCGAGAAACAGACACAAAAAGAATATCAATATCAGATACAAGTACCAGCGGATTCCCAAGAGATTTCTCACGGAATCTCTGGGAATTAGTCTCGACGGGATGCTGCGATAAGGCGCCCCTATACCGGGTTTTGACTTGTCAATAACTTCGCTGCCCTGTGCTTCCTTCGGTACCCTACCGAGAAATGTACTTCTCAAATATTCAACATAAAGCAAGACAAAAGTGAAAGGAATCAATACTAAGACAGCAGGGCGTTCAAGATAGTAGGCTGCAGTTACATAAAGCACCAGTATTATAATGATGGCTGTTATCCATCCAAGTGTGGGCTTTGGCCTTAATCGTATATCTTTGTTCAGTTGCACAATAAAAGTAACGAGAGCGATAAAGCCGAATATTCCTCCGAATACTAGGGATAGCCAGTGTAATGCCGTTATGTCCGTCGATATAGAATAGTACACAAGGCTTGCGGACCAAACCAGAATCATCATGGCCATGGCATAATTAGTTCTATCTACTCTTCCGTCGCCGCCTACTGTAAGCTCAAAAACAATGCCAAAAGCCCCGATGCTGATGAAAAAGACAGCGATTATGTAGAGGGGTATCGTAAAATATAGAGGTTCGAGCTTCCACCAACCGTATAAAGCAGCAAGACCTAAACTCACAAGAAATAAGACAACAAAGATGCCGACGGCGTCGGGGTGTCTCTTCGTCTTGTTTTTGGTTTCTTTACTCATGGCTTCAATACGCTGTTTGTAGATCCACTATGTTCGTAGTTTACACCGCTACTATGAAACAGTAAAGGGTAGTGATAAGCCGCTCATGCTACGTGGGCGGGCGGGTGGGGTGGGAAAAAGATGCACAGAGGGAGTGGCAGGAGGCTGGGAGAAAACAAAAAAGAGAGGCTTTCCAACCCCTCTCTTAAATCCAACTAATATCAACTCTGAAACAGGTCAAGCCCTCGACCATTAGTACGGTTAAGCTAAACATGTTACCATGCTTACACCTACCGCCTATCAAACAAGTAGTCTACTTGCGGTCTTACTCCTTCCCCCGAAAGGGAAGGATGGGAGATATTATCTTGGGGTAGGCTTCGCACTTAGATGCTTTCAGCGCTTATCCTAACCAGACATAGCTACCCAGCGATGCTCCTGGCGGAACAACTGGCACACCAGAGGTCTGTCCCTCTCGATCCTCTCGTACTAAAGAGAGCCCCCCTCAAATCTCCGGACGCCCACGACGGATAGAGACCGACCTGTCTCACGACGGTCTGAACCCAGCTCGCGTGCCGCTTTAATGGGCGAACAGCCCAACCCTTGGGACCTGCTTCAGCCCCAGG
>Ga0114922_10000861_pt1 | contig 29110 bp, 19 predicted proteins | sample AartaG_FD_100975 | JGI IMG/M metagenome (GOLD analysis project Ga0114922, IMG submission 100975) | Deep subsurface microbial communities from Aarhus Bay to uncover new lineages of life (NeLLi) - Aarhus_00045 metaG | ecosystem: Environmental > Aquatic > Marine > Oceanic > Sediment | place... | reverse complement strand
GGAGCAAGAAAGATGTGTCGATCGGTCTGAACCGCCAGAATCGATCGTTCACTTCCTACCCCAGGATCTACCACAATGATGTGTATGGTTCCATTGGGAAAGTAAGAATAGGCTCTCTTCAATACAAAGGCTGCCTGCTCCACGTTCCGGGAACAAATATCGTGGGTGATATCCACGATTTGGATCCCGGGGTTGATACTCAGAATGACTCCTTTCATCGATCCGACATAGTAATCGGAGAGACCAAAATCGGTCAGCAATGTTATGATCACCATAGACTCCGGTAATGAATGTTCTATTTGTCAAAGTTAATGATTTAGTGGCGGGTTGTCAAATAGAATGTTGTTTCAAGATCCACTTTAATGAATCATCATCATTTTTTGGGTCTTGACAATACTACCTGCTTTAAAGACGAGGAGATAGATACCACTGGTCTGTCTAAAACCGTCGTTATCCGTACCATCCCAGGTGATCTGATGAAATCCCGGGTCCATTATTGTATCGATCAAATATCGTACCTCTTGACCGGATATGTTGTAAATTGTCATTTGTACTCGACAGGCTTCGGACAATTGATAGAAAATAGTCGTTTCCGGATTGAATGGATTGGGAACATTTTGTTTTAATTCGAAACAGATTGGAGCCGTCTTTGACTTCCTGATGACGATTGGGCCTGCCTCATCGTCGGGTCGATAGGTCAATTCCACTTCGATTTTCTTGAAATCCTGTTTGTCAGTTTCGTTAAATTCTACTCGAAGTGTGTCCCCTGCCGTCCAAGGGGATCTGAACGATCCACACTGCACGATCCAATATCCATCGATTAAACTGCAGCCCGGGGAATCTTCCGTTAGTCTCTCTTCGGGTCTGGATGTGATGAAGGCCCCAAAATGGGTTCGGCTTGCCTCGGTTTCTTCGTTCGAGATGATTTTTCCCCAGACACAGTGGGGTGTTTGTTTTCCTGTGTCGTGTCGAGTGATTTGGGGTACATCACCCATCCTTTTCGAAGTTCCTCCTCCGGGCCATGTCACATCGGCCGTTACATTCACATAATATGGGTAACCGACTCGAACATCAAAATCCGTGGGAGGTATGCCCTGGATGTACTGTTGGTAGCCCTGTATCGTGGCATCCCAGCGGGCAACGCTGTTACAATTGGGGATGTCGGCCATAAGATGTGAAGATTTGGTGATTTCAGTTTTTTCCAGTGTGAGCATGATTTCGTTAAAGTCGGTTGTGGGTGTGGTGATCAAATCAAAGGAGGGTGTGGTCAACTCCCCAAGGAGGGTGAAGACGGTATTTGCCGTTACATTGACATAATAAGGATAACCCATTTCAACAGCGAAGTTCGTGGGAGGTATGCCCTGAATGTACTGTTCGTAACCCTGTATATTGGCATCCCAGCGGGCCGCTGAGTTGCATCCGGATATGGCTTCCATGAGATTCTGGGCAGTTGTGATCCCGGACATAATCAGGGGGATGGCAATCTCATTAAAATCGGTCGTGGATGTGGTTATTAATTCAAAATCGAATTCTCCGAAGCGCTCAGAAGGATTGCTTTCCTCTTCACCCAACGCGGTTACGGCATAGAAATAATTTATGGATGGATTTCCCACCACATTGTCGCTGTCTGTCCATTGTACCCCCCCAGTGTCTGGGTCCTCATCGGATATCCCATTGGCCACCCGGTTCGTTCCATTTGTTAAATCGGGACTAAAAGTAGCCGCTGTGGAACGGTATATGTTATAGGAGGACACATCCTCGACTTGAGTAAATGTGATTTGAAGATTGGTACCATTCACCGATTGCATTGATATGTGCATTGGTGTACTTACATCAGAGACAGTCAGGTTGACAGGTATATTGACCTGATCCCCACCGTTATGAGAAATGGCGATCGACCCATTGTAGGTTCCATAAGTGAGGCCCGTTGAATTGAAGTTCAGTGAAATATTGTCGGTTTCTTCATATGCGCATATTCCGGATGTGGGATTCGGTATCAACCAGTTATGAGCTAAGGTGAGGCCCCCAGAGAGATCGTGGGGAAGACCACCGTAGACATCGCCAGATAGGATCCAGTTTAAATTCATATTTCCTGAAAAGCTGTTGTCGACTGTGATATTGACCGTGCCCACGGCACTTTCTCCTCCTGCAACATTGCCAAATCCACCGTTTTGATCAGTCCAAGTCACGGTAACGCCATCTCCGGTTTGGTTGTTCGTTTCCAACCTCCCATAGCTGCCCCCGACAAAATGAGTCGAGCTGTTTACGGTTACACCGGATGGAAAATCCAGACTGGCTTCATCGAGCCATTCTTCATCATTGCTGTTGTTGGTAATTGTCAGGCCGATATTGAAGGTGGTTCCCGGTTGATATGCGTTCGGCACGCATTCAAACGTTGATCCCCCAATACTCATAAATTTATTAAGGCTGGTGAGAGGCGGAGTGGTTTCAAAAGAGATTGAATAGGTCAATATTGAACCTGGTTCACCATTATTTGTTGTGGTTAAGAGCTGGGAAGCGGTTTCATCGGAACCCAACGTCTGGGAGAACGAGGAGTTATTTACAGAAATAGATGGGGAGACGCCACCCAGCGTAAATTGAATGTTGTTAACGGCAGTCCCGATGTTGGCAATGTCCAACCCCCCATCGGAGCCGTCCGATAGAAATGAGGAAGGATCTGTCGTATCATTGATTTCGGTTCTGCCAACATCAGAGGAAAAGTTTGCGCTATTGATGCTTCCATTTTGTGATGGGGTTCCCCCCGGGCGATAGATGTACACCTCATCGGGTGGGCCATTCGCATTGCCCTCTCCATCCTCATTTGTATTAATTCGATAAACAATAAGACCGGAACCTGGCAGACTCGATTCGAATGTTCCCTCTTTTTTACGGTATTCGACAACAAAGTATTCACTGGTCGAATTGGGTGATGCAATTTTATAGCAGTTGTTGGTTGCGTAAGTGAGGGGATTGATCGTGTAGACACCATCATTGACGATTTCGGGTATATTATCAATCCATCCGCCATATCTGTATTTCATGTAACTGCCCATGTGCTGGGGAGGATTCTGTGTATTTTCCATCAAATCCCAGGAGCCCACCGGGGATATGCCGTTATTGGTGTAATGATACAGGTCGGGTGCCCCGAGGGAATGAAACATTTCGTGGCAGAGAACCCCGGTGCCGCTGGCAAAAAAATCGGAAAGATTAAAATTATACGTCCATACTGTTGTCCCGTTAATCGTAGCATTTCCGGAACCGTCTCCATAATATGGATCGAAAGACCATAACACCCACATATGAGGCCACAATAAATCGCTCCAGCCATCGGCAGCGCCCTGGATGAAAAAACAGACGTTGTCGACAAGACCGTCGTCATCGAGATCCAAATCCAGGTCAACGGGAATTTGGCCGGCAACGCCATTGACCGCATTCTTCAATAACGTATGTTCTCTGAGTCTCGATTCATTGTCGTTTTGATATCCATTCGGGTTTGTAACCGCATTGTAAGGCTGATAGTAATTGCGCGGATGGGTGTCTTGATATGATACGACTTGTCCAGTGATGGGTTCCGGGTAGAAATGTGACTCGATTGTTAATGCCTCATAGGAGGCTTCAAAATAATAATTCTTCATTGAATTCGTATCGGTGTTGAACTGGCCATCATAGAAGGATAATTGTTGACTAAATTCTCCTTGGTCACTAAAACGAATGAAAATCACGATGTTATTCAGGGTACCATTGGTTGGAGCTCGATAAGAATCATTCATTCTCAATTTTTCTAAATAGACATTTCGTTTTTCCGCTATTTTCTTTTGATCCAGATATACCCCTTGCTGTATGGCAATGTTTCTTGGATTACTTATTCCAGCTATATGCTTGGTCGGGTACAACTTTTGATCGATCTTTGTCGCATAAACGTAGTATCCCGTAACCGGATCTTGGATAATCGTGTAACCCTCTTTATCATGTAGCCAATGAAAAAATTCGTCCCCCGATGCAAAACAACGGAGTACACTCCCATCGGGCTGAATAATCCTTTGAGGTACATTTCGGAGGTATGCCCCATAACTATGAATTACTGAGATCAGAAAGAAACTGAGAACCATTATATAAAGACGACATTCAGAAAATTTTGTGGAATATTTCATATTTTCGTATATCCAGTTATGGATGGTACTACCGAAGGATAGTGAGTTTTGTGAAAAACGACCATTCTCATCTCTTACGTTCAGCCGTAAAGTATCATCCGCCTTCCATGGATATAATGACGATCCACACTACACTATCCAATGACCATTCCTTAATATACATTCCGGAGATTCCTCAGTCAATTGGCTATATAATAGTACAAACTAAAAAAAATGCAAAATTCAGACCAAAAATCTAATTTGTTTTTCTCTCGATTCGATAAAAATGTCGAGGGTATTTCCGGGGCTCATATACGATTGTTTTATAGGAGTTTGCAATTGTTGTCTCTGTTCATCTCGTCATGAAGAAAGCCTTGAGCATCATGTCTAAATCGAGCATACAACAGTTTCCGGTATACAAAAATTTCCCCCTTGAGAGGATCTGTATCATGAAACAGGACATATTTTCCCTACGGATAATAAATAAGGTCGCTGAAACTTACGATCCAGCGACCTTCGGAGGAGTAGAGATGATAGAGGAAAAAATGATAAAAAAATATTAAAAACTGTCTTCCCAATCTTTTATATTTGAAAGCCCCCTTCCGGGCACCCCTTATTTTTATACGATCATGGCGATTATTTTTAGGTGATGATTGGGAAAACCTCCTGTCGATTTACTTGCGGATATCGCAATTGTTATGCCAAATTATTTCATTATTTTCAAAGCTGACGAGGAGGATGCAAATCATTGTTATTCTTAATTAAATAGGATGGTGAATAAATGAGACAAAATTTTATTTTTGGAATGGTGGATTGATTTTGTTCAATCGGGTCAGCAATCATCCGCCCGTTATCATTCTTACTTGTCCTTACTCGTTCGTGAAATGAGCTGAAAATATGATGGTTGAAGAGTTACGATCAATGCTTGTAAATTCTCCTTGCATAACCATTACAATTTTCGTATTTTCTCAGACTACAACAATTGTCGCTCGGATGGCTAAATGGGAATCATTTTATATTTATTAAATTTATAATCTAAAAGATCAAGGTAGTGTCAAAAGTATTATGAAAAAGGAGAGAAAAAAATGAAACAACACCTGCCTGCCGCAGGCAGGTGTTGTTGGTTTTTGACAATACCGAGGTCAATGGTGGGAGGAATTGAATGAAATATCAAGTGGTATATTTTGAAAAAGCGGGACCTGAAAATACCGATGAGACTCTAAAGCTCGTCCAGGAATGGGCGGATATGTTGAATATCCAGACGGTTCTTGTGGCCAGTGCATCGGGACAGACGGGTGTAAAAGCTCTCGAACGTCTCAAGCACCACGATGTTGTTATTGTGACCCACTCCACCGGATTCCGCCATGATAATGAGCAGGAGCTTACGTTAGAAAATCGGAATCGAATTGAGGAACTGGGAGGAAAGATACTCACTTGCCAGCATGCCTTAGCTGGAATCAGTCGAGCCATTCGTTTTAAGTTTAAAACATACGAAATCGATGAGATTGTTGCCAATACTCTCCGGACACTCGGTCAGGGTTTGAAAGTGACAGTTGAACTCTGTCTCATGGCTGCCGATTCCGGTTTGATTCGTACCGATGAAGACGTTATCTCAGTGGGGGGCACGGGTCAGGGAGCGGATACGGCCGCTGTGATTCGTCCGGCCAATGTGTCTCGCTTTTTCGACCTGCAGGTTCGCGGTGTACTCTGTAAACCTTGGGAATTTTAAACTCAGAGAGGAATAACAATGGATAATCAGCATCGGAATAAAGTGGCACTTGTCACCGGGGCATCCAGCGGCATCGGAAAAGCCACTGCCATTCGACTGGCGCAAGAGGCTGTTGATGTGGTGCTGGTTTCCAGGAATCGTGAGGCCTTAGAGGAAACGGTTCGGTTGATTGACGACACTTCAGAAAAGTTGGTCATCCCTGCCGATCTGACTCACGAAAAAGAAATCCGTGATTGTTTCCAACAGACAGTTAACCATTTCGGAAGGTTGGATATTATTATTAATGCTGCAGGTATTATTGACACTGGTACTGTCGAAAATACGAACTTGAACGCCTGGGATTATATGTTCGATATCAATCTCCGTTCGGTCTTCCTCTTAATGCAACTTGCCGTTCCGTATCTCGAGAAGACACGGGGGGCCATTGTCAATGTCTCCAGCGTAACAGGTCTGCGGGCGTTCCCTGGCGTATTGGCTTATTGTGTCAGCAAAGCCGGTGTAGATCAATTGACTCGCTGTGCCGCTCTTGAACTGGCGGATAAAGGCATCCGTGTCAATGCGGTTAATCCCGGAGTTATACGGACCGAACTACACCTTCGGGGAGGCATGGACGAGAAAGCCTATGAAGCATTCGTCGAGCACAGTAAGACGACTCATCCCCTTGGGCGAATTGGGAATCCGGAAGAAGTCGCAGAACTCATTGTCTTTCTCGCGTCTGATAGATCGGATTGGATGACCGGAACGACTATCAGTATCGATGGAGGCAGGGCCCAGACCTGCGCGAGATAGCCGTAGAATTTTATCGAGAAATTTTTTATGTAAAATCTTGTCTTTTTGTGGTTCAATATTTGCTATTTAATAATAATGAATGATGAATATTGAATGCTGAATGAATATAAAACCTGGATAGATTGCGTCGTCGACGATATCGTTTCAATATCTTACAAGATGGTGTGGAGTTATACATGAAACGGGTTTTGATTTTCATGCTCGCTTCTTATTGTCTTACACTGCCGATTTTTTCTCAGAGAAGAGCGATAAATATAGAAGATCTTTGGGCAATGGGTCGCATAGGTGAGTTTGTACTCTCACCTGACGGTCAGTGGATCGCTTATACTGTCACCTATTTTGACATGGATAAGAATTCACAAAATTCCGATATCTTTCTGGTAAACAGCGTTGGTGGATTGGCACGCCAGTTGACGACCCATCACGCTTATGATGGCAAACCTTGTTGGAGTCCCGATGGCTCTCTGTTGGCCTTCATTTCAACACGAGAGGGCACTTCCCAGATATTTGAAATCTCAATGGAGGGTGGCGAGGCTCAAAAGATGTCCGACATCCCCACAGGGATCGATGATTTTATATGGTCTCCGGACGGAAAATACTTTGCCTTTACTACGAGAATTAATCCCGATGCGTCTAGCCTGAACTCCAGTGTAGAGATTGATAAACAATTGGAAAGAACTGAGAATAAGGCCAGAATCATCGATCACCTTTTTTACAGGCATTGGAATCGGTGGCTCGATAATAAGCGGCGTCATATTTTTGTCATGCCATCCACAGGAGGATCGGCCTGGGATGTGACTCCCGGTGATTTTAACACACCCACCGTCAGTCTCGGGAGCCAACGTGATTTTACCATCTCTCCTGATAGCAAGGAGATTGCCTTTGTTCGTAATATCGATGCCAACATCGCTTTGTCCACCAATAATGATATCTTTGTCGTACCCACTACCGGGGGCACCATTCGACGGATCACTCAAAACCCTGCTAATGACAATCAGCCTGTTTATTCCCCTGATGGGATGTATATTGCCTATCGGGCCATGATAAGACCCGGATACGAAGCCGACCAATATGACCTGATGTTATACGACCGCAATACAAAGGAGATCCGGAACCTGACGAGTGAATTCGATCTCAGCGTCGGAGAAATCGTCTGGGCACCCTCTTGTGAGAAAATCTATTTCAGCTCTCCGGATCAAAAATGCATTGTCATCGTTTCCGTAGAAATTAAAAACAGCAGGATAAAATTGGTGATCCTGGATGGCTGTAATACGAACATTTGTGTCACTCCCGATGAAGAGAGCCTGTTCTATAAGAGATCATATATTGATGTTCCCCATGAGATTTATAGTTGTGATATCGAAGGGAATAGATGCTTTCAGGTTACATTTATGAACCAGCCCGTTTTGGATCAACTGGAGATGAATTCTATTGATGATTTTTGGTTCCCCAGTTTCGATGGACAAATTGTACAAGGCTTGTTGCTAAAACCACCCTTTTTCGATCCCGCGAAAACTTATCCTGCAATTCTCCTCATTCATGGAGGTCCACAGGGAGCCTGGAGGGATGAATTTCATTATCGGTGGAATGCTCAGTTGTTTGCCTCCTCGGGATATATTGTGATTATGATCAACTTCCGGGGGTCCAGGGGATACGGGCAGGATTTCTGCGATATGGTCAGGAAAAATTGGGGTGGGGGGCCATACCGGGATATCATGATCGGATTGGATTATGCGATTGAGAGTTATCCTTATATCCAGTCAACAAAAATAGCGGCAGCCGGGGGTTCTTATGGTGGATTCATGGTCAACTGGATTGCCGGCCATACCGATCGTTTCAAGTGTCTTGTTTCTCATGCCGGCATAACCGACATGGTCTCATTTTACGGTGCTACGGAGGAACTCTGGTTCCCGGAATGGGAGTTTGAAGGCACGCCGTATACGAATATGGATCAGTATGAAAAGTGGTCTCCCATCATTCATGCTAAGAATTTCCGGACACCCACTCTGGTCATACATGGTGAGCAAGATTTCAGGGTCCCGGTGGATCAGGGATTGCAAATGTTTACTGCGCTAAAGAGACAGGATGTTCCCTCCAGGCTTCTCTATTTCCCGGACGAGGGACATTTCATTCAAAAACCTCAAAACGCACGGATGTGGTGGAAGACGGTTTTAGAATGGATTGATTATTGGATTCAACAATAGAGATATGAGAGAGAAATCGGGCTCATCAGAACCCCAAAATTTCCAAGAGATTCCCAAACAAATGATTGTTACCGATACTCTGGATCTTCATGGATTCTTCCCGGAACAGGTATCTGAGATTGTCGAAGCATTCATCCGGAACGCGCTCGATTTGGGATTAAAAAGATTAAGAATCATACATGGTAAAGGGCAAAGCAGACTGAAATATGAAGTATATCAAGTATTAAAAACGGATTCCCACGTCATACAGTATAAAGATGCCCCGCCGGAGTTGGGAGGATGGGGTGCTACGGTGGTGGAATTAAATATCGATGATCATGAATGAGAAACTCGACCGCTGCTGGCAAATCTGGGTTGATACGGGTGGGACATTTACGGATTGCCTGGCTCTCGATCCCAATCACATCCTACACCGGGTGAAAGTCTTAAGTAGCAGTGCACTACGAGGCACGATACGTGAGGTCATCACTCCAAAGAGATTTCGTATAGACATCAAGTGGTCAGTCCCGGATGATTTCATTCAAGGATTCCGTTTTCGTCTGTTGGACGTACAACATCCGGAAGTCAATGTTGAGAAATTTTTTACTGATTCAGCCCTCATTGAATTGAACAGGCCTTTCCAGGAAGATCTATCCATTCATTCGGCATTTGAAGTACATACTTCGGAAGAAGCGCCTCTGTTGGCCGCAAGACTGGTTACGGGGACACCCATGGAATCGTCGTTCCCTGAAATGATCATGAGACTGGCGACGACACGAGGAACAAATGCTCTGCTTGAGCGACACGGTGCTCCTACCGCCCTCTTCATTACGAAAGGTTTTGGAGATCTCCTGCGTATTGGCGACCAACAGCGTGCCGATCTCTTCGCTCTTGACGTTCATAGACCCGAACCTCTTTACGAAGCGGTGATAGAGGTGGAAGAGCGCATTTCTGCTGATGGGTCTATCCTCAAATCATTGCAATTAAATGAGCTGAAAAAAGAAGCGATTCGCCTGATAAAAGCAAATATCCGTACGGCAGCCATTACTTTAATGCATAGTTATATCAATCCGGTCCATGAAAAGAAAATCGCCGAATGTCTCTACGAATTGGGATTCCACCATGTGTCTTGCTCATCATCTTTGGCGCCGTTTATTAAGATTGTGCCAAGAGCTCAGACTGCAGTGGTCGATGGTTATTTATCCCTTATTATCGATGATTATTTACAGAATATTCAGAGACCGCTGAGAAACGGCCGTTTTTTTATTATGACGAGTACAGGGGGTATCGTTCAACCTCAATCTTATCATGCCAAGGATAGCCTTTTAAGCGGACCTGCGGGAGGCGTTGTCGGAGCCGTTCTTGCCGGCCGCCGTTCCGGTTTCACAAAGATCATTGCCTTTGATATGGGTGGCACGAGTACGGATGTGGCCCGTTTCGATGGGGATTATGACTATGTCTTCGAACATCAGGTTGGCGATGCGCATCTCGTGGCGCCGGCATTAGCCATCGAGAGTGTGGCGGCCGGAGGTGGGTCGATTTGTAGCTTCGATGGGACGGAATTACACGTGGGTCCGGAGAGTGGAGGCGCCCAGCCGGGTCCAGCCTGCTATGGTGCGGGTGGACCCTTAACATTGACCGATGTCAATCTTTTGTTAGGCCGGCTCGATCCTTCACGATTTGAGATACCGATAGATGCCGATTCGGCCGACCGGGTATTTGAGAAAATGATCATCGCCATCGAAGCTTCCAAAAATGAGAAAACGAATAGAGAAAAACTTTTGGAAGGGTTTCTCGATATTGCAAGTGAACGTATGGCCGATGCCATACGCAGAATTTCCATCCGGAAGGGATATGATCCAGAAGATTATGCTCTGGTTGCATTTGGAGGCGCAGGGGCGCAGCATGCCTGCGATTTGGCTGAACTTCTCTCCATTAATACGATCCTCATTCCTGAGGATGCCAGTCTGTTAAGTGCTCTTGGACTCGGGCACGCCGTTATCGAGCGATTTGCCGAGAGGCAGATCTTGCAGGAATTAAATTTGGTAGAAGCCCATATTTCCCAATGGATTCAGGAATTGGTTGATCAAACGACATCGACTCTGAAAGATGAGGGTGTCGAGGAACAAAACGTTGAAGTTCGACGGCGGATTGTAAACCTTCGTTTTGTTGGACAGGATTCTGTCCTCCAAATCGAATTTGTTGAGGATAAACCGCTAGATGAGGCTTTCCGGAGTCAATATGAGATTGTTTTTGGTCATTGGCCTGAAGGCCGCAGCATTGAAGTAGAATCCATTCGAGTCGTCGTTTCCTCGAGGCGGGCAGAGGTGACTCAAAGTCAGGGAGCGTTACACCGTTTTTCGGCACCGCCAGATCGTCATAAAAAAGCCTATTTTAACGGTCAATGGCGGTCTGTGCCTGTCTTCGAACGGGACACTCTCTATCCGGGCGCCGAAATATCCGGTCCCTCTTTGATTGTCGAAAGCCACAGCATGACTGTTGTGGAAAGTGGGTGGAGGGTTGTGGTCGACTATGCCAATGGCCTCGTTCTTAACAGGATCAGTCAAAGGGCCGAAAAAATCGAATCCATTCACCCGGAAGTCGTTCGACTGGAACTGTTTACCAACCGTTTTGGAACGATTGCACAGGAAATGGGGGAAATGCTCCGCCGAACGGCGATCTCCACGAATGTGAAAGAGAGGCTGGACTTTTCCTGTGGTTTACTCGACAGGCACGGTGAGTTGGTTGTCAATGCCCCCCATATTCCGGTCCATCTCGGCTCAATGGGACTCTGTGTGCGAGAGTTGCGAGAGGTCTTACCGATGGAACCGGATGATGTGATCATTACCAATCATCCCAGATTCGGTGGTTCTCATTTGCCGGATGTTACGGTGGTGACGCCGGTATATCTGCCCGGTGGACAGTTGTTGGGATATGTCGCCAATCGTGCCCATCATGCCGAAATTGGGGGAGTCCGACCCGGTTCCATGCCGCCTGCTGCATCTTCGTTAGCGGAAGAAGGCGTCGTCATTCCACCCATGTATTTAATGAAGAACGGCGAGTCTCACTGGGATGATTTGGTTCGTCTGTTAGACCACGATTCACCCTATCCCTCCCGGGGTGTCGAAGAGAATCTGGCCGATCTTCGAGCGGCGGTTGCGGCGAATCGTAACGGTGTTTCTGCCTTATTGGCACTGGCACAAAAACATGGCGAGGAGACGGTCTGGCATTACATGGATGTATTGAAAAACCATGCAGAGGCCAAGATTCGAGGGGCCCTTCGTCGTATTCCGGATGGATCTTACACGGCCCGGGAATCGTTGGATGACGGCTCCCCCCTCTGTGTCCGTATCGATATTAAGGGTGATGAGGCGATTATCGATTTTTCAGGCTCAGCAGATGTCCACCCCAAAAATTTGAATGGTACGCCTGCCATCGTCAGTAGTGTGGTCATCTATATTCTACGGCTTTTGGTGAACGAACCGCTTCCTCTCAACGAGGGTCTCATGCGGGCCATCACCTTGCACATCCCTCCGGGTATTCTCAATCCGCCTTTTCCCGATGATCCTTTCCAGGCACCGGCCGTGGTTGGAGGAAATGTCGAGACCAGCCAGCGTTTGGTGGATACTCTCCTCAAAGCACTGAAGCTCGTCGCCTGCAGTCAGGGAACGATGAACAATACGCTGTTCGGGACGGATCACTACAGTTATTATGAAACCGTTTGTGGAGGCTGCGGAGGAGGCCCTGATTTTGACGGCACTGACGCAGTTCACAGTCATATGACCAATACCCGAATCACCGATCCGGAAATTTTGGAACACCGCTATCCGGTGCGGCTGGAACGATTCAGCATACGTCAGGGATCGGGTGGACAGGGCAAGCATCGAGGCGGGAATGGCGTGATTCGGGAAATTTCGTTTTTGGAGCAGATGTCCCTTTCCGTCCTGGGACAGCACAGGCAGGAAGGTCCCTATGGTCTGGAAGGGGGAGAACCGGGAAAGACGGCAAAACAAACCATCTTTCGTCAATCGGGTGAAGTCATTCGTCTCGATTCCATCGATGGATGTACGGTATATCTTGGTGACCGCATGATCCTGGAGACGCCGGGTGGGGGTGGGTATGGTCTGAAAGATCACCACGGAGCAACACGGAATGACACGGAGAAGAAAAGGGCTGGAAGGAAAAAATAAAATTGTCAATTGACAATTATCAATTGGCAATTGGTAATTAAAAAGAGTTTTGATTAGTCTCATAAAGGTGAAGTCATGAGCAAAATAACCTGGTTACATCTATCGGATCTGCATTTTAGAGAATCCGCAAACTGGGATGAAAATATTGTCCTGAAAGCATTATTAACTGATATCCGGGAACAAATTAAATCTGAGCATCTTAGGCCGGACTTCATCGTAGTGACGGGCGATATAGCATTCCGGAGTGCGCCGGAGGAGTACACATTGGCCGGGCAGTTCTTCGATAAGTTATTAAAGGCGACAGATCTGAGAAAAGAACATATTTTTATAGTACCCGGCAACCATGATGTGGACCGCAGTACTATCACTGAAGGTACTAAAGCAATTATCTCGTCTCTAAAGAGTCGTAAAACGGTTGCAGAAGTGCTTACTGCCGATGCAGATCGGCAATTGATTATGCGTAAGTTCAATCACTATTTTAATTTTGCAAATGATTATTTCAAATACCCGATTGACTTTGATGATGGACACTATTTTTATACAGAACGAATTGACATAGCTGGAAAACGAGTGGCAATCATAGGATTTAACTCTGCCTGGATGTCTTTGAATGACCAGGATTATGGGAGCTTGTTGCTCAGCGAGCGTCAAGTTCGTCCTGCTCTGGAGGTAGCTAAAAATGCTGACCTGAGGATTGCCCTATTGCACCATCCTTTCGAATGGTTCCAGGAATTTGACAAGAATGACTGGGAGAGTATGCTTATGCAGGATTGTGACTTTGTATTGCACGGGCAACTGCATAGAACCGATTTGCTTAACTTGAATACACCGGATGCAACTGCCATGATCATCGGTGCAGGCGCCTGCTATGAAACCCGCAAGCATCCCAATGCCTTCAACTTCGTCCGATTCGATTATGAGGCAGGAAAAGGGACGGTATTTTTGAGGACGTACAGCGATAAGCAGGGTGGGTTCTGGACCGAGGATGTACAGACCTATAAAAACGCAAAAGAGGGCCGGTTTGAATTTAAACTTGAAGTCTCAAGGAAAAAAACTTTAAGAAAAGGTAAGAGGAAGGTTCCCGATAAGAAAATGGTTGCTGCAGATCGCGTTTTATTGGAGGAAGCATATATTAATCGAGTATTTGTTACGAGTAAGGCTTTGCCTTTATTCTTAATCGATCCCAGGGCCGTAGAACGAACACGTCAGCAGACAATGGATCTGGTGGCTGTATACATTGCCGGAGACACATTAACACTGGTAGCCCGGGATGAAAGCGAAGATAAAGAGAAAAATCATCTTGATGAAGAAATGGGCAAAAAGGAAGAAGAGCCACGGGTAATTACGGCGCTGAAGGGAATTACCATGGAACGACAGATGGTTCTTCTCGGCAATCCGGGTAGCGGCAAATCCACTTTTACCAATCACCTGGCCCTGTGTCTGGCCGGGGAGCGAATTGAGAAAGACGGTAAATGGCTGTTCCGGCTTGAACCGGTGTGGACCCATGGACCGCTCCTTCCATTGCGGTTGACACTCAGGGAATTTGCAGCCAGTGATCACTGCAGCGGTACCGCTGCCGGATTGTGGGATTTTATCACCGATACGTTTATTTCGGAGGGTCTTGGAGATTATGCTCCCATTATGCGGGAGTGTCTTTTAAAAGGTGGAGTGATGGCCTTATTTGACGGTCTGGACGAAGTGGCCGATCCAGATGAAAGAATAGCAGTGCGTAATGCAGTGGCCGAATTCGCTGTCACTTATGGGCATCCAAAAAATCGCTATTTAGTAACGTGTCGCAGCTATGCTTATCAGGATATGCAATGTCAATTGAGCGAATATGTAACACATACACTTGCGCCGTTTAATCAAGGGCAAATTAATAAATTTATCAGGTACTGGTATAAGGAGGTTTGCAGATTGGGATGGAAGAGCCCGGCAGAAGCAGAGGATATGAAGAACCGTTTACAGAACGCCACTCGCAGGGCTGATCTGATGCCCTTGGCGAGAAATCCCCTTCAGTTGACGATGATGGCTTCCCTTCACTTCTCCTGGGGTCGGCTTCCCGAAGATCGTGTCGAACTGTACCAGGAGATGGTCAGGCTGTTGTTAGTGCGATGGCAGGAAGCCCGTCTCGGCGAGGATGTGGGCGTGACGAAAATGGTGAGTGCCGGCAAGCTGGAATCCGTCCTGGAGCGGGTAGCCTTTGTCGCCCATCGTGCTCAGGAAGGATCTGAAGGACCGGCCAATATAAGCGAAGCACAATTGCGCAGCGTGCTGAAAGACTGTGTGAAGGGGAGCTGGGATCGAGCCGGCGAGCTGATGAAATTTATCAAAGAGCGGGCAGGATTATTAATAGAGCAGAGTCCGGGTGTATATACTTTTCCTCACCGTAGTTACCAGGAGTATCTGGCAGGGGCCTATCTGTCTGTGCAATCAGATTTTCCGAATGAGATGGCTCATTTGGTACGTGCTAATTACACTCAGTGGCGAGAAGTCACCCTCTGGGCGGTGGGAGTCATGGCTCGCCTGAAAAAAATGACGTACATTGCAATAGATGTGGCTTCGGCACTCTGCCCTCACGAGATTCCCGATGGGAATGTACCGGATAAGGACTGGATAGTGGCGTCTCTCGCCAGTGAGGTTTTATTAGAAGTTGGACTGGAGGAGATAAAATCGAGTGAGATGCATGAGTATGTAATTGAACGTATACTGGGGTGGCTGAAGACCCTCGTTGAACGGGGTGTACTTACACCTGCCGTACGTTCTAAATCCGGCGATACCATGGCCCGACTCGGAGATACACGGACCGAAGTTACGACGCTGAAGGATATTCAATTCTGTTGTGTACCACATGGATCGTTTTGGATGGGGAGTGATGAGTATGCATGGGAAAAACCACAACAAATTAACGAAAAAATCGATTACGATTTTTGGATTTCACGCTTTCCTATTACAAACGCACAGTTTGCATTGTTTGTAGAGTCCGGAGGCTATGAAGAATTCGAATATTGGCCGGAAGCGAAAAAAGCCAGAGTATGGGAGGATGGGAAGGTGAAGGGTCGGTGGGATGAGCATCCTCGCAATGAACCCCATAATTGCGCAAATCCATATGATCTCCCAAATCATCCTGTTGTGGGCATTACCTGGTATGAAGCGCTTGCCTTTACCCGCTGGTTGAGAGATTACCTTATACGTAAAGATCTGCTTTCAAAGGATTGGACTGTCAGTCTGCCTTATGAGGCCGAGTGGGAAAAGGCTGCACGGGGTGGATTGAAAATTCCTAAAGGTACGCTAATATTGCCCGTTCATGGTATCACTCCCGATAGGTATACAACTCTGATCGACAACCCTGATCCGAATCGGCGTTACCCCTGGGGGAAGGATATAGATGTGAATCTTGTGAATTATTATGAAACAGGGATTGGGTACACCAGCACCGTTGGGTGTTTTCCGGGAGGTGTGAGTCCCTACGGTTGTGAGGAGATGAGCGGCAATGTCTGGGAGTGGACAGGAAGTATATTCAAAGGCTATCCGTATGATCCAAAAGATGGACGGGAAGATTTGAGTTCACAAAAAAAAGATAATCCCCGTGTTATTCGCGGAGGTTCATACGACCATGATGGGGAGTTCATGTGCTGTTCCTCCCGCCGCGGGGACCATCCGTACTACTGGTTCAATTATGTGGGTTTTCGAGTATTGTTGTCCCCACATCTCTGATCACTGATATCTCCGGACTCCGGATCTCCGGTTGAGGGGTGGGGGAATTTTTTTATTAAAAAATCACCACAGATCAACACGGAAAAACACGGAGAAGAAAAGGGCGGGAAGGAAAAAATAAAATTTCCGTGTCCTTCAGTGTGTTTCCGTGGTAATCTTTAACCCTGGAGTACTCAATGCAACGTATTCTTCAGATTCTTTTCTGGTCGGTTATTGTGGCGGCATTTATCGGGCCGGGTACGGTGACGACGGCGGCCTCGGCCGGAGCGAATTTTGGTTATGCTCTGCTCTGGGCATTGCTGTTTTCTACGTTGGGATGCCTCGTACTTCAAGAGGCCAGTGCTCGTGTGACGGTGATGTCCGGTAAAAACCTGGGACAGGCCATTCGGGCCCGGTATCAGGGAGGTGCTGCGGGTATCACGGTGATGCTGCTGGTGCTGGGTGCCATCGTGTTAGGCTGTGCGGCTTATCAGGCCGGAAATATACTTGGCAGCGTTGCAGGAGCAACTCTGGGTACCGGTCTTCCGCCCAGGATGCTTACACTATTCATTGGTCTCGTTTCCGGACTGCTTCTCTATTTCGGGACGACGAAGATTGTGGCTCGATGCCTCGGGGGTATTGTGGCCTTGATGGGAATCACTTTTCTTGTGACCGCATTTTTAATCAAGCCGCCCATGGGTCCTCTTTTGAAAGGCCTTTTCTTACCCGGAATCCCAAAAGATTCCGGCTTTCTGGTACTGGGACTCATCGGAACAACTGTGGTGCCCTACAATCTATTTCTGGGTTCCGGAATTGCTCGCGGTCAGAAACTAAAAGAACTTGGGTTCGGTCTCAGCGTGGCCGTCCTGCTTGGGGGAATCATCTCCATGGGCGTTTTAATCGTGGGCACGGCCATATCCGGTTCTTTTACGTACGAGGCCCTTTCGGAAACCCTCTCAGTCGAGCTTGGGAGCTGGGCCGGTCTTTTCTTTGCGATTGGCCTGTTTGCGGCCGGTTTTACTTCGGCCGTAACGGCCCCCCTGGCGGCTGCAATTACGGCACGGGGTTTGTTTGATTCTGAGTCGAGTCCCCACTGGCACGAACGGTCCTGGCGATATCGTTGTGTCTGGCTGGGCGTTCTGGGTACTGGACTCTTCTTCGGACTGATCGATGTACGTCCCATTCCCGCGATTATCCTTGCCCAGGCTCTAAACGGCATTCTTTTGCCTTTTGTGGCCGTGTTTCTATTCCTTGTGATCAATGATCGAAGCTTGATGGGAGATCAGGGACTCAATCGTCTTTTCTCCAATATTTGTATGGGCATGGTTGTCGCAATAACGATCGTTCTGGGATTTTCCAATGTAGCCAGGGCCATAACTGCCACCCTGAAGCTCCCGATGTTCGATGAAAAATGGCTTCTCATCATATCTGGGTTCGTGACGCTATTCATTGGAATTCCGATTATCCGGTTGATCATTCGTGGGAGGATGAATCCTTCAAGGAACTATGAATAGTATCGAGACGTATATATCGAAGATATCGTATCACACGATACGATATTTGAGAGGACACAGAGGGGATAGTGAATTAGAGCCGTGTGATTTTAATAATATTATTAATTTCTCTGTGGCCTCCCTGCCTGCGGCAGGCAGGTGTGGTTAGTTTTTGACACTACGAATCAAAAAATGAGGGATGAGTTATGAAACGGATAATGATTTTCTTTTTAATGATGGTCGTTTGTCCATCGATGGCGGGAGATTTCCCGAAGGTGAAAGGCTGGAAACCGGTAGGCGAGGTGATGACCTACAATGCCGGAAATCTATGGGAGTATATTAATGGTGCAGCCGAGTTGTTCCTGGCCTATGGGTTTCAATCTCTCCGGTCATGCGATCTTTCTCACAAGGATCTGGTCGTCACCGTTGACATTTACGATATGGGGACCCGGCTGAATGCCTTTGGCGTCTACAACACGGAACGACCCAGGCAAACGAAACCGTTGTCCATTGGAGCGGCAGGGATAGTTTCACCTCCATACCAATGCCTTCTACTGAAAGACGTTAATTATGTGAAGGTGAATATGTATGAGGGGGAGATCGATGAGGCCACGGGAAAAGCCCTCCTACAGGCCCTGGCCGCAGCACTTCCCGGTGGAAATGAATACCCTGTGGAGTTAAAGGGACTTCCTGAAGAAGGTAAGAAACTCGGATCCGAGGGATTCGTAAAAGAAGGATATCTGGGTCTCGGCGAGTTGAACAATTGTGTGTTTGCCGATTACGAGGGGAAAGGGGATTCGGAATATCAGTATTTCCATATGCTCCTCGGTCCCAAAGAATCCTCAAAATCGATCTGGGAAAAGCTTGAGGCCAAATGGAAGGCGACCAAGGTTGAAGATCATCCCGTCCTTTTTAAGCAGATTCCCTACAAAGGGATCGTTGGTGTGATCCTGACGGATAAAGGCATTTTCGGTGTAACCGACTCTGAAAAAGAATCGGAGATGAAAAAGAGATTGAAGGTTGTTGTGAAGTAGTTTTAAGAATTCATCGACTGGAAATCTGCTAAATTAATTATCAATTGACAATTGACAATTGTCAATTACATCGAAATATCAATGATATAAATAGCGATAAAATTATTCGATTCCATTCAAAGGCCGGGCGTTGAGAGGTGAATCGTATCTTTCGATGCCCGGTGTTTTATTATCTGAGTGTTCGTCGGTGTAGATAGCTAGCGAAGCTTCGCCTAAACTGGTTGCTGGTTACTGGGTCCTGGCTTCTGGTAGCTGGTTACTGGTTTCTGGTTAAATAAATCTTTTGCATTTTCCGATTTTTTATGTCATATTTACAATATGTTAATCCAACCACAGGAGCATTTCCATGAACGGTGTAATCCCCTTGATCATGATGATCGGCACGGCAATTACGGTTTTCTGCATGTGTCGGTCGGGTGAGGATACATCTCAAGATGAGGCTCTTGCAGAGATTGAAAAACTTCACCGGACAGACATGGCTGCTGCCAAGGTCAACGATATCGAGACATTAAGAACCCTATGGACGGATGACTGTGTGTTACTCCAACCCGACCAGGAACCCATCAAGGGCAGGGAGGCCATGTGGGCCTATATGCAGGAAGCCCTTGAAGAGCAGAAGCAATATGAAATCACGGAATACGTTCACGATTTTGAGGAGATCGAAGTACTTGGAGATTGGGCCTATGAATGGGGGACGTTTCGTGGGGCATATCGACCTGTGTCGGGTGGGGAGGAAATACGGGAGAGGGCCCGGTTATTCCGTATTCTCAAACGCCAGCCAGACGGATCCTGGAAATGTGCCCGGGCCATTTGGCATCAACTGTCAGTCGGAGAAGAGGGGGATTCGTCAAAAGAGTGAAGGTTATGATGAGAAAACGTACAATACTCCTGATCGATGCGATTATTAATCTTGTTTTGGGTGTTTGTCTCGTTTCATTTCTTCCTGGTGTGGTCAAGTTTCTCGGTGTACCAATGGTCGAACAGCCGTTTTATGCACGAATTCTGGGAAGCGTTCTATTTGGCATCGGTATCGCTTTATTAATAGAGTATTTCAGGGACCGGTCTGGTCTGGTAGGATTGGGATTGGGAAGTGCTGTTTCTGTTAAATTATGCGGGGGATTCTTATTAGGATGTCTCCTGGTGCGAGATCAGCAATCCATACCTGAACACGGCCGATTTTTACTATGGTTCCTGGTTCTTCTTTTGGTGAGTATTAGTTTGTTGGAATTCATTGTGTGTTTCGGAAAGAACAGGGCTGTAGAAACAGATGAAAAGGATACAGTAGAATGAAGTACAAACTTCTCTTGTAACTGTTCAGGTTGGAAGGTTCGGAGTTCAAGGTTCATAGGTTTTCAACACATATAACTGTGAATTGAGAGCCATAAGTCAGAAATTTGAGAATAATCTGTATGGTTTTAACCCTGAACTGGGAACTTTTGAACTTTGAACCTGAGTAGTTACCTTCTCTTATTACTTCTCATTGGATTGATCTGGGAAACGGAATATGGTTCAGAAGGGTATCTTCATATTCAAGAGTGATAACGATTGTTACAATGAATGTCAATACATGTATAAGATGATAAAAATATCAAATTATAAGATTTGTGAATGGACGATGGGTATTCGGTTTCTGTAATCATTACCACTTATAATCGCAGAGAATATGTTTTACGGGCGATTGACTCGGTGTTGGCACAATCCCATCCTGCGGGCGAGATTTTTCTTGTCGATGATGGCTCTACCGATGGGACAACGGAGGATGTGAGAAGGCGTTTTCCGGAAATCCAATATTTTTGGCAGAAGAATCAGGGGGTCAGTGCGGCTCGTAATTTGGGGATTCAGAATGCGTCCAAGGAATGGATTGGTTTTCTTGATTGTGATGATGCATGGAGAGTGGATAAACTCGAGAAACAATTGCGTGCATTAAGAGAAAATCCAACATATCGCTTGTGTTATACGGATGAGATTTGGATTCGAAGGGGCAAACGGGTCAATCCTAAAAGGATCCATCAAAAATTCGGAGGTGACATTTTTGAAAGATGTCTGTCCCTGTGCATTGTTTCCCCTTCTTCGGTACTCATTCATCATCAGGTGTTCCGGCAATTTGGACTTTTTGACCCTGAACTGCCGGTATGTGAGGACTACGATTTCTGGCTCCGGGTATGCGCCTTTTTACCTGTGTTGTTTGTAGAAGAACCTCTTCTCATAAAATATGGTGGTCATGAGGATCAACTCTCCCATAAGTACTGGGGTATGGATCGATTCCGCATTCAGGCTCTGGAAAAATTGATTGGAGATAGCCGAGTAGATAATGAAAAACGGGTAGCTGCAATTCAAATGCTTTTAAAAAAAATAAATATATACATGATGGGGGCCAGGAAGCGTCACAAAAGTGAAGATATTTTCCTTTATGAAAAAAAGCATAGGAAGTATGAATTACTGCTACATTCCATTCAGTTGTAGCTCACTTTATAGGGAATTTATTATTCAGTTATATGTAGTACCAATATATTCCGTATCTTTTGGACCGCCGGATTTGTAATTTCTTCACATAATTATTGAATTCCAAGATGGTGTGAACATGGATCTGATAAATACTTCAGGTACGATTTTCTCATATCTTTTAGCTTGACTGGAACAGCTTTTTTCTGTAAATTTTGTTTATATTTGATTTTCATAAGATTAGGGGTGAGTTAGAATGTTAGGTTTTAACCGTATTACTTTTGATCAAAATGTGATGGGTGGACGTGCATGTATTCGAGGAATGCGCATAACGGTTTCGTTGGTAGTCAATCTTGTCGCTAATGGTATGAACTACAATGAGATTATTAAAGCCTACCCATATTTAGAAGAAGATGATATTCGTCAGGCACTCCAATATGCCGCGTGGTTAGCCGAAGAAACGATGTATCTAGTGGAACCGACTTCTGTATGAAGTTCTTGGCCGATATGGGAATCTCTCTAAAATCAGTTTCATTTCTAAATGATTCTGGTCATGATGCGAAACATTTACACGATCAAAATCTTGATAGATTATCAGATGCAGATATTTTAGTGAAGGCAAAAAAAGAAGGCCGCATTCTCTTGACCCATGATCTTGATTTTGGCGATTTAATCGCAGCAAGCGGCGCTAATCTGCCAAGTGTAATCATATTTCGTCTTCGCAATATGCAACCCAAACAAGTAAATTCTTATCTTAAAAATATACTTATTCATCATCATGATTCACTGAAAAAGGGTGCTATTCTAAGCGTTTCTGAAGGTCACATTCGAGAACGTTTGCTACCCGTGGACTGAGGTGAGTGATTTTTCCCATCAAATACGATTGTTAAATGTCTATTATGTTTTTATATAACATTATGAGAAACTATTTATTCCACCGTTTTCATCCCAATCATTCGTTTCAGCCTGCCTATGATATGGGATTGGGGATAGGGTGATTTTCTTATAATGGATTCTATCGTGTCCTGTCTCGAACCATCTTCACTGGCCGTCAATTCCTTTTTAGCCAGGATTGCGACTGTCACTTCGATTCTATCTGTTGTGGTTCTCTCTTTTTGAATCCAGCCTCTCTTTTCCCTTTTTTCTCCCACGACTTTCACCCAGCCGTCTTTTTCTTCGGTGATGGCGATCATATCCATGAAATCGAAGGCTTTATCGGTCATTGTCAGTAAATCGGGTCGCCGGGAAACAGGTGCTTCGTCCACGACTGCGCCCACTTTTGCATTCGGAACGATACCGTACCCGGAAACCCAGCCCACGGTGCTATCTGACAACTCAACTTTCATGTATTCCCGGTCATTATCGCTGGAATCGATGCTTGTTTTTTCCAACCAGAAAACGGTTTCCCCCAAACTGACGGCAGACAGCCATTTGCCCTTACTCGTGGGCTCTTTCCGCAGAGAAAGGCCATCCCATATACAGATGGATTCGATTTTCTTTACCGGGACTGTTTCTTCTTGTGCTTTTGGAGCTTGATCCGTGTTGTTACACGCCACAAGCAGTATCATCACAAGAACGGATACCCAGCATTGTCGAGACTGGGTTGAATTGCAACTCATTCCGGCCTCCGTGAGTATTCTCTAATGAAACCATTAAAATCACAGAGAAAAATAATAGAATTCAATATTCAAAATTCTCTGTTCAATATTCGATATTAATCCTTTTGTAACGTTCTATTACCTTCCCTCTCCGTTCTCTAACAGTAAAACCCCTTAGGTATAAAATGATAACTCTATGCCTTTCGTGTGGCCAGGTATTTAATACCCTCCAGGAGCATATCCACGTGTTTCATGGAAACATAAATATTGGTCGATACCCTGACACCCCGGGTATGGTCTCTGTCCCGGCCGATGGTGCGAATGACGATGTTATACTTCTCTCTGATATAGTCCACAATATATCCGGGTTCGACACCCTCGATGGAAAGGGCCGTGAGGCCTCCGCTGAGATAGGGATCGGTCGGTGTATGCAGGCGGACCTTGGGTATTTTTTTCAGCTCTTGCTTCAGGTATCCGGCCAGTGCCTTGATTCTTCTTTCGATACGCCGTTTGCCGATACAGTTCTGAAAGTCGATGGCTTCTCCCAGTGCAAAAATGAGGGGATCGGCTCTCTGGCCGAGGGTTTCGTATTTTCTGGCGTTTTCATTCGTGTCCCAGCCGGATGAGGCGATCAAAGGATAGATCTTATCCTGGGCCTCTTTCCTGACGTAAAGCACACCACAACCTGTGGGAGCGCCACACCATTTATATGGGCTGGTACAAAAAACGTCGCATCCCAGCTCTTTCATGTTCAGATCCAACATGCCAATGCCATGTGCACTGTCTACAATAACAGCGATATCATGTTTATGGGCGAGTTCGCTTAATTCCTTGATCGGAGCGATGAGGCCTGTGATGTAGACCGTGTGGCTGATACTGATGGCCTTTGTCCGGGGTGTGATGGCCTTCTCGAAGGCATTGACAATCTCGTCTGTGTTCTTTGGAGGCACGCCGATGGGGACTTCTTTTATCTTAATCCCGTATCTCTTTTCCTTCAATTTCCAGGGGTGTGTTCCACCCGGATGCTCCAGGGAGGATAAGAGTACTTCGTCCCCTGCTTCCATAAGCAGTCCGTTTGCAGCGACATTCATGCCTTCTGTGGTATTTCGATTGATAGCCACTTCATCGGGAGAGGCATTGATAAACTTTGCCACTTTATTGCGAACACCATCCTTTAATTGGGGAAAGAAATTGTAGCAGTCATACGGATTCGTGGCCTGGACCTTAAAGTATTTGATAAGTGTATTCAATACGGGTTTAGGCATAGGACCGACAGTTCCGTTATTCATCATGACGATGTTATCCTGGAAGATAAAGTGCTCGCTCACAGCATCCCAATACAATCCATCCGGAGAATTGTCCTTCATATATTTTTTGTTGAGGGAAGTGATGCTCTGATACACCGCTGCGTTGAGCTCGTTCAAAGAATAAATCGATAGTGCTGAGGCACCTATTAGGCTACGGACAAAATCTCTTCTTTCCATTTTTCCTCCTACGTGTAATTATAAATTATCAGTTGAACCACCGAGGATCGTGCCTGAGGCAGATCCGCTAAGACGGATACAGAGAATATTTAGAATTCGAAATTCAAAATTACTTGTTCAATATTCAATATTCGCTTAGTTCTCCGGGTTTTCAACAATTCTCTATATTTTTAATAAATTTTAACACGATGAAATTCATTTTATGATAAGATTCTTACGGTCCAATCTTGGCCCTCAAGAAAAGTATTCATCTTGTCGAGTAGTGTCTGTCAGGTCTCCCAGGTTATGGGATTGTCGGTGATTTTATCCAGGACGATAGGCAAATGACGAATCGACATACCCTGTGTCTCGAGTTTTGAGAGTAAGCTTCCATAAATGATAGGCTTTTCTATTAAAAATGTCAAGTAAAAAGACATCGTCTTGACTTTTTTAGATATTATCCGTAATATAAAAGCAACGAAAACAAGTTATTCGCAGTCAGAGATATGGTACAACGAAAATGGTCTAAAAAAATATGGGTTGGGAATGTGCCTATCGGTGGTGATGCCCCGATTTCTGTTCAGTCAATGACCTGTACGAAGACGGAAGATGTGACGGGTACGGTGGATCAGATCAAAAGACTTGAAGAGGCAGGTTGTGAGATTGTTCGGGTGGCTGTGCCCAACAAAGAAGCAGCGTGTTCCCTTGGGAAGATCAAGAAACAGATTCACATTCCTTTAGTGGCAGATATTCATTTTAATTATCGATTGGCCCTTCAGGCCCTGAATGAAGGCGTTGATAAGATCAGAATCAATCCGGGAAACATTGGATCGAGAGATCGTGTTGAGAAGGTTCTTGAGGCCGCTAAGGAGAGAAACGTCCCAATTCGTATCGGTGTGAACAGTGGCTCCTTAGAGAAAGATCTCATCAAAAAGTATGATGGCGTAACTGCAGAAGGTCTGGTTGTGAGTGCCATGAACCATATCCGGATTTGCGAAGGCGTCGGTTTCCAGAAAATCGTCCTTTCCATTAAAGCTTCAGATGTACCGTTGATGATTGAAGCTAATCGACTTCTTTCACAAAAAGTCGATTATCCCATTCATTTAGGCGTCACTGAGGCGGGGACACCGAGTACCGGCATTCTTCGTTCTGCCGTGGGCATAGGCACGCTCCTATCCGAAGGGATCGGAGATACGATTCGGGTATCTCTGACCGGGGATCCGGTGTACGAAGTTAAGGCGGGTTATGACATACTCAAAGCTCTTCGGCTCCGTCGGCATGGCCTGACCATTATTTCCTGTCCCACATGCGGAAGACTTGAAACCAACTTAATCCCTATCGTAGAAGAAGTCGAACGTTCTTTATCCGAAATCCAGATCCCTATTACCATTGCCTTGATGGGATGCGGTGTGAATGGTCCCGGTGAGGCCAGAGAAGCAGATATCGGAATTGCCTGTGGAAAGAAATCGGCGCTTCTATTCAGAAAGGGGGAAGTCATCCGGAAAATCCGTGAGGATGAGATCGTGAAGGTGCTCTTAGAAGAAGTTCAACAATGGGAGGCAAAATTTTCTGTGTAATCGGTGAAATCAGTGGTGAATAATTCAAGCTAAAAGATAAAATCAAAAATGGGATAAAAATGATGAGGAGGGCGCTGAGATGTTGGAAAATGTTCATTGGTTGGGGCATGCCTGTATCAGGATTTCGGGAAAAAAAATCATTTACGTCGATCCCTTTCAGATTCAAGGTGGCGAGACGGCGGATATCATCTTGATTACCCACGGCCATTACGATCATCTTTCCAAAGATGATATCAGGAAGATACAGGGCGAACACACTGTTTTCGTCGTACCATCGGCATCGGCCGGTGATGTAAGTGGAAACGTGAGGTCAGTTGATCCAGGTGATGAATTGCTGGTAGAGGACGTTGAGATACGGGTCGTTCCCGCCTATAATGTTGGGAAGCAGTTTCATCCGAAAGAGGCGGGACATGTCGGTTATCTGTTCAAGGTGGAAGGAATCACATATTACCATTCCGGAGACACGGATATCATTCCGGAGATGAAAGGACTCCAGCCTGATATCGCCTTTCTACCCGTAGGGGGAACGTACACCATGACAGCAGAGGAGGGGGCTCAGGCTGTAAAAGACATTCAACCCAAGATGGCAGTTCCAATGCATTGGGGAAGTATCGTGGGGTCGAAGAAAGATGCAGAGCGGTTTCAGAGTCTCTGTGATTGTGAGGTCAAAATACTTGAAAAAGAGAATTGAGAAACAACGGTATGGTCTTTTGGAGAATGGCATGAAAAAAAGTTCGCTATTGTTGATCCTGCCACTCATCACTTATTTGTCTTGTGCGACTTCCGGTATCCGGGAGGAGGTTATGGGGAGATCTGATTCTATTTCCAGGGATAACCGTCATGTTGTACAGAGGATCGATGAAATCTTAAAAGAGTCTCTTTTAAAACAGGCACAAGTTGGCGTCAAGGCTGTTTCTGTGGCTTCTGGCCGGTTCGTTTATGAACACCAACCTCACAAGCTGTTCACACCTGCTTCGAATATGAAACTTTACACAACGGCGACGGCATTGCGATTTCTCAGGCCAGAATTTAGATTCAGGACAGAGGTTTCCCTCGATAGCCAATCCGTACGAGGTGTGCTGGAAGGAAATCTCCATTTAAAGGGGTATGGGGATCCGAGTTTTGACACGCCCGATCTTCTTGATATGGCCCGTCGGGTCAAGCTGGCTGGAATCGACACTGTGCAGGGCGATATCATAGCGGATGGCTCGTATTTTGATGATTGGGAATATGGTGAGGGATGGATGTATAACGGCGCTGATAGTTGGTATGCGGCTCAGATTAGTGGACTTGGTCTGAACGATAACTGTGTGTATATCGAAGTCAATCCGAAAGAGTCTTTGGGTCGTGGCGTTCGTGTTTCTCCGGATCCCTCCACCCAATATGTTTCGATCGTCGATAGTGCTTATACTGTTCAAGATTCACTGAATTCCATCACTGTCCGGCGAAAATGGAGGGATCGGGAGAATGTAATCGTCGTCGCCGGTAGTCTGGGTGTCTCCTGTGAAAGCGTCGGTTTTTGGCGAAATGTGGAGAATCCACCTCTTTACACGGGAACGGTCTTTCGGGAAATGTTAGAGGAAGTGGGTGTCTCGGTGAAGGGAGATGTGAAGGTTGAAAAGGTACCGGAGAACACTCAGAACCTATTTATTCATCTTTCTCCCCCCCTGGGCACTCTTGTGGCTGCAATGAACAAGCCGAGCAATAACCTGGATGTGGAAATGGTGCTGAAGACGATTGGTGCAGAGATGTATGGCACTCCCGGAAGTGCGGAGAAAGGTATTCAGGCTGTGAATCAATTGCTCGTTGATGCAGGGCTCTTTCCGGATTCCCTGCGGATGACAGACGGTTCGGGACTTTCACGGTATAACCAGGTTTCTCCCGATCAGACGGTTAGGCTTCTGATCTATATGTATAGGTGCTTCGAAGTCCAACCGGAGTTTGTCGCTTCTCTTCCCATCGGTGGTATCGACGGTACATTGGATAATCGTATGCAAGATTCGACACTGGTTCGCCGGGTCAGGGCCAAGACAGGGACGCTGTCCGGTGCGAGTGCTCTATCGGGATACTTATCATCCCGAAAAGGAGATATCATCGCGTTCTCTATTATGATGCAGGGTTATATTGGTTCTTCGGGTCCCTTCCGAGAATTGCAGGATCGAATAGTAGAGATTCTTGTAGATTATGGTAGTGTCAAAAGTTTTATGAAAAAGGAGAGAAAAAAATGAAACCACAGAGGCCACAGAGAAAAAGAAAGATACTCTGTGTTCTCGAATGGTGAATGCATCTAAGACATAGCTTCTTGTGATATCATGTTAAAGGTGAATATCCTAATGAAGATATTTCCGGAGTAATGATTTCCAATGTGTTGCTATAAATCGGAGACAACTGTTTTAAGACAAATTCGGGATGGTTGGTATGTATTTTAAGAGTAACAAAATCGGTAAACAGTGAATAGATATGCAGAGAGAAAATGAGGTGATTATAGAGTTGATAGCAGTTGAAGTTGTACAAGCCTTTATAAGGTCCAGCTGCATATTTAATTGATAGCGATGGGTAAAAAATTGGGGAATCTACTTAATATCGGAGAAAATATCGTATCACGCGTTACGATATTTGAGAGGACACAGAGGGGATAGAGAATTAAGGCCGTGTAATTTTAATAATATTATTAATTTCTCTGTGGACTCTGTGGTTAGTTTTTGACACTACAATCGTATGTATAAGGAGGGTTGCAATGAGAAAGGGAAGAATTTACTTTTTTACTAAGCTCATTCTGGTGTCTT
>Ga0114922_10000860_pt1 | contig 29153 bp, 35 predicted proteins | sample AartaG_FD_100975 | JGI IMG/M metagenome (GOLD analysis project Ga0114922, IMG submission 100975) | Deep subsurface microbial communities from Aarhus Bay to uncover new lineages of life (NeLLi) - Aarhus_00045 metaG | ecosystem: Environmental > Aquatic > Marine > Oceanic > Sediment | place... | reverse complement strand
TTACACCATGAGCATAAGCATGAACTGTTCCATCGGAACAATCTATGTAATGCCAGTTGGTTTGATCAGCTTGATAATAAGGAACTAAATATATTCTATCTTGATTAGGTGAATATACACCTCTATTGTAGGCATTATCAAGAGCTGTCTTTCCGTGAGCATACTCAACTACTCCAAAATCTATAGCCTCAGTACTATACTCCTCAAACAGAAAATCCCAAGCTCCATTCACTGTCCAAGCACCCTCACCAGTTTTAGAATAAGAAGCTCCTCCACCATATAAACTACCACCTGCTCTCCAACTTAATGTATCACTAGAATCAAGAGATATACCCACAACTATAGCATAGGATATTCCAGCAGTTAATGTAACCCCATCACCTAAATCAAATAAGTACCAATCACCTGGAACGGTTGAAGAAGTAATATCAGTGGCTATATCAAGAGTACCAGATGCTAAATCATCACCAGTTGGAGCATTTGCAGAAGTAGCTCTTATAGATACAGTAACAGTACCAGATGATCCAGCATCAAATTTGATTATTTTAACTATAGCAATTTTTACTATATGAGATATAGTAGGAGTAAAAACCTGAGCATAAAGTTTAGGTGTAGTAGTAACACCAAAGTGTGTAGTATCACCAGTATTATTATGTTCATATAATATTGCCATATAGCAAACCTTATTTCAACTTAACTCTTAACTGGAAAATAATTGTATCACCAGCGAGAACTGTTCTCTCTATAACCATAGCCACAGCACCAATCAACGATCCAGAATTATTAAGTGAAGTACCTATAAATGCTCCGTTAACAGGACCTATACTCCCACCTGAAGCTGTAAGTGAAAGTTCCTTAGATACAACTCTATAATCACCTTCATTTAGCTCTATTGTAGGCCATCCTATATCAGACCTTTCACAAACTAAACGACTATATCCATTCCCACTAGGTTCATTTGGAATAGTAGCAAGTATGGTAGATTCCGAAACTGTTCCCTTATGAAGTCCGATATAAAATACAGAACTTGAAAAGTATGAACTATCTTTATTTCTAAAGAACACATCAAGAATTGCTTTTTCACCTTCATCTGTCAAAATATTTGGGTGCTCTTCTTCCCAAAGTAGTTCTTTATCACTACTAAAACATTTAATATTCCAAATACACTCGTAAAATTTATGTTTTCCCATCAGTAACTCCTTAGCTCTCCATCTGAATATTTGTAATATCTACACTATCAAGTTTGCAAATTTGCCTGAAAGTAGGCTCTATATTTCCATCTTTGTTTTGTTGATACCTTACGTACACTTCTGAAGGACCTGAAAGTATATCTAAAGTAATTACTCCTGTATCATAATCTATAACACCAGCTACATTAACAGAAGCAAATGCTCCTGTTCCATCCCCGCTATCAACATCTACAGTATCATAAACTCCATCTACAAACACTCGTACAGATTCAGGCTTAACATCAAGTGCATCTAAAGTTGCACCCCAATCATAAAAAGAATCATAACTATCACTAAGTTCCTTCTTTATTTCTAACTCCATATTCACATAAGCAACGCTATAAAGATCATGAATAGCAGAAATCACCTCACTATATTTTATCATTGTACCTAATTTAGTTGTACTTCCAAGCTTAAATAACTTTTCAACCTCCTCAACTATATCTGCTTGAGTTTGAGACATTGAATAACCAGTAGTTACATTTACTATTAAGGTAGGAATTACATCTAGTATTACAGGTGTTATAAATTCATATTTAACCGTTAGCATTGATTTATCATAAACAAATTCTGAAAGTGTATTCTTAAAAGTATCATCTGGAAGTTCCCACTCTTGAAGAATTATACACATCTTTACTTTATTTAACATCTCGTAATCAGCAGCAACTCCAGATACTTCTATCTCCTCATTTTCTCCCCAAACATTAACATTAGCTACGCCTGAATAATTCTCTAAAATAGCGATAAAGTCATCTCTGTTTACTGCTCTTTGACCAGTTTTAAACACTCTTGGAGCTTCATATCTAATTTCTTCAATATCTTCTTCATCGTCACCTCCAAGAAAAGATCCAGAGTTAGTTACAGTCACAGTCACTGCAGTTTCATCTTCATCATAAATAGTTGAATTTATCTGAGTTATTTTATCAGCATAGGTTACATTTCCATTTAAACCAGCAGATTTAACATACTGTATAGTTATTGTAGATCCACTTTCCGGAGCTAAACCATTTATATTATCTCCAAATATAACAGTTACTGTTCCTTCTGGATCATTTATAACTCTATAATGTTTAGAAACATTTGTACTAGCAATAAAAGAATCCACTCTACTCCACTCAGCTCCATCAATAACAATCCGAAAAGTCAAATTATTTACATCAGATGAATTCTCCACATCTGTATTATTAATTAAATATTCCTGTTCTACTGATCCATCAGAAGTAATATCCGTGCGAACTAATTCACCCTGTATACATTTAACAGAAATAGAAGTCTGACCTTTTTCAATTGCAGCACTTTCATTAACTAAATACTTTACTCCACTAACAGATTGACATTCTGTATATTTAGGAATATAAACTATTTTATCTAAAGCGAGAGCTATACTAAAAGTCAAATTTCCTGTAGCAGATGTTTTTCTTTTAGGTTGATAATTCAAAAGAGCTACAAGATTAATAATACTCGAACGAGTTTTAGCTGTAAGAATATATGATTCTTCTGCTCTTCTTTCAGTATAAAACATGCCAAGATTCAATACATAAGCAAGAAGTTCAATTATCATTTCTCCAGTAGAAGATCTGTATATATCTCGCCAAGCTCCTTTACTTTTCAAACGATTTTGTAGTTGTTGAACTAATTGATCAAAATCATAACTCACATAACTAATTGGATTAGCCATTTAAATCTCTCCTTTAATTGGAGTTTCATACTTGAATACTTTGTTATATCCCTTAATTCCAAACAAAATTGTAAGAGATATGCTGCTATAATCAGGATCTGCTAAAAATTTAACCTGAGAAACAATAACTCTATCCTCCCATCTCTCTATCGTATCCTTAATTCCTCTTGATACAAAATCAAGTATTGTTTCATTCATAGATTCAAATATTATACTCCTCAAATCAGATGCGAATTCAGGTAGCATTACACGTTCGCCCTTATATGTTCTAAGAATATTATCAATAGAAGTAAAAACAGATTGAACATTTATAACTTTTTTAAGATTTCCTTCAGAGTCTTGGATCAGACGATGATCTAAATCACTCCAGATTTCAGAAATTACTTCAGCCATATACTATTCTCCATATGTTTTTGTAGACCCTGCTTCTATAACTGCACCGCAATCTGCTATACTGTCATCTAAAACTACTTTTTTTCCATTTATAAAAAGTTTACTTGCAAGATTACCATGAATCTCTGGTGTTTCATGTACAGGTTCTGAATAGTGACTATATAACTTAGCTCCTTCAACAGCTACTTCCTTTCCCTCACAAAATACAGTTCCATCCTGATTTGTAAAGAAAATAGTAGCTCCGTGGCTGCTTCCATCTCCTTTTCTTGCAATTAATCTACTCATAATTTTTAAGGATTAAGATCAATTCTATTTCCACTAACTGTTATATTTCCACTTTTATCTATTTGAATAAATGCACCTGTAGGATGCAAAATCTTAATCTCTTCACTTTCAAGTTTATCATTTATAGTTATTACTATACCATTTTTTGTTTTCATTACTTTTGTGTTAGGATAATCCGTTTCTCTCTCTACAGGAAGACCATGAACACCTGATAATGCTTCAGCAAAATATACAGGTTGATAAATATCACCTGCTTCAAAAAAGCACCAAACATAAGAATCTACTTCTGGAACAGTAAAACATCCAAATCCATTCCCAGATCCTGTAAATAAAGACATTGCCGGAATAGCCCAAGGAAGAAAAGCTGCTTCTATCCCTTCAAGCACATTTAGCACCTGAACTTTTATTCTTCCTAATTCATCAGGATCATTATTATCTAAAACTTTACCCCGATAAATATGTTTAAATTTTAATGTATCTTTTTTAAAATTCATTTTGTTTTTCGTTTAGGAGCTTCCATTAGAGTAGTAGCAATATCAGTATCTATCCCACATCGCGTTAATAACAAATTTGTCATGAATGAAGACCTAACAACATGAACAACTCTTTTTACCATCCAATAGCCAGAATGTTGATATAAAAATAATTTTCCTCTCTGCAAAGCTTCACTAAATATAACCTGAACTATATCTCCAGGAGAAATATTTTCTAATCCCCAAGTTGATATCCACATATGGATATAGTCTGTATTCCTCTTATAATAATTATTTCTAACCTTTCCCTGAAAATTAGAAGTAAAGCTATTAGAACGACCCAATTCTGGAAATCTAGCACCCTGAATATCATTATCCTTATCAACTAAAAAATGCTCAGGAAGTGATGGGCAATCCTCTATTTTAATACTCTCTTCAATCATCTTTCCTGTACTATAATCAAAATAATTGAATTGTTGTGTTTTCGCTGCAAAGTCATTCATAAATTGAGAATTATCAAGGACTTTATATTCTGATACAAGATAAAAAACTTCAGGAAGGCCTTCTGTTGTTTTAGTTTCATATTGCTTATGCCCTATTATAAATTTATAAGTAACAGGAGACAAAAACAACTCATCTATACTCTTAAACACAAAAGTTTTTTCACCTTTTATATTCTTAACAAAACAATAAAATCCACACTCATTATTATTTCCAATAAGATTATTTTTTAGATATTTAAATAATTTTAAGTTATTCCAGTAAGGCTGCAGAATTGTTTTCTCATAATCTAAAGAGGCTCCAACTTCTGTTTTGGTAATTTCTAATTCATCATTAGCAATTGCTTCTATATTTGTTTTAATATTTCCTGTCAAAGCTCTTTGTCTAGCAGGAGATGTCAATCCTTTCACGTTCAAAAGTCCTTCAACCTCATACATTTTATCTGAAGAAAGATGTCTTCTTTTAACATAAAAATTAAAGTTGTTAAAATTATCTGGGACATTTCCCCTTGCTATTTCAATATCCATATTGTTTAAATTTTTATCAAAAGGAATAATCTCTCCTAATAAGCCTGATGCATCTTTCACAGCTAATCTAAAAGTTGGAAAAATTCTATCAATATCTTGAGTGATAATTACCTTTTCAAGCATTTGAGGAAGAATTTCAACTAAAGTATCCCCAAACTTAATATTGATTTGATAATTCCCTACATTAATCATAAATTACAATTCCTCAAACAGTCTGACGCACTCGAAATTGTTTCTGGAAATTATAAATATCCAGTTTGTTAGGAATAACTAACAAATCTCCTTCTTTCAAATCAGTAAAAGGATCATCTAATCCATTTACTAACAAAATTATCCACCAAAAATTAACATCATCATAACATTTATCACTAATCATATCTATACGTAATGTATCAGTTGATCGTACTCGATAATATATTGGCTCATACTTCATCTTAAATTCAGACAGTGCATGCCACAAAAAGTCTAATTCTTTAATTCCTTCTACAGTAAGTTCATGATAAAAACTTAATCTATTCATTTTGAATTAACTTCCAAAATTTGTAATATGCTCAATTTTTCCTTCTTCTAAAACGGAACTTTTTGACAATACATTTTTATTATATGCTTCTTTAAGACTTTCAGTAGTCATCATTTCATAAGTTTCAAAAATCATATTAACATTGGCACTTATTGGATTTCCCGAAGGATCGGGTTTAACATGATGAGCTACACTAACCTCTTTAACAATAACATTATCAAAAGCTAAAAATCTTCCTATTTCTACTCTAATCTTATCTCCTCCTTTAAGTCCTTCTTTTATCCCATTTGGAGTTAACTCATTAAGTGATGATGCAGTATTCAAAATACCTTCAAGTGTAAAAGGACTTGGTCCAGGAGGGCCTAAAGCCGGAAGTTTACTTGCGGCTTTCATTATTCCTCCGGCTTTGATGTCCTTCTTTAATCCCTCCCAATCCACTGCTGATCCAGGTTCAGAAGGAAGAGCTATTGATTGAAGAAGCCGACAAGGTTCTACAACTTCATTAAGAGAATCCTCGATAGCTTGAAACTTCAAGTTTAAAGATAGAATCATAGGACTTGAACCTGCCCACACTCTACGACTTGTAGCCTTTGTAATTAAAGATCTTCTTCCACCTGATATTGCCTGTAGAAGAACATTGCCCTTAGCTAACATAGCTGTAGGTACAAAAGGATCCCACCTTGATTCAACTCTTGTCCTAACTTCCTCTTGAAGAATCCCAATAATTGTACACCAATTTCTAAGACTAGTAATTCTCACCAAATACTCTGGAGGAAGTTTTCTTCCATCAGCTACTATATATCCATATTCAACAGGAACAGCATTCCTTGGTTGATCAGTTTTCTTTGCTAATGAGAGAACTGAAACAGCTGATGCTAACATCATTTGACCTGATATATTCATTGTTAATCCTCTATTGTTAATCCACCACTTGCCGCTTCATTAAGCAAAGGAGTACCAGAATCATACATATCCCCTAATCCAGGTTGTCTAATTGCAGGTACTTCTCTATCTTTCTTTATTGCCTCCTCCACATTTTTCAACACTGACAGTGATTCCTTTTGAATTTTTACACTTTCAGTAGATTGAGATGCCTCCCTTGGAGCTTCCATAGAAGGTAAAACTCCTGAAGGAGCAAAATCAGTCCGTGGTCTTAAACCTAATTTAGTTACTCCTGCTTCAAAAAGTCCAGAAACTCCAGTTTTAACTCCAACAGCACCAGTTTTCCATTGTTTTATTAAATTTTGAGGCTTCCAGCTCTTCGCTTCTTTTTCAAGTATTTCTTGTCTTGCTTGTTGAAATACATCCCTCCCCTTTTTAGCAGCTTGACGTTCCTCTGGAGTTTCAGCAAATATGGCTCTTCCAGCAACTTTTTGCTCTTGTCTTGCAAGAACTTCTACTTGTTTCTTTCTAAAATCTTTTACATTTTTAAGAACATCAAAATACTCTCCAGTAAGTTTAGTGAGTCGATATAATTCAACAGCAGTAAAAGCAGCAACTGCTCCAGCTAATCCAGCTTTTCCAAGAGCAAGTCCAACAGCAGCTATAGCAGGCAGAAGATTTTTAATGCCACTAAGCAATCCTCCAAATATTCCTCCTTTTTTAGTTTTAGCAGATTCTTTTATCCATTTCAATACTGTTCTTGTCCATTTTGCTTTATGAGCTTTTTTATCAAAGAAATACATTAAAGAAGACACTGATTCTTCTCTTGAACGACGAGTAGAAACTCCTCTAACACTTTGTCCCCGTAAAGGAGAAACTCCTCTGATTCCTCCTAAAGATAATCCTCTTCCTCTTTCAGTAGATATCTGTTCAAGTTCTTTTGGTGGAGCTCCATAAGCAAAAGGTCGAAGTTGTTTTTCTAATCTCTGTTGTCTTCCTTCTCTCACTTTTTCAGTAGCAAATCTTCCAGCTCGTTGACCTAAACCTAAAACATCTTTTGCTGTTCCATAAGCCATACTTGCAAGTGGTGTGAAAGGACCAAGAGCAGCTGTTGCTACTCCTCCTGCAAGACCTTTAATAGTTTTTCGTGTTTCTGGCATTGCTCCACGAAAAACAGAAGGCTTTCTTGCTCCAACTCTTTCTCTTGCTTGCTTTGCTCCTTTTTCTACTATCCCTTTTGTTATGTTTAAATCTTCTGGAGATATCCCTGTTGTCTCAGATACTTTACTAACTCTTTCTCTAAGTGAGCGAACATCCTGAGCTTGTTCTAAAAAATAATCTTTATCCTTATTTATTTCTTCGATATCATTAGTAAGAATTTCCGCATCTTCTTTAGTTATAGTCCCTGCATTTAAAACATATCTTAAAAAAGTAACAGTCTTTCTTATCTTACCAACCGTTTCATCTATTCTTTTTCTTTGTTTACTTTGCCCATATAGCTTTTGTAAACTCACGAAAAATCCAACATAATCTCTAACAAGTTTAACATATATTGCTTTGAGAGTCTGTATGTTAAATCGATCTATCTCAATAGAAGGAATTCTATAGGTTTGAAATTCTTTCTTAAACTTTTTCTTAAACCTTTTATTCATTAGATTTTCTTATTCTTTCCTCTTCATCCTTAAATTGTTTTTGCAATCGACTGTAAAACCAATCTCGTTCTATCAAATCCATATTCCTAAGACCTTCAAGAGTAATTCCAGGGATATAATAGCACAATCTAAATTCCTTTTCCAAAAGTATCTGTAAGGGTTCTGCCAAATGGAAAAAAGAAGTCAAGTCGAAAGGGTATGGTCAGTTCGTCCTCCCTTTCACACTTTGGACAAATAAAGTGGGCAAGCATATCAGGGCCATGATAAAACTTTTCATGAAAAGCTTCAATTGTTGCAATATCTTTTGCAGGCATATTTCTAAGTTCTTCTATCCATTTCAAAACATCTTGATCATCAACAATAGATTTTGCATACCTAAACAAAAGACCCTCATCACTATGTTTTTCAAACTTTTCTAACTCTACTTCATCTTTTATAGAAAGAAGTTTAAGTTTAATATCTTTTCCTGATGGAAGTTTCACCTTATATGGCTGCTTAAAGTCATCCGGAAGTTTAGTTACTTTTAACTCTTTCAAATCAATACTTACTTCAACTTCTTTAAAACAATGAGTACAAGTTGTTGAAACTTTAACAACATCCATGTATGAATTGATGCACTCCCATATCATTATGTAAAAACGATCTCCCAATGTCAAATCTTCTGGATTTATTCCTCGAATAACATTCTTCAAAACTAGCAAAAACTTTTGAACGAGATTTACAGGATTAATTTCTGCTAGAAATATAGCATCTCTCCCTTGATAAGCACGAATTGTAATATCATCAGGATTTATTCCTTCATAAGGAATGCATTTTGAAGGAAGATTTATAGGTAGGAAACAATCACTCATCTCTTTCTCTCCTTTATTTAAACTTTCTCTTTGAATCTAATCCAATTCACAACACAATAGTACAACCTATGCATAAAAAGTTCCAGCTGGAGTAGCAGTAGTAAAGCCTGAAGCTTCATTTGTTCCGGCCCACTTAGTAGTTTTACTTCCAGCTTTCCCAAACAAACCTTTAGTCTTACTTACCACACTTCCAGCTAAATCTGTAACTCCTTCTATAATAGAATCAATCAAACTGGATACTTCTATACTATCAATACTAAAATCAATATTGTATCTAAGAGCTCCTTCCTTAGCATAAGATAAATCAATGATAGGATTAGTTCTCGGCCAGGCCCCTAATAACTCAAACTTAGCAGATTCTATACCTGATCTATCATATAAAATAGTATAAATAGTTTTTTTGTAGTTATTCTTTGGATGATAGTAACCTTCTTTATCTATTATTAACTCTTTCCATCCATAAAAATACTTAAGAAGTGAATTATCAACTGGCACTACAAATGAAGCAGATATAACACTAATTGTTTGAAGACCTGCATAAAATCTCTGTTGGGCTCCATACTTCATAACCATAACATCTGAAATACTATAATCCCCAAATCGAATATCTTGACAGTACTGAGAAACTAAATATCCGATAACTCCTTTAATGTTATGAGGCATTAGAAACTGCCAGTTATAGGAACGTTGCAACATCCATAATTTTGTTGATAAACCGGCTCCAATGCCAGATAAATCAAAACCCAGATTTTGCAATTTATCACTCCTCTTCCCAATGATCAAACGACCAAGTTACTGAATAATAAACAGCAGCTTCACTATCCATTGCTACCGGAACGTCATCAACAGCCTGAGGATACATACCCACAAACTTAATTTTCATAATAACATTGCCTTGAGTATCTAACAAGCGAAGATACTCATTAGCTTTAATTGTTACATCTGGACCTCCAACACCTAATCGATCATGAACAACTGCTTGATTCCAGGCATGGATAGCATTAAATACCTTTTTATCCATACCCTCAACAAAAGTAGTTGTCCAAGTATGTGATACTGTCAATTTACCAGGAAATTTAATACCTGCAGTTTGTTTAAAAGGAATAAGAATTTCCCCAACACTTCTCCCAGGTATATTTGCAGATTGACATCTCAACATTAAAACCTCAGCACTACCTCCACCTATGGGATTAGTAAACATAGCTTCCCATAAATAGGCTCGAGCTGGATTGGACAAGTTATTTTTCAAATTGTCCGCACTCATATTTCCCATTAGTTTTACCTCCTAATCTAATTTTTCAATTTATTTTCAAAACATTACGCCTCGAGCAATTAATTCCTCGAAGCTGGCTCCCGAACTTGTAATAATTGCTTGAAGTTTAATATACTCTGCAGCTCTTATTGGCTTTATAAATACATCAACATTAAGCTCCCCCTTATCAATTGATGCAGGCGTATTATTAGTTTCATCACAAAGTACATGATAGCCACGATCTCCACCTTCTGTTTGGAAAGCTCCTTGAGCAGAAAGCCTATCCATATACTCCTTTAACATTGATTCAATTCTAAATCTTGTTATCTCACTATTTGGTTCGAATACAAATGATCTCAAGGATATTGCAATAGACTTTTCAATAACAATTAACAATCTTCTAACATTAATACTGCTAAGAGCAGAAGACTTTGTTTGCTCAGTCTTTTGACCCCAAATAACTATTCCTTGACCTCTAAACATTTGAATAGGATTAATTTGTGTCTGATAAAGAGTATTTCTTTCTCCTTCGGTAAACACATTAGACAAAGCAATTATATCTAATCTTCCTCTATTAAGTCCAGCTGGAGCATCCCAAGGATTTGCTACATAATCATTATAGGCTATTTGTGCAGCAACGTGTCCTGACAGTGGAACATAAACTAACTTATCATTGTGAGGATCATAGACTTGACCCCAAGGAGCATACAAAGCACAGTAATTAGAATTGAAATTATGTGTTTCAGCTCCCCCTCTCCAACTTACCATAGTTGACACACTACTCAAAGCTGAGTAAGGCATATCCAAAATAGCCATACAATCAGCTCTAGCTTCAGCAATTCTCAGCATTTCAGTCTGAGTATCTTTTACTGATTCACCGCCATTTATCAATAATCTAACATCAATATTATCCGGATTCTCAAAATTTGTCCAGCCAGAAACCATATCTAAATTATCAGTAGTACCATCAGAACCAGAAGCAATATCAAGTCTATCATCTTGCTCTTTTGGAAGTATTGTATCAGCCAAAGCTGTATTATCTGCCACAATAATATACTTACTCACTCCATTTATTTTATCTTCAAGATACAAATCTCTACCATATCCATCAAGCTTCCTTTCTTTACGAGATACCTTCCAAGTTTCAACATGCTCGTAAATTCCATCATCATTTTGATAGTAAACAGCAATCTCAAAAGTGTATTGATCTGTTGCATCAACTGCAGTTCCATCTTTAATATTACTAACCTCAATTCCTATCTTATTATTCCAAACACCAGGATTTGCTCCCATAATCTGGAATAAAACTTCATCATCATCTCCAGAAGCAATATCAAGAGCAGAACTTGATCGACCTACTATAAATGAAGCATTTGAATCTCCAGAGTCAGATTTCACTATATTAACCCCACCATAAAGAGCTCCATTCATTACTCTAAGACAATATAAAGTATTACCTTTCGCTAAGTATGCTAAAGCAGCATAATGGAAATAATGTCCTGTAGAAGGATCAGGTTCACCATATTCAGATATAAACTGCTGATCATTTGTTACCAGAATAATATCATCAACACTCCCTTTTGTAGAATAACCTACAAGAGCTGCTGAAGCACTTGCTACTCTTGGAACAATATCAGAAATATCTTTTTCCTTAACGAAAACACCGGGGGACAAGAAAATTCCCATGACCATTCTCCTTTATTTTTTATCTTAATTCTTTCCTAAGCTTCACACTGATTATAAATTCTTCTCGTCGAGATTTACCTTTAATATCTAAATAATCTCGAAAAAAGCTTACTTTTGTTACAGATATACCTTTAGGCTTTTCTATTTCCCATTGACCTAACACTCTATTCAACTCATCATTACTTATTGCATCAAGAAATCGATTTTGAGATACCTTCCTTTTACCCCAAAATTTTTCTGGATCTTTATGATGAATAGTCACCTTTCCCCACATGCCAATTCGAGTTAACCATCCAGGAATTGTAACATCAAAAGTGCAAGGTAAAATCTCGGGCTTACTCAACTCACTTCTCAGCTGTCCTACTTCCGCTTTAGTTAGAACTTCTTCTAATCTAACCCCTTGTAGTTTCTTATCACCACTAATTATTACATTAAATAAATCTAGAAACATTCTATTCACCTTTGTAAATATTTCCAATAGCTGTATCATCTACTAATGATTCGACTACTTTAATTTTTGTATTTACATCACTAAGAGAAATACCCGCAACTGTATACTTTCCATTATTTGCAGTGGAATTTTCTACAAAAATAATTTCTCCAATACTAAAATCATCAGTGCGATTATTTGGAACTACAATTGCATTATTATCAAGATCTATACTCAAAATTGCATATAACTTTTTTCTAAACATTCTCAAAAGAGCTTCAAGTTCTGTATCTTGATCAGAATCTTCTAATACAATTTCTGAATAATTAGTTATACTATTCTTATCATAAAAAGTAAGAACAAGTTTACTAATTGTCTTAAAGCTAAATCCTTTCAATACCCAGGCATCAATTTTTATAGGCATTTTGAAAGTAAAAATTAAACCCTTAGCATACATTTCATCTACTGTAGATTCATCAACAATTTCTCCAAAATGAAGATCAGGTTCAATTTCATATTTATCATTATATTTGAGTTTCAAATTTGGATCATCATGCTGCCAAAACAAATACTCCTCAATACATTGATAAACTTTATCTAAATCTTTACTCCAAAACCAAACATTATAATTCAAATCTACAGGAACTGCTTTCACATGAACCGTATCTGTTTTATTCCCATCTGTAGTAGATAAATACATTCCTCTCCGAGCAACAGGTGTTCTTTGCCTACTCCAAGATGGACTTGTTCCCATTCTCCAGAAATTTATAAACTCTAAAAAATTCTCTCCTCTTTTCTCAGCTACCGCTCGTAAAGCTACTTCTTTAGGCACCTGAATAACACCTTTGTTGATATTATCTTCTTCTGAACCACTTTGAGTACTAATTCCCAATACACTTCCAAAACGATGATAAAGAAGGGTTTTCAAAGCTAAATCCAAACTTTTGGTAAAGCTACTTGACATTATTATTTACATCCTGTAACATATTTATAAAAACTCTAATAATATCATCCTTAAAAACTTTGTTTCCCATAACAAATGCATTCATCCAACTTTCAGCAAATGCTTCTGGTTCAGTCCCTAAAAACACATGAGCTGAACTAATATAATCATTAAGCATTCGATTAGCTACAAGAAGAATTCCAAGTTGTTGGTATCTATTAGTTGTAGAATTTAGTTGTAATTTTAATTTCCTCAACTTCAGCTCATTCATTATACTAAGAATTCATTTTGATTATTAAGTTTGCAATCTAAATCTATTTCAATAGTCATTTCTAATCCTAGTCATATAATTTTGTCTTCTCATCATGGTTCTCATTAACTTCGGTAAGATCTTGAATTATATGAACCTTTCCCTTTATCTCCTCTTCGTTAATTACATTCACATTCTCTATTGTACTTCCAGGAAGAAGATTAGCCGACATCCCACTCGAAAATTTTATTCTAACCTTTCCATTAGTTATATTTGTCAAACTTTTAGCTCTCATTACTTTCCCTTTCTATCATATCAGCAAACCCAGCCTTTTAATTGCTTCTCTAAAATCTAAAAAACCCATTCCACCATAAAGTATACGTCCTTTTCTATATATGTCAAAACTAAAATCTTCATATTCTCTAGCCATCTTTGCAATAACCTTAAACTGCGATGTAGTTATATCTCCCCAAGTCCAGACTGCAATTTCAGAATATCCTTTAGTAGATATAATAGAAAATCTAATATATCCTGTTTCATCATAAAATTTGTGTAGAGAATAATCCTCTTTTTCACCTCCATACTTATCTTTAAGCCATTCAAAAGCATAGTCTTCATGAGCTCTATATTTTCTACTATCTGGAGTAATTATTTCACCAGACTTAGCAATAAAACCCCAGTAAGCAGCAGTATATATCTCCAAAAGTCGTTCAAGCAACTTTATCATTAATTATCTCCCACTTACACCTGCGTTCTTCTAGGCACTGCAGAATATATCCTCCGAATCAAACAATCCTGCATCCCCTGAGAGGCCACATTAACTAATTCAAACTGCTCTACTCCTTCATAATTTCCGGGAATATATTCTGGTTCGATTTCAAAATAACTTTTCAAACTAACATCTATAGGTACTGATTCTCCAACCTGAGAACCAGTAAGAGCAATAGCTCTATTACCAAAACGAACAAGGATTGGTAATGAATCCTCTGTGAACAATCCTAATTTCTTTAACTTATAAAGACTTGGATTCCAATGAATGAATACCTTAGCTGAATATTCAAGATACGGTTTATAATCATCTGGTGTAGCAAACACATCCAACTTTTCAGCTGTATTGTAAGAATCAGAGTCAGGTATATAAAGTGTACAATCTATACCAATAGCATCCAAAGCAATGTCAACATAATCACGAAGAACATCCACACTTCTTCTAGGTAACATTGGAGTAGTCATTGATTACCTTTCTCTTTCACTATAAAACAAAAACCCTATAAGGAGTATTTGTTATCATTTTCTTAGCAAGTTTGAAATCCTTCCAACTAAGTTGATCTTTATAAATATTTTCCCATTCTTGATAAGCTTCTTTAAAAGAACTTACCAAATCATCTGCAGCAAGCCTTGCTGGAATATTGAATTCATTTACCTTCAATAGTCCTTCTAACAACGTACCAAACATTACTGCACTCCCATAATGTTCTTAACTTGATCTACTTCTTCTGGAGTTATCTCTTCATCTGCCAACAAATTTTTAAGATCCTTGATAATTTTCAAATATTTATAACGATTCACAAACTTAAACAAAGCATTTTGGTTTTTCCACCTTTTTGCTAACTCAACATCCTCTAATGCCTCTTCTGGAGTAGAAGGTTTAGATGCTAGCTTTCTAGCATCTGTCCACTCTTTTCGTTTTGTATAAAGAATTCTAATATCTTCTTCTATTTCTTCAAGTTTACTTTTCAACCTATCCAAAAATAATTCTTTACGCTCCGGAGAAAGTTGTTCCATAGCTTGTTTGATTACATCATAATCTATTACATCACGTTTTAGTTCCCCAAAAAGTTTATCGGCATCTTCCACAACATTTCGTAAATCATCTGCGATGTCAGAAAAATCTTCGTAAGGGTTATAATCAGATGGAACTATTTTAGGACCAGTGAGCCATTCATCTACTATTAAATCATAACAACTATCGCTCATGAGATCTTGATTTTTATCATATTGAGGATACACTTCTATAGGATGATTATTAATATACCCATCTATTACTTCTCTATTCTCATTAAACCATTTCATAACTTTAGTTTGAAACTTTTCATCTCCATAAACATCTATAGCTTTAGATATAATAAGATGAACATCAATATCAGCACCATCATCCCATTGATTTGTACCAATACTTCCTACTATATGAATTTCTTTAGCAATATCATTTAGATTTCTATCAGAATACTCAGATATAATATCAAGTATTTTTTTCTTCACTTCTGGTTTAATTGTATAAATGCTATCTTTTTTATCCCAAACATTCAAATCCAAATCTTTTCGTGGAAAGTCAATAGAAGATTCTTCTACATGCTGCCCAACTTTTCCTTTAGGAGTAAGCCAAGTACTCGCTGTCTTCGCACTTGTAGGAACTCGAACCGGCACATTCATTAGTTGTTCTATTAATTTATATATCATAAACTTTTATGTTCTCTATACATCCCAGCATAGGGACTTTCCTTTGGTAACCTACCTAGCCTATCTAATATTTCAGCTATTTTATCTGACAAATCCTCCAACTCATCTTCTTCAGTCTCCATTCCAAGATGGGCAATTACTGGATAATCTATATGCCATTGATTTACAGCAGTATCCAACACTATCATCTGTTTTCTAACATCCCTACTTCTAATAGCTTGTTGAATCTCTTGAAGCCTTTTTTGATAATCCTGAATAACTGGAAGTTCTTTCTTATATCTTTCTATATCAGTATAATCAGAATACCAATTCAAGTAATCTTTATAATATTTTTTCATCATAGATAAGGCAACAAACAAATCTGATGAATCTGGATCCAGCCCTTTTTCTTGATCTCTATAAATCCTGTAAAGTGACTTCAATCCAGCTGAATCCTCATCAACTCTCAATAAATTCTCTAATAGTCTTATCATAAACTTTTATATCTTTCTATATAATCTATTGTTTCCTGTGGAGCATTCTCAAAACCTTTTCTTGATAAATTACCTGGTCCCCAATTATAAGCTGCCAATCTATTCTCAACTGTATCATCAAGACCATAATACTTCAATAGTCGAGGTATTTCAATATTCATATAATAATTAGCTACTTCTTTATTTGCTTCTTCATCAAATGCTTTCTCCCAAGACCAATCAACGCCCATTTTACTTACCATCTCTTCCCAAGTTAGATGCATTATTTGACAAAGTCCTCTTGCTCCCGTTCTTTTGTTTACTGCATTAGGATTATTAGAAGATTCAATCTTGGCAATCTTCTGTATATCAATTTGAAGTTCTACAGGATGCTCTACTTTAGTAATTGAAATTGGTTTCTCAACTGGTTTCTCTACTTCTCGCTGAGATAATCCTTTTCTATAACCAAATCCTGCCGCAGTTGCACCAATCAGCCCTCCTACAGCAGCTGTTCTCAAATGCTTCCTAATATCCAGTTCATTCATAGACAATGTTTTTTCAAGTAATTCTCTCATTATTCTTTAGTAAGATAATAAAAATTAACATTGACACGAATAACCCTTCCATCTTTAGAAAGCGCTACCACTAAAGATTCAGGAACGTATTCTGTCCCTTTCATCCAGGAAAATTGATAATCAATTTCACTGAAATCAATATTTACTGGTATAGTATCAACCACGTTGTCATCTGCATCAAGTACATCAACTTCAAATTCAGCAGAACCTCTCATTAAAACTTCTATATCTTTAATTCCCCAACTACGATGCTCAATTTCAACATCATACTTAAGTTCTATTTCATCAGGATAAGTATGCTCCTTATCTTCCAAATCAGAAATATAAACTCGCAAATCAGCCAGATGATGGAATTGAGCATCCTCATTCAAAAGTTTTTCATATATATCATGCATTCTATTCTTCCTTCACAATTATAGCAAACTTTTTTTCATCCTCTGCATCTGATACTACCTGACCACCTTTCTCTTTTGCAAGCTTGTCAGCTGTATCCTTATCTGTAATACCCTTAGCTACTGTTTTGAAAGAATCTTTTTCCTGTTCTTTGAGTTTAGTTTCATTCTCTAAACTCTTCCTGAAATATTGCTCATAACCTCGACGAAACTCTTCAGAAATTTTATCTGCAATCAAATCAAGAACAGTACGCAAATCAAGATGAGCTTCACCTGTTAATTGAGCATAAGCATATCCTTTATGAAAATCATCCTCAACCTGCTCCTCTTTGAGTTTAGATTCATAACCCTTGCCATACTTCTTTTTCATTTGTTTCTCTTTTGAAGAACTCATTCCTGGAACCAATTGAACTCCACATTTCGGGCAAAGTTTCACCTGACCAGAATAATAAGGGATTTTTATAGAGTAACCACATTTCAAGCATTCAAGACGATCATAACTATAATCTTTTACTCCTTGTTCTTTGAGTTTGGATTCAAATCTAGGTTCGTCACCTAAATCCAGTTCACCATGGCTGGCTGCATCCATTATTATATCTTCTGCTTCATTTTCTGTTATTCCAAACTCTCTAACTAACATATCTCGAATACTAAACTCATCATATCCTCTTCCTTTATCTATCTGACTAACAAGTTCCTTTTTAGCATATTCTAAAGCTTCTTGATATATTTCTTCTCCACGTCCTTCTTTGAGTTTAGATTCATCAACAATCCCTACAAACTTTGCATTCAAAGCACCAGCAAGTTCCTTACCTCTACTAACTGCCGAATCTCTATCTGATTTAATATCTAAAAGTATAGAACTTCCTTCTGGTAATTCTACTACGGATATATTATATCCTGTTGGATCTACCTTACTTTTTGTAATCTCAACTACAGTTTGAGGTAGAATTGTTTTTTCTTCAACCTCTCCTCTCATCTGAACAGGGATACCTCCATTCTTCTTCACCCATTCAGCTTGAAAATCACTAAAAACTCGAATTCTTTTTCCTTTTATAGGATGCTTCTGCCAAATATGAGGATTTCCTTCCTTATCTCTAATAGGATTCTGATGAATTTGATTATGAGAATATTGAAAAGTTAAGTCCCAATCTTCTTGTTCTTCAAGTTTGGATTCAATCTTTTTTTCACCTCTAAGTACACTTAACACTTTTTTCCTGCAAGCATTCCATCCTCTTACCCAAGAATCAGCACCAATAGAATGTATTTCTATAGGAACATCTGAAATATCAACTTCCTTCACTTGAAAAGACATCCAATCTTCCATTTCATCTTGTTCTTTAAGTATAGATTCTTCTATCTTCTCAATATCTTCAATATCAAGCTTTGCAAGTTGATTTAAACCTTTACCTGATATACTCCACTCAAAATTAACTAAAAAGCTATTATCTGAAAGAGCTTGCTTAACAGTTCCTTTAGCAAAACCAGGAATTCTATAACCAATTTCTTTTTTATGAGTTAGTTGAACAACATCTCCAACTCCAACTTCATTCAATTCCTCTTGTTCCTTGAGTTTAGATTCACTTTTTGATTTTCCCTTCTTTAGCAAAACTTTCACAGCCTCAAGTCTTTTATCATCTTCAGGAGAATTAAGTATAGAAAGCATTTCAAGTGCCTTCTTCATATTTTTTAGTTCCCAGATAGTTCTATCACCTAAAATCTCTTCAGCTTCTTCTTCAGTCATTTCATTAGTTTTAGACTCTCTCGCTGCACGAGATGCTTCCTTTGCCTTTGGAAGTAATATATATTTAAGATAAACAGCATCTATATCACCAAGATCTACATCATCAATATCCTTAACACCTATTTTTTTAGTTATACTTCCTTCTACATCCATCGCACTTAACTCATCAATCATAACTTCTACTTCAGGAAATTGATTTGGGATAACTTCATTCTCAATAGCCTTATTCAAAAGATGTTGGTCTATTCTATCTATCCCAGGAACTTCTCCTACAAGTTCTTGAACTGTTTCAGCAAGTTTGGATTCATCCTTTTTTGAAGCTTTTTTAACTTTAAGTTTGGATTTACTAACATCTGCAGGACATTTTTCACCAGCTTGTTTTCTCTTACCTCTATCTCCAGATTTCTTTCGCTGAAGCGAACCTTTATAAGGACCAGTCCCAGTTCTCTTGCCAGGTTTATCTTTACCTTCACTAACTTTTTCAATATTAGTAATCTTTCTATTTGGCCTACTAGCTTCCTTTTCAGCATCTGCTTTATCAAAAGATTCAACTCTTGTTGAACTTCTATTCCCATCTTTATCTTCGTACCATACTTCATATACATTTTTAGTAAGACCAATAAGTTCTGCTTCTCCTTCCTGAAGAACTATCCTCTCAACATTTTCACTCTGACAATGAACACAAACAGATTCATTTGATCTAAAAGTCTTATTACATTCATTACATAACTGAAGAGGTTTTTGCTTTTTCATAAATGAGAATTTAGATTCCTTATTCTCCTTCACACGAGAATAAACATCTTCACTTCTTGCATCAGCTGATATAAGTCCTCTTCTCACCATCTCATCCTCTTGTTTCTCTACTGCATCCGCAGCTAATGAAGCTTTCTCTGGTATTCCTTCTGCCTTCCAATAATTAAATACACGAAGAGAATTGTTATGTAGTTCTTTAAGTTTCTTATCCGAAACCTTCTTCAACCCTACTCTAGAAGGAGGCATTTCAGTTTCTTCCTCATTAGTTTTGGATTCTCCTACCTCTACTTCTTTATCAAACTCACGTGCTGTTTTATCTCCAACTTTTAAGTAGGAATATCCAATTTGCTTCTTTCTTCCTTCAAAATAAACATTCTGATAACCAAGCCCTTTTACCCAGTTTTTTACTATGCCAGGCTTTCCCTCATCCTCTCCTCCCGTAATCCTAACTAAAACATCTTTTGCTTCTTTGAGTTTGGATTCTTTCTTTGGAGCTACAACTTTATCAGACTTTTGCTCTAATTCATCATCTTCAACCTGCCTAATAGCATCTCCTGTTTTAACAGACTTACTTTTAACCTTAGCATCAGGCTTATTAAGATCTTCTTCTGAATAATCTTCCATGTGGAAGTCTTCAGCTTTGATATCTGGTTTCTCTTGAGGTTTCATAGTATCAGTAGCATCTTCTGCTTCATTAGTTTTAGATTCTGGAACATTCAACTCCATATTTTTTACATAGTTTGAAAATTTTATAAAATGATATTTCTGATTTCGTATACTCAACTTTGTAAAAGCCCCACGGCTAACAATATTTAAAGCATTTCTAATTGCAAAGTCTCTTTCCATTCCATTATCCCGTTGTTTCAAGTATTCTTCCTTAAACTTGTCAATAAAATCCCCAGTTACGGCCTCATCTACAGATTTCAACTCACTTGCAGCTATATCATTGATAACAAAACCATCTTCAAACATTATGCTATAACGAGCTACTTCTTCTCCAACTGCTTCCATAATTTCTGCTCTGCATCCATCATGATTTAGTCTAACTGCATGTTCATTAACCCCTAGTGTTTTAATGAGGTCAGAATTGGTAAGACCTACGCCAAACATATCATAGATAACTCTATCACCCTTCTTAAAGGAGCCCCTCTCCTCATCAATATCTTCAGATGTAGATTCTTGAATTTTCTTCAATAAATTTAAAATATCAGGCTGCTTATTTAGCATTTATTTTTCCTCCTTTATACTAATGCTGCATCAATCCTTAACTTCAACTTTGATTCAAAAAACTTAGTCCAATACTCCCTATTAAAATTTACTTTTGAATTACAACGACTGCAAAGAGCTACAAACCTTTTTGAATCCATATCAGAATTAGACTTGTCATAGTAAATATGATGAACATCTAATTTTCTTCCATTTTCTTCTTTTGTTTTGCCGCAAAGTTGGCAAGTATGATTATCCCTCTCCCTAATTAAAGTCTTGAATTCCTCATTAAATTCAGGCGGATAGGGATCAATCCAAACTCCTCCTCGCCAGTTAGGATTGTTTTCGCCCGTAAATCTTTCACTATATCTCTTCTTCCTCTCCATAGAAAAAGCATTTGAAATCCTCATTATGCATTCCCTTCGATATTCTTCATCCTGCCATCTCTCTGTAGAAGCTTGCCTTATTCTTTCCTTCGATTCTTTTGTCTGAAAATGTTGTCCTATAAGTTTTATTCTAAGATTATCTTTCATATCCTCAGATTTGACACCATAAATTTCTTCGAAAGTTTTCCCTTTCTTGGCTACACTCATTTTCCTTCTTGCTTCAAGGCTTTGTTCTCTACCTTCAGAAGATTTACTAAGTTTCTTCTTTATCTCTTTAGCTTCTTCTTCACCATAATACTCTTCATATGTTTTACCATATTTAGGGTTGTTCTCTCCACTATTTGATACTCTAATTTTTTCTCTTGTTTCTTCACTAACGCTATGTCCTTCTAATGCCTTACTTATTTTTTTAGCTTGTATAGCTATCCTCTCATCTGTTTCCTTTGTTAAATTTTTATTCCAAGAGGGCCTTCCTTTCCTACTCTTCCAATAACATTTTCTGTTACAATACCTTTGAGTACTGGTTACTAGAACCTCAAAAGTATTATTACAATCAAAAAAGGCACAAGTTCTTGTTTCTCTTGACTTTCTCCTCTTCTTTAACGTCTCCTCTGGAAGTTTTCTTCCTCTAATTTCACAATGATCATATACTCCTATGGGCATTTACTCCTCCTCTATCCTTTTGAAGATAAATCAATAAGACTCGCAGATTCTCCATCTATATCAGTCCACCGACCTGCCTTTCCTGTATTATCCCAATCCGCAAGATCCTTAACACGATCACTGATTTTCTTATCTCTTGACCAATGAGCCACGTGATGTTTACGCCCATCCTTCATAATTGGCCTACACTCAACTGGTAAATCAGAAAACCTAAGATTCAGCAACTTGTGAACAACTCTTGCAGTAGATCCACTAGAAAGTATATAATCAAGAATTTCTAAAGCTTTCTTATCTTTAGGTAATATTTTCTTGCCTTGTCCTGAAGCTACATCAAAAAGGTTATCAATCCCTGTTGCTGGAACAGAAGCTGAATAATCTCCTAAAATCTTAAGCAGCCGTTGATATGTATTTACATCCCTTGCTTCACGAATTTTTTTCAATATGTTATCCATCATAAACTCCTATAACAACCAATCTACAATCTTATACACCCTTCATTACAACAGTTAAACCATAATGAAAGTATATATTTATACATTTTTCTGCCCTTCTTGCTTTTCTTGCTTTTCTTGTTCTTCCATCACCTCTTCAATAATATTATACAATGAGTTAAAAAAATCTATAGAGAATCGTTCATCCGATGGATATAATACATTTCCAACCCTTTTAACCGAGATTATCTGATCTTCCACCTCATCTAATACTTCTTCTTCACTTATGTAAATAGATTGTGAGGTTGCAAAAGTCATATCAATTGCAGCTTCAAATATCAAGAAAATATCATGGAGCTTACTACGCAATCGTACCCCATAAAGATAACCATAATCTTTGAATATATCATAAGCACTTAATGGTCTATTACTTTTTATATCATTCAGTAACATTTCCAGACCACCTTTATCCTCTTCATAAACACGAATAAGTTTTCCATATAATCTTTGAATATCCTTTCCTTTATGCTCAACAGTAACAGCTACATTTTTCTTATTAGTTATAATCTTACTTATTCCAAAACGGCTTTGCCAAACCTTTATAGTTTTATCTAAAGAGGCAAAACGCTGTTCATTGTACATTTCATGCAAAGCAGGTTTCAAATCATCTCGAAGATCTTTAAGCTCATCTTCCAATGCTTCATTTAGGAGGCTTTTTAGATTCAAGTATGAATCATTATTCAAATCACCTACAAACATTTCTTGAAAACTATTCCAATGTTCTTTTGGAACAGTTATTCTAAGAGCATCCTCAATTCTAACATCCTTATTTCCATTATCATCCTCAAGAATTTCCAAGCCCCATTTCCATTTCCTTTTTGCTAAATCCTTAACTTTAGCCCTAACAGCACCAAGATGTGCTGGGATGAAACTTACTGCATCCATTGTAGTAGTTTCAAAAAGTTTTATTCTACGTTGTACTTCAATTTGTTCAAGCTCTGTAGCTAAATCAAACATATTCATTTATTATTCCTCTTTCTCAACATAGTTTAGAATTTCATGAGTGAGATAAGCATTAGGTTGTGATTCATCTACTGTAAGTTTATCTATTTGTTCAGGAGTAAGATCAAATTTTAAAACAGTAGCTTGAGTCTCATGCTCGTCTGCCATAATATCTTGCATAGCTTCTGCATCTTCTAAGCTATCAGTTATATATGAATCAGCCCTTAATCCTTCTTCCTTAATTGAATCGAGATTATCCACATTAGTAACATGATAAAACACCTTTTCATCAACTCTTCTAATTTTTTCAAATAATTTGTCAAACACTATTATTCCTCTTTCTCAACATGCTTACTTGTATGCATAGGCCTATTCTTCCATTCCTCTTCTGATAATCCCCCTGACCATCTATCACCATTTTCATCAGTATAAAAATAATACTCCTCATTTATATCCCAATATGTTTTTCCTCTATCCTCAGAAAAACAACTTGGACTTCTTTGACTTTGCCAACCAGGCTTTCCACCTTGATACTCTGATATATCATTCCACTCATCAGAGTTATCTGTTAGCTCAGTAAGTGCCTCATAGTTAGATAATCTTCTAAATAAATCTGATGTCAATGTAGCACTCATACCACTATGGCCTTGCGATGCAAATACTTTCATAAGTTCAAGAACCGCTTCGCCTATCATTCCATTGTAATCAGAATCTTTATCACACAATCCAGCTAATTCAAGTTCTCTCTGGGCATGGCCTGTAAGATTTTCTTTTATTTCATCAACAGAAGACTCGATCGTCTTAGTAGTTCCATCAGGAAGTTCAACTATTAATACATTAGAATCTATTTCCTTAATAATTCCTTTATATCTACTACCGGCAAGAGTTCCCCACTCAAAAGTACTTCCTACTTTGAGTTTAGATTCAACAGGCATTCCTACCATCTTTGGAATTTCTAAACCACGTTTCTTAAGTTCAACCTCAACTTCTTTCCTATCTGCATCAAATGTTCTTATCCTTGAACCATCTGCTTTCTTATATCCTCTATCCATCCCTCTATAGAATTTAAGTAGTTCATCATCATCCAATCCATAGATATGAGAAACAGATTCTTGTACCTTAACAGGCTTTGTAATATTATATTTCATTAAATTAGGGATCACACCATCTTCAGGAACCTCTTCTTCATCTATCTCAACTACAGGTTCTACTGTATAACCATCCGGTGAGTAAAGTACTTCATTCTTCTTGGCTTGAAGTTTCATCACCATATTTCTAAAAGCATTGGTATTCTCTTTACATATATCATCTGCAGTATCAATATCATCAAGTATTCCATAAAGAGCAAGAGCTATGTGATTCCAGGTCTTCCCTTCAAAAATAGAAAGCAACTTACTCTCTATTTCATCAACTCTTCTAATTTTTTCAAATAAATTATTAAACATTACTTTTCTTCCTTGGATCAGGCAAATCTTTTAACATTTCATGTGCTTCTGAAAATATATGAGTTACTACTTTATAAGTTTCATCTTCCTGTTGCAGATACAAAACATAACACCCATCATCAACACCAATTTGGGCTCTTCCACCATATTCATCTGCAAGAGTTGCAACTGGAGTTTCAGTAGATCTACTAGTTGATGTAATATAACTTTCATCAGTCTCTACTCTTTTATAGGTTTCAAGTATTTTATCAGCAAAATTAGCTGCTTCAATTTGTTCAAAAAGTTTGTCAAACATTAAAAGTATTCCTCTTCCGGTGCTTCACCTACATCCGGCTTCCACTCTGCTTGAGAAGGTTTTTCTCGTCGAGGCCTTTTTGGTTCATGTTTTGCTTTTTTAGGCTTTTTTGGTTCTTCCGGCTCTTCCTCAGATTTCTTTGGTTCCTCTTCCGGCTCTCCCTCAGGCTTCTCTTCTTTTCTCCTCATCAACTCCTTCTTCGCCGGTTCAACCCAACCGTACTTTTCCTTCGTCTCCTGCTCCCACTTAGCTATATCCTTACCATAGAAATCTTTTATCCATCTAGCCATTGTGCTTCCGTAGAATGGTAAAGCCTTTAGTAACCGGTCTAAATGTTTGCAAACCATTCCATACTGTTTTGGATTTCTAACTCGAGGTGGTCTTATTTCCCTTCTTGTAAAATTAGCATCATATTTTCCCAAACTTCTTATATATTGACCACCCCAGTAAAGGTCGGCAGGGCATGAACAATTTAACTGAATATCCACTTTATTCATGAACTCTTTTGCTAACTTACGCAAATCAATCCTTGATTTATCAGCAATCCAAAGTCGCTTATCCCAAACCATTCTTTCAAGTGTTGGTTTTACATTCTTGAAGTGGATAAAATCATCATACCATACATCACTTTTAGTGCCAGAGTGCACTTTGAATTTCCAGGTATTATCATCTTGGTCAACAAGTCGAAGGCCTCCTTTATCCTCCACTCCTTTCGTCTTATTATCAAAATCAGGGAACAAACGTTTAATAGACCTATGCTTACGTCTAATATCATTTGCCGTAGCTTCAATAATTTTTTTGAGAAGATCTAACATTACACTAAAACCCTATCTATCCTTCTATGCAACAAAAAACTAGTTAAAAGCTGAGTACCATAGTTTAGATCATTTAAATTTATAATTTCAACTGATGTATGCATATTCCTCAAAGGAATTCCTAAAATAAGAGCTTTTATTCCAGTCCCCTCATGAGTAACTTCCGTAGAAGTATATCCTATCGAACCCATTGATGCTTGATACTGAACTTTTATCTTATGTCTCTTTGCAGTTGCTCTAATCATCTTAAAGCAAGATTTATCAATTTCAACTCCTCGATATAATACAATTCCTTGTCCTAAATTGCATCGGCCAGGAATTTTTTCATCTTCTTCATCATCAGACCAATCTGTAGCAAAAGTTACATCAACTTCAATAAATAAATCTGGTTTATATTTCTTAACTAAAGGCCGAACCTTCTTTCCATAAGTTTCTTCTTGAGCAGAAAATGTAAAAATTAATGTAGGAATAGGTTTTCTCCTAGATTTCACTATTTCTTTAATTGCCTCTATCAAAATAAAGCACCCAGATTTATCATCAAAACCACAACCACTATAATAAGAAGCTCTTAATTGAGCAAAAGAAGGATGATAAACTATAGGATCTCCAATTTTTACAGCAGCATTTACTTTTCTAAATCCACGTAATCCTATATCCACAAGAGCATTGTTCATGGTTACTATAGTTTCATTACTTTCTTCATCAACTAAATGAGAATGACGTCTATTTACTACTGCATTCACTTTTCCTTTATCTGTAAGTATAACTAAATTTCTTGCACTGAGTATTGAATTGTCAGAGCCTCCTATTTGCCCTATACTAATCATTCCATTCATAGCCCCAGCATTACCTATATTTGTGATCATGAAGCCTATAGTATCAATATGAGCATCTATCATAACTACTTGATCAGAAGATCCTGCTACTTCAGCAATGACATTATTGAATGAATCTATCTTAACTCGAGATTTAGGAAGTACAATAAGTAGTTGTTGACTGATGAATTCAGCTATTTTTTCTTCAAATCCTGATGGTGAAGGAATTTTAACCAAATTCTCTAAAAGTTTTATTTGTTGCTTCTTCATGAAATAGTAATTTCTTGAAAATTTTCTTGAGTACAAGCCACTTCATTATATAATTATTATTGAAAGCAAAAGATCAAACCCTTTATACTTAAATCACAGATGATTATCCACCTACAGGTAGAAATTGCCCCGCTTCTACCTTTTTTACTCCTATTTTCGTTTGATAAAAGCAATCCACCTTCCCTCATCCTGCAATTTATCCTGTAATTTTTCCACTTCCTCACGACCTTCATCAACTAAAGCTTGACCATCAAGAGGTGTATCAATAATAGATGTTTTCCTCAAAGTATTACCCTCTATTTGTTTTACCAAAGCTTTTGTATACTGAAGAATCCAATCCAAAATATAATCAACCTTCACATCTTCTTCCATAAGAATTCTTTTAGTTCCAATCACCATCAAACTACCTACATTCTGCGGAACATTAGTAGCATACAAATAGCCTCCCTTTGTTGGATCACCCTCTCTCTGAAATGTAAATCTGAAATTTGTTCCAACATATATCTTATAATTCCTAAACGCTTCAGACATCATAATCAAATCAGTAGTAACATTATCAAGAACAGTAATTCCTGTAAGAGTCCATAATGGATGATCATTCCAGATATGAGTAGTAGTTTTTGTAGGAATAACATCCACAACTGCTTTAAACTCAGGACTAATTTGAACTCTATTAATTCCAGGAGCATAATCAACTACATCAGAAATTTTATAAGCTGAATGAGTATTCCAATATCTAATAGCATTCTCTACCTGCTGTGCAATAGCTTCAGGTGGAGTTATTAGTGTCAATGGCTTAAATTCTGTTGCTATCCATTGAAGATACTTATTCATATTACGAACTGGATCAATATCACTAGCCAAAACAATATCCTCTATTAAATATGTTCATAAACACTAAACGTGGCGATCTCTCCATAACCCTTCCAACTACCAATTTCAATATATAATTGAACTTCCCATACCCCATTTTCACTCAAATCAGCAGCTTTTGTTAAATAGTAAGCATAGTCTGTATCTTCCAAAACTCCAATCCACTTACCAGTTGTACCACTTGGTTTTTTATAATGAATTTCAAGTTTAGCAGCACTAGATATATCTAAACCAGCATCTAAACGAATCTTTGTATTAGTATCACCTACAAACACTTTTGCCATCATATATCCTACTAAACATATATTTTCGAACCCAAATCCACTTCAGTTGTAACAAAGCTTTTCTTATTCATTTGGAATAAAATTTTGCTATCTCTATCAAGCTCTAATAACAAATTACTGCTCAGTTGAATAATATCTATAGGAATTAAAGCAACAAAACTAAGATTGCCTACTACAACAGTAACAGAAATAATATCACCACTAATACTATATGATACACTTAACAAAGATGCAATATCTGAAGAAGCGGAAATACTTCCTTGCAAAAGAAGTTCTTCAATAATAGTAGTTAACAAACCTAAAACATTAGATGTACCTACAATACTTGCAATAAGACTTTTATCTGTATCAAGTTGACCTGATAAAATTAGTTGGTTATCAATAGAACTGATAAAACGTTTGATAGCAGAAACTGTAGCAGAAGTTCCTGATTGAGCTTCAATTAGAGATACTAGTTTCCAAAGAGCACTAACATGACCTATCAAAACTGATTGAGCACCAACTGAACCAGCTAATTCTTTTATTACATCAAGTTGACCTGACAACTCTGACTGAGCAGCTATTGCTCCAAGCAATCTCTTCAATGCATCAAGCTGAGATGTTATAGATAATTGAGTTTCAATCAAACCAATTAATCTCTTTGTTGTTGCAAGTTGACTTGTCAAAGATAGCTGTGCTTCAACTAATCCTACTAGTTCTTTGATTACATCAAGCTGAGCTGATAGTTCTGATTGGCATTC
>Ga0114922_10000859_pt1 | contig 29175 bp, 21 predicted proteins | sample AartaG_FD_100975 | JGI IMG/M metagenome (GOLD analysis project Ga0114922, IMG submission 100975) | Deep subsurface microbial communities from Aarhus Bay to uncover new lineages of life (NeLLi) - Aarhus_00045 metaG | ecosystem: Environmental > Aquatic > Marine > Oceanic > Sediment | place... | reverse complement strand
TGGAAGCCCTGGCGGCTCTTCGACGGAACGCCGGTTCTGGTGCCGGGCAAGTTCAACACCGAGCCCGACGAGAACGGCGACATCCTGATGTATCCCGAAGGCGACCGCTCCGCCCCGCCCAGCGGCCGGATGCCCCGCGGTGGCCACTATTTCGACACCATCGTCCGTCAGCCGCCCATCGTCGAGGACGAGTTGCGGGTGGAGGACAACCTGGAAGAGTTCGGCCCCATCTCGGAGGAGGAGCTTGCGCACCTTCAGGAGCAGGCGCATGACCTCCGTGCGTCCGGCCACGTCGCGCTCGTAGGCAGTTTCGCCAACACGGGCTTCGGAGACATCGCACTCGTTCCGGCGCCGTCCCTCAAGCATCCCAGGGGCATACGAGACGTCGAGGAGTGGTACGTGTCCACGGTGACGCGGCGGGAGTTCGTGCGTGAAGTGTTCGCCCGCCAGTGCGACATCGCGCTGGCCAACCTGGAGCGCATCCACGCCAGGATGGGCGATGACGTGGACGTTCTATTCGTCACCGGTACGGATTTCGGAACGCAGCGCGGGCCTTTCATGTCGCTTGAGGCCTACCGCGACCTGTTCAAGCCGTTCCACAGGCGGGTGAACGATTGGGTCCACCGCAACACCGCATGGAAGACCTTCATCCATTCATGCGGGGGCGTCGAGCCACTGATCGAAGACTTCATCCAGGCCGGGTTCGACATACTGAACCCGGTCCAGTGCTCCGCCCACGGCATGGATCCCGTGCGCCTGAAGAAGACTTACGGAGCCCGGATCTGCTTCTGGGGCGGGGGCGTTGACACGCAGAAGACGTTGCCGTTTGGAACGCCGGCCGACGTGCGGGAAGAAGTCACGAGACGAGTCGAGGTCTTCGGCGAGGGGGGCGGCTTCGTCTTCAACGCCATTCACAACATGCAGGCCGGCACGCCAATCGAGAACGTAATGGCCATGTTCGAGGCATTCGAAGACGCGCGCTGAGGACAAGGGCTGCGCGGCGGCCGGGCCGAGCTTCACACCATCTGCGGCTGCGGCTGCACGTCGGTCACGGGCTGGCCCTCCTGAAAGATCCTGACTGCCTCAATAGTCACGGGCTTGACCGGACGATCATTGGCGTCCGTCTTCACTGCCCCGATCTTCTTCAGCACGTCTATGCCGCCGAGCGTCCTGCCGAAGACCGTGTGCTTGCCGTCCAGCCAGGGCGTGGCGGCAAGGGTGATGAAGAACTGCGAGCCGCCCGTGTTCGGGCCGGCGTTTGCCATCGACAGCATGCCCTCGGCACTGTGTCTCAAGTGGTCGAGGAACTCGTCCGCGATCCTCCAGCCCGGTCCCCCGGTGCCGTCGCCTGTCGGACACCCGGCCTGGATCATGAAGTCACCTATGACCCGGTGGAAGAGGAGGCCGTCGTAGAAGCCCTTGGACGCCAGGTGCACGAAGTTGGCCACGGTGTTCGGGACATCCTCGTCATAGAGCTGCACGAGCATTGTGCCCATGGACGTCTCGATGTGTGCTACCGTAGGCATGGCACGGCCCCCTCTCAGAAGAAGGTGCGAGATCCGTAGACCGGTTCTGCGCGCTGAGGCAGTCTACGCCAGCGTCTGGCCCGATGCAAACACCCGTGGGGACGCTACGCTTGCGCTGCCTGCTGAACTGTGATAGTAGTACACGAAAGGCCCGCTGGCGCGAACTGCCCGCAAGAACGCTGAACGAAAGGAAGACGATGATCTACCGCAAGGAAGAGTACCTCCAGGACAAGACCAACGATCAGCGGTTCCCTATCAAGCAGGTGGACCGGATGATAGGCGTCGACGGGGACGAGGAGAAGTTCATCGGCCGTGCGGCCATAACCATGCAAACGCCCATGGGCCTTCAGCAATTGCCCATTGCGTTTGAGATAGAAGCAGACTCGGTGCAGGCGGCCTTCGCGAAGTTCAACCAGTTCGCCGAACCGAAGTTGGAAGAGGCCAAGGAGCGCATCCAGAACCGGATAGAGGAGTTGCGGCGCGAGCAGCAGAACAGGATCGTCACTCCCGGCCAGGCGCAGAGCGGCTCCCCCGGCATCGTTGACCTGAGTGACTTCCGGAACGACACCTAGCTGCCGGCAGTAGCCGCAGCCCGCCCGTTCAAGCCAGGCCCCCCCGCCGCGCGCTGTCGGCACACCGACCTGTGCCGACCGCCTGTCGTCGCGCTTTGCATCCCCCATTCCAGCGTGCCGGCGTCGGCCGACCAGGCTTTCCCACCTGTACCATTCCCGCTTCCACGCAGCGCCGCGCGCCCGAACTCGATCGGCCGCGGGTAGCAGAGTACGCCACGCGATGGCATTGTTGCATTAGCTGAGGAAACGGTCTCATGCAGGTATGTACACGAAACGAGAAGAAAAGTCTTGACTTTCGGGCGCGTGAATATGTAATATTAGCCTGACTCTTGTGCAAGCAACTGGCGGACTCTTCTGTGTTGCGGGGGTTTCTATTCCTTGACTCTTTCGAGGAGGGATCAGTCCAGAGCGAATAGCAGACCGAGGCAAGCGCGCAGCCGGCCATGGACCTTCGGTGGCCGGCGTAAGGTCCTACAGAAACAGGTCGTCCATGACGACCCGACCTCCGCGGGGGACAGCGGGGGTAGCCTGGTATGATCGCTTCTAGTTGAAAGGGTAGCAGTCGATGGCAAAGAAGAAAGCTGCGAAGAAGAAGACAGTCAAGAAGAAGAAGAAGACGACCAAGAAGAAAGCCACGAAGAAGAAGGCCACCAAGAAGAAGGCCACGAAGAAGAAGGCCACCAAGAAAAAGGCCAAGAAGAAGGCCACCAAGAAAAAGGCCAAGAAGAAGGCCAAGAAGAAGTAAGCGCAGCACTACGCGATGAACTGACAGATCCGGACGACGGATCTGGCGCGAAATGAACAAGCCGCCCGGAGATGGCCAAAGTTCCGGGCGGCTCTGTTTTTGGGAGTGCGCAGGGCGACGCCCACCTACCGAGGTCGGCCAGCGCCAACGCCATGGCGGCGCCAGCCGGGGGACCCATAGGCTTCCGCCCAGCCGAGAGGTCGGACGGGGCCGGGAGAAGCCGCCGCCTTGCACGAATCGAGGCGGCACACCGCTGCCCATGCATTCACTGGCCAGTGCGTTGACACGTGCGTACACTGGGTGAACGGACCGATGAGTGCCCGGCCGCCGCGTGCGCTCCCTGCGCGATCGGGCGTCGGCGTGTCGTCTGCCTCCAGCAACGCCACCATGAATCCAGACAATGCTAAGATTACGCTCCATCCCCAGACTGCTTCTGCGCGACGCCCGCGCGCAGAGCAAGATGGTCTACCCCTGGGAGCTTCCCAGCATCATGCGGAAGCACATCCTCACGGGCGCGATGGGAACCGTCTACTTCGTCCTCCTGTCGGGAATGTACCTCGTGACGTTCGGGAACGGGATCGGGATGCGCTACTGGCAGTGGGGCCTGCTCTCGGGGGCGTCGTCATTCGCGTTGCTTCTGCAACTGCTGTCCGCGTACGTTGTCAGTCGAACGGGCAGCCGCAGGTCGCTGTGGTTTGTGGCTGCGATGGCAGGTCGCACGTTGCGCATCGTGGCCATAACGGCGGCCTTCGCACTGCACAGCCGTTTCGGCAGCCGCGCGACACTTGTGTTCATCGTGCTGCTGGTGCTGGCCAACGCCTTCGAGGCGATCGCGGTTCCTCCGTGGTTTTCCTGGCTGGCGGACATCATCCCCCGGGACGAACACGGCCGCTTCATGGGCCGTCGGAGCGCGTGGATCGCCCTGGCCAACGTGTGGATCGTCGTCCCCATCGGCTTCGCCATGGACCGGCTCGGCGGTGGCTCCAACCTGAATCTGCTCATGCTGCTGTTCGGCTTCGGCTCTGTGCTGGGCATCGTCGACCTGGTCATCCACCGGACCATCCCCGACCCGCCGGTAAAGAGGTCACGCAAGGCCAGGTTCTGGCGCGAGGTGGCCAGGCCGCTGAAGGACCGCAGGTTCCGCCCGTGGCTCATCTTCAACGTCCTTTGGACGTTCGGCATGACGCTCGGCGGCTCGCTGGCAACCATCTACTTCGTGGAGAACCTGGGGATCAGGCGCAACTTCTTTGGAGGGTCGCTCGTGCTGATCCTCGTGCCGCTTGCCGCCACGGCAGTCGCCGGCAAGTACCTGGGCACGCTGGTCGACCGGCTCGGGGTGAAGCGCACGCTCCGGTGAGGCCACATGTTCTGGGCCACGATCCCCCTTTTCTGGATAGCGGCGAAGCCGCAGAATCCGTTCCCGTGCCTTGCAGCGGCCGCCCTGATCGGAGGAATCGGCAGCACGATCGCCCTCAATGCGACCGTGAAGCTGATCACCCGTACGCCCCCTTCGGGCCGCGTCCCGATGTACGTCGCGGTATCCGCATGCGTCGGATCGCTGGCCGGCACTATGGGGCCTCTATTGGCCGGGTTCCTCTTGCATTTCCTCGGGGATGCGTCCTGGCCGCTCGGCGGCCTGACAGTGGTCGGCTTTCACATCCTGTTTCTTGCCTCCTTCGTCCTTCGCATGTCCGCGACGCTAGCCATAAGGGCGATACCGGAGCCGGCCAAAGCGACAGAACCAGGGGGCCCGGGGCCGGGTCATCCGTAAGTGCCGTACCTGCGGTACGCATCGAGCATCGTCAGCACGTTTGCCATCGGCGTGTCGGCCTGCACGTTGTGCGCCGTGCAGAACACGTAACCCCCGCCCTCCCCCATCGCCTGGGCCAGATGTTTCACCGCCCTGCACACGTCCTCTGGCGTGCCGTACGGCAGCGTCTTCTGTATGGACATGCCGCCGTGGAAGGATAGTCGGTCTCCGTAATCCTCCTTCAATCCGGCCGGCTCCATCCCACGTACTTCGGGTTGCAGGGATTGGAGAACGTCGAGTCCACACTCGATCATCTGCGGTATCAACGCCCTGACCGATCCGCACGTGTGGTGCATGGCGACGGCCCCGTGCGCCTTGATCAGGCGGACGTATTCCTCGAATCCTCGTCTGAGGAATGCCTCCCACATCCCCGGCGACACGAGCGGGCCTTGCTGAGCGCCGAAATCGTCGCCGGTGAGCACGATATCGATCTTGCCGCTGGCCGCCGTCAGGATCCGCTCGAGGTAGTCCATGTAGAACGCCTTGATCTTCTCAAACAGCACGCGGGCAAGGTCCGGCTCCAGTGCCATGTCCAGCATTATCCGATCCGGGCCCCGGATGTACATGGCAGGTTTCAGTTGCGCGATCCTGTTCAGCCGGTCGCCCATGAAAACGACGACGCGCCCCTGCTCGCGCACAAGGTCGCACTGGGACTCGACGTTCCGGTAGTCGAACCTATCTGCGGAGGGCCAGTGGGGATAGGCGTCTATCTCGTCAAGCGTGGCAGCGTCGGCAAGCGGCGGCGCGACGACCTCCCAGTAGTGCTCGAACTGCCCCCTGACCTCCAGCGTCACGGCCTTCCTGGGCACACCCCATATGTCCGTGGCGATTCCGCTTTGCTCGCCGTCAAGAGGCGGGCCAACATAGCTCGGGCCGGGGATGTAGCGGAAGTCGACGTCCTGCCCGTCGAGGAAGTCCTCGAAGGACATCCCAAGCTCAGACTTGATGCGGGCGCGGAATCCTGCAGAAGCCCAGAAGTCCACCGGGATCCGGTCCGGAGTCTCGTGTCCGATCGCCAGGAGAGCACGCTCTCTTGAGTCCACCGTCCCGCCCACCATGCTGCCGGCGGAGGCCCCTCCCGCGCTACTTCGCCCAGGGCGTCCTTGCCTGCTCGCGCAGAGGTCCCTCCAGTAGGGCCGGCACAAAGTCGGTCACCACCCGGCCGCGGTAGTCGAAGAACACGAGCCCGTCGGCACCGCTCCTCCGCGCCGAGTCCACCAGGTCGGCCGTGTGCCAGGCCGAGCTCGAGCGGAATGCGCCGATGCCGGACTGCAAGGGGAAGTCCGCACCAACCCATCCCCGTTGCTGCGTCACAGTGGACGATAGCTCCTCGGGGCTCTGCGTGTAATTCATTGGGCAGACGAAGTCCAGGTATCCCTCCTCGACCCAGGTTCGCCAGTCCTGGCCGATGCTGTCCCGCGCCGAGTCCCAGTAGGAAAACACCGCCGCCGATACCTTCACGTTCGGGTCTATCTCGCGCGACCGCCGGCTGACCTCCGCGACGACGTGCGTGATCTGGTCGCGGCGGAAGTCAAGGTACTGCTGCGCGAGCGGCCCGTTCGAGAGCACGTCGGCCGGCCAGTTCTGGACCTTCTGCCCGATGCGGCTCTCGAACCGCTTCCGGCAGCCGTTGCAGTAGCAGGCCTGGCCGCCGGGGTAGCGGATGTAGTCGAAATGGATCCCGTCGGGGTGGAACTTGCGCGTCATCTCCAGCATGGCCTCGATCTCGAGGCGCTGGTTCTCGGGATGGGACGGGCACAGGCTCGCATTGCCTCCGCCGACGATGTTGCCCTCGGGGTCTCGGCAGACCCGCTCTTGCGCCGCAAGTTCGTCCACCACTTCGTTGCCCGGCCACCACAGGTTGTAGTTGACGCGCCACAGGTGCACTTCGATTCCGTGCTTCTTCGCCGCCGCGAGCATGTTCTCCATCTGCGGCCCGTTCTCGCGGACGAACGAGGAAAGAGGAAGTAGGTCGCTCTGATAGTGCGCATAGCCCGCCGCGCACACGTTGGGCAGCAGCGCGTTCAGATGCCTCTGCTTCATGCCCGCGAAGAAGGCATCCCAGTCTTGATCGGGGACGCTGACGTTGTGGATCCACGCGCCCCGGAACTCCCTGCCTCCACGTGAGGGCAGGCTGCGGATGAAGGCCAGATCGGCCGCGCCGCGCGCATTCTGGAGGGCCTGGTACGCCTCGTAGAGCTGGCCGGAGGCAGCCTGGCGGCGAGCGTTGCTCTCCAGGCTCACAGCAGCGTCGAGGGCCTCCAGCGCACGGGCGTTCCCGGCGCACGCTTTCCGCATGGACTCCCGGTCGGTGTAGCGCCGGAAGTCCCAGAGCGTCTCCGTCAGGTGCTCAACGGGGAAGCGGTACACGTCCTGGCCGGCAAGCTCCGCCACCGCTGCCATCAGGAAAGCCGACGTCTTGGCCACGTCTCCCGCATGGAGAATGTAGGAGAAGTACATCCCTGTGGGCGACAAGATCACGGCCGGATAGCCGGTATCAGCCCCGTTGGAGTCGTGCCAGGTGGCAATGACCTCGCCGTCGGGCGCGGCCGTGACGGCGATGATGTTGGAGGAACGCTGTCCGAACGAATCGGGGAACGAGTCGGGGGCGGTCGCGTTGAACTTGACCACCTCGAACGGCGAAGCGGCGCCGCCGGCCTTGAACTGCCCCGTGGCCACCCCCATCAGCGGGTGCAAGCGGCTGGCCACTGAAAAGCATCCGATCAATCTGCCCCCTGCTGCGACGAAGTCCTGCAAGGCCTTCGCCTCCTCGTCGGAGACCTCGAAGTTGAGCGGCAGGATGGCGACGCGCCTTCCCCGCAGCGCTCCGCGGGCAACGGCTTCGTCGGTCACCACGGCGTAGGGGACGCCGGCAGCGTCCAGGATCCGCTGCATCTCGCCCACCATGCGGCCCACGAGTCTTCCGTCGCCGCGCTCGGTCGCTTCGCTCAGAGTGCCGTAGACGATGGCGATGTCCCGCCGCTGACCGACACGCGGCTTCAGATACTCAACGGCTCTCTTGAGCATCAGGCCGGCGTTTCTCTGGTTCTCCTCGCCCTCGGCCAGCAAGACATGGGAGAAGTATAGACCTCCGTCGGAGAGAGTGGCCGCAGCGCGTCCCGTCTCCTCCCCGTTGGCATCCAGCCAGTCGGCCAGCACCATCGCGTCGCGCGCCGGCCTGGGCGCGGAGATGTTCCACGACACCTGGGCGAAACCTTCCGGCAGACGGGGCAAGGCATCCCTTCGGCACCGCACGTAGCAGAACGTCTTGCGCTCGGGGTCGGGCACGTAGGTGGTGGAAGCCACCCGCAGCTCGCTGTCCAGCCCGTACGTCGTGTAGAAGCACATGACCTTGCCGCCGTCGCTGCAGAATGACTTCACCAGGGCACGGGCAGCGCGGCTCAAGTTCGGGGCGTACGGGATGATGGCGATGCGGTAGTCATCGAGCACCCCCGCCAGAATCTGGTCCTGCGTGACGACGGCGTAAGGCAGGTCCACGCGCTTGAGAATGCCCTCCATGAGCGCGAAGTAATCGCGGGCGCCCTGCGCTTCATCCCTCCCACCGGGGTCCGCGATAAGGGCCACGCGGCCCTCATAGGCCAACACCTGCGCGAGCGGCAAAGCGCTCAGCGCCAGAAGCAACCCGAAGGCGATCAGGGGACCTCGCATTCTCGGCACCTCCCACCAGCAAGGGACGTTCAGAATAAGCGGCTGCGATGATAAAGGTCATGGGCGTGCGGGGCAAGGTCCGGTGCACCCGCGGGCCAGCCCTCACGGCTCATTGCGAGTTCGCCCGAGCGACGTCGGCGTCGTCCAGGATGCAGTCTTGATCGCGCAGCGCCTGTTGGAGCGCCCGGACTTCCAAGTCCCTCGGACTGACACCGTTCTCAAGGGATAGCACCGCGGCCGTGCCGGCCGCCTGGCCCATGACGCCGCACTGGGGCATCACGCGAAGGCTGCCCAACGCCTCGTGCGTGCAACTGGCGCACCGGCCCGCCACGAGCAGGTTGTCGACGCCTTCGGGCAACAGAATGCGATACGGGATCTGGTACTTGAAGCCGGCATCGGGGCGGTACGTCTTCTCATCCATGCCCGGGCCGTCCACGTTGTGGATGTCGATGAAGAACGATCCGTAGCCGATCGAATCGTCGAACTCTGCCTGCGCAAGCAAATCGTCCCTCGTCAGCACGTAGTCGCCCCGGATGCGGCGGCTCTCGCGGACGCCGATCGTGTTCGGGGTCGAGACGAGGTAGCAGCCCTCCATCCCGGGAACGCACTTTCGGTATACGTCGACGGTTTCAAAGACCTGCTTGCGCGCCTCGACCGTGGCCCGGGTAAGGTCTTCGGCGCTGGTGGCATCCACGAAGTTGACGTGCGTGAAGTTGACCCCGAGCTGGTCCGGCCGGGTGGGCGTCCACCACCAGCCCATCACCTGATCCTGGAAGGGGCGCATGTCGCCGCTTTCCTGTGCCTTCTTCCAGAAATCGCGAAGCTGAAAATCGTCCCCGCGGAATTGCCTGACGCGTTCGTAGTCCACGCCGCCGATCACGAACATGAGTGTGACCGGCTGGCAGCGCCCGGTCTCCTCGTCGCCCACATCGAACTGGCACCCGGCGCGGGCCGCCACGTCGCCGTCGCCGGAACAGTCGATGACGCGTTCGGCGCGGACGACCTGACGGCCGCCCTTGTTCTGGATGACGGCGCCGCAAACGCGGCCGTCCTCAACCAGTGCGTCAGCGAAGAAGGTGTGGTAGAGGAAGCGCAGCCCTGCTTCCGCGGCCGCCTGCTCGAGGACCAGTTTCATCCCTTCCAGCTCGAAGTCGGCGCTGGAGTTGTCGTGGACGCCGTAGCCCGCTTCGGCCACCCGCCGGACCATCTCCCACGGGACGCCTCCGACGACGCGTTTGCTCGTCCCCCATGACGAGAACAGGCAGACGTGGTTGTGACCGCCGGCCGTCGCGATGCCGCCCAGGCAGTTGAACTGCTCCACCAGAAGGACGTCTGCGCCGAAACGCGCCGCCGAGAGGGCAGCCGCAAACCCGGCCGGGCCGCCACCCACCACCAGGACGTCCACCTGATACGTTACGTTCAGCGTTTCGGTCACGGTCTGCGTGCTCATCTCACTCGCCGGAGTCCGCTTGAGGAAATCTCACCACAGCGACCCCGTACGCATTCAGTTCGATCGGCTCGCCGGTGCCGGTATCGGTCAGAAGCTCTCGGCCTCCTGCCGGCACGCACACGGCGCGTTCCTCCTCCGTGTGGTTGAGGAGGAAAACGAGGGACTTCCCGTTGCCCCGGCGGACCGAGACTTCGACGCCTTCGGGTGGCCTGATGAGCGGCTCCACGCGGGCACTGCTCAGCACCTCCGCCATGAGCCGATCATAGAAGGCGTCCTCCTTGACCACCGTGCCCACGTAGTAGGCCCAACCTTCACCGAATCTATTACGCGTGACGGCGGCAAGAGCCTCCACGTGCCATTGCTCGTACAAGGCCAGCGTCTCGGCGCCGTTCGGCGTGACCCAGTCGACGTACTGGACGGCGGTGTAGCGCCCTTCCAGCCCTCCCCTACCCGCGACCCCGTACTCCATGTCCGCCGACAGCGAGCCGTATTCCTCGATCACTATGTCGAGGGCTTCGCTCAATAGGCCCGGCAGCGTGCGCTCGTGGCAGAGGTTGGTCTCGTCCTTGACGCCCGTGCGGCAGTCCGTCAGGAGGACGCCGCCGTCGGCGACGTAGCTCTTGAGGGAGTCTGCGACGGCGTCCGGCATCACGTGCAGCTCCGGCGCGACGACGAGGCGGTACTGCGACAGGTCCGCCGTCGGCGGCACCATGTCCACGTTCACGCCGGCGCGCATGAGCGCGCCGTAGTAGCGCCGCATCGCCGCGTGGTACGAGTTGCCGGCGAAGCCCGGCTGGATGCGCAGCGCCCAGATGCTGTCGTAGTCATAGACCATGGCGACCCGGGGAACGACGGTCGTGCCTTCGAGTTCGGGCACCAGCGCATGGAACTCCCTTGCGGTCCGGGCCGCCTCGCGGTAGCGCCTGAGCGGTTTGCCATCATGTCCGAGCAGGCCGTGCCAGTACTGCTCCCGCCCCGCCGTACAGGTGCGCCACCGGAACCAGAGCTGGCCCTCCGCCCCATGGGAGAGCTGCTGATAGGCGATCTTGCGGATCTCGCCCGGCCGGGGATTCCGGCCGAAGGTGCTACCTCCGCCGGGACCTGCCGTCTGTTCCATGATCCAGAAGTTCTTTCGTTTGAGGCCCCGCATCACGTCCGCCCCGGCCGCCGCGTCGTACGGGATGCCGGGCGCTCCCCAGACCGGGTAGTTGTCCCAGCTTACGTGGTCGAGGTCCTCGGCCAGGTCATAGTAGTTCAGGTCGCTGAAAAGGCCCATAAAGTTGTGCGTGACGAAGTGGTTCGGACAGAGCTCGCGCAGAATGCGCACCTGATCTCGTTGGAAACGCACGTTGAGGTGGGAGAAGAACCGCTGCCAGTCCAGGCACAGGCTCGGATTGTAGCGGTTCGCGTCGGCGGGGATCTCGATCTCACCCCACGTGGTATGGACATGACCCCAGAAATGGGTCCCCCAACGGCGATTGAGCTCCTCCAGAGTGCCGTACCTGCGTCGCAGCCAGTCTTGGAACTCCGCCCGGCACGCGTCGCAGAAACAGACAGGATGGCCGAACTCATTGTCCGTCTGCCATCCGATCACGTTGGGCGCTCGGGCGAAGTGCTCCGCCATTGCCCGGGTTATGCGTTCGGACAGCATCCGGTACGCGCCGGACGTGAAGCAGTTGTTCTTGCGCACGCCCCATCGGATGCGCGTGCCGTCCAATTGCGTGGCGAGCGTCGCCGGATACTTGCGCGCCACCCAGGCGGGCATCGCAGCCGTGGGCGTGCACAGAATGGCGGAGACCCCGTGACTGTCCAGTACGCCCAACGCTTCGTCGAGCCAGCCGAACTCGAACCGCCCCTCTTCCGGCTCCATGTAGATCCAGGCGAACTCCGCCAGACGGACGACGTTGAAACCGGCGTCCTCCATGAGGCGGGCGTCCGTCTCCCACCGTTGGCGGGGCCAGTGTTCCGGGTAGTAATCAGCTCCGACGTACATAATGCCTGTCCTCTATTGGCGGGAGCCACAGTCCGAGTGGCGCCAACGCCGCGGCGCCGTATCTGACCGGAGCCCGGCCGGGATAGCAAGGATACGCCGTGCCGGTCGGCGGGGATCGGCCCGGGCCCCCCGCGTTCAGTCGCCGCGCTGCCCGTAGTAGGCGCCAGGGCCGTGCTTGCGGAGGAAATGCTTGTCCAGCAGCGCCTGCGGTGTCTGCCCCGCGCCTTCATTGATGAGGATGGCCTGGAGCGCCGTTCTCGCCACCTCCTCGAGCACGATGGCATTGTGGACAGCCGACTCCAGGTCGGGACCCCATACGAAAGGCCCATGCCCGGGAAGAAGGACGGCGGGCACCTCCTCCGGGGTCAGCGCCGGCTGCGCAAAACGCTCCAGTATGACCTTGCCGGCGTTGAGTTCGTAGTCGCCCTCGATCTCTTCCCGGGTGAGCTGGCGCGTCAGGGGCACGGGCCCGCGGAAGCAGTCGGCGTGGGTCGTGCCGAGGCACGGAATGTCGCGGCAGGCCTGCGCCCAGCTCGTGGCGTAGGTCGAGTGCGTATGCACGACGCCGCCGATCGAGCCGAAACCGCGGTACAGGGCCAGGTGGGTCGGACTGTCCGATGAGGGATGCAGCTCGCCCTCGACCACCTGGCCCGTCTCAAGGGAGACGAGCGCGATGTCTGCCGGCGTAATGTTCCTGTAGTCCACACCGCTGGGCTTGATGGCCATGACCCCGGCCCCGCGATCGACGCCGCTCGCGTTCCCCCACGTGAGCAGGACGAGCCCGGCGTCAACGATGGCCATGTTGGCCTCGCAGACCTGACGGCGCAGCTTCTCCAACTGCATCAAGCTCTGACCTCGTCGCGTATCTTCTGGACTTCCTTCATCACGTCATGCAGGTTGTCGCGGCACTCCCTGGTGCCGAAGGCGTCGTGGAGCCGCCGGTACAGCCGGTAGAGTCGGTCGTAGACGGCACGGGCATCCGGATTGGGCGCATAGGCTTGCTCGCGCACCGCCGTCATGGCCTCAATCGCCTCGTCGAAGTTCTCGTGCCCTCCGGCCGCCTTGCCCGCAACGACGGCCCCTGCCATTGCAGCGCCCAGGGCACAAGTCTGTTCGCTGCGGGAGACTTCCATGGTCCTGCCCATCACGTCGGCCAGTATCTGCATGACGAGCGGGTTCTTGACGGGTATGCCGCCGCAGTTCACAACGCGTTCCACGCTCAGGCCGTATTCCTCGAAGCGCTCCATGATGACGCGCGCTCCGAACGCGGTACTCTCGATCAGCGAGCGGTAGATCTCTGCCGGTGTGGTGTGAAGCGTCATGCCCAGCAGCAGACCGGTGAGGCGCTGGTCCACCAGGACGGTGCGGTTGCCGTTGTGCCAGTCGAGCCCGAGCAGGCCGCTCTGCCCGGGCTTGAGCCGCCGGGCGTCATCGGTCAGGGCCTCGTGGGAGCCCCTGCCCTGGCCGCCGGGCGCCATCGAGTTGACGAACCAGTTGTAGATGTCGCCCACGGCCGACTGGCCGGCCTCGAGGCCGTAGTAGCCGGGCAGTATGGACTCGGGAACGATCCCACACAAGCCCGGTATGTCGGCCAGCTCGGCGTCAAGCGGGCTGACCATCATGTCGCAGGTCGAGGTGCCGACAATCTTGACGAGCATCCCGGGCCGGATGCCGGACCCGACGCCGCCCAGGTGCGCATCGAAGGCGCCCATGGCCACCGGTATCCCGGAAGGAAGCCCGAGCTTCGCCGCCCACTCCTCAGTCAGGCTCCCGGCCGCGTCGGCGATGCTGTAGGCCCTGTCGGGAAGCGTGCGGCGGAGGCGCGCCAGCCGTTCGTCCAGCGACGCGACGAACTCCTCGTCCGGATAGCCGTCCCAGGCGGGATTGAACATGGCCTTATGCCCGGCCGCGCAGATGCAGCGTTTCAGAGCGTCGGGACTCGTTGTCCCGGTGAGAAGCGCGGGAATCCAGTCCGCCATCTCGACCCACGTGTACGCCGTGTCGAAGACCTGCGGGGCAGCCCTCAGGCAATGGAGCGCCTTCGACCAGAACCACTCCGAGGAGTACTTGCCGCCGCACTTGGCCAGATAATGTGGGCGGAGCCTCGCGGCGGCCTCGCTGATCTCTTCCGCCTCGGCGTGGCCCGTGTGGTCCTTCCAGAGCCACGCCAGCGCGTTGAGGTCGCCTTCGAACTCCTGCCTGAAGGCCAGCGGCATGCCCGTCTCATCCACCGGAAGCGGCGTGCTGCCCGTCGTGTCCACCCCGACGCCGATCACCCGGTCCGGCGAGAAGCCTTTCTGCGTATCGGCCAGGCCCAGCGTGTCCCGGATGCAGGCCTGCACCCCGTCCACGTAATCGGCCGGGTCCTGCCTGGCCAGATGCGGATCGTTCGGGTCCAGAACCACGCCCGCCTCCCCGCGCCGGTAGTCCCAGACGGCGGTCGCGATCTCCCCGCCGGTAGCCACGTCAACGATGAGGGCCCGGACTGAGTTCGTGCCGAAATCGAGGCCAATCGTGTAGATGCCGCTCATCGGAACTCCTCCGGTCTCAGCCGCGCGGCCGTCACCATCCGCCCATGTCCACCAGGGCTTTCAGGACGCCGTCCGCGTGGCCATCCACGGTTCTGAAGGCGTCGTCGATCTCGACCGGTGCGAAGGTATGCGTCACGAGCGCTTCGGGTTCAATCACCCCACGGGCGGCAAGGTCGATGCACGCGGGGAGCGTACGCAGGCTGCGCCGCACAAGCCGCAGCGTCAGCCCTTTCCTGCGCGAGGTGCCCGAGGAGAACGTTATCCTGTCGTCCTCCGTTATGCCGATAACGGCTATGTGCGCTCCCGGCTCGGCGACCTCGCACATGTTCCACATCGTCTGGTGGGTGCCCGCGCACTCGAAGACGACGTCGGCGCCCTGCCCGCCCGCCGCTTCGAGCACCTGGCGAGCGGCCGCCTCGTCGTCCTCCGGATCGGGTCGAACCACGGCGTCTGCACCCATCGCCGCCGCCCGCTGCAGCCTGTCCGGCATCAGGTCGACGCAGACCGTCCGTATACCCCTGTAAAGCGAGAGCAAGGCCAGAACGCACGTCCCGAGCACGCCCGTGCCCAGGATTACGACGTCCTGGCCGGGCCTGACCTTGACCAGGTTGACGGCGTGCAGGGCGATGGCCATCGGCTCCAGGACCACCCCGGCCTCGTCGCTGACGGCGTCCGGCAAGGGCTCGACCAGGCGCGCGGGATGGACGATGTACTGCTGGAACGCCCCGTGCGTCGGGGGCAACCCCAGGAATTGCACGTCCGGACAGATGTTCGTGTAGCCCGCAAGACACCATTCGCACTTGCCGCACGGCATGGCGGGCTCGACGGCGACTCGCGCGCCGACGAGGCGATCGTCAACGCCCTCCCCCGCGGCTTCGACGACGCCCATGCACTCGTGACCGATCACGTGGGGCCGCTCTGCCTTGATCTCTCCGATACGGAACTGGCGGTACAGCTCCATGTCTGAGCCACAGATGCCGACCTTCTCGATCCTCAGCAGGACCTCGCCCGGACCGGGTTCAGGCGTCGGTGCCTCCTGGACGACAAAGCTGCGTGGGGACTCAAGCAGGATGCGTTTCATTAGACCTTCCAGGCCCGGACCGCGGCCGAACCGCAGGCCGGCTAGGCATGGTGGTAGGTGACGAGACCCAGGTAATTGGTAAACGCCTCGTGCAGCACGTCCGCGCAGCTCGACAGGCTGACAGCGACGTGGTGCTCGAAACCGTTCTGGCAGATGACTTTGAGCAACCGCTGCAGCCCGTCGATGCGCGCGACGCCGTAGCCGCCGAAAGTCTCCACGGGATCGTCCGTAAACTCGCCCTCGCCGATGTACGCACATACCTCGCCGTTGACATCATCGGTCGCCAGGCGGGCGAACGTCATCGGCCCCGTCTTTATGCGGCCGACGCAGGCCCCGTAGGTCTTGTCTGCCCCCACGTCGACGGCGATTATGTCCTGTATGGTCATGCGCGGCTCGTCGAGGAAACGCTTTGGCGCGTTGCTGCAATGGAACAGCACGCACTTGTCGGGGTCATCCGCATAGTTATTGTTCCAGTCGAGGATCGCGCTCGGGGTCTGCGAAGCGAGCTGCAGGGCATACATCGCCAGCGCGCCGCCGACGTCCACCTCGCAAGCGGCCGGAATCATCGCGTTGCTCAGCATGCTCATGACGGTGCAGGGCACGATGCCGTAGTTCTCCTGCATGGACGTCCAGCACTGGATCGCGCAGGCGTCCAGTTCCTTGTCCCTGATAAAGGCGTCGAGCACGGCGGCGAGCTTCGCCATGCGCAGCAGGTACTCATCTTCGACATCGGCACACGAGCAGTACTGCTTGATGGCCGCCAGGCGCCTTCTCACTTTCCCGTCTGTGTCGGCCAACGAGGTGGCGGCGGCGAAGATCTCCGACAGGTCAACCGTCTCGACCGATATCCCGTGCGCTTCCAGGAGCTTCTCGCTGCACCGGACGGTGTTGAACGCGGCAGGCCGGGCGCCGATTGCGCCGACCCGGGCGTTCCGCAGCCCGTTGACGACGCGACAGACGGCGGCGAACCGATCCAGGTCGCGCCGGAAAGCGTCGCTATCCACGGCAACGGTGTGCATCTGCGTGAGCGTGAAAGGTATGCCGTACTGCTTGAGGTTGTTGCAGGCGGATATCTTGCCGCAGAAGGAGTCGCGCCGTTGGCCGATCTGCAGTTTGGTGGCGTCATCGGGCGTCGCCTGGACGAGCACGGGCACGCCCAGCCCCGCCATCCGCACGGCGTCGGCCACTCCCCTCTCGTCGCCGAAGTTGGGTAGCGTGACGATGATGCCGTCTAACTTGCCCGCGTTCTTCTTGAACAGCTCGGCGCATTTCCTGGCGTCTTCCCGGGTTTCGACTGTTCCGAACTTCGTGTCCCGAGGCGTCAGGCAAACGGCTCCGTAACCGGCTTCTCGGAGGGCCTCCCGTATCTGCTTTCTGCCCTGTTTGGCGAGTTCGTCCGGGAAAAAGCCCCTGTTGCCGACAATGACGCCAAAGACCGTCTTCATTTCCGTTCCTCCTTAGGGACCCTCAATTCCGTCGGGGCCGATTCGCCTTAGACTACGACGATGTCCTCGCTGACGAAGACCTTGAAGATCGCCCCGCCCCCCACCTCGGAGTCGACCTCGATGCGACCATTGTGCCTGTCAACGATGTCAGCCACCGTCGCCAGGCCCAGCCCTGTGCCCCTGCGCGGTTGAGAGGTCCTGAAGAACTCGAATATGGCCGCCTTAGTCTCCTCGTCCATGCCCCTCCCGTTGTCGGCGACACTTATCATGACCTCCTTCTCGCCCGTTCTCCTGGTGGCAACAGCAACCATGCCATCGCTGAGCGGGCAGGCATCGAAGGCATTAATGATGAGGTTGACAACGCAGCGGTAGATGCCCATCGGGTCGAACTTCGCCGGGTCCACATTGTCGCCCACGTCGAGGGTCAATTGTACTGCCCGCGCTCGGGCTTCCTCTTCGAACAGCTCGACGACGTGCCTGACCACTTCGTTCAACGCTCCTCCTTTGGAGCGTTCGCGTACGACGGGGTCATAGGCAAGGACGTCGATCGACAGGTCGGCCAGGCGCTCAATGTGCCGGTCGAGTATGCCCCAGGCGGCGCTGATGTCCTGTACGCTGTTGGATCTGATGGCCCTCTTGATTATGTGCGAGCCGGCCCGTAGCGCCTGGGCGATGTTCTTTATGCAGTGCGAGAGGCCGGCGACCGTTTCGCCGATCGCAGACAGCCGCACGGCAGACACGCTCTGTTGGATGAACTTCTGCTTCTCGACCGCCAGCGCGACCTCGGTCGCGTACTTCTCCACGAACCACTCATCATCGCTCGAGAAGAACCCCTTCCTGGCATTGGCAGCGGTTATCACACCGATCACCCTTTCCTGAGCGTCGCAGATGGGCGCAGCCAGGAAGGAATGAGTCCGGCAGTCACATTGCTTATCAAAGGCACGGTTGAAGACTGGGCCGATACTGGAGTGGAGGGCCCCATAGATGTTTTTCAGGTTGACCATGTGGTTGTGGACGGCGGCATACCCGACGGCGCTGCTTTCATGGAAGTCGATCTTCACCCTCTTGAGCTCTCCCTTCAGGACGAACTCGCCATGAAGGGCAGGCGGCTTTCCTCTGACGAGCAGAACCAGACTTCTCTGCGCACCCGTCAGTTTCCGGGCCTCCTCCGTGATCTCCCGGATCGTGGTCCGGAGATCGAAGTCCGTGCGCATGCGCTCATGGATAGCCATGAGGGACTCCACCCGGCCGATGGTCTCCTGAAGCTCCTGCAGGTCGCTTACCCCCTTGGCCAGCTTCAGAAACTGGAAGGAAGGACCCTCCTCCGACTTCACCAGGCGGAAGAAGTCACACGTGAGACAGCTCGTCCCCTGCGCGCAAGGTGCCAGTTCCTCGCCGCCTGAAACCGTTCCCACCACAGCCCAACACGACCTTCCTCCGTTTGTCCCCCCGTTGACGCCGTTGCCGGCGGAGTCTGTGGCTACCACGCAGGGATCGAGAGACCCGGGGCCACGGCCACAGCCCAGGGACTCCCAGCAGTTCAGCTTCCTCGGCTCGGCCCCGTTCATTCCAACAGCCCGGATATGGCCGCCAAGAGCGTCTCTGGTTCTATGGGTTTTTCGAGGTACTCCTGCACTTCAGCCCGCATGACACCATTCAGTGGGTACTTCGATTCCTGAATGTGCTGGGCTACTGCCGTCAGAAGCACAACCGGGGTGTTCTCATTCCCGGGAGAGGACCGGAGCTTCTCGCAGAAAGCAAACCCGTCCATCTCCGGCATCATGATGTCCAGCACAATCAGGTCGGGTTCCTCTGATTCCAGCTTCTCCAGCGCATCCTTGCCGTTGAAGGCGCAGACCGCCTCATATCCCTCTCCCTCCAGGATCATCTTGATGAGCTTGGCCTCGTCGAAGTCGTCCTCGACCACCATGATCTTTGCTCTAGGCACCATTCTCGCCCTCCTGCGCTGGCACAGCGGGCCGGGGAAGAAGCCCGGCTTTCTGAAGGATTCCGGGCACCCTGTGTTCCCATTCTATTGCCTGGATGTGGACCCCGCTTACGCCCGGGATCTCCCGCGCCTGCTCGATGAGTTCGACGGCTATCTTGATCCCCTCCGCCGCCTGGTTGCGTGCGGCCTGCTTCTTGTCGTCGCCGGCTGACTTGCGTGCCTTCGCCATGCGATCCATGAGGTGCTCGGGGACGTTCACGCCGGCCACGGAGCTGTTCATGTACTTGAGCATCCCCAGGTTCCTGGGCACGATGATCCCGGCGAGGATGAAGGTGCGTTCGTGGAGTCCCATCTGGCGCGCGATCTCCATCTGCCGCTCGAACTGCGGGATGTCGTAGACCCCCTGCGTCTGGATGAAATCGGCGCCGCCTTCCACCTTCTTCTTCAGCCGGAGGGGACGGATCTCCACCGGGTCGCCCATGGGTGTCCAGGCCGCGCCCACGAACAGCGGGGGTCTGACTTCGATGGGATCACCCCCCTGCTGGAGGCCGTCGTCCCTCATCCCTTTCAGGACGGTGAGCAACTGGATTGAATCCACGTCATACACGTTCTTGGCGCCCGGGTGGCCTTTGAGTCTGCCTGCTGCGCCGAAGGATTGGTGGTCCCCTGCGATGCAGAGGCAGTTCTTGATGCCCAGGGCGCTGGCCCCCAGGATATCAGCCTGAATGGCAAGCCGATTCCGGTCCCTGCACGTCATCTGCATGACCGGCTCGAGCCCTTCGCGCATGATCAACACGCAGGCGGCAATGCTGGACATCCGCACGACAGCTGTTTGATTGTCTGTGATGTTGAATGCATCGGCCAGGCCGTGCAGGAGCTTCGCCTTCTCGGTGACCTTACTGCCATCGCAGTCCATCGGCGGGCCGATCTCGACGGTCACTGCGAAATGCCCGGCTCCGAGGACTCTCTCCAGGTTGCTGCCGCTTTTCATTGTCCGTTCCCTTGCTGCTGCCCGGACACGCGGGCCATCTCGGGCCGCACGACCCTCCTGGGTCCCCCGTGGTGCGAGGTCGACCAGTCGCGCGGCTCGATGATCTCGGCCAGATGGTCCAACGTGCCCAGCTTCTTCATCCTCTCCACAATCAGCGCCCACCCGCAGTCCACGTCGGGGCTGACCTCGCACTTCCCGCCCTGGCTGCCGCCACAAGGTCCGTTCAGGATCGACTTCGAGCATCGAGCGATGGGGCAGATGCCTCCGGTCAAGTGCAGGATGCAGTTGCCGCATCCGGCACACATCTCCAGCCACACGCCGGGCTCGACAGCCGCCCCGAAGAACTTCGTGTTCACGCCCGGAAAGACCGGAATCGTCTCCAGTGTCTGGGCCAGCAAGTTCACGCCCACCCCGCACCCGAGAGACACTACGGCCTGAACGGCCTCATCCTCGACCCGCTGTTTGATCTCCGCCACGAACTCCGGCTCACACTGCCGGGTAACACAGCCCTCGAGGACCTCGATCTCTCTTTCGTCTCTCAGGAACGAGATGCGCAGTCCCGAAGCGACCACTTTCACCTCGGCTTCGCCCCCGGCCAGGCACACCGTGGTGCACGTGCCGCAGCCGACGATCAGCATACGGTCATACCTGTCCACAAAGCCCCTTATCTCTGCGAGCGGCTTTCTCTCCGCAACGATCACTTCGTCTCTCTCCTCTCTGCTTGCCGCACCCCTCCGAGCTTCCTCAGGGACAGCTCCCAGAATGCGGTCCAGGAGACTTCTGCCGAGCCCTCCGTCTTCCAGTAGTCGATCCTGTCCTCGTCAACTCCTATCTCCGCCAGAACCTGCTTCGCCTGGCGCATGCGGCCGAGCAGTCTCTCCTCCGCCGTGGGATAGAGGCATGAGCCCTCCCTGCACGCAATAACGACTGTGCCGTCCGCGCCAACCTCGAAGGGGCGCAGCAAATCAACCACGCCCAACCTGGCAACACATGGCACCATGATGAGCAGGACGCCCCTTTCGCGCCAGTCCTGTTCCGCCTGGCGGATGAAACTTCTGCTCGTCATCTCAAACAAACAGCAGTAGGAAACCAGCAAAGGAGTGGCTGCTCCCGTCTCCTTCCTATCGGCCGCCGCTCGGGCCAGTCTTTCCTTCATCTGGTCCGTACTGAACCTTTTCAGCGCGATCGCGGCTGCAGGACACTCGGCAGCGCACAGGCCGCAGGCCAGGCATTCCTCTTTGGGCATGGCGGCCGTCTCGTGCACCGTGGCAACGCCAAAGGGGCAGATCCGGACGCACGTCAGGCAGGCAGCGCACTTGGCCTCATCAACGAGCGCCCCGGTTGTGCACGCCAGGCATCGCTTCGCCTCCGCCAGAGCTTCCGCCTCCGTGAACCCTCGTTCGATCTCCGCGAAGTCCTCAATCCGTTTCTCTGCCGTCAGAACGTGCGGCGCAACGGGAAGCATGATCGTCACCTTCTGCGCAACATCATCGGGAAGATCGCCGACGTGGGGCACGTCCATGGGCGGCTGGGCCAGCAGATCACCCGTCTCAAGGTAATGGGCTATAGCCCTGGCTGCGCGATGCCCATCGAAGACGGCCTCCACGGCAGAGCCCGGCCCGGTGACCACCTCCCCGCAGGCAAAGACACCGTCCTCGTTGGTCGCAAGGGTCTGTGGGTCCCAGGCAATCCTGCCTCTCTCGTCCACGTCGACGCCGGAGCCCTCCAGGCAGGCAAGCTCTCCCCGTTGTCCGATCGCGATGATGACATTCTCCGCAACGACGGTCGCCGTATCCGATTCGTCGAACCGGGGGCTGAACCTGCCCTCCGAGTCGAAGACAGCCGTGCACTTCCTGAGTTCCAGGCCCTTCACTGCGCCCTGCTCGCTGAAGACGGACCGGGGGCCCCAGGAGCTCATTACGTGAATCCCTTCCTCCTGGGCCTCTTCGATCTCCCATTGCCAGGCCGGCATCTCCTCCCGCGATTCCAGGCAGACGAGCGTCACCTTCTCAGCGCCCAGACGCCTCGCACAGCGGGCCACGTCGATAGCCACATTGCCGCCCCCGATGATGACGACTCTTTGCCCCAGCACGAACGGCTGCCCCGTCTGCACCGCCCGCAGGAAGGGCAGCGCCAGCAGAATTCCCCGGCTGTCGATGCCAGGGATTGCCAGCGTTCGGCTCTCCGAAAGGCCCGTAGCGATAAGCACCGCAGAGAAGCCCTCGCGCCGGAGATCCTCGAGCGAAGTGTCCTTACCGATCTCCACCCCCGTTCTCAACCCCACCCCAAGCCCCAGGACATCTTCGATGTCCTCCTCAACCACGGAGTAAGGAAGACGGTAGCGGGGGATCGCGTTCCCCAGCAACCCTCCCGGCGTCCGGGCCCTCTCGAAGACCACCGGGCGGAACCCTTGCTTAGCGAGGTCGGCCGCGGCAGTCAGGCCCGACGGTCCGGAGCCGACTATGGCCACCTTCTCCCTCTGCTGGACTGCCCTGTCCTCTCCCCGCCTGCCCAGCCGGTAGTCCCGCGTGGCCTCCACCACGAAACGCTTCAGGCGCATCAGACCGACGGGCGCGTCCACCTTCGCCCGGCGGCAGCTCTGCTCGCACGGGTGGTGGCAGATGCGGCCACAGACGGACGAGAAAGGGTTGGCTTCGAGCAGGAGCTCCAGCGCGTCTTCATACTTGCCCTGCACGATGAACTCAACGAACGCACGGGTGTCCGTATGCACAGGACAGGCAGCCGTACACGGAGCGTATACTGCCGTCTCATCCGTAACTGGCGGCCCCTCAGACACAATGCACCCCAGTCTTTAAGAGACGCCCTTGTGGAGACATGGGGATTCTACAGACTCCATGCCGGACTTTCAACCATGCGACGGCGGCAAGGACAGGGCACCGCTTCACACCGGACCTCGGTCCCGCCCCGCGACCCCTGCGAGGTGGTGTGAGCACGTCGACGCCCAGGCAAAGGCGCCTAACTCCCGGCAGGGGCAGGAGTGTAGATGCCCGTCCGGCCCGGGCTGGGCTGCTTCGCCAGGACGCTGCGCGGCGGGATGATGGCCCCCCCGTAGACGAACCCGTCCCCCGTGAAGTTCGCGACCATCTCCGTCCCGTCGCCGAAGACCGTCCGTTGGACCATGCGGTCGGGAGTGAGCCACTCGAAGTCCGTCATGGGCAGCAGGCCGAGTTCGCGATGGAGAGGCGAGAAGAAGGCCTGGTGCGCCTTAATCCGGTCCCGGTGCTTCTCGAACTCCTCCAGGTTCATGTGGTAAAGCGGCGGCACGTTGTAGAGCAGCTCCAGAAGCTCCACGGTGTCGACCTGATCGCCGAACTTCAGACTTGCAGACCCCCAGTGGTGCGTCGCAACCACGGAATCATGGAACACCATCTCATATAGGGGCAGTCGAAACCGGGGATCGTAGCACAGCGTTCGGTACAAGGGCTTCAGGGGCACCTGCTTCACGAAGACCGCGGGCGCGTCCGGCGGCCACCAGGCGCCGAGGTAGAACTCCGACTCCTTGTTGCTCCGCAGGTCGGCGTCTGCCCACCCGAAGACGGGCGTCATCATGCCGTGGGCGAAGTGGATGGTCGGCACGGAGTAGGCCGCTCCCCCCTCCGATCCGATGACGAGGCCGTGCATGTCGCTGATCCACGCCATACGATCGAGCCTGGCCTGCATGTCGTCCCGTTGCGTCGCCGCATGCAGCTCGGAGTAATCGTCGAACAGCTCCCCGTAGGCGTCGCAGTCGATGAACCACGAGTTAAGCGGCTCGGGGAATGCTGCCATCAGGCGATTCACGCGTGCTTCCACGTAGGGGCTGGCCGCGATGGGACTGAGCGCGTAGCCCTTCTTCTGGAATCCGGGCTTCTTCGTTCCGTCGGCCCGCACAATCGGGCCTGTCTCGTAGAGGTCCAGATCGAACTGGGCCGTGGGCCAGGAGTCCGCCTCCTGCGGATGATGGATGCTGTGGTAGGAATCGTAAGTCCCGATCAGGTAACCCAGGTCGCTCGCCTTCCTGACGGCCTGGGGATGGTTGAATGCGCCGTCCCAGTCGCTCAGGCCGAGCCAGAGGCGATCCATATCCGCCTCGGCGAAACGCTCCATCATCTTCACGGACAGACCGTCGCCCCACCGGTCGACCGGCGCCAGCCGCCCCGGGAAGGCGGCCGCCAGAAGCAGGCAGTTCAGCCGCCGTAGTCGGACGTCGCTGAGCCCGGCAATGCCTTCTCGTAGAAGCTTCGTTGCTTCCGCCGGGAGGCCGATCCCCTGCCACGCAGATTGCTCGTAGAAGTCGCGGCGTTCGAGGACATCGCTGAGTGCTGCCGCCAATTGCCGCCGAGCGTAGAGATAGGGGCGCTTCATCGTACTCGCTTCCCGGACGGCCTCGCGGGTCTCTGCGTCGAGCAGATCCCAGACGCGCTTGCCGGGGGACAGCCGCCGGCCCTCCGCGTGCGCTGAAATGTCCCCGGTCAGCCCCTGCCAGTCGAGCACGTCGTGCCGGCTGAGCAGGTCACTGCCCCAGAGGTAGACGTGCGCGGCGCCGAGCAGCTTCTCGACGTCCGGCACCTGGCGCATCTTCTGGCGCAGTGTGACGAACTCCCCCCGTTCCGTCAGCCATCTGCGGTACTGCCGTGCCGGTTCCACCGGCGAAGGTCCGCCCAGCCGGATGAGGACGCCGTACTCCTTCGTCGCCCAATTCGGCTTGAAATGATGGGTGAGTTTCAGGCCTACCCCTGGACCTTCTCCCGCCAGGGAGAGCTCGTTGTCGAACGGATTGGTGAATATGTAGGTCAGCGACCGATCCCCGCAGTCCACGCCCCAGAACGGCATGGAGAGCCCTTCCATGGTGCTTGCCGGCAGTCGCCGGTCCAGCAGGTCGCGCCACTCGGCGCTGTCGGCCGGCACGTAGCTGCCTTCGAACAGCGGCAGGACATAGGCCCGGCAAGGCCATTCACCGCGCAGGATCGGCCAGGTGAAGCGTCCCGGTCCTTCAGACGCGAACTGCGCGGACAGGCCGTCGCCGTCCAGCCGAAACAGCACGCACACCCCGCCCTCGGTGAACTGCCAGGCGGCCTCTCTGTCGCTGCACCTCAGGCCTTCGACGGGCCCGAGGTCGCCCTGTCCGGCCGATAGCTCCACCTGCCCGTGGCCGTCCACGCTTGCCGTCACGCGAAGCGACCGGGGGTCGACGTGGACCGTCCAATCCCCCTCCTTCAGGGCCACGGGCAACTCGTCGGCGCCCTGCGCCGGCGTGCGTGACGCACCGGTCAGCAGGACGGCCACAAGCAGGGCTACATGGATCCGTCGTCCGGGCGGCGTGGGCACTTCTGCCTCCTCGATAAGGGGTCATGCACACGGGACTGAGGCACCGGTCTTTGTAACAGGGCGCGCCGGCGCTACGCAACGCGATGGACCTCCTTCAGGCTAGCTCGGGGCCGACTGGACCTGAACGCATGAAGCTGGAGGAGCGATCGCCCTGTGCCGGGTGCGTCGTCTTCAGACGCCGCCGGAACCCCGGTGGAGGCCGCTTCCGAGCGCGTTACGATGCCGTCACAGGATACCCGAATGGGAAGGGCATGCCCGCAGTCAATCATGCGTACAAAAAAAGGGCGCCGCCGCGTCCCTCCGCACGGTGGCGCCCATATTCACGTGAGTCCAGGTCAGCCTTGGACCTTCACCACGTTGACGGCCCTGGGGCCTTTGGGGCTCTGTTCGACCTCGTACTCGACGATGTCGTTTTCGGAGAGGGTCTTGAACCCTGTCCCCTCAATGGAACTGTGATGCACGAAGATGTCCTTAGTGCCGTCGTCGGGCGTGATGAAACCGTAGCCCTTCTGGTCACTGAACCACTTTACTGTGCCTTGAGGCATTGCACGAACCTCGCAAAACTGTACTTGTCCGGCGAGCCGACGCACCCATGTACGTCCTGACACTCAGCCTGTCGAAAGGCGCGCCACCGTTGACGCTTGCTGGTCGGCGGGCTGGCAGAAGCACTTTTCGAGACTACGGGAGAGCACTGCAAGACGCACACCGGATGCCGGGGGGAGGGAACCCACGGGACGGGATTGTGCTTACACGTGCCACACCGTATGGGAGGAGCCCCCTACAGCGGCGCCCCAAAACGGCCCACATAGTCTCCATTTGGCCTCAGACCGCTCCGCGGGCAGAAAGCCCTGTCACCCAGAGGGCGTACAGGAGCGCATCCTTCAGACGGCATTGTACCAGAACTGCCCCGTCAACACAACTGGAAAAACGCATGGGGCCGGCCCCCGGGACACAGGCAGGCGCCCTGCCCGATCAACTCTTCCTTCACCCTCCCATGCGTCCGGACGCTGTCACTGCCCGCCCCCTCTCGGTAGCCGCCCGGCTTCGGATGGGACGGGCGGATGCGGCAGACGCGAGCGGTGACGCCGCAACCCGCACAGTCATAGCGTACGTGCCGGACCCGACTCACTTGCGCCACGCTGCCCGCGAGACCGAACGCGCCGCCCGAGTGCCCTCTTCTTCAGATGACGCCGGCCTCCATCATCGCCATCATCTCGAAGGTCTTGACGGCGTCGGCGATGCTGGTCTCGGGCGTTCGGCCCTGGCGGACGCATTCCAGGAAGTGCAGGTCCTCGTAGTAGAAGCCATAGTAGCGGTGGAAGCTGTCGCTTTCGGCGAGCGCCTTCCCGTCAATCGTCTCCAGGTTCGCCCCGCTCACTCCCGAAGCGGCGAGCGAGTAGCCCGTCTTGCCTTCCTGGACCAGGAGCGTGGCCTCGCACTGGCTGCCGCCGAACCCCAGATTAATGAAGGCGCTCGCGCCCGCGCCGTGGAGTTCGAACGTGTGGGTGCGCCCGCCCGTCTGATAGTTGGCCTGGATCAAACCGGTCACGCCGTTCTCGAACCGCACCACGGAGTTCCACGCGTTGATCACGACATCGTCGTACTGGCCGCACACGGTTGCGGCGCTGGCGGGCGCGCTGTCCGCCATCCAGCGCACCAGATCGACGGCGTGGATCGTGTCCGACTCAAAGGCGCTAATGCCTCCCTTGTCGAAGGCGGCCGTGCCGGACTTCATGAACCGCCCTATCACCTGGTTGACCTGCGTGATCTCCCGCATCTTCTGCACGACCGCCCGCACGACCGGGATATGGCGGCGGTTGAAACCGACCTGCAGGATGCACCCCGCTGCCTCGGCCGCCCGCTGGAGCGAACGCGCCTGGTACGGCGTGATGCCGGGCGGCTTCTCCGCAAAGGTGTGTAGGCCGGCCTCCAGACATGCCGTGGCAACGTGAAACATGTTGCTCGGTTCCACGAGCGCAAAGACGGCGTCCAGATCCTCCTGCTCGAACATCTCGCGATAGAGCGTGTAGGTCCGCGGCACCGAGAAACGTTCCGCCTGTTGGGTGGCGCGCGACTCAATCACGTCGCACAAGGCAACCACGTTGGCCTCGGGTAACTCGCTCAGCGAGGGCAAATGGACGCTGCGGGCAATGCCACCCGCGCCGATGACGCCTACTTTCAGCGGCTCGCCAGTCATCACGAGCTCCATTCCTTGATCAGGGAACCGGCTGGCACGACGCTCGCAGAACAGACCAGGATGCTACCGAGTGGGCGCCCCACTTTCAAGCCGGCTGCGCGCGGGCCCCTACACGAGATCGGGACCGGGCCGAATGCGCGCCCCGTCAGCCCGGACATGTTGACCGGAGACAAACATGTCCGTATGCTACAGGAAGAAAACGTGAGGGGCGGGGACCCTTCCTGAGGACGAGGGGATATTGAGCGCGTCATCGCAGGACCTGCTGAGCGCTATCCGCAGAACGGCCGAGAGCCATGTGACAGAGCTGTTCGGCGCGCTGCTGGACCGGCAGTCGCTCGGGCAGTTGACCGGCGGGAAGCTCCTCAGAAGCCGCCTGGGGACCCGCCTGGCCTGCTGCCCGGATTCCCAGGTTGGCCAGGAGGACGCAGTGCGGGCCTGCGCGGCGGTGGAACTGGTCCACTCGGCCAGTCTGTGCCACGACGACGTGATCGACGGCGGCCTGCTGCGCCGCGGGCAGCCTGCTCTGCACGCGAAGCTCGGCCCCAGAAAGGCAATCCTGGTGGGCGACATGCTTCTTGCCGCCGCCTTCGAGCTGATATCTGAGACGGGCGCCGATCTCACGGCGAGCTTCGCCGCGCACGTGCGCGAGGTAGCCGCCGCCGAGGCCGACCAGGAGCTGCTCATGCTTGGCCAGCCGGCCGGGGAAGAGGCATGTCTACATCGGGCGAGGGAGCTGACCGGACCCCTGTTCGCGTTCGTCGGTATGGCGTGCGCCGGTCCGGAGCCGGCCCTACGTGATGCCGCCCGGGAAGCCGGTTACCGCATCGGCACGGCTTACCAACTGGCGGACGACCTGCTGGACGTCAGGGGCGAGCACGGAGCCGCCGGCAAGACCCTCGGCACCGATGCTTCGCGGGGGAGGCCTACGCTGGCGGCACTGCCGGTGGAACGGCTGGCCGGGCACGTGAGCGACCTATGCGGCTCAGCGATCGACCTGCTCGCGGACTGGCCCGGCGCGCGCGGGGCGGCCGTTGACTTCCTCAGGACGGACCTGGCCCCTGTTTTGGATCGCCACGTCCCGGAACTGGCGGTTGCCCTGCGGCAAGCCTGCCCCGACTCCGCCGCACAGCCTCCGGGCACGCTCCAGCCGTGAGTCGCCGGGCCATGGAGGGCCATCTGTGAGTGACTCCACAGCCGAAACTCGACCGGGGGCCGCCCGCGCCCCGTGGCGCTGGGTGAGGGCGCTGCGAGCCTTCTCCTTCCCGCTCTCGGTCCTGCCCGTCTGGGTGGCGGCCGCCGCGGTGGCGGGCTGGGAGCAGTGGAGATGGTCCGTTCTGCTCGTCTGTACGGCAACGGTGCTGGCCCTTCATTCGGCCGCCAACTTGTTCAACGACTACTTCGACTACGTCTCCGGCGCCGACTCCCGCGAAGAAGATGACGAGGGCCGCCCCGGGCGATTGCTTGTGGCCGGCCAGCTTAAACCCCGGCAGGTGATGGCCGAGGCGCTGGTCTGCCTGGCGCTGGCGGCCGTGCCGGCGGGCTGGCTCGTGTGGCGTTGCGGGGCGAAGCTTCTCTGGTTCCTCGTGCCCGGCGCCCTCGCCCTCTACGCCTACACCGGGCCGCCTTTCAAGCTGAAGTCGCGCGCTCTTGGCGAGGCAGTCATGATCGTCGTGTTCGGCCCGCTGATCATGGGCGCGGTCGCCTATGCCCAGGCCGGCCGGCTGCCGACGCACCTGCTGCTGCTGTCCATCCCCGTGGGAATGGTCACGGCGTCGGTCCTGGCGGGCAACAACCTCCGGGATTATGAGGAGGACCGCGCGGGCGGCGTGGCTACGCTGGCCCAGCACATCGGCCCTCGTGGTCAGCGCATCCTCTACACGGCGCTGCTG
>Ga0114922_10000858_pt1 | contig 29198 bp, 26 predicted proteins | sample AartaG_FD_100975 | JGI IMG/M metagenome (GOLD analysis project Ga0114922, IMG submission 100975) | Deep subsurface microbial communities from Aarhus Bay to uncover new lineages of life (NeLLi) - Aarhus_00045 metaG | ecosystem: Environmental > Aquatic > Marine > Oceanic > Sediment | place... | reverse complement strand
TGGATTGCCGGTCGCGCGGGCACTCGCCGATGAAATTCGGGGCCGTCCGTTCGACCTCCTGCTGTTCGGCAAACAGGCGATCGATGATGACGGAATGCAGGTGCCGGCGATGGTAGCGGAGCTGCTCGACCTACCCTGTGCCACCGTCGTCGTATCGCTGGATATCGAGAACGGTCGTGCGACAGCACGCCGGGAAATCGAGGGGGGACACGAGGTAGTGGAGTTCGGGCTACCCGGCGTGTTTGCCGCCCAGAAGGGTTTGAACGAGCCCAGGTATCCGAGTCTGAAGGGCATCATGGCCGCCAAGAAGAAGCCGCTCGAGGAAAAGGATGTCGTTCTCGTCGACGGAGGACTCGAACTGGTCGAGTTGAGCGGTCCCCCGGTCCGGCCCGAGCCGCAGATCGTCGGCGAGGGCGCAGAGGCGGTGCCGGAGCTGGTTCGGCGACTCCGACAGGAAGTGAAGGTGCTCTGATGGCGGACGTGATCGCATACGTGGAAATGAGGGATGGGATGCTCCGGCCGGTGGCCCGGGAAACCGTTTCGGCGGCAAGGGCACTCGCAGACGAACTCGGCGGCGGAGTCGTAGCCGTGGCGCTCGGCGGACCCGGGTCCGCCGACGCTGCCCGGGAGCTGGGAAGTTACGGAGCGGACCGGATCCTCGCGGCAGAACACGCGGCTCTCACGAACTATCATCCGGACGCCGCCGTGCAGGCGATCGAATCGGTCTCCAATGCCACGGCGGCAGCTGCGATTGTCTTTCCGGCCTCCGCGCGGGGGAAGGACCTGTCGGCGCGAGTCGCCGGCCGGCTGGACCGCTCTCTTGCCGCCGAGGTGACCGAACTCAGCGTCGAGGACGGGGCGATCGTCGTCACGCGGCCGGTATATGCAGGCAAGGCCTATGCGAAACTTCGATTCCGGGCGACTCCAGCCTTGATCTCCATCCGCCCCAACGTTTTTCCGGTAGTCGAAAAGCAGGGTGACGGAGTCGTGGAGACCCTCGACATCGAGCCGGGCGAGGCCCGGACGCGAGTCACGGGCATCGAGGGTGGGTCGCGGGAGCGCCTCGATGTGCGGGAAGCTGACGTAGTGGTCGCGGGAGGGCGTGGCCTGCAGGCACCCGAGAACTGGAATATGCTTGACGACCTGGTGGATGCCCTGGGACCCCAGGCGACGCTCGGTGCAAGCCGGGCGGTGGTCGATGCAGGCTGGCGGCCGCACGGCGAGCAGGTCGGCCAGACGGGAAAGGTCGTATCGCCGAGCCTGTATTTCGCGATCGGGATCAGCGGCGCGATCCAGCACCTGGCGGGCATGCAGACTGCGAACGTGATCGTCGCCGTCAACAAGGATCCCGAGGCGCCGATCTTCGGCGTCGCGAATTACGGCATCGTGGGTGACGCGTTCGAGGTCGTCCCCAGGCTGACCGAGGAGATCCGGACGCTCCGCGATTCGGGCGGCTGACCCCCGGATCGGTCACCGTTCTCGAGCTGGAATGTAGATCAAACGGCCGCGGGGGGCGGTCGGCTGCCGTCCCCGGCTGGTGGGGGAGGAAGCATGCCGAGCATTCCCTTCGTCCTGAGCATTCTGGCGCCGCTCGTGGCCATCGTGGCACGCGTCGCCGCTCCGCCCGGAGCGGGCGCGTCGATCAACCTGGTCTGGTTGCTCGGACTCATTCCGGTGTTTCTGGCCACCCGGTTTCTCGGCTGGAAGGGGGCCCTGTACGGCCTTCTGTGGGCCGCGATTCCAGTTCTGATAGCGACATTCGCGATTGGACTTCGGGACGGAATCCCCGTGGACATGACTGCGCTCGGCGCCGTAATCGTCACGCTGGCCGCGGCGGCCCTGGGTGCCGGCATCATTTCTGAAGGCTGGAAGCGTGAACTGGCCGACAGGGAACGGGCAGCGCCGGACCATGTCGCTCGCGAGCAGCTGGGTCTTCTGCCCGGGCCCGAAGTCCTCGAGTATTTCCTCGCGAAGCTGTTTGAGGGTGCCCGGCGGAATCCACCGCTGTCCGTAGTCCTGTTCGAGATTTCCGACCTGGCCGATCACGTCGAGATCGAGGGACCGGGCGTGATGAATCTGGCCCTCGGCGAAACGGCGGCGGCCCTGTCGAGCGTGACCCGGGCGATGAACGTTCTCGGCAGGTATGACGACGAGACATTTCTCGTCCTGCTCCAGGGCGAGGACGTCGCGGGAGCATACGCATTCGCCAGCCGGGTGCTCGAGGAAATCGAGACGAGGCCTGCTCCGTGGGAAGGCCGCATTCACCTGAATGCCGGCATCGCAGCCTATGATGAGGAAATTCAGGAGTCCGGGGGGTTGATGCGGAGGGCGGGAAAGGCGCTCGAAGCGGCACGCTCGCTAGGTGGCAGCGCGGCAGTAGTCTACGGCGGCAGCCACGAACAGGCGTTGGGAATATCGGGGATGTTTGTCCTGCAGCCGGACGGACAGCTCAAGGAGGTCCACCGGACGGTCTGAAGTCGGGCACCCCTCCCAGACCGCGACCTGCGTCCGAACACACGATGCAAAGCGGGCCAGCACGAATTCCGCGGCTCCGGTGAGAAGGCTCGTTGCGACCACTCCCGACAGCCGGCCCGTGACACGGAAGCTCTGCTCCAGGTGGATCAGCGTCGTTGCACCATCTGACGACAGGCGACTGCGCATCCGCATTTCGCCTTCTCCCCAGCCGCGAAGTTCAGACGCGGTAGCCTCCAGCGAAGCCGACAACCGGTCCACGTCCAACTCCGTGAACCGTGCCAGCCCACGGAAGGTGAGGCCGAACACGCCGAACTTCAGAGCCACCTCCCCCCTGAAAGTCCGATCGTCCAGGACTTCGAGCAGGCGCGCCCCGGGAAGGCAATGAGCGACATTCGCGGGGTCAGTCAGAAAGCGCCACACGGCGTCACTGTCGCGGTCGACGGAGAAGCTCTTCTCCAGACTTACTGCCATCGCACCTCCAGGCGTGTCGGTCGGAGGGGCGAACCTGACGTGCAGTCGTATCGGGCGTCAAGCGCATTGCCCCTGTCGCGGAGGCACGGTCCCGCCAAACATTCGACGACATGAGCGTGACAGAAGTCCGCGGCTTTCTCCGCGCAAGTGAATCGGCTGGCGAGTCAGTCGGTGTCGCGGTGCTGCTCCGTGCCTGGCGGTCCGCTCCTCGAGCCCCGGGTGCCCGGTTCGCCGCGGGGTCCGGCGCCGCTACGGCCGGCTCCATCTCGGCCGGCTGTGTCGAGGCCGATCTTCGCGAACACCTGCGAGCGGTGGCGCTGGGCGCCGCGCCGGGAATCGTGCGGTACGGCGTCAGCGATGCCGATGCCAGCGCGGTCGGACTCTCGTGCGGTGGCGAGATCGAGGTACTTGTCCGGGCCCATGATCCGGCGAATCCCGTCTGGCGGCAGCTGGAAGACGCCGTGGATTCCGGCGAGGAGGCCGTGCTGGCGACCGCGCTCTACGAACCCGCAATGGGCCGACAGATGCTGATCATGGCCGAGGGAGACACGGTCGGAAGCCTCGGCGTCGCAGGGCGGGACGCTGCGGTTGTGACGGCGGCCAACCGGGCGTTGGCCGGAGAGCACGCTGCGGGGATCGTCACTCTTGAGCCCGGCGTGGAAGTGTTCCTCGAGCCCATGCTTCGCCCGCATCAGCTGGTCGTCGTCGGTGCGACACCGCTCGCTATGGCCCTCGCGCAACTCGCAGCGCAACTCGGGATTCGACTTGTGGTCGTGGATCCACGGGAGACGCTCGCTACCCTGGCCAGTGAGTCCGCTGTGACGACGATCCAGGCGGCCCCGGAGGAAGCGATTCCGCAGTTGAGTCTCGATCGCCGATCAGCCGTCGCGGTCGTGGCGCACGATGAACGCCTCGACGTCGCGGCTCTGCAGGCAGCCCTGGTCGCGGGAGCAGGCTATGTCGGACTTCTCGGCGGGCGCCGTACGCAGCGTCTGAGGCGTGAAGCGCTGCACGAGAGAGGTGTCGACGCCAGCCTGATCGATCGCATCCGGGGTCCGATCGGACTCGACATCGGAGCGGAGTCTCCACCGGAAATCGCTCTGTCCATCATGGCCCAGGTACTCCGTCACTGGCGCAGGCCGAAGTCGACTGGACCCGACCGGTGAGTTCTTCCGCACGATGCGGCAATGTGGCCGGACTGGTGCTCGCTGCGGGTGGATCATCCCGCATGCCGGGGCTGAGCAAACTGCTCCGACCCTGGAACGGGGGCATGCTGGTGGAAGCCCCGGTTTCCGTCGCACGCGAGGTGGGCCTCCAGCCATGTATCGTCGTGGTGGGGTCCAGCGCGAAATCGCTCGTTCCCGCCCTCGCCCGACACGAAGTGATTTCGCTCCAGCACGGGGCGTGGAGCCGGGGGCGCGCCTCGTCGCTCGCGGCGGGCCTCGAACGCCTGCTGGGTTTCGAGGCGGTCCAGGCGGTGGTCGTGTTACTTGGTGATGAACCGGGGGTGCGGCCGGAGGCGATCCGTGCCGTGGCCGACGCATGGCGCAAGGGAACTCCCGATCTCGTTCGCGTGCGATATCGCGATCGACCAGGTCATCCGGTCCTGCTGGGGCCGTCTGCTCGCGAGCTGGCGCTGAACCTCGACGGAGAGGAATCGGTGTGGAATCGGCTCATCGCGGCCGGCCTCGCAGGGGTGGAGGTACCTGTGGACCTGGATTCGCCAGTCGATGTGGATGTGCCGGCCGCACTGCAGGAAGCCAGGGTTCGTGAGAAGACGGAGGCCACGCGGTCGGGTGATCCCGGAGCTACTGAATGACACGGAGTGTCAGGCCACGGGCGTTCCTCGCAGCCGTGATTCTTGCAGCCTGGGCGATCGTGCTGTCTGTCCACGCATGGCGAACGACTCACGTTCCCTCGGCGGAGCGGCTCGCTACCGCCGCCCGGAGTCTGCCGCCCGGGGATTCCTGGTATGCGATCTATCGTGGCAGTGAACGCGCCGGCTGGGCGCGCCGGCAACTGGACACGCTGCCAGGAGGTCGGGGGTTCATCCTGCGGGAGCGCTCGGTGCGGGAGGTCAAGCCTCTCGGGGCCGCGGCTCGGACCGAGACCGATCTCGTCGCCTGGCTGGACGCCGGTATCCAGCTCGACAGCCTCGTGTTTCGAAGCATGATCGGCTCCGACACCTCCCGGCTCGAACTCCGCGCCGAGGGCGACACGGTGATCTATCTCCGGCCGGGGGGTCGGCGGCGGGTCTCCGAGCGGCCTCAGCTCGCGGGAAGCTGGCCGCTGCGTTTCGCTTCCGACGAGGCCGCCCGGAGACCTGGCCGGTCGGTGACTCTGGTTCTGTTCGATCCACGAACTGCGCTGGCCCGACAGACGACGCTGAGGGTTGGTGAGTCGGAACTGCGAACCTGGGCCGATAGCGCCGATACGCATCCGGACACCGACGAATGGATATCCGTGCGGAAGGACACGGTCCAGGCCTGGCAAATCGAACGAATCGAGGGAGCCCTGGCGCTTCCGGTCTGGGTAGACGTGGACGGGCGAGTACTGGAAGCGGAGGAACCGGGCGGACTGCGATTCGAACGGACGGCCTTCGAACTGGCGTTCTTCAGTGATTCCGAGGCCCTGGAGGAGATGCGTTGATCGAGCTGGCGACGCTGACAAAGCGGTACGGGGAGTTCGTGGCAGTGGACGGAGTGAGCCTGACGATCGGCGCCGGACGGATCTTCGGTCTGCTGGGGCCGAATGGCGCCGGGAAGACGACGACCCTGAGGATGATCGCGGGCATTCTCGTGCCGGATGCGGGCCAGGTTCGGATTGGAGGGCACGACATGGCCGACGAGCCGATGGCAGCGCGGGCCATACTTGGCTTCGTTCCAGATCGGCCGTTCGTGTATGAGAAGCTCACCGGAGCCGAATTGTTGCGGTTCACGGCCGGGCTGCATGGGATCTCAGGCCCATCGCTGGAGCGCCGGATCGACGAACTGCTGGAGCTGTGGGACCTGCTTCCATGGAGGGACCAGCTCATCGAATCATACAGCCACGGAATGCGCCAGAAGCTGATCATCTCGTCGGCCCTGGTTCACGGGCCGGATGTGCTGGTGATCGACGAGCCGATGGTCGGACTGGATCCGAGATCGGCCAGGCTGTTGAAGAGCCTGCTGCGGGCCTACGCGGACAAGGGCGGAACGGTCCTCGTGTCGACGCATACGCTCGAACTCGCCGAAGTGCTATGTGATGAACTGGCGGTCATCGATCAGGGGCGCGTGGCAGTGTCAGGATCGCTGGAGGACCTGCGGAGGGCTGCAGAGACGAACGATGCCGGACTCGAGGAGATCTTCCTGAAGATTACTCGCGGAGCGACCGGAAACGAGATCACCGCGGTTCTGGGAGATCTGGAGTGAACGCAGCTCGCGAAATCCTGCTGCTGCTGGGACCGAAGTGGCGGTCCGCCCGGCGGCGTGGCGCGGGAGCGCGGGGGCGGGCTGGCCGCGTTCTTCTGTTGCTCGGCGTCGGAGCGGCAGCGTGGCCGTTCGTGTACCTGACGCTGGTGCGTTTCCTCACGGAGCTGCGTGGCGTGGAAGACGTCGGGCCGCTGCTCGCCTCACGGCTGCTGGCGCTTGGGTTCTTGATTTTTCTCGGAATTCTGCTCCTGTCCAACGTAATTGCAGCTCTGTCCAGCTTCTTTCTGGCGCGAGACCTTCCGGCGATCCGAACCACTCCGGTGGACGGACTCTCCCTGTACCTGGCGCGTCTGACAGAGACCCTGGTCAGTTCGTCGTGGATGGTCGTGTTGCTTCTGGTGCCCGCGCTGGCCGCCTACGGGAGGGCTTACGCAACAGGCCCGGAATTCGCACTGGTTTCCTTTGCTGCCGTAGTGCCGTTTCTGGTCATTCCGGCCGCAGTTGGCAGCGCGTTGACCCTGCTCCTGGTGAGAGTATTCCCGGCCCGTCGGTCCCGAGACATTCTCGCCGTTATCGGGCTCGGATCTGCCGCCCTGCTCGTGCTAGTCCTGAGGGTGCTCAGGCCCGAACGGCTGGTGAACCCGGAATCATATCGCAATCTGATCGACTTCCTCGATGCGTTGAGGGGACCCTCCTCCACCTGGCTTCCGTCGCAGTGGACGGCGGATGCCCTGGTCGGAGCCCTGGAAGGGAACGCCGATCTGCTCACCTGGCTGCTGTTGTGGACCACGGCGGCCGGCGTCACGACGCTGGGTGCGATGCTCCATCAGCGGCTGTATGCGATCTGCTTCACGCGGGCGCAGGAGGGAGACGAAAACCGGATCGTGCGAACGGTCGGCTGGAGGGGACTCGAGTGGTTCCTGGCCCCGCTCGGCATTCGGCGTCGAGAGCTCATCCTGAAGGACGTCAGGTCGTTCTTCCGGGACCCGACTCAGTGGTCGCAGCTCATAATTCTCGCTGTCCTCGTGGTCGTGTACGTCTACAACATGCGGGCGCTTCCGCTGCATGCCGGCACCACGATCTCGGGCTACCTGACTACACTCGTGCTGTTCCTGAACCTCGCGCTTACCGGGTTCGTTCTGGCCGCGATAGCATCCAGATTCGTGTTTCCGGCGTTCAGCCTCGAAGGCCGGACCCTGTGGTTGCTGCGAAGCTCGCCGGTATCGGCATCGGAAATCCTGGCGTCGAAGTTCTGGACCGGTGCGGTGCCGTTGACCGGGATGGCGCTCATTCTCACGGTCCTGACGAACCTGGTGCTCGGTGTCCCGAGTGCGCTGTTCCTGCTTTCACTCGGGTCGATTCTGTGCCTGAGCCTCGCGTTTACGGCACAGGCCCTGGCGTGGGGAGTGTTTTACCCCGAGTTCGAATCGGAGAACGCTGCCCAGATCCCAACCTCGATCGGTGGACTCCTGTTCATGCTCGGGGCGCTCGGCAGTCTCGGATTCGTGGTCGTCGCCCAGGGCTGGGCGCTGCGAGGTTACCTGGCCAGCGGTCTCCCCGGACGGGTACCCCGGACGCCGACGTTCGACGAAATCGGCCTTGCGTTCGGGATCACGCTGGGAGTTGCCCTGCTGACCGGGATTCCAGCAATGATAGCGGCAGAGCAGCGGATTCGAGTCGGGAGCAGGGAATGACGGCGAGGTTCGACACCAGCGGGTACCGGCAACGGGGGTCAATCGAGGTCTGACAGCGCCCTCGCCGTGGACTCGCGGAACTGGTGCAAACCCTCGCGTGCCTGCCGCATTTCCTCTTCCGTGAAGAGTCCTTCCTGCTGTGCCAGCAGCAGTTCTTCCCGCTGTGAGTCTTCGAGCAGCCCCATTTCGACGGCGAGAGTGGCGAACCTCTTGTCCGGTTGTCTCCGCTGTTCCATCAGCACTCGCGCCACCTCGGGCGGAGTGAGTAACTGACGAATCAGGGCAACCGTACCGAGCGCGAAGTGTCGGGGGATCGGGACCTCCGTCACGATAAACGCATCCTCGGTTGACAGTTCGCTTACCCCATCCCGGACGGTCCGCTGGCGTGGATGAGATCCATCGGCGGCGATTCCCCCGGCCGGAAGATCGGGCATGTCCAGTCCGGGGGGGATCGCCAGGTCCGGTGCGGAGTCGATCGTGGACAGCGGTAATCCCATTGGTGGCCAGGACTGCGGACCTGCAACTGAAGAATGCCGTTCTTGCTGTCGTTCGGCGTCAGTGACGTTGACGCGCGGATCCACGATCTCGAGTGACTCAGGCCTGATATCTGGCGCGACGCCATTCTGCGCGCTGCCGGCCTCGAGGATCGGGTGATCCGCGGCCTCATTCGGGTCTACGAGGCGCTGAAGCAGTTCCCATTGGGACTGAAGAGCCACGGTGTGCTGCAGTTGATTGTCCAGAATGTAGCGAATGCTGATCAGGTGGAGCGCGTAGAGGCCCATGACACCCGCGGCAAGTGCGAGTTGCCGGTTCTGACCGATCCAAGCGACCATGGCGAGCGCAATTGTAGCGACCGCCACCAGAGAAAGGTAGCGCAGACTGTAGAACCCTCCTGTGCCCTCGCCTCGGGCCACTGGTGCCACCACCGCGGTTGAGCCCGGACTCCGGCTTGCCGGCAATCACGGGCGTTACATTCGCTCCGCGCCAGCCGTTCATTCGCCTGCCGCGGGTGATTCCGCGACGATCTGGAGCATTCTGCGTGCCAGTTGGGGTCAGCGCCCCCGATGGATGGCCCAGCGATCGAGGACTTCTTCTCCCCGAACCACGAAAAAGGCGTCGAAACAGGCCACAGACAGGCAGGAGTGGTTGGGGATGATCCTGACGCGAGAGCCCACCGGCAGGGCGGAGGACACTACGCCGTGTTCCTGCGAGAGAGACACGATTCTGGCGTTCTGCCGCAGGGTGTCGCGCAGGTCATCCGAGAGGATCTCGCCCTTTGTGGCCACTGCCAGATTCGGTGGCCCCGGGTCGGCGGAAAGCGCCAGTGCCCCAGCGTCGACGACCGACGTCCGATCATCGGCCCGGGAGGAGACGACGCTCGCCAGGACCGTAGCCGCGCACTGCTCGATGGAACAGGACGACAGAGCGACCTGTGTGAAGTCGTACAGGGCGTAGTTCCCGGGGCGAACCTCGGTGACACCCGTCAGGTCCCGGGCCTGTGCCATCGATGGTGTCGAGCCTGTACTGCGATCCGGAACGCGAATTCCGCGTTCCTCGAGTCGAATGCTCAGGCGGTTCAGGACGTCGCGTTCAGTATGCGCAATCCGGGCGATGTGCCCGGGTGACCCACCCGCATAGGCATTGCCGGAGTGAGACAGGAGCCCTGCGAATTCGAGCGTCTCGCTCTCAGTGATTCGAGCGGAAATCTCCACGGCCGCGCTTGAGTCGGGCGACACACCCGCACGATGATAGCCGCAGTCGACCTTGAGCCACACGTGGAACGGAGCCCCCGTCGTCGCGAGCGCCTCGACGGCCTCCAGCGAATCGACCGTGACCCCGAGTCGAACACGATCCGCGAGTTCGACGGCCTCCGGGATTCGGGACAGGATCAACGGGAACGCCCATGTGATGTCCTCGAATCCCGCATCGGCGAACACCTTTGCCTCATGCAGGGTGCTCACCGTAATGCCCGCTGCTCCCAGCTCCCGCTGGCCGAGCGCGATCTCGATGCACTTGTGCGTCTTGACGTGGGGCCGCAGTCGGACACCGAGCTCCGTACACCGCGTCGCCATGCGCCTGAGGTTGCCCTCGAGCACGTCGAGGTCCAGAAGCAGTGCGGGCGTGGGAAGATCTTTCGTGGTCTGCATGGCGGCCAAGATACAACCACGTCGGCGGGGCTGTCACCCGGTCTGGCCCGGCTCGCCACCTGGAGTCATTGTTCTGACTGGCGAGAACGTCCGTGGAGTGCCCTTGCCCCGTTACCTTTAACGGCTCGAACCCGTCAATCTGTTCAGGAAGTCGCCGGGAATGTGACGCCGGAAGGTATCCGGCCGTCTTACCGAAGGAGGACGATGAGAGAGGCGCAGGCACGGCAGTGGACCGACGCCGAGCTCGTGAGCAGCGCCCTCGACGGCTCAGAGGAAGCGTACGCGGAGCTCGTGCGACGCTACCAGGACCTGCTCTACCGGCACGCGGAACGCATGGCTGGAAGCCCGGACGAGGCCGAGGACATCGTTCAGCTGGCCTTTATCAAGTCCTATCGGAACCTGGCGACGTGCCAGAATCCGGACCATGTCGGCGCCTGGATGTTCCGGATTACGGCGAACGCGTGCAAGGACCACCTGAAGTCCCGCAGGGGCGATGGGATAAGGATAGATGATGCACCGGGTCTGGCCGACAACACAGGTGACCCCGAGATGGAGTTGGAGCGATCGGACATGCGCTACCGGATCAACTCGGCGCTTCATCGGCTGCCAGCGGATCAGCGTGAAGCGTTCGTAATGAAACACGTAGAAGGACTGTCGTATCAGGAAATGGGAGAGTTGCTCGGTGTTTCGGTTCCCGCGCTGAAGATGCGGGTTCACAGGGCCCGAGAAGACTTGCAGGAGTTGCTGGGGGAGGAAGGACATGACTGAAATGGACCCTCGTCTCCATGCGTACCTGGATGGAGAGCTGCGGCTGGAAGACCTCCCGCCTGAGCTTCGTGGGCGCGCCGTCGGCTGGGACGGTCTGTTGGACGAGGTTGCGTCGTCGGCTCCGGCCGGCGCTCCACTTGGTCTCGACCGCAGGGTGATGGCCAGAATCAGAGCCGGTAGCGAGCCGGCGAATCGCATCTCAAAGTGGTGCGACTGGGCAGTTCGTCCCCGCGCGATCCGGGTGTCACCGCTCGCCGGACTGGCTGTCGCTGCGGCCCTCGTACTCGCCGTCGTTCGACCGTGGGCAGGTGCACCCCCACCGTCCCTGGACACGGAGGTCGCGGGCCGGGTTTACGTGCAGTTCCTGGTGGAGGCCGGCGCTGCCGAGTCGGTCCACCTGGCAGGTGACTTCAGCGACTGGCAGCCGACGATCTCCCTGGAGGACTACGATGGAGACGGCATCTGGTCGGGCCGTGTGCCGCTGGAGCCAGGTGTCCACGAATACATGTTCGTGATCGACGGATCCGAATGGGTGCCGGACCCGAACGCTGCCGGCTCCCGTGATGACGGATTCGGGCGACAGAATTCATTGCTCGCCGTGTCTTCCGTGTCCGGTACGTGAAGCAGTCGCTCACGCCCGGTCACCGGGCGCGAGCAGCTGGAATCATGGCCGGGGTGGCCTGGCTGTCCGCATTTCTGTCAGCCGGCCATCTCATGGGACAGGAAGGCAGTCTCCGGCTGGACGCGGGCGCTTCGTATTCCCTTCCTCCGGCTTCCGTTACTGCGACTTCGACTCCGTACCTGCATCTCGGGGGCGACCTGCGGGTGCCGATCGGGAGCGATGCCGGCTGGTTTCTCGCGGGCGCCACAGGCCTGAGCCTCGAGTCGGCGGGAGCGAGCTGGTTCTCGGTCCTCACGGGGGCGAGTGCGGCTTTTGCCGTCACGGGGCCCCTGTACATCGATCTGGCCGCCAGCGCCGAGATGTTCAAGGTCGGGGAGCCGTATCCGTATCGGGCCGCATTGCTACAGGGAGAACCCGCTCTGCGCCTGGAACTCGGGGCGAGTACGCTGCGCATCGCGGGCTGGGGTGGAGTAGGTCGGTCCTGGGTCCAGCCGGTTGGAGGTCCGATGCAAGGTACTCGACCAGGGAACGAAGTCGAGTCTGACCTGTGGTCCTGGGGTGGCCGGCTGTCGGCATATCACCGACTCGGGGCCGTTGAGCCCCGGGCGGGCCTGGAGGTTTACACGGCGCCGCAGGGAGACTACCTCGGTGGCTGGGTCGGGGTGCGGTTCGAGGTGTTCCAGAGCCTGTGGGACCTGAATCTGGGCCTGTGGGACACGCCCACCGGATCGGAGACCCAGTTCGGGATCGGCCTTGTCGTGCCGATCGGCCGCGACTTCTCGGCCCAGGCCAACTTCGGCCGGTACGCTCCCGATCCTCTGCTGGACACACCGGCGGCGGGAAGTGCAGGTGCGTTGGTTTCGTGGACGGCGGCCCGGTTCGGCGAATCTCAGCCCCGCCTGTACGAGATCGATTATTCCTCCGTCCCTCCGTCCGTTCGCTTCACGCTCGAGGCTGAGGGCGCTTCGACGGTAGCGCTGGTCGGGGGGGTCACGGGGTGGGAAGAAGTGCCGATGGTCCGGAGCGGCACTGTCTGGACAGTAACGCTGGAAGTGGAACCCGGAATATACCGATTCGGCTTTGAGGTAGACGGAACGTGGTACATTCCGGAAGACGCGGACGGAAAGACGGTTGACGAATGGGGTGTGGAGCAGGCGACTCTCGTGGTTCCCCAATCGTGACGATACAGGGTCGCAGGTCGTCAATATGTATGAAGCGCCTGGATGTCCGGGCTGAAACCAGGAATCAGGAAGCAGAGATGATGTCAGGATTGCGACAGATCACGCGGATCAGCACGCTGGCGGTGATGACCACCGTAGTCGGTCTTGGCCCGGCTGCCGGGCTCGCATCCGGGCAGGAGCGTGATCGGGCTCAGGCTCAGACACGGCTGGAGGAGTCGCTCCCTGAAGGGGCTGCCAATCGGGTCCGGGAGTTGTCTCGTGAACTGGCCGAAGCAGGAATCCCGCCCCAGCTGATCCGACGCAAGGCGTTCGAGGGAGTCGCGAAGGGAGTGCCGCCTGACAGAATCATGACCGCACTTGAGGCGTACTCGCGGAGACTACAGGAGGCTCAGGGGTTGCTCGGGCCGGACCGGAACGGTGCGAGTCTGGCGGCGGCCGCTGAAGCCGTCCGCAGAGGAGTTCCGCCGGAGGCGATTCGCGGTCTGGCCCGGGAGCAGGGGTCCGGGCGAGGCGAAGGAAACCTGGCGGTTCCGCTGCTCGTGCTCGGCGATCTCACGGAGGCCGGCGTTCCGACCGATCAGGCACTCGCAGCCGTGCAGGAAGCGATGCGAAGGGGTTCTCCGGAGCAGGGAATGATGAACTTTTCGGCCGCCGTCAGGCGCAGGGTCCGCCAGGGAGAAGACCCGGCGACGGCATTCGAGCAGGTAAGGGTGCGCGCCACGGAGCGGATGCGGCAGGCCCCTGATGGATCAGGTCAATCGTTGCGGGGGCCTCCGGGCAGTCGGCCGATGGATGCCTCTCCGGTCCCGCCGGGCAGCGAGCCCCCGACCCGCTCGGGAAGCGGCGGAAGGTCGCAAGGACCGAATTGAACCGCGGACCCGGCCTCCCACGACCGGGTCAGTCGAACGGGACGGCCATTTACGGGCGCTCCTCGCTGGCGTTTGGAGCGCCCGCTCTGTATCTAGTCTGAATCTACACTCGGACGCCGGGATTCAGATTCCTCCAGACCCACCACTGCTGAGCGGATTCCAGATGACGCGTTCTGACTCCTGCAAGCGGATTGACCGGGCACTCTGGGTCGCCCTCGTCGCGAGCATGTCTGCCATATTCCCTGCGTCGGTTGCTGCAGTGCATACTCAGCAGCCCGAACCGCCGCGCGTGATCCTCCTGATTGCAGATGGAACCGGCATTTCGCACTGGTCCGCAGGCCTGCTGGCAGCGGACTCCGCGGCCATTCTGCGCTTTCCGGTCGTCGGTCTGGTAGATACGAGAAACGTGGAAGGACGGATCACGGACAGTGCGGCCTCGGCTACCGCCTTTGCGACCGGTGTGCTGACCTTCAACGGTGCCATCGGAGTAGACCGTGACTCGGTGGCCCTGGAAACGGTCCTGGAAAGGGCAGAAGCCCGGGGGATGGCGACGGGCCTGGTCGCCACATCGAGCCTTGTGCACGCGACGCCTGCATCCTTCGCCTCACATGTCCCCGACCGCTACCTGTACCAGGAAATCGCGGCCCAGCTGGCCGGGTCGACGATCGACGTGTTGCTGGGAGGCGGCCGGCAGTATTTCGATCCGAGCCGACGTGATGACGGTCGTGATTATCTCACACCGCTCGGCCGGGATCGACGGTGGGCCATGGGAGTGGACGACCTCTCCGGGACCCGGGTCTCCGGGAAGCCCGGCCTGGTGGGCCTGTTCGCTGACAATGCGATGAGCGCCGCCGATGAAGGGCGCTCCCCGTCGCTCGCGGAGATGACGAAGGCTGCGCTCGCGGTCCTGGACCTGGACCCGGACGGGTTCTTCCTCATGGTCGAGGCATCCCAGATCGACTGGCTGGCGCATGACAACGAGTCCTTCGACAGGATCGCCGCGGAGGTGCTCGATTGCGACGAGGCCATGCAGGTCGCGCTCGACTACGTCTCCGGCCGGACAGGAGCTCTCGTGGTCGTCGTGGCCGACCACGAGACCGGCGGATTGGCGCTGGTCGATCACGACGGCCAGTGGAAGGCCGCCTACAGCTCAAATGGACATACGGCGGAGCTCGTCCCGTTGTTCGCAAGCGGAACCGGTTCGGAGAGGTTCGGCGGAATCCACTCGGTCGCCGAGATCGGACGCCGGCTCGCCGAGGTCGTGCTTCAGGTTCAGCCGGTCGATTGAGGCGGCGACGGTCCCCGCATATCTTCTGGCCGCATAGAGTCGTTTTCAGGGCATCAGGCGCTGCTGCGCAGCGCATTCGAATGTTGTTCATTCCGGGGGGTGCCGTTGAGTGAGAGTCTTCGACCGGTCTATCTGGCCGGTACCGGGCGGTTCCTGCCGCCAGAGATCCTGACGAATGTCGAAATGTTCGCTATTCCTTCGGTGCGGAATGCCTTCGACGTCGACAAAGCGCGAGGATCGCTTCGCGGGATCGAGCCGGATGAGGCCGCCGGACTGGCACCGGAAGAGGTGTTCGATCGTTGGGCGATCCAACTCACCGGGATCGAGGAACGACGGGTTCTTCCGGATCTGCCGGACGCCAGTACCGAGGCGATGCACATAGCTGCCGGACTGTCCGCACTCGCGCACGCCGGTATGCCCGCCTCCAAAGTGGATCTTCTGCTGTCGGCCAGCCTCACGGCCCGTGAGGACGTTCCAAACGCCGCCTGCACGATCGCCAACGGAATCGGCCGCCCGGACCTCCCGGGATACGTGATGAATGCGGCCTGTTCTGGGTTTCTTCACGCCCTTGCCAGCGCGTACGCTTTCGTCACCTCGGGGGCGGCAGACACGGTACTCGTGACGGTTGGCGATGCGCTGACGCGGATCACGAACTGGGACGATCCCAAGGTCGCGGTTCTGTTCGGTGACGGGGCAGGTGCGGCCGTCGTGACTTCGAATCCTTCACCCGGACGCATTCTCGCCACACCGGTTCTGGACGGGGAATACTCGCCGGACCATCTGAATGTCACGGGACTGGGCTGGGGAGATCCGCTCGGGCAGGAGCACAAGTTGAGCATGGCCGGTGGCGCGAACGTGCTGCGGAATGCCGTTCGGTCGATGCAGGACGTGGCCGACCGGGCGCTGGAACGGACCTCGCTGGGCTGGAACGACGTGGATGTCGTAGTGCCCCACCAGGCGAACGAACGAATCACCCAGGGCCTCGAAAAGGTACTTCAGCTTCAGAAGGGCAGGGTCCTGCACCGGATCGCGAAAATCGGGAATCTGTCGGCCTCCACGGTGCCGATCGTGCTCGATGAGTTGCTGCGGGGCGAGCACGGCACGCTGGCGGATCCGACCAGAATCGTCCTGACTGCGGTAGGTGGTGGGTACGCCAGCGGATCTGCGGTCATGGAATGGAGCCCGCCAGCCGGCTGAATTCCGTCGCTCCAGTTCAGTCGACGGGCGATGCCGTGACGGAGAGAATCTTCGGAAGGTGCGAGGCTATCAGGTTCCAGCGTTCGCCGTCCGGGCTGGCATACAGGTGTCCGGTGGCGGTTCCAAAATATACGCCGCAAGGCTCGAGTCCGTCTGTGGCGAGCGCCTCCCGCAGCACCGTCACGTAGGCGTGCGCCTGAGGTAGCCCGGCGGTTCTCGGTATCCAGGACTGCCCCGCATCCGCTGTTTCGAAAACCCGCAGTCGAGCCTCGCAGGTGGTACGCATGTGGCTCGACTCTTCGGGGATCACCCACGCCCTGTCCGGGTCGCGCGGATCGAGGCCGACAACGTAGCCAAAGTCGCTGGGAAGGTCCGAGGTGATCTCCGACCAGCTATCTCCCGCGTCGTCACTCCGGTAGGTCCCGCAGTGATTCTGCTGATACAGTCTGCCGGACACGGTCGGATGCGCTCTCAAGCTGTGGACGCACTGGCCAGCTTCCGGTTCCGGTTCCGGAAGAAAATCGGCCCGGACTCCCCGGTTGATCGCCGTCCAGCTTCCTCCCTCGTCCTCCGAGCGGTAGCAGCCACCGGCGGACAGGGCGACATACAGCCGTGCGGCGTGTACCGGATCTGGCTGAATGGAGTGGAGTGCCAGACCGCCTTTGGCCGGCTGCCATGTTACCCGGGTGGGGTGCCGTTCCAGGGACTCGATCCAGCGCCAGCTGGCTCCCGAATCATCCGACACGAAGAGCCCGGCGGGTTCTACGCCTGCCCACAACCTCCCCGGGCGATCAGGACCGCCCGGGGCGAGGTGCCACACGGCGCGGACCTCACGCTCGAGCTCGGGCGGATAGGCGGGGCGAGTCGAGAGTGGCGTCCACTCTCGTCCACCGTCGTCGGTGCGGTAGATGTGTGTTCCCCATACCTCGTGTCGAACGGCCGCCCAGCCGGTCCGGCCTGGTCCAGGCTCGAGCACAGCGTGGTAGATCTCGTATCCCTCGATCGACGGCCCATTGAGCGACCAACGCAAGCGAGAATCATCCGAACGAGCTACGAACAGCCCCTTTCTCGTGCCAATCAGGAGCTGAACGCGGCTCAAGGAATCCAATCCTGCAACGGAATGACCTCCACGGCCTCGCCGCGCTCGATTCCCGCGCGGCCCTCCGGAACGATCGCGAGCGCATCGGCGCTTACCATCGAGCTGAGAATCCCGGATCCCTGTGGACCCGTGAGCCTGGCTTCATATTCCCCGTCGATTCCGGGTTCGAGGCGAACGCGGAAGAAGTGGGTCAACTGCTCGGGAGATGGAATATCTTCCGCGGCTCGTGCGGATAGCGTGCGGCGCCGGACTCTCGAATGACCGGCCAGCGCACGAAGTGCGGGCTGGACGAACACGTGAAACGTGACCATGACGCTGACCGGATTACCCGGCAGACCGAACACTGGCCGCCCGTCGAGGACCCCGAACGTGATCGGGCTACCGGGCCTCATCCGAACTCTCCAGAAGCCGTGTTCCATGCCGAGTGAGTCGAGTGCCTCCTTCACGTGATCGTGGTCCCCCACGCTCACACCGGCCGACGCAATCAGTGCATCGACCTGGTCGGCGGTCTCTATCCTCCGGCGCACGTCGGCAGTAGAGTCCCGCGCGATCCCGAGTCGGACAGGTTCCGCCCCGGCGGCGGAGACGAGCGCCGCAAGGCCGTGCTCGTTCGAATTCATGATCCGGCGGCCGGCAAGGACGTCGTCCAGGTCGTCGAAGTCGGCGAGCTCATCTCCGTTCGACAACACACCCACTCGGGGCCGGCGCCGCACCGAAACATCAGGCCAGCCCATCGCGGCAAGGGACCCGATGACCGCGGGAGTCACCTCGGTACCTGTACGGAGCATCGTATCCCCGCGCCGCAGATCCTCTCCAGCCAGCCTGATATTTCGCAGCGCGTCGGAATCAGCTCGAATCAGGACGCGTCCATCCCGGCTCCCGTCGGTGTGTTCGATCCTGATCACGCCAGTGGCGCCTTTCGGCACCGGTGCTCCGGTCATCACCCGGACCGCTGTGCCGGGCGCCAGATCACCTCGCGGAAACCCGCCCGCGGGGACCTCGTCCACTACGGGAAGCGAGACCGGCGAATCTTCGCTGGCTCCAGCCACATCCTCGGACTTGACTGCGAATCCGTCCATCGCGCTGTTGTTCCAGGGCGGATGATCGACGCGGGACTGGACATCCGAGGCCAGCGCCCGTCCCCGGGCTTCCGAGATATTGACCCGCTCCTCGGATACGGGCGAGCAGGTCAACAACACCCGCCTCAATGCTTCATCCACGGACAGCCAATCGGGATCGGGGTGCCGAATCGCGCCGCCGTCAGCCATCAGGGCTCGTCTCGATATGCGGGCCAGCCGGGGTTCACGGGACGCCTGTACAGAACGAGTTGTTCGATCAGCAGATCCTCCAGGGCCACCGCCACGTCACCCGGGGCGTCGTACCCGTTGAGCAACAGCGAAAAGACCAGTGTCTCTCCGGCACCGTCGCGCAGGTAGCCGGACAGGGCGCGTACCGATGACAGCGACCCGGTCTTCGCCTTGACGTTGCTCTCGCCCGGAGTGCCAAGCAGACGCCGTTTCAGTGTCCCGTCTACTCCGGCCACGGGCATCGCCGCCTCGAAATCGCCAAATTCCGGATGCCTCCACATCGTTCGCAGCAGCCGCACCATGGCGTTCGGCGTTACTTCGTTGTAGCGGGAAAGCCCGGATCCGTCTGCCAGCGAAACGGCCCCCGGCTCGATGCCCCACGCGGAAAGAGTATTCTGCACAACCTCGAGGCCGGATTCGACCGAACCGCCGTCACCAGCCTCCCGGCCGATGGTCCGAAGGACCGTTTCCGCGATCTGATTATCAGACGGCTTCAACATCTTCGCTACTACCGTGGACAGAGGCTCCGAATGAAGTTCGGTGGACCACGTCGGCCCTGAAGGTCGTTCATCCGCTGCCGCTCGTCGCGCCTCTCCGGACACTTCGATCCCGTCTCGTTGCAGTACGTCACCGAGGTAGTCGAGCATGTAGAGCGTCGGGTGCGGAGTGGCCAGGTAGAGCGGCACCGTGTCGGGTCCGAGTGGCACCCACCCCTCCAGACGGACGTCCCCACCTTCGGGCGGTGGAAGGAAATCGAGGCGAACCTCGGAGCCCGGAGCTCCCGTACGGACCCGGTTCTCAATCGGCAGATCCGGTCCGCCACCTCGCAGCTCCATGCGCGCCGCGTCACCGAGCTCTGGTCCAGGGACGAGGTACGCGCGGACCGTGTTCGGATGAAGCTGAAGGCCACTGATCCCGGTTGCCCAACCGCCGAACACGTCGTTCCACATCCAGCCATCGCCCCACTGGCCATCTTCGAACACGCGATCGTCACCGATGACGTCACCGTCGATCTTCTTGATGCCCGCTTTTCTCAGGATCGCTGTCCAGCCATCCACGTCGCTGCGAGACAGGACGGGGTCCCCGCCTCCCACGATCCACAGGTTTCCCTGCAGCGTCCCGTCGCGGATTGGTCCATCGGCGACGATTCGGGTCGTCCACCGGAACCCGGGCGGGAGTGCGTCGAGAGCCACGGCGGCCGTAACGATCTTTGTGTTGCTTGCCGGAACGAACCGCTTCTCGGCTTCGTTCTCGTACAGCACCTCTCCCGTTTCGGCCACCTGAACGGCGAGCCCCACATGCGCCCGGATCAATGCCGGGTCCGAGACGATTCGATCGAGACGGGTCGCCAGGAGATCGCCGGAATCCACTGCCGCTGCATTGTCCTGGGCCACCAGGCCACGCAGAGGCATGACGGATGCGGCCAGGGCGAACAGGAATGTCAGGACTGTCGTCCGTCTGCGGCCTTTCAATCGAGCCCGGATCGACGCCTCCTCAGGACGGCTCATGTCCACTCCCCTTATCAGGTCTGTTCGTCCCGAAGGCCGCCATCCGCTCGGCGTGTGCCCTGTCCTCGGGGCGATTCACGTTCCAGAACATCCTGTCTGGATTCCCGAACGACCTCACTTCGTCGAAATCAAGAATATGCAACTCGACGTCGCCGAAGAATGAGACGATCGCTCGCTCCCCTCGCTCCAGGGCTCGGTCGATCGCTTCCGCCGTAGCGATTCCGTAGGCCGCGCACAGGGGCTCGAATCCCCGGGGCCCCTCGCTGGCCGGGAGCACTACCAGGTCTCGGGTCGCGAGCTGCGAGATCCGGGCAAGCAAGGGCGAGGGCAGGAACGGCATGTCGCATCCGAGGACGATCGCGGTTAGTGCTCCCTGCTCGGCGGCCCAGCGCACCGCAGTAAATATTCCTCCCAGGACGCCGAGGCCGGGCTGCAGGTCGGGGCGAACTGGGACCCCCGTGTGGAGATATGGCTCCGGCTCATTTGCGACGATCCCGATCTGGTCGACGACGGGTGCCAGGACGTCTACCGTGCGGTCCAGAATCGTCCGGTCGCCGATTCGGGCCAGTGCCTTGTGCGATCCGTATCTCCGGTTCGCCCCCCCGGCGAGAATCACTCCCATTACTTCCTCGCGGGCCGCCATCAGGCGGTGCCGTATCGATACGGTGTATCGCGTCGGGCACGTCCGACAAGCGCGACTCCGGCTCGACCGGAGATCTCGACTGCCAGCGTGGTGGGGATTGAGATTGTCGCGGCGGCGGCGATGCCGGCAGTCGCGAGTTTGACGGCGATCGATGCTGATATCCGACCCGACAGAAGCAACAGTGATTGCTCAGGCACTCCGCCAGCGAGCAGGGTGGAGCCCACGAGCTTGTCTATGACTGCGCTTCGGCTCACGTCTTCGACCACGTCGACGATGCTGCCGTCAACAACCAGCGCTCCCGTGTGAAGGCCGCCTCCCCCCGTCGTCCGCGCGGAAGCGCCGTCGAACAGATCTCTGAACAGCCGGGCCAGGCGGATCGGGTCAGACAGGAGATTCTCCAGCGTCGGTCCTGGTCGGTATTTGCGGGCTTTGACTCCGGCTCTGATCCGTCCCGGGGCCGGACCCGGGCCCGCCGCCGTCCGGCGGTCGTCCAGCCGCTGCGTTGCGAATTCGGACAGCTCGACGCGAACGACGCGCGACGACGCCACGTTCAGGTCAGACAGGTCTTCCATGCTGGCGACGATTCCCTCGCAGAACAGCCAACCTGCGGCGAGAGCCTCGAGGCGGTCCGGCGTACACAGCCAGGCAGCGACAGGCTCGCCGGTCGACGACTCGAGCCGGATGACAGTCTCGGGGGCCGCTGGTAGTCCCTGGACCACGCCGTCAGGGATGTCCTCGGATTCCTGCGGATCCATCAGAAGTAGTACGACAGCGTCGCGCTCACCTCGAAGTTGTTCGTCCAGAACCCCTCCTCCGGAGCTTCGACACCGCTTTCGAGGAAATTGCCCAGGTTCTCCGGATAGAAGAATGCATCCGGTGAGTTGAACCTCCAGATGTGATCCCGGATCTCGATTCCCAGTCCGAGACGATCGGAAACGTCCCATTCCGCCCCCACCCCCACGGAGAGGGACGGAGTCGTCCCGATCTTGAACCGGTAGGGATCGAGCCCCGGGGCGGCGAACACGTCCGCGACCTCTTCACTGATCCCTTGCAGGATTCCACCACCGATGAACACGTAGGGCTGAAAGCTCTTCACCGATCGGGCCCCGGTGAGCGAAAGCTGCAGATAGGCTTCGATCAGCAGCCAGTCCGACTGGGTCGTGTCCACGATGGTCGGTACTTCGAGCCGGGGATCGGTTACATAGAGATCCGACGAACCGTAGCCCAAGCTCACCTCGAAAGTCAGCGGGTTGCTCAGGCGCGCCCGGAATCGACCACCGACGATCGGCGATGAACCAGGAGCCTGATCGAGGTTCCCGCGGGAGGTGAACAGGTAGCCGGCATACAGCCCGGCACGCATGGAACGATCGATCCAACGGTAGGAAGATTCGATGTTCTCCTGCTGCGCAGATGCTGTCGCAGGGATCAGAACAGTCACCAGACATAAAATGGCGAGTGCTTTCCTGGCCGGAACTCTATACCAATTCAAGTGGTCAATCCGTTCTCGGGTTTTGTTGACACTCATTCCGCGCGTCGTCTATACTCCGATGCGAGATTCTTCGGCCCCGCGCGGTTATATGACGGGGACCGCCGGAATGGCGCGACAGGCCGGTCTCCGGCCGGCCCAATGTAGAGGCGACGCCTTGCCTTTTCCAGATCGTTCTGCCTTCCGTACATACCTGGTGCAGTTCGGGATCGTTGTGACGCTCTCCGGATTGGCTCCCGGTCTCCTGGGTGCACAGTCCGTGCGGCTCACGGTACCGGAAGAGAATTTCCGCAAAGAGCCGCTCGTATCGAGCGGGAATCGACTTGCCACGGTGCTCGAGGGCGCGGTGCTGGATGTCGTCGGTCGTCAGGGTCGCTGGCACGAGGCAGCCCTCACTGGCTGGATCTGGAGGCCCTCGGTCTCAGCGGACCAGCGCGATGGGTTCAACCTGGTAGTCTCGAAGCCCGGTGGAGAAAACCTCCGGGAAGCAGCGGATGCGCAATCGCGCCGGGTAGCGATTCTCGAACGCGGGATGCTTCTCGACAGCCTGGAGGTCCAGGGTAACTGGGTACGGGTTCGCCGGGTCGCCTGGATCTGGTCGGGGTCAGTGACGGAGACCGGTGGCCAGGTCGTAACGGCTCCGCCTCCCCAGGAAGTGGACACGGTTTCGGCGACTTCGGGTGGGAATGGAGCTCTGGTGCCGGCCGCGCCTTCGTCAGCTGCCTCACTTCCGGATCGGCTGGTGATACCTGAGTCGCCGGTGGTGATGCTCGTCTCGCCCGAGGGAGATACGGTGGCGACGCTGCTCACGGGAGCGGATGTGGCGGTCGTGTCGAGGCAGGGGGAATGGGCCCGCGTCCGCCTCGAGGGCTGGGTCCGAGAGCAGTCCACGCTTCCTTCGGATTCGGCGGCGGCTTCGGATTCGCTTACGGCCGCGGATCTGCGCGCAAATCCGGATCAGTACGTCGGCAGGAGAGTCCGCTTGTCTGTTCAGTACGTATCCCTCAAGCGCGCCGAGGCGGTACGAACGGAATTCTACGAGGGAGAGCCATTCATTCTCGCCCGTCCCGCCGATGAGTCGGGTGGTTTCGTGTATATCGCCGTTCCGCCTGAATTGCTGCCCCAGGTCGAATCGCTGGACCCGCTTCAGATGATTGAAGTGCTGGGGCGGGTTCGAACGGGTCGCTCGGCGCTGATGGGGGTGCCAATCCTCGACCTCATCGCGCTCCGGTAATCGAGTGAACGATCGATCGGTATCTCTGCGGGATGCCGGCCGTGGCCGACCCGGGACCACGGCCGAGAGCCGGGACGTTCATGTCAGGACACCATTTCCATCGGACCGTGCCGCGTTGTGGGTTCCGAGGAGAGGTCCCAGGCCGGAGCCCCCGACTCCCGATGGACCTTACGAGCTCGTGTTTCAACGCGAAGTCCTCAGAGAGATGTCACGGCATGCGACCGGTGACCCACGCGAGTCCCGGTTCGGATTTCTCCTCGGCCGGCTTCACCGTTGCCCGGATTCGGGAGTGCACTACGCGCTGGTAGACAGAGCACTACCGGCCAGCGAAGAATTCGTCGAGGAGGCGCCGGGAGCGTATCTGCTTCGCGCCTGGGCGGACGCTCAGCCGGAGTTTCGAAGGCACCCGGGAGTTCTCGTGGGCTGGTACCACAGTCACCGATTGCTCGGTCTGCTGTTGTCCGAAGGAGACATGGACGCGAATCGCAGGTATTTCAACGAAGCATGGCAATGCTGCGTCCTGTTCGCGCCTGATGAGTCCCGGCCTCTGGGTAGCGTGTTTCGGCCTGGAATCCAGGAGTCGAGCCGCAAATCACCGGATCCTGCCGCGTTCTGGGAGGTCCGGTCGCAGGACGAGAGTCCGAACGCCGCCCCCCCGGCCCTCGATTGGACGAACTACGAGATTCGACAGGAATCACCCGGGTCCGGACGCTCGTCCCCGGAGCAGGACCGCACGGCGGCATCCCGTGCAGGCACACTCCCGGTCGGTCCGACAAGTGGGGTGTCCGGTTCAGCGACCCCGCCGGTATCGCTGGTCATCCCCGCCGAATCTTCCGACTCCCAACCCCTGCCTCCGCGGCGCAGAATCGCCTCGTGGACGACGGTGTTCGCCTTGGTCGCCATTGTCGCGCTCGCGGCGATCGTCGTATCAGTGGGGCTGAGATCCAACGCTCCACCTCCGGTGACGAGGCCGACCATTCAGCGGCCTGATCGTCCCGCGGTTTCACCCGATCTCACCCGGTTCAGGGAAATCGCTGCGGAATTGCGCTCTTCAATAGACAGATATGAGGAACGTGCCCGGGACTTCGATCTCGGCCGGATCGGGTGCGACCTGCTTACGACCGGTTATGGCGTGGTTGATGCATCGTTCATTCAGTTCGTGGCCGTGCGCGCCCAACTTGACGCAGGGCAGGAGTCCGAACCCGCGCTGGAATTCGACCGACTCTCCGAGGAGGTAGATGACGTGAACGGACACTTCGATGCCTCCGGTTGTCCGAGGCCCGAATGAAGCGCATCTGCATTCGCAACGCTGTGGCGCTGTGTCTGGTCGGAGGGTTCGTCTTTCCGGGTGGAGCGGTGCGGGCGAGTTCAGTCTACGGACAGGAGAGATCTCCGCTGCAGAAGAGCGAGATCGTCCGCCTGCTCACGAGTGGCACGTATTCTCCGGCTGAAGTCGTCACGATCATCGAGCAGAATTGTCTTTCGTTTACGCCCACCTCCCGGGATCGGGCGGACTTCGGGGCGCTCGGTGCCAGCCAGCCGATTCTGGATGCGATCGACCGATGTGCCGACGAGGGTCCGGCTCGCCCGGGAGCCGCTCCGGCAGTGGCGGGAATCCAGTTCGACAGGCGGGACTGGGTAGCGACGGCGGGGGGCGAGGCCGTCATTTCGGCGTATTTCCGGTCCGGGGGAACGCCCGTGGCAGGTGAGCGACTGATCCTGTCCGGTGCGACGGATATCGAGGGCGGATCGGGTGTGAATCCGATCGCGGAAACGGCGGCTGACGGTCGGGCGGATTTCCGCGTGAGCGCCGGCACGGTTGCGCGTGAATACGATCTCCTGGTTCAGGCGGTGGACCGTCCGAGTACGACTCCGTCGTCCATCATTCTCCGGGTCGACCCCGGCGTAGCCGCTATCGTGGATGCTGCAGGTGGGGTGCTGGATCCGTCTGCCGGCCCCGTGGCTCTGCGTCTCGTCGTACGCGATGCCTGGGGCAACCCGGTTCCGGGTGCTCCGCTCGTTCTTCTGGCGGGCGACGAGGATGGAGAGGTGCTGTTCGAAGGCGCGGCGTCATCCGATGGCAGTGTGAGCGTACGCTTGCCGGAGGCCGCACTGATCGACGTTCCCAGGGTGACGGTGCTGTCGGGTGGCACGCGGCTCGCCGCATTGGCCATCACGGAATCCCGCCGACCCGCATCTATCTCGATCGTGTCAGGTGGCTCACAGGTGGCGGAGCCCCGGCAGACACTGGCAGACCCGCTCGTGATCGAGGTCCGGGACGCCGATGGCGAACCGGTTCCGGGAGCGGTCGTCAGCCTCACCGCCAGTGAGGGAACTGTCAGTCCGCAAAGGGCGGCTGCCGATGCGAATGGCCAGGTCCAGGTCGTCGTGAGCGTCGGGGACCTGGGTTCCGAGACCATGGTGCGCATCGAGGCCGGGAATGCCATTCGTGATGTCCGGTTTTCAGCGTTGAGTGGGGGCCGAACCGTAGCGGAGATCGAGGCCGACCTGGATGAAGCCGACAGGTTGCTGGCGGCGGGTGAAATCGCGGCGGCCCGGTCGCTGTACGACGACGTCGCGCTGGTCGACCCGCTGAATCGGCGGGCCACACTTGGTCGGTCTCGGACGGCACTTGCCGCCAATCGGCCTGCAGAGGCGGCCGGTTGGGCCGAAGCCGTCCTGCGCCGGCAGCCGGAGGATGCGGAGGCATGGCTCGATCTTGCCCGTGCCCGTACCGCACTTGGAAACGAGGATGCGGCGCAGTTCGCGTACGAACAGGTGCTGTTGCTCGATCCGGGCAACGATGATGCCGAGAGGGCGCTGGCGATTTCCGATGATGATGCGCGGTCGGAACCGGTGGTCGCGGTGGATGTCTGGGGCGGGACGACGGTAGATGACGATCGTGGATTCGTGCTTCCATATGCCGAACTCAGGGTGGTTCCCGCTTCGTGGATCGAACTGCGGGCGACGTATGATGACATGCTCAGTCTCAGGCATCCGTACCTGGTCCGCGGCCGGGATGCCTTGCAGAGCCTCTACTTCGCCGCCGGCCTTCGCTGGGGCTCTGACCAGCGGTTCGAGACCACGTTCGAGATAGGTCGCCGGGATCAGCCGGAAACAGATGATCTCTATCAGACGAGCTGGCTGCTGGAACAGGCGATCCCGCTCTCCGGAACCGCGATGTTACGGTTCGGCGGCTGGCTGGGACGCTGGTACGATCGAGATGACATGGCCGTGTACGGAGAGGCCCTGTTCGAACTCGGTTCGGGAATCGCCCTGCGCCCGATGTTGTCCTGGGCGGACAATGCTGGCTCGAACGTCACGGGTGACGAGGGAGAGCCCGGGACGGGGCGGAATCCGGAAACCGAAATCCGTGGCGGCCTGGGTGTTCGATACGAGAGTCAGTCCGGCTGGGGTCTGGAGCCCGCGCTCGCCTACGGAAGCGTGGATTCCGACTACGACGACGCGTTCGACGGTGGACTGTTCGATTTCACGACCCGGGCCTGGGTGCGGTTCAGTCCGGTCGTGAGCGCGAACGGGTTCGTGCGCTACCAGTCTCCGCCGGGAACGCCCTCGTTCGTGACGGTCGCGTTAGGTATCGGATTCGCCATCCAGTAACCAATCTGACCATCAACCAGCCTGACCATCCTGTGGTCACTCCCCGGGAAGACCTCCCGGGGAGCGCTTGCCCCCACCTGCCCGGGGATGGTACCATCTCTTATCTTCGGGTTTTCTTCGGGTAATGTCAGGTGTGGGTCGTATGGCGCGTTCGGCAGTAATTCTCGGACTGGAACAGGCAATCGAGCGGATTGAGGCCCGTCCCCGGGCTCGGGGACCGGTCGCTCCCACTGGTATGCCGGACCTCGATGCTCTGCTTCCCGGCGGCGGCCTGCCCCGCGGGAGCGTGATCGAGTGGCTCGGCCCCGCTTCGAGCGGCAAGACAGCCGTTCTTCGGACCGGTCTCGCACGGTTACGCATGCATGGCGAGTCCGTGGCGTGGATCGATACGCGCCACACTCTCTATGCGCCCGACTGGACCGATCTCGTTTCCGGAGCCGGCGAGTTCTGGGTGGTGCGCCCCCGCACCGTCAGGGAAGCGGCGTGGTGTGCCGACCTGCTGCTGAGGAGTGGTGCGTTCGGGGCAGTGGCATTCCACGTGGCCGACAGGTCCGGAGGCCGGAGTGCGGCGAGCGACGAGGGCATCAGACACAGTGCAGCCGTGCGGTTGCAACGCCTGGCGGAGGAAGCGGGCGCCCTGTTCGTAGTGCTGGGAGAGGCGCCTGTCGCTGCCCTGCGTCTCGGGTTTCGGCCCGGCAGGGTGGAGCCGGTGCGCGGCGTTCCTTTTGGTCCGTTCCTGCCTCGGACCCGACCCGTATGGGTACGGATCGGCAAGCGGGGCGGTGTGGAAGTCCCGGTCCTGTGTCCCCTCTCGGCACCTCGCCGGACTGCGGACACGCGTGATCGCAAGGGACCCGAATGAGCCGTGTCTTCCCGGCGCGAGTGGCCTCCATCCGGGTCGACCGGGAGTACATCCCTCCCGACCCGATGCCTATGGCCACGGCCCTGCTCGCGGCCTCACCGCGTGTAGCGGTCGCGGGTCCCGGGTTGTGGCGAGCGGATGCCAGGGGCTGGGAACGTCGGGGAGGAGATGTCGCGCTCGCCCACGCCCTGCGGCTCGCGGCGGCCGGAGCGGGCGCGGCCCGGGCCGGCATCGGTGTCGCCGATGTTCCGGTGGCTGCGGATGCGGCAGCAGGAATCGCGGTGGGACGGGCCGAACGTGTCCTGGTGGTTCCAGCGGGTGACACGCAGCGATTTCTGGCCGGCCTTCCCGTATCGGCGCTTCCACTTTCCGACACGCTACACGAGACATTTCGGGCACTGGGTCTCCGTCGAACCAGCGATCTGACAGCCCATTCACGAGGCGAGCTGGAGGCGCGGTTTGGCCCGGAGGGCACCCACGCCCATCGGCTTGCGTGCGGGGAAGACGATCGCGTGTTCCGCTCCCTGCGTTCGGAGACGCCTCCCGAGGCGACGCTGGCTCTCGAACCTCCGGCAGAGAGTCTCGAGCCGTTGCTGTTCGTGCTCAGGCATCTGCTCGCCCGGGTGTGCGACGACCTGGCCGGGATCGGACGTGCGGCCGCGCGGATCGAGATCGAAATGACGCTGGAGGGAGGTGAGCGATCGACGGCGCTGGTGTCTCCGGCTCGTCCCACTCGCCGGGAAGGGTTGCTTCACGACCTGTGCCGGGCGGCGCTCGAGCGGGCGGGGGAGGAGGGAGGACAGCTTCCCGCACCGGTGGCCGAACTCGCGATCCGCGTAACCCGGAGCGCCGCGCCGGATGCGCGCCAGGGAGATCTCTTCGTCACCGAATGGCGGGACCCCATGGCGGCGGCCGCCGCTCTGTCCCGTCTGCGGGCACGACTGGGAGAAGATGGAGTCGTATGGCCGGCTCCTCGTGCGGATCGACGTCCGGAGACCCGCAACGCCTGGCGCCCGGTGGAGATGCAGGTCGTTTCCGTGGGCGACCGCGTCATCCGGGAACGAGATCAGGGAAGAAGCGTGGAGACCCCGGTCGCTCCCGGCGCCGGTGATCACACTGGAGACCGCGCCGGGATTCCCGGTGTCCTCCGCCTGCTGCCCGAGCCGGTGCCCGTGGAGATGAAGACCGAGAATGATCGTCCCGTGGAATTCCGGGATGCCGGGAAGACACGGAACGTCGCCGCGGCGGAAGGCCCCGAGCGCCTGTCGGGTGACTGGTGGAAGGATCCGTATCGCCGCGAATACTTCAGGGTTTGCACG
>Ga0114922_10000857_pt1 | contig 29200 bp, 20 predicted proteins | sample AartaG_FD_100975 | JGI IMG/M metagenome (GOLD analysis project Ga0114922, IMG submission 100975) | Deep subsurface microbial communities from Aarhus Bay to uncover new lineages of life (NeLLi) - Aarhus_00045 metaG | ecosystem: Environmental > Aquatic > Marine > Oceanic > Sediment | place... | reverse complement strand
TAATGTATTAACTATATTAAGGGCTTGGAAGAAAAATTCGGTGTGAGTTTCGATATAACGGAATTGGATGTTGAGAATTTTAGCAGTATATTGGCGATAGTGAATTTACTTGAAATAAAGCGTCTAAAAGAATCTGAGTTAAGTGATGAGAGAAACCAAAACAACTAGCTATTATACGGTCGATATCTAACCTAGAGTAGTACTATTTTATAGAGGAACGTGTTATAGAGGAACGTGTTATGTTAGGGACTATTGAAAAGACAAGTAATCCATGGGAAGAAATGTGTCAAAGATGGGAGCTATTTGCACCCCCGGGACGTCCTTCCTCACAAGATATTCAAATTTACAAACAATATATCGATGAAATCATTAAAGAGAAACGCCAGAATGGACAGAAGAAATTTCATGTGTTGATATTAGGAGCTACACCTGAGATTAGGGACATGCTTGCTACTTATGATAATATACAGGTTGTATTGGTAGATATCACAATAGATATGATATTAGCCATGACGGAATTAATGCAAAAAAAGCCTAAAAATGAAATATGGATCAGATCCAATTGGATAACAGTACCGTTGCAATCTGATATGTTTGATGTGATTATTAGTGATTTGGTTATTTGCAATATTGATCCTGAAAAGCATGAAGATTTTTTTCTTAACATAATAAAACTATTGAAAATTGATGGATATTGGATAAACCGTATATATTGTATTGATGAAAATACATCTATTCGCTCAATGGAACAGCTATTTGATGAATACAAAAATAAAGAAGAACTGACAAATAAGGATGTCAACAATTTCAGGAGTATGGCGGGATTAAATTATTGGGATCCCCAAACAGGCTATCTAAATTGGATGGATATGCTGAAGGAGATGGATAAGTACAAGAAAAATGGAGAATATGTACACAAGGAATATGTTATAAAAGAATTATTAGATCAGGTATATGAATTGTTTTACCCATTTAATAAAAAATACTGGATAGAAAAACGAAGAAAGACTGAGAGGCTATTTCAAAACTACTTTGTAATCAAGCAGATATATCATGATAAGACAGTTATTCCATTGAGGGAAAAAGGTTACTATATATATGATATGATTCCGAAAAGATGAGAGTGTTTAAGTTGGATTTATGAAATAGCTCAGCTTTATAGATATTATTTAAATGTCCACTGATATCACTCCGCCTTAATCTTGATCTATGGCTGAGAGTTTAGATCATAAGATTGTATCAGTTAACAGAAGGCCCCGATAATAAATAGAAGCAAACTACTACGGATTTCACCTGTAGGATCGCGGAAGACGACTGAAGTAGTGACCATGACTAAAGACTAAACACTAAATAAAAGAGTGTGAAAGATACTGGACACATCCCCTACTGAAAACGATGTTAAAATCATAAACAATTATGTCAACTTTTGCACTTTTCAAAGGTGTTAAATTGGGCAAAATAATCTATGAGAGGCTTTTATGAATTAATACCACTTTCGGAAAAAGCCTCGAAAGTGATAAAAAAACGTAAAAGCAACTAATATGCCATTTTGCCTATCTTTACACTTTTAAGAAAGTGCGAAACTTAACAATTATGTATAAGTCACAAGCAGACCTAAACGCTTTATTAGGAGCTTTACGATATTGACCTTCCCCCCGAAAACTGATCCATTCAAAATGCGAAAAAATTTGTTAAAAACCAATATGGCAGCGTCATTCACTGAAGACCTCATTTGTGTTTCAAATGCAAAATATGCCCCCTTAGATGGTTTAGCTCCTGGGAGCTATGAAGCTCAACAGAAACAGCGTGACACTGTTGAACGTCTGGGATTCCCCTTGGAAGTAGAAAGCAAGAATACAGAAATAGTATTTCGTTTGATTCCATCGGGGAGTTTTTGTATGGGTAGTACCACTGCAGAACAGGATATGTGTGTAAAAGCAGGTGCGAGGCGAGAGTGGGTTAATGTTGAAACTCAGCATCATGTGACATTGACAAAGTCGTTTTATTGTGGCAAGTATGAGATAACTCAGACGCAGTGGGAATTTGTGATGGAGAATAATCCATCTAATTTTAAGAATGCGGGTAAGGATGCTCCTGTTGAGCAGATAAGTTGGTATGATTGTCAGGAGTTTATAAGGAAGCTATGCCAGAAGGAAGGCGTTTCTGAGGGTACATATCGTTTACTGACGGAGGCTGAGTGGGAGTGTGCTTGTCGTGCGGGTACGAGCACTGCTTTGTATAATGGTGATCTTTTGATTAAGGGACAGAACAATGGCCCTGCTTTAGATCCAATAGCATGGTATGGAGGCAACTGTGGCGTTGAATACAGTGGCGGTTACGACTCGAGTGACTGGAAGGAAAAACAATATAACCACCAAAGAGCAGGTACGCATATAGTGGGTACTAAACAGCCCAATGCTTATGGTCTATATGATATGATAGGTAATGTGTGGGAGTGGTGTCAGGATTTTTATGGAACCTATCCTATCGGAAGTACCACTGATCCGTCTGGTTCTGATTTGGTGGGCGTAAGTCGTGTCTTTCGGGGCAGCAGCTGGTTCAATTACGCCAGGAATGCTCGTTCTGCAAATCGTAATGGGCGCCCGCCCGAACTTCGTAGGCATGCTCTTGGATTGCGTCTCGCAAGGATTACGACGTCCGATACTTGAAAGTTTATTACTGCATAATACCTGCAATCTCTAGTTTGCAGAGCCATCTGTGTAAACAGCTTTAGGCACTAATCGTTAATAGCCCTACAAGACCACAAAAAGTGGCAAGTTATTGTTGCACCAGAGTAAAACATGTTGTACCAAATTAACTACAGAGTAACTCATAATTTAGTTATTTGTATTTCAGGGAAGACTAACTATGCATAGCGCTAAGGTTAATGCCGGAGCAATATAATGATAGAGGATGGTAGAAAGAATGACAGTATATTTCCACTGTCTGCGGAGCAAAAAAGGATATGGTTCTTGTGCCAAATGGGGCAAGAAGGGAATATTTGGAATATCTATAATTATAAAAGGGTGAGTGGCAAACTGAAACTAAATTTACTGTGCAAAGCATTTCAGGAGGTAATAAGAAGGCATAGTCTTCTTAGGGTGACAATTAGCGAAAAAAAACATTATGTGTATCAAACTGTACAGAATGACTACTATATGGATTTTAAATATTATGATCTTAATCATCTCAAGGATTCGGATAGAGAGGAATATGCAAAGTTTATTGTTATGGCAGAAACTAGGCGGACGTTTGATTTAAACAAGGGGCCTTTAATACGATTTCGTGTGTTAAGAGTATACAAAAATAACTATATTATATTATATTGCATGCACCATATTATTTCAGATGGTTTATCTATTTACCTTATATGGAAAGATATTATTGACATCTATAATATGTATGCAAATGGCAATAAAAGCAATACAAAAGATATGGCGTTACAATATAGTGATTATATTCAGCATCAACTTTCAGGAAATATCTACATCAAAGACAAGAAGATAAGAAAATATTGGGAAAGGCAACTCAGGGGGGAGATTGAAGCATTAAGGATACCTACTGACTATGCAAGAATTGCAATGCAAGATATAGGTGGCAACACCTATAGGCGGATTCTAGAAACAGAAGTTGATAAACAACTGAAACAATTCAGTCTTCAGAATAAAGTTTCATTATTTACAATGTTATTAACGGCTTTTTATGTTTTGTTAAATCGTTATACAAATCAGAAAGATATAATAGTCGGAGTCCCTTTTAATAGTAGAAAAAATCAAAGAAAGTTTTATAATACAGTGGGCTTTTTTGTTAATGTGATGCCAATACGTGTTAATATCTCCGACAATTTGAGTTTCCTGGATTTGCTGCATAGGGTTAATAAAAAAGTTAACGAGACGTATGTAAATCAGGACATTTCTTTTGAAGAGCTTGTTCAAATCGCCAATCCAAATCGCAGTATAAGTCATTCACCACTCTATCAGATTGAGTTTAATATGATAAGAAGACCTCTGCTAAATATGGAATTTACAGAACTGACAGAGGAAGCATTTCCTATAATCGAAAATAACACTGCAAAAAATGAAATGACTTTTCATATTTCGGAGAGATTAGAAGGATTTGAGATAGGAATAGAATATCGGACAAAACTATTTCGTCCAAAAACAATAGAACGGATGATGGATCATTATTTGACCCTTCTAAATTATATTTTAATAAGTCCTGAGAAATGTATATCTGAATTGCAATTATTAACAGAGAAAGAAAAAAGACAAATATGCCAATGGAATCAAATATCTTTGGAGCATAAATGCATCCATCAATTATTTGAGGATCAGACTGATATAGCACCTGATTCAATAGCAGTTATATATAGAGATCAGAAGATAACTTATTATGAGTTGAATAAACGGGCCAACCAACTTGCTTATTATTTACGATCAAAAGGTGTTGGCCCAGAAGTCATCGTTGGATTATGTATGAACCGATCATTAGATATGATTGTGGGAATTCTTGGTATTCTTAAGGCTGGCGGGGCATATGCTCCTTTTGATCCTTCCATTCCTACTGAACGTCTTGTAATGATGCTGTCTAATTCTCATCTAGACATCTTATTAACTCAAGAGTATATTATTGAGACTAATCAACTTGGTAATATCCAACTGATCTATATTGATGCAGATTGGAATCAAATTAGCAAAAATAGAAATGTTTGTAATCCACGGAACTTAACAAACAAAGAAAATCTGATCTATGTAATGCATACATCTGGCTCTTCGGGTATTCCCAAGGCCGTAGCTGTGGAACACCGTCAACTATTTCACTATATTCATGCTTTAACAGAGCGAACAGGATTACTTCAAGGTTTATACTATGCAAGTGTTTCGACAATAGCAGCCGATTTGGGCAACACTGTAATATTTCCATCACTGGTAAAGGGGGGATGCCTTCACATTATCCCCCAAAAAACTTCTATTGATCCTTTAGCGATGGAGAAGTATTTTCAAAATAATATTGTTGATATCCTGAAAATAGTACCATCACACTTTATTGCCCTGCTTAAAAATTCCAAGACAAGAAGGATTTTACCGCAAGAGCTATTAATATTAGGTGGAGAAGCTTCATACTGGAGGGATATTGACGAAATAAGGTCTATAGAGCCTAATTTAATCACAATGAATCATTACGGTCCCACTGAGGCGACCATAGGTGTTTCGACATATACCACCACATCCGTACAAGATTTGGAGAGATACTTGACAGTGCCTCTGGGAAGGCCTCTTTCTAATTCAATAGTTTATATATTAGATAAGAACCATAACCTACTTCCTGCAACGATACCAGGTGAGATATATATTGGAGGTGAACAATTAACAAGAGGGTACTACAATAGGCCGGATTTAACCGCTGAACGATTTATACCTAATAGTTATAATGAGAGTTTTATGACTCGACTCTATAAGACAGGAGATTTGGGACGCTATCAGCCCAATGGGAATCTCGAATATATAGGACGAATAGATGGACAAGTAAAAATACGTGGATATCGGGTTGAGTTACAAGAAATAGAAGCTGTTTTATTAGAATATCCGTCTATTAAAGAGGTTGTAATTACAACATATAATCGAGATGGTGACTATAGTATACATATCATAGCCTATATCATATCAGAAAAGAAATTGATATTAGATATTATAGAGATTAAAGAGTATCTAAAAAAGAAACTTCCTGAATACATGATACCATCTGTTTTTCTTTTAGTTGATAGTATACCTATTACCGCTAATGGCAAGATAGATTATCGTAGATTGCCAGTTCCTGATATGACTTATGTACAATCTGAAGCAGATAGTTCTATCCCACGTAATCATATTGAAGATTTGCTAATGGGTATATGGGCAGAGGTCTTAAAAAATGATTATATAAATATAAGGGATGATTTTTTCAATATTGGCGATCATTCTTTATTAGCCATTCAGGCAATGTCTCGTATACGAGAGCTTTTACAAGTTGAATTATCCCTAAAGACTATTTTTGAGAAGCCAACCGTTGAGAAAATGGCTCGACATATAGAAACAATTATGCAGAAGCAGTTATGCCAAACTTGGCCAGAGATTAAACCTATGGCTCGAGAGATCAGGCATCCATTATCATTTGCTCAGGAACGTTTATGGTTTATAGATCGCTTTAAGCCCGATAATTGTGCATATAATATTTCAAGTGCATTCAGACTCAGAGGCAAATTAAATCCTAATATATTAGAGCAAAGTATAAACGAAATAATAAGGAGGCATGAAAGTCTAAGAACTTTATTCAAGGATAAAGACGGTAAGGCATTTCAGGTTATTTCAAAGTTTAAACACATACAATTAGAAGTATATGATTTAGCTTGTATCCCTTGTTCGCAATGCATCGAACAAGGAGGTATAATTGTTGATAAATATATAAAGAGACCTTTTAATTTAGCATTAGACACCCTATTTCGTGCGGCATTGGTGACAATTGGGAGTAATGATTATTATTTAGTGATGACAACGCATCATATAGTATGGGATGGTTGGTCTACAGAAAATTTTATTAATGAGGTATCATCGATATATGAGTCATATCTAAATGGAAGACCTTCGCCATTAAAAGAACTTAATATACAATATGTTGATTATGTACATTGGCAACATGAGTGTTTTAAGAGTGGAGTATATCAATCACAACTGGCTTATTGGGAAAAAGAATTAGCTGGTTCTTTGCCATTGCTGAAACTACCAACTTACACGAAGAGACCACCAATTCAAACATATAACGGGAATGCTGTAACATTTGCTTTTAATCGAGATATGACATCTAAAATAAAGAAAAAATGTCAGCAACTTGGATGTTCTCTTTATATGTTTATATTTTCCATTTTGGGGATATTGTTACATCGCTATTCGGAGAGTGAGGATATTGTTGTTGGAACTCCCTTTACTAGTCGAGAACATCGTGATATTGAGCCTCTAATAGGTTATTTCGTTGATAATGTGGTTATGCGTATAAGTATTAATGGCAGTATGACATACGAGTTGTTAATAGAGCAGATCCGTAAAATATGTTTAGATGCGTATACTAACAGTAACGTGCCATTTAGCAAGGTTATTGAGAGAATAAAACCTGAAAGGGATATGAGCCATACACCATTATATCAAATAATGTATGCGTATAATGATGATGCTAGACAAAGATTGAAATTGCCTGGTTTAAAAGTTAATTGCTTGGATATTCGTAGTGAAACAGCGAAGTATGATTTAACTCTATTTATCCTGAAGACCGGTGAGGAAATCACAGGGGCTTATGAGTATAATAGCGATATATTTACACGAGATACAATATGCAGATTTTCTAAGCATTTTAATGTATTGACGGAATTCGTTATTAATAACACAAGGAAACCTATAAAAACAGTACCTCTCCTTACGGAGAAGGAAAGACATGAAATTATAGAGGAGTGGAATAGCACAGAGGAAGAGTATGATGAAAATATCTGCATTCACGAGTTATTTCAATCGAAGGCTATTGGAAAGCCTGATAGCATAGCTATAGTCGACAGGGAAAAATATGTAACATATTCTGAATTAAACAAACAGGCTTGTCGGTTATCAGCAATTTTGGGGTCTTTGGGAATCAGCCGTAATAGCTATGTTGGAGTATATGTCAATAGATCAATAGATATGATTACGACACTGATCGGAATCATGAAAACGGGTGCTGCATATGTTCCATTGGAAACAAATAATCCTCGAGATCGAATTATTAATATACTCAACCAACTTGATATAGAATGCATCATAACCACAACTAAGCATCTCGACACTATAGATAATATTGTACTGGAAATGATGAATGTTAAGAATATAGTTTATATTGATAGTGACGCAGATAGAAAGAGGTATGATGATATCTATCTGAGGCAAAAGGATAACAATATTAACTATATCCATCTATTTAGTGATAGTGATATATCGGAGCTTTCCAGTAATAAACAGAAGCAATTATGTTCTCCTGATAATGTGGCGTATGTAATATTTACATCAGGCTCTACAGGTGTACCAAAAGGTATTGCAGTTCAGCATAAACCTGTTATTAACTTGATAAAGTGGGTTAATAAGAAATTCTCAGTGAATGAACGGGACAAGTTGTTATTTATAACATCGATTGGTTTTGATTTGTCTGTATACGATATCTTTGGTATTTTAGCTGCTGGGGCGACTATAAGGCTTGTGCAGGAGGATGACATTCAGTCACCAGAAGATTTGTTGGAAATTATACAGCAAGAGAATATAACCTATTGGGATTCTGCACCTGCAGCACTCCAGCAACTTGTTCCGCTAATTGAATCATTACCTAAGTGTATATCTCCTTCAATGCGTCTAGTATTTCTGAGTGGTGATTGGATACCAGTGCCTTTATTTGATATTCTCAAGGAAGCTTTTCCGAATGTTAAGGTTATCGCTTTGGGGGGAGCTACGGAAGCTACTGTGTGGTCAAATTACTACCCGATAGAAAAGGTCGAGTTGTCGTGGCCAAGCATTCCATATGGTAAACCAATACAGAATGCGCAATATTATATTCTTGATAAATATTTAAACGTAGTTCCTATCGGGGTAATTGGCGATTTGTATATTGGTGGAGAATGTTTATCATTAGGCTATTTGGGTCAATGTGCAAAGACCGCAGAGAAATATATTCCAGACCCATTCAGTGAACGTCCGGGTAAACGTCTCTATAGAACAGATGATCGAGCGAAATATTTTCCCGATGGCAATATTGAATTTTTGGGGCGTGATGACAATCAGGTAAAAATTAGGGGCTTCCGTATTGAGCTTGGTGATATTGAATCAGGCTTGAGGGAGCATCCTGGCGTAAAAGATGTAATAGTTGTTGCCGAGGCGACTACGACTAGAGAAAAACGTCTAGTTTGCTACGTTGTCCATGATGAAAGTTTACTGCAAAATGTAAATGAGTTGCGTGATGTGTTAAAGGAAAAGGTGCCTAATTACATGATTCCGTCAATCTTTATTGCTTTAGATAAAATACCAATGACTTCTAATGGCAAGATTGATCGAAAAGCATTACCCCCTTCTGAATCTATGCGGTCTGATTTAGGAACTAGATATATTGCTCCTCGCGATAGAACAGAAGAAATTCTATCTGAAATATGGGCTGATTTACTAAAGTTAGAAAAAATTGGGATAGATGATAACTATTTTGAATTAGGTGGGGATTCTATTATTTCTATTCGTATCGTTGCTCACGCCCAAAAAAGAGGAATCCATTTCAATACGAGACAACTCTTTCAATATCAAACAATAAGACAATTAAGAAAGAAGGTCAATCTACAAACAGAACATTTAATTAAAAGGCATGAAAAAATTGTTGGCCTTGTTCCCCTGGCGCCAATACAACGGTGGTTTTTTGAACAAGAAATATCCGAACCACATCACTTTAATCAATCATTTATATTCAGGCTTACTAAAGAGGTTAAAATACACCTCTTAAGAGAGACAATTAGTTATCTATTATTACAACATGATATGTTGCGAGCCCGATATCGTTTAACTAAAAATAGCTGGCAACAATCTATCGATTCAGAGAGAAAAAACCCACTTATGATTATAGATTTATCAAACCTATCATTAGAAGATCAGGATAAAACTATTAAATTTAATTCTGCTAACGCTCAATCAAAACTAAATCTTGCTAATGGAGTTTTAATTAAAATTATATTATATTACTTGGGCGAAGAAAAAACAAATTACCTATTATTTGTACTTCACCATCTTATTGTCGATGGAGTATCATGGCATATTATTTCTGAAGAGTTAAATAATAACTATAAGCAGTTGTCTCAAAAAGGTTACTATATAATACCATCTAAATCGACTTCCTATAAAGAATGGGTATGTCAATTACAAAAATATTGTAATTCTACAAAATGTATAAAAAATATTAGCTATTGGACTTCACAGCCTTGGTCAGAAATTAAGAGAATTCCGACTGATTATAGCAAAGGCGATAATACTGTTGGTGCAACCAATAAAATAACAGAATGTCTTACTCCAGATGAAACATATACGCTTCTCCACAAAATCCCTAGTAAGTTATCTGTTCAGGTTCAGGATGTGCTTCTGACAGCTCTTGTAGAATCTTTTCACATTTGGACAGGATATAAGTCACTACTCTTAGATATAGAAGGGCATGGACGTGAATTAGCTACAGATGGCATAGATCTTTCACGTACTGTTGGTTGGTTTACTTCGATATTTCCAGTAATAATAAATATTAAGAAGCGGGATGATATTGGAACAGCTTTAATTGATGTGAAGGAACAATTCGACAAAATACCGAACAATGGCTTTGATTATGGAATAGTAAAATACATGAATAGGGATATAGTGTTGTCTAAAGAATTAAATAAAATACCGAATTCAGAAATATGTTTCAATTATCTAGGACGATATGATAATAAACATACTAAATCAGATCAATTCAAGTTAACAACAATTAGCACAGGTTCCAATCAGAGTCCAAATCAAAAAAGAAAATATTTACTGGAGATAAATAGTATGATTGTAGGTGGGCAATTAAAAATTACTTGGAAATATAGTAAGGAAGTTCATGACTATAGCACAGTAAGCAGATTAGCTAAGAATTGTGCTGAAATCATAAAACAGATCGTTCAATACTCTGAGAAAGTCAAATCTGGTAAACGAAAAACATCTGAATTCCCTGATGCGAAGCTATCTTCTAATGATATTCAAAAGATTTTAGCAAAATTACAAACAGGATAGATGGAAGATGTATTATATGGTAAATAAGTGCTTGATGAGATATAAAAAAGCATAACATCAATAATGGCCATGATTTTACTTTTGTAAGGCTTCCTTCGAGACATTGGACACTATTACACAAAATAAGACCTCAAACAATAGGGTGTTTGTATAAGGAGTCACGTCTTTTATTTCTTCTCTGAGATAGTTTGTTATTTCAAGAGCAAATGTACTATTTTTGTAGCTCGTTAGTTTTCATGGCGGAAGATTCTTAGTACCAGAGAAACGGTATGTAACAGAGGTCAAACTTTACATAGCCCAGACTATGATTATATCGTGACAAAAAGGAAACACTCAATAGGATCTATAATCAGGCAATAAAAGTTAGTCAAAAACAAGAGCAGCTTATAACGTTGCACAGTGGAGTAGAGGTTGACATGCAGAATATGATTGAAGATATATATACGGTTACACCGATGCAAGAGGGAATGATATTTCACAGTTTATCCTCTCGTAAAACAGATTACTATATTGTTCAATTAAGTATCAATATAGTTGGCAATATTAACATAGAAATTCTAAAGAAATCTTGTTGGGAGGTTTTATTAAAGCATCCTATCTTACGATCAACATTTTACTGGGATGACATTGATAAAATAGTTCAAATAATACACAAAGAAATACCATTTCATTGGCGGGAGCATGATTTGAGCCAGATTGAGGGAGCAAAATGGGAGGATATAACGAACGAGATTTTATGCAACGATCGTAAACGGGTATTCGAGCTTAACAAACCACCTCTTTTGCGATTCAATGTAATTAGGAAGTCGACTTGCTCATATTTATTGGTTTTAACTTATCATCACGCAATACTTGATGGTTGGTCTATCCCTCTTATTATTAAAGATTTACTCCTTCATTATGACGCAAAAATGCGCGGCGTTTTAATTGATAATCCAACGCTTGCATCTCATAAAGATTATATAAAATGGTTAAATGAGTGTGATTATTTGCAGGCAAAAAAATATTGGGAATTAAAGCTAGATGGCATAACTAGACCAACGAGTCTTCTTTATAACGAAAATAGCCATCAGTTTGATGACGGACTGATGGAACTTCAGAAAAGAGTTTGTAGACTATCACCAATTGTTACAGAAAATTTATACTCAATAGCTAAAGAAAATAGGATCACAATAAACACTATAATACAAGGCGCTTGGGCCTTGCTCTTAAGTCGTTACATTGGCAGACATGATGTTATTTATGGTATGACTGTTTCTGGGCGCACTGCTAATGTTCCTAATATCGAATCTATTGTTGGTATGTTAATTAATACTTTGCCCATACGTGTGCAGGTTAAAGGACAAGAATCTCTGATAATATGGCTGAAAAAATTACAGGAGGAATTAATTGAGCTCATGCAATATGAATATAGTTCCTTAGTGGATATTCAAAGCTGGAGTCAACTACCTAAAGGAATTCCAATATTTAATAGCATATATATCTATGAAAATTATCCCTTTGATAAAAATATCATGAAAATGAGTCAGTATATAGAGATTCAGAGAATTAATATAATAGAGAAAACAAATTTGCCTCTTAGTTTAACTATTGTACCTGGAAGACAAATACAAATAAAAATATCCTTTAACAAGACATACGAAGCTAGTTATATAGATCGAATAATGAGCCAATATTGTAAGTTGTTCGAAAGTATAACATCAAATCCCCAAAAGAGGATATCGGAACTGTCTGTATTGACAGGAGAGGAGAGACGCAAAATACTTTTGGATTGGAATGATACAGATGCAGAGTATTCAAGTGATAAATGTATTCACCAGTTATTTGAAGAGCAAGTAGATGAAACACCGGGTGCTATCGCGTTAGTTTATAAAGAACAACAGCTAACATATCGAGAGTTGAATCAACGGTCAAATCAATTGGCGCATTACTTGCTGAAATTGGGAGCAGGCCCTGATATGTTGGTTGGTATTTGTGTAGAGCGATCCTTGGAAATGATCATCGGGCTTCTGGGTATTTTGAAAGCGGGCGGGGCATACGTACCTATGGATCCTGAATTTCCAAAAGACCGTCTCATGTATATGGCCAAAGATAGTGGTATATCGATAATGATAACTCAAGAGCATTTGATAGAACTGTTTTCAGAATATCAAGGCAATATTATTTGTCTTGATTCTGCTTATAATGACTTGTCAAAAGAGCCGAAATATAATCCTGAAAGTGTTATCTGTCCTGATAATAGAGCGTATGTTATCTATACTTCAGGATCAACTGGCAATCCTAAAGGAGTTGAAATTGCTCATCACGCAGTTGTTAACTTTTTAGAGTCTATGAAACAGTCACCTGGGATTTCTGCTGATGATATATTATTAGCTGTTACAACGATTTCTTTTGATATTTCTGTATTAGAGCTGTTTCTACCAATAATCAGTGGCAGTAGGCTTGTTTTATTGAATGCAGAAGATACTAGAGAAGGCAATAATTTAAAAGAGTCGATACAAAAATATTCTTCTACGATTATGCAAGCTACACCTGCAACATGGAGATTACTATTAGAGGCAAATTGTGAATCTCAAGAAATTACAGAATTAAAGGTATTATGTGGAGGGGAAGCACTTTCATGTGAACTTGCTACTAGATTACTTGAAAAACAAGTGTCTCTTTGGAATATGTATGGACCTACTGAGACAACAATATGGTCTTCAATTTGTTGTGTTGACGATAATCCTATAAGAATGAATCGGAGTCCGAATATATCGATAGGAAAGCCTATCGGAAATACTCAATTATATATTTTAGATAAGAATTTACAATTAGTGCCATTGGAAGTGCCAGGTGAACTTTATATTGGAGGCTTGGGATTAGCTCGTGGCTACTTCAATCTTCCAAGTCTTACAGCAGAGCAATTTGTACTAGATCCTTTTAGCGATTCACAGGGGGACCGTTTGTACAAGACAGGTGATTTAGCAAGATATTTACCAGATGGTAATATTGAGTTCATTGGTCGTATTGATAATCAAGTAAAGATTCGCGGTTTTCGCATTGAGTTGGGTGAGGTAGAGTCTGTTTTATCACAGCACTCTGATATACAAGAGGCAGTTGTTATTGCCCGAGAAGACCAGCCAGACAATAAGCAACTAGTTGCGTATGTGGTTCCCTATAACGAGATTACTCCATCTATCAATGAATTACGTACTTTCCTAAAGAAAAAACTCCCTGATTATATGATACCCTCTGCCTTTGTTGTACTGGAACACCTGCCTCTAACACCCAATAGCAAGGTGGACCGCAAGGCCTTGCCAGCACCAGACAGAACAGGATTGGAAGGTGATTACGTTGCACCTAGGACTCCTACCGAGGAAATACTTGTCGGCATATGGCTCGATGTACTCAATATTGAGAAAATTGGTATTTATGATAACTTCTTCGAATCAGGTGGACACTCAATACTTGCAACCCAGATCATATCCAGATTACGTGATACTTTTCAAGTAGAACTACCTCTGCGCAAACTTTTTGATGAACCTACTGTATCGGCTTTGGCCAAATGCATTGAGATAACGCGTCGGGCAGAGAAAGAACTGCCAACCACATGTATACAACCCGTTCCACGAGATAAAAACCTTCCACTTTCTTTCGCTCAGCAGCGATTGTGGTTCTTAGGTAAATTAGAACCTAATAGCTCGGTGTATAATATGCGTATGGCCTATCGCATTACGGGGCAACTCGGCATATTGGAGGCTTTAAGTGAAATCCTACGACGCCATGAGGCCTTGCGGACAACATTTTCTGCCATGGAGGGGCAGCCTTACCAGACAATCTCACCAAAAACAGACTTGACTCTGGTGACGATAGATTTACAAAAACTTTCTGAAGCTGAGCGAGAAGTGGTAGCCCAAAATTGGGCTGCCACGGAGATGCGGCAAGTTTTTGATTTGTCTCAAGGACCGCTGTTGCGTGCCACTTTGCTAAATTTGGATAAGAAAAATCATATATTACTGTTGACTATGCATCACATTATCTCTGACGGCTGGTCTACGAGGGTGCTTCTCAGGGAGTTATCGGTGCTCTACAAAGTTTTTTCTTCTGGAGAACCATCACCCTTACCTGAGCTTCCCATACAATATGCAGACTTTGCTCATTGGCAACGTCAGCGGCTTACAGGTAAAGTGCTGAAAAGTCAACTTGATTATTGGAAGAAACAATTGGCCGGTGCTCCATCGGTATTGGAACTTCCTACCAACCAAACTCGTCCGCCAGTTCAAACCTATCGGGGGGCAACCAGCTCGTTCGTACTACCTCAGGCTTTGTCTATAGAGTTGAAGAAGTTGAGCCATAGTGAAGGTGCGACCCTTTTTATGACACTTCTATCTGCATTCAAAATACTATTATATCGATATACGGGACAAAATGATATTGTTGTGGGTTCACCTGTTGCTAACCGTAATTATAGTGAAATTGAGGAACTGATCGGGCTCTTTGTCAACACACTGATTATACGGACAAGCTTATCGGATAATCCTAGCTTCCGTCAGTTGCTTAGCCGGGTGCGAGAGACAACTTTAGGAGCTTATGATCACCAGGATCTACCACTCGAAAAACTTGTAGAAGAACTGCAACCACAACGAGACATGAGCCATAATCCAATGTTCCAGGTGATGTTCGATTTTCATTTTGCTCGCCCTGTTGTCACAAAAACAGCCTTGGAATTCCCACAGTTTTCGCTGGTTCCAATGAAGTTAGAAAATAACACATCAAAGTTCGACCTATCGTTTGAACTTATAGAGTCAAATGACAGTCTCAGTGGCACGGTAACGTATAATACGGATATATTTGAAGAAACAACAATTTCGCGAATGACAGAACACTTCAAAGAATTGTTGAAAGGTATTCCCGTAAATCCGGACCAATGTATTTCAGAACTACCTTTACTTACAAAGATGGAACGCCACCAACTTTTAGTGGAATGGAATGATACATATACTGATTTTGATCTGAAAACAGGCATTCACCAGTTATTTGAGATGCAGGCTATTAATACTCCAGATACTATTGCTTGCATATATGGTGACAAGATGATTAGTTATTGTGAACTCAATTCTGCCGCTAATCAACTTGCGCATACACTTGTTACGCAAGGAGTTGGCCCAGGATTATTTATTCCTATAGCTATAGGAAGAAGTATTGAGTTGGTCATTAGTTGGTTGGCAGTTATGAAGACAGGTGCTGCTTTCGTTCCGGTTAACTCAAGTTGGCCCTCTGAACGGTTGCGGCAAATTATTGACGAGTTGAATGGCCCTCTCTTGCTTGATGAGTTTTCATCCACCAATACAACTTGGGAGAATATCCCTCACATTATGGTGCACCAGCAAGCTCTTGACCAAAAGATAGCGAATCTGAAAATTGAAATCAGCGAAGATATGCCAATCTACGCAATCTACACATCAGGTTCGACTGGCCAGCCCAAAGCTGCCATAATCCCACATCGAGGGATTACAAACCGCTTTCTGTGGATGAATGAGTACTTTGGCCAAGATCCCGTTCCCATTGTCTTACAAACCACATCGCATGTTTATGACAGTGCAATCTGGCAACTTTTCTGGCCTCTTATTAATGGTGGAACGACCATAATTCCGTTTGAGGAAAAGATATTTGATCCAGCGTATATAGCCAACCTGATTGCAAATCATGCTGTCAATCTCATCGACTTTGTCCCATCAGTTTTTAATACGATTGCCCCAGGTTTTAGTGGAAAAGAATCATGTCGAAAACTTACTACATTGCAGACAGTTATATTGGGGGGCGAAGAACTTCATGCAGAAACGGTGCATCAATTAAAAAGCCTTTTACCTAATGTTCGTCTCACAAATTTATATGGTCCTACGGAAGCTTCGATTGGCTGCATTTTTTATGACTTGCACGGAAATGAACAAGGTAAAATTCCAATAGGCAAACCAATTGCAAATGTCAGTGTATTAATATTAGATCAGCACGGCCAACCAGTTCCGGTTGGCGTGGTGGGGGAATTATACTTGTCTGGTGTTTGCCTCGGACTTGGGTATCTGAATGACAAGCAAAAAACTCGGGAATCTTTCGTAGATAACTTGTTTTCTGAGATATTTTGCAATAATCTCTACCGAACCGGGGATTTAGCGCGTTATTTACCTGATGGCAACATCGAATTTATAGGGCGAATCGACCGTCAGGTTAAAATTCGAGGTTTTCGTATTGAACTTGGTGAGATAGAAACCGCTCTATCTAGCCATGACACAATCAAAGAATGTGTGATAACAACATCTAATACGGAACAGGGTGATAAAAAATTGGTTGCGTATATCGTCTCTGACGAATCTATCTCGTCATTATCTTTACGTCGTTTATTGAGAGATCGCCTTCCCGACTACATGATTCCATCTCTATTTGTTCCGCTTGATACAATTCCGCTTACTTCTAGTGGTAAAATTGATTATAAACTTTTACACTCATTAAGCAATGATCAAATAAAGCAAGAAACTGATTACATTGCCCCAACCAGTTTTGTAGAAAAAACAATTGCCAAACTCTGGCATGAGCTATTAGGTGTTAGTAAAATAGGACTTAATGATAATTTCTTTGATTTGGGAGGGCATTCGCTTCTGGTTATTAGAGCTATCTCACTGATAGAGAGTAGGTTAAAGATATGTATGACTTTTGGGGATTTTATGCATCAGAGCCTAGGGCAGATAGCTGTATATTGTGAGGAGAAAATACATAAAAACAAAACTGACTGTATGGTTGAAGATGCATAATGACACTTTAATAGCTCCTCTTTTCCCTCCAAGAGTTATCACAAACGAAGCAAATCCCATTCAACTTCAGGAGAGTATTTTTCCTGAAGAAGAGATCTTTATACGAAAGGCTGTACCAAAAAGAATGCAGGAGTTCATTGCTGGCCGTCTTTGTGCTCGAAGAGCTTTATCTGAAATTGGCATAGAAGGCTTTCCTTTATTGAAGGGAAAAGGCCGTGCACCAATTTGGCCACTTGGAATTGTTGGCAGTATCTCACATTGCCAAGGATACTGTGGTGTTGCTGTTGCTCAAAAAACAGATATTGAAAGTTTGGGACTAGATGTTGAGTGTGTAGAACAAGTGAGTATGGATACTTGGAAACACTTCTGTAATCAACAAGAATTGTCATGACTAAATTCATTACCTATAAATGAACAGCAGGAAAATGTGGCTCTTGTTTTTAGCGCAAAAGAATGCCTCTACAAATGCCAATATGCACTAAGTAAGAAATGGGTTGGATTTCACGATGTAACAATATCGGTAAATCCTAACAAAAATGAATTTGAAGCTATATTTCTTATTGATGTCAAAAGCTGTTTTGAAAGAGGGGCCTGTCTGAGAGGTAAATATTTTTTCAGTAATGGCTACGTCCTCACTGGAATGACATTAAGAAAGAACTTGAGATAAGTGTTATCTTATGGAACCATTTTACTTTAGAAAACCACCCAAATCACTTTTTGGAATTTATCATCCTCCGCAAGGTATAGAAACTCACAACATTGGAGTCGTCCTATGCTATCCCCTGGGACAGGAATATATCCGGTCTTACCGTGCTTTTTTGCAATTAGCCAAACTTCTTTCGTCAAATGGCTTTCATGTATTAAGATTTGATTTTTGTGGCTGTGGCGAATCAGAAGGTGATTGCAATCAGGGAAGTGTCAGCCAATGGCTTACTGATATATCGACTGCCGTCGATGAACTGAAAGGTGGTTGTGAAGTAAGCCATATTTGTTTAGTTGGGCTTCGTCTGGGGGCAACACTGTCGCTGATAGCAAGATCAGAAATAACTGTCGTTAAAGGTGTAATTCTTTGGGACCCTATAGTAAAAGGTAAGAAATATCTTAAAGAATTAAAGAACTTGCATCAGCGATGGTTAGAAGGTTCCTTTCCTAAAACACAAATTAAACTTAAGGATAAAAAATGTTATGAAATATTAGGGTTCCCGTTTACAGGTTCTTTAACAGAAGAACTGGAAAACTTAGACATCTTGAAACTTCGACAGAAACCAGCAGATAACATACTCCTAATTGACAGTACTAAAAATGACAATAGTAATTTGCTTAATGAGGATTTAAACAGTATTGGTATTCATCTATAGTATAAACACATTTCAAGTCCTAAAGTGTGGATCAAAAAAAGATGATGAAAACAACAAAGGATTGGTTCCAATCAAAGTTCTACAGTCTATAGTCTCATGGATTTCTGAGAGGTTTTCATGAGAGAAAAAGCCGTCCTTTTTGGGAAAAAGAAATCCCTGGTCGGTGTAGTAACAGAGCCGAGATCTGTTGCCAGCAGCACCAAACTCCCTGCAATAATAATTTTAAATGCCGGTTTGTTACATCGAGTCGGCCCTAATCGTCTCCATGTAAAAATAGCAAGAAAAATGGCGGATGCTGGATTTACCACTCTTAGATTTGATTTTTCAGGTAATGGAGACAGCACTGTTCGAAATGATAATATTCCATTTGGCCAGAGTGCAATAGATGAAATACAGGATGCAATAAACTACTTGAGCTTTACCAAGCGTATTGAGAAATTTATCTTGGTTGGTATTTGCTCAGGAGCAGATGTGGCGATTAAAGCAACCTGTTGTAATAACCATGTTGTTGGAACAGTTGGAATCAATGGTTTCTATCTAGGTGGGGATATATCCAGAGAGATGAAAGTTCATGTGGTAAGTAGTATACAAAATCGTTACTATCAGAAACATCTATTTAACTATAAAAGTTGGTGGAGACTAGTAACGGGCAAAAGTGACTTATCCGGCATTATTAGTTTTCTGGCCACAAGGATGAAAGATTTGTTGTCCAAAAGGAGGCAACCATCACCACCAACACATTATTCAAAGACAGCTAAGTTTTTGCCAAGGTCTAATGCTAACATATTCCTAGTTTATTCTGAGGGTAGTGCTGCGCTTGATACTTTTCAATTGGCACATAAAAATAGTATTAACACATTAACTTCATCAGGCAAACTAAGCATTAAAGTAATTAAACATTCTGACCATGTTTTTACATTACTGGAGAGCCAAAACATTCTTATGGATTTGATCAGTAAATGGGCAACAAATACTGAAAGAAATTGGTACTCTGGTTAGTTTTAAATAGATTACCAGAACAAAAAATGCATTGCTCTGTAATGGGAAAAGAAGATTTGAAAGCGGCCATAGAAAACTATCGTTCAGGTACTACAATAGAAGACGAATCTAAAGGCCACGTCGTCTGCACTTGTTTTGGTGTTACTGAAGATGAAATCAAACGAGTAATAACCGAAAATAGTCTTGCCACGGTTGAAGATATTACCAACTATTCCAAAGCAGGCAGTGGTTGCAGAAAGATAATTAATAAAGTTTATAGAAAAACTGTGACCACAGAAGTAAAGGAAAAAAGATCTGATGGGAAACAATCAAAACAATTGTTGACAACTTAGCATTACAAACCAGTCTAACAAAGGATTAATCCTTTTTGTGTGAACGTCACAATACTACAGAAAGTGAAATATCTATAAATTGTTTGTGATAGATATGTACTTCTTTAGAAGAAAATAATGGTGCGTAAGAATACATCCAGGGGCAAAAATAGGCCAAAACTTTTTTATTGACCACGGTACAGGTGTTGTAATAGGTGAAACTGCGGTCATCGGCAACAATGTAAAAATATACCAGGGTGTTACGCTTGGGGCGATAAGTTTCCCAAAGAACGAGAACGGAGAAATAATAAAAGGAGGTAAGAGACACCCAACAATAGAGGACAATGTTACAATTTACGCTGCAGCGACGATTCTAGGTGATGTCACTATAGGGGAAAATGCGATAATAGGCGGAAATGTCTGGATAAAGGAATCCGTACCAGCGGGCGTTATTGTTACAACACCAAATGTAGATGTGATTTTTAGAAAACCAAAAAACGAATTAGAAAAGCGATATCAACAAATTGGTTTACAGCAAAAACTTTAAAAATAGTTTGCTCTGTAGTTTTAGCGTCCTAAGCATCTTTAGTCTATGGATAAACAAGCAATGAAAAAAATCAAGAGATATACCGGTTCCAGGATTGTTTATTCAAAGCCAAATCAGCAATCAATCCTCCGACTTTTCTGTTTTCCATATGCTGGTGGTGCGGCATCAATCTTCCGTAATTGGTCACATTATTTACCTGCATTTATAAAAGTTTGTCCGGTTGAGTTGCCTAGAAGAGGAAATCGTTCAAAGGAAAACTTATTCAATAATCTCTTACCTCTTGTAAAGATTTTAGCAAAAGATATCCTGCCTCATCTTGATAAACCATTTGCATTTTTTGGTCATAGTATGGGAGCATTGATTAGCTTCGAATTAGCACATTTTCTTCAGAGAGAGAATTGTTTTAGTCCAATACATATTTTTGTATCAGGACGAAGGGCTCCCCATATTTCAGATACGGACCCACCTATCCATAAACTCCCTGAATCGGAATTTATACGGGAATTACGTCGCCTCAATGGAACACCTAGTTCGGTTTTGCAAAATTCCGAACTAATGAAATTAATGTTACCAGTAGTACGAGCAGTTTTACTATTTGCGAAACTTATTCTTATTCAATTGAAGAGCCATTAGAATGTTCTATCTCTGCTTTTGGCGGTCTGCGGGACAGCGAGGTAAGCCGTGAAGAAATTGCAGCTTGGCGCCAACAAACCCGGAAAGGTTTTACGTGTCATATGTTTCCAGGTGATCATTTCTTTTTGAAGAGCGATGAAGAACTTGTTTTACAGGCAATAGCACAAGATTTAACACCATATCTTAATGGAATAATCAGAGATAACTCTGATAACTACAGTATTTACATGATGTAATCTTACACATTTAACTATTAGCTAAATTTAGAAGGAGTCAAATATGGAACAGAATAAAAAAGAAGATATTGTAAATTTTGAAGATGAGAAAGAGATCACCGATCAGAATGAAAAAGTTGACACTCAGAATCCGGATGAGGCAGATAATACAGAGAAACAGGATGTGACTGTCAGTGCTGTAAATCGAGATGAGGATGAAGACACGACTATTTACAATGTTGTTGTCAACCATGAAGAACAGTATTCGATATGGCCGGCTGACCGAGAAAATGCTAAAGGCTGGCGAAATGCCGGAAAAACAGGACTTAAGAAAGAATGCCTGGCCTATATCAAAGAAGTATGGACGGACATGCGGCCGTTAAGTCTTAGAAAAAAGATGGAAGAGATGGAAAAAAGACGTCCGGAACTGGAGGCTGAGCATGCCAAGCGGATAGAGGAAGAAAAGAAAAAGCCAAAAGATCCCAGGGATAACCTCGTAAAATTCCTCTCAGAAGGCGATCATCCTGTGGAAGCGGGCCTGCGGCCTGAAAAAACAGTAAAAATCTTCAAAGAAGCAATCGATCGTGAATATGTGCATGTGAAGTTTACCGACACAAGAGGGGGAACTGAGTTCGGTGTCAGATTGGATACAGAGGCAAGTGATTTGAGCTCAGCAGATTTCGAAAAGGAAACGGGTACGGTCCACGTGGAAGGAAATCTTACTCTCAACTATGTTAAGGTACGATGCATTGCAGATATTGACCTTGAGACATTAACAGGTCATGGGCATCTTGAGATTGTAGAAGAGTAAGCAGTATCAGAAAGTATAAGTAAGTCTGCATCATACGTAAAGGGATGGGACTTTCACTTAGAGATTTCCTTATGTTTCATAACAAATAGTTCAATAACAACCTTATGTCAGAAATGGAGGTACTATATGAGTGATTTACAGTTAATAGAAGCTATTAAGACCGAAGATGTAGCTACCGTTAGGGAATTGCTTGAGAGTAATGCAGATGTACATCAACAGGATGATGTAGGATGGACACCTTTGAACTGGGCTTCTGGAAGGGGGAATCTTGAGATAGTAAGGCTTTTACTTGAGAATGGAGCCGATGTCTTTAAGGTAGGACGAGATCGAAGAACCCCTTATATGATCGCCCTGGCAGCGGGCCACGTTGAAGTAGTTAAATTACTAAAAGAAGTTGAGGAAAAAGCTGATATTGAGAAAAGCAAAGAAAGCAGAGGCCGGGAGAAAAAATACTGTAAGGCATATTATTTAAGGGACTCTCGCAAGTTCTCCGGCTGGATGGAAAGCAAGATCAACTGGAAAGAAGACAAGAGCAACACCGATGATGGTGATGAAACGGAGACCGGTGATAAGGAATTCGCTGATGATGATGTTGTGTTCATTCATCAGGACTTTACTGTAACCCAATCGATGTGGCACAATGAGAATGTTATTTTCAATGAAGTTACACCAGAGTGGAAAAAGTTTTGCGCAGAAGTTCTCAAATTCAAGGTCCCTACCGATCTCGATCTGATTGTCTCATCACATGATGTTGAAGATGAATCCTCATCCGCAACAGAAACAGTGGAAATAGAAGCCGAAAAATAGTTGACATGTTTTCAACTACACCGTTATTTGGAATTCTTCATGATTAGCCTGCATAACGTCACAATGAAATATCCTGTGCCGAAACGCTATCGGGAGTATCTTTTTAGACCGTTCCATAAAAATGGTACCGTTGCAGCGATTAGCAACATAAATTTAACCGTAACAGAAGGTGATTGTCTCGGCCTTTTGGGGCCAAATGGTGCGGGGAAAACAACATTGCTGAAACTAATTGGCGGATTACTATATCCTACTGAGGGTTCTGTTATAGTTAATGGCTACGATACGCAAAAAAACAATCTACTGGCACGAAAAACTGTGGGATTTGTGTAGGGCGTTCTTTGGAGATGATCATAGGTCTTCTGGGGATATTGAAGGCTGGTGGTGCATATGTGCCATTAGACCCTGAATATCCTCAACAGCGTTTAGCTTTCATGTTGGATGATACAAGAATATAATTAATATTGACTCAGGATCACCTACTCTTAAATTTTGAGAAAAGTAATTCCAGAATTATTTGCTTGTATACTGATTTTAAGGATATAGTTGACGAAGAAGTGCATAGCCTAGTTAATAATGTGGTTTCTGAGAATTTAGTTTATGTGATGTATACTTCGGGCTCTACTGGAAAACCAAAGGGTGTTGAGATTTGTCATTATGGAATAGCTCGCTTATTATTTGGAGTTGAATATGTCAATCTTGATTCGCAACAACGAATTCTTCATATGGCTCCAATTTCTTTTGATGCCTCAACTTTTGAGATATGGGCGGCTTTGTTACATGGTGGGACTTGTGTTTTGTATCCAAATAGAATTCCGAATGTTGATCAGTTGGATATAATTTTAGACAGATATGGCATAAATACTTTGTGGTTGACAGCATCATTGTTTAATACTGTAATTGATGATAGACCTGAGATATTAAAAGGTATTAAGCAATTGCTAATTGGAGGAGAGGTCTTATCTGTAGAGCATGTAAAAAAGGGTATAGATTGTCTCAGTGATACTCAGATAGTAAATGGTTATGGTCCGACAGAGAATACGACTTTTACCTGTTGTTGTAGGATTAATTCGACATTAAGTGAACGAGTGTCATCCATTCCCATCGGTCATCCTATTGGAAACACAACTATTTATCTACTTGGCAATAATAGCACCCTTGTTCCGATAGGAGTTTTTGGTGAGCTTCATATTGGAGGGATGGGTTTGGCCAGTTCTTATCTGAACAGCCCTGAATTAACAGCAGAAAAAAATGTTCCAAATCTATTTGCTGAAGAAGGAGGATCGCGTCTTTATAGAACCGGTGATTTAGCACGTTATTTACCTGATGGCAATATAGAGTTTATAGGCAGGGTAGACCATCAAGTCAAAATCCGCGGATTCCGTATCGAACTAGGCGAGATTGAATCTGTACTTAATCAAAATCTCTTAGTCAGTAGTTCGGTAGTATTATGTCATGCAGATAAGTCTGGAGGTAAGCGATTAGTTGCCTATGTAGTATGTGAAGAGTCAGTTTCAACATTGTCACTAAGACGCTATCTGAGAAACATGTTACCTCAGTATATGATCCCATCACAGTTTGTGCAGCTTGAATCCATGCCTAAAACGCCGAGTGGAAAGGTTGATCGCAAGAAGTTGAAGTTGCTAATTGGTGCTAAAGTAAAAGAGTGCCCACAAGATAAATATTTAGCCCCAGTAACAAATATGGAAAAAACAATGGCGAGGATATGGCTGCAGATATTAGATGTTGAAAAAGTAGGGCTTTATGACAGTTTCTTTGATATTGGCGGCCATTCATTGCTCATTACTAAAGTTATCTCTAATGTTAAGAAAGAATTAAATATACATATACCGTACAAGTTATTTTTTAGTCAAACCCTCAAACAGCTTGCGGCGTTCTGCCAAGAGAAAAAATCGACTTAATAGTTTAATAACATTTTTATGAATTATATAACTAGCTTATTCCCACACACAGTTATTACATATGAAACAGATTTAGAGAATTTCGAGGGTGAGATATATCCTGAGGAAGAAGTTCTAATCTTTAATGCTGTAGAAAAAAGAAAGAAGGAATTTACAGTTGGCCGTTTATGTGCGAAAAAAGCATTGTCAGAGTTTGGCATTTATTGCTATCCTGTTTTAATGAATAAGGATAGGAGCCCAATATGGCCGGAGGGTATTGTTGGTAGCATTACGCACACAATGGATTATTGCGGGATTGCTTTAGCTAGGAAGGATAGGATACGAAGTGTTGGATTAGATGCAGAGATTATTGATGAAGTTAAAGAAGAGTATAGAGAAATAATATGTTCTAAAGATGAATTGGACTGGATTTTCCAGTTACCATCGCGAGAGCGACAAAGATATCTGTCACTGTTTTTTAGCGCTAAGGAATGTTTCTATAAATTTCAATATCCTTTAACTAGAGAATGGGTAGGATTTAAAGAAGTCAGAGTTTTAATAGAAGATATAAAAACACATGAGTTTAAGATAATTCTTTTAAAAGATATAAATGAACAGTTTAGAAGAAATAGATTTTTCAATGGCAATTACTTTATGAATAATAGACATGTTGTCACTGGCATGTTTTTAACTTGGAGTAAGTAGGATATAAATGATAGAACCTTTATATTTTGGGAAAGAGCCGAAATTATTATTCGGCATATACTATCCTCCTCGACATAACAACAACATAGATGCAGCCATTGTGTTCTGTTCTCCTATCGGACAAGAGTATATGCGTTCCCACAGAACATTTCTGCACTTAGTAAAGACATTAGCACTTAATGGTTTGCACGTGTTGAAATTTGACTACTATGGTTGTGGTGATTCAGCGGGCAAATGTGAAGAAGGCAACATTGACCAATGGATATTAGATATATTGGAAGCTATTGACGAATTGAAAGAAGGTTCCGGAGCTAAACAGCTATATCTCATTGGCTTGCGTTTAGGGGCAACATTGGCCTTGTTGGCTAGTAATCGAAGAAGTGATGTTGATGGTATTGTGCTTTGGGAACCAATAGTAAGTGGAATTAATTATATAGATGAGTTGAGAAAGACGCATCATCAATGGCTTAACGGGTCTTTTAGCAAAAACATGTCCAAACACAACAATGAAGACGAAGAGGAGATATTAGGATTTCCTCTAACAAATGCATTAAAAAGTCAGCTTAGAGCTATTGATTTGTTGACAGGTGTATATGTATTGCCAGCAAATACTTTGCTTATTGAAAGCAGCACAAATAAGAAAGACATTGATTGCTTCAGACAATATTTGAATGAACAGAATGAGGCCTGTGAATATGTTAATATTCCCGCTCCTCAAATATGGGTAAAAGGAAATGGCGAAAGCAAGGCTATTGTACCCCTGAGGATTGTACAATATATTAGTGAATGGCTTACAAGTAAACAAAGAGCATGTTAGAGAACAGTATAATTTTCGGCAATCACAAATCTTTAGTCGGTATCTGTACCAATGCAGAAGGTCAGGATAAAGATATAAGTTTACCCGCAATAATTTTGTTAAATGCAGGAATATTACATCGTGTTGGTCCTAATCGATTCCATGTAAAATTGGCAAGGAAGATGGCTGAATATGGATTTACTGTGCTTCGGTTTGATCAATCCGGTAAAGGTGATAGCGAGACTAGCAAAAAGGGTATCGAATTTGAAGAACAAACTGTCTGTGATACTCGAGCAGCAATGGATTACCTTTCTTTTGTTAAAAACATTGATAGATTTATTTTAATAGGAATTTGTTCGGGTGCGGATTATACAGTTAATGTTGCATATCGTGATGAACGGGTAGTTGGAATCATAGGAATAAACGGATATTATCTTGATAATGCTATACTTGAAAGTATGAGTTCAGATATTACTGCAAGTATTCAAGGCAGGTATTATCGCAAGAATCTGTTCAATATAAAAAGCTGGATGAGGTTTATATCCGGCAAAAGTAATATTTGTAAAATATGGCATTATGTAAAAACAAAAATTGAGCATATATTAAAGAAGGAAAAGCAAAAGGTATTGTTCGAAAGTGATTCTACTATCTTAAAGTTACTGAAAAACTATAACATGCCTGTTTTGTTAGTATACTCAGAAGGTAGTTCAGCCTGGGATACATTTCAAATGGTGATAGCTGATCAGATAAACAATCTAAGTGGTGATAAACCTGTCATAAAGACTATAGATAAAACTGATCATGTTTTTGCTTTATTGGAAAGTCAAAGTAATCTTCTTGATACGGTTTATCAATGGGTAATGAATGAAGAAAGAAGTTGGATTATCAGTTGATTATTAGTTGAATTTATTTAGGAGTCAAATATGAAACAGAATGAAAAAGAAAATTTTGTAAATTATGAAGATAAACATGAAACTGCCGATCATAACGAAAACGTTGATATCCAAGATCAAAAGAAAGCAGCTAATGTAGAAGGAACAGGATGTGGCTGTTACCAGTGTACATCGTGATGAGGAAGATACTACTATCTATAAAGTAGTAGTAAATCATGAAGAACAGTATTCTATTTGGCCGGAACATCGTGAGATTCCAAAAGAATGGCGAGCTGAGGGAAAAAGCGGGTTGAAAAAAGAATGCTTGGTTCATATCAAAGAAGCATAGACTGATATGCGGCTGCTGAGTCTAAGGAAAAAAATGGAGGAAATGGAAAAGAAACGGCCGGAACTGGAGGCAGAGCAGGCCAAGCTAATAGAGGAAGCTAAAAAGAAGCCGAAGAACCCAAGGGATGACTTAGTAAAGTTTTTGTCTGAGGGTAATCATCCAGTTGAAGCAGGTCTGCGACATGAAAAGACAGTGAAGTTTTTTAAAGAGGCTATCGATCGAGGATTTGTACATGTCAAATTCACTGATACAAGAGGTGGAACAGAACTTGGTTTTAGCTTGGATATTGGAGCAAGTGATATTGATTCTGCAGATTATGAATCTGAGACCGGCAAAGTACACCTAGAAGGAAATCTTGTACTTGATTATGTAACGGTGAGGTGTATTGCTGATATTGATTTAGAGACCCTAACAGGCCAGGGACACCTAATTCAGCGTGAAGAATAAGGCGATTATTTGAGGAAAATATGATTAGTTAAGTAAGTAGTGAGGTGAAGTTATGAGTATTATGGAATTAATAGAAGCAGTTAAAAGTGGTGATTATGACAGAGTTAAAGAAATGGTTATCGCAGGTATTGATATAAATGGACATGGAGAGGAACAGGAATGGACGCCATTGAATTATGTTGCTGGTAATGGTGATTTGAAAATGGTTAAATTTTTCATCGAGAATGGGGCAGATGTTTTCAATGTTGGCCGAGATAAAAGGACACCATATATGATTGCCCTTGCGGCAGGTCGCGTGGAGGTCGCCAAATTCCTAAGAGAGATTGAAGAAAAAGTTGATATGGAGAAATGCAGGGATAGCAGCAAGCGTGAACGGAAGTACTGCAAGGCCTATCATTTGAGGGATCTTCACAAATTCTCAGGATGGACAGATAGCAAGATCAACTGGAAAGAGGACAAAGATACTGACGAAGGCGATAAAACAGAGGGTGGTGATAAAGAGTTCTCTGACGATAATGTCGTATTTATTCATCAAGATTTTACTGTTACACAATCTATGTATCATAACGAAAACGTAATTTACAATAATATTACTTCTGAGTGGCGTCAATTTCTCGAAGATGATATACAATTCAAAGTGCCAGATGATTTGGATTTGATTGTTCCTAATGAAGACGAGCAAGAGAAAGTAAAAGCTAATCAATCTTAATGGAAGTCTATAAGTGATTAATTTACAAAATGTTTCAATGTGTTATCCAAAACCAAAGCGATACAAGGATTATTTACTCTATCCTTTTCGCAAAAGTAACTCGATAAGAGCGCTATTTAATGTAACCTTAAAGAT
>Ga0114922_10000856_pt1 | contig 29262 bp, 20 predicted proteins | sample AartaG_FD_100975 | JGI IMG/M metagenome (GOLD analysis project Ga0114922, IMG submission 100975) | Deep subsurface microbial communities from Aarhus Bay to uncover new lineages of life (NeLLi) - Aarhus_00045 metaG | ecosystem: Environmental > Aquatic > Marine > Oceanic > Sediment | place... | reverse complement strand
GAGGGCGGCGCCCCCCGGAAAGTCAATGCGGGCTTTCTGGGGGTCTTGGCGGGGTGCAGCAGGGGATGCAATAGCGTCTGTCGGGGGGCAACGAGTTTTGGGCCCCTACCGGCTCCGGGCCGGCCTCCTGGGCGGTCTCGTCGCCGCTTGGCACGCACACGGTGCTCCTTCTTGGGCTTCTTGCCCCCCGAAATAGACGGGGATAGCAGAGGTGGTTACCCCTGCTATCCCCCAGTGAGTCAGCAAGTTACAGCTGCGATTGCTGCGTTCTTTACCAGGCGCTGTAGGCGGTGCCGTCGAGCGCCGTCAGGGTCGAGCCACTCTGGACGTGGCCGGTGGCGGCGGTGTAGGCCCAGGTCGTGCTGCTGTCGGTGAACGGATCCTTCGGCATGTTGTTGTCCGCGGTCCGCAGATAGGGACCCTGCCAGCCAACGACGTCGAGGGCAATGCCCCCGCCGCCCGTCGAGCCGGCCGCCGGAGCCGTCATGAGCGTCGAAATGGCCGATGGATAGTCGCCCAAGTCGGCCTCGAACTGCTGGATCGCGTTCCGAATCTGATGCAAGTCGCCGCGCAGAGTGGCTTCCTTGGCCTTACGGCCTGCACCCAGCAAGCGCGGGATCACGATCAGGGCCAGAATGGCGATCACCACGATCACGATCAGCATCTCGATCAGGGTGAAGCCCTTGTGCTTTCGGCTAACGAATCGCGTCATCATCTTCCTAGTCACCTCGCTCCGCAAGGTCAAGCTGGCACTTCGCGTTGTCAGCCTGTTCCTCACAAGTAATGGACCCCGTCGCGGCCCTCACGGCTGCGCGGGACCCTTGGTTCTAGATTGGTCATTCCACAATTGCCGGGTGAATCTGAGATGCAGTCAGAGATAGATGTCGCCAGCGGCTGGGCCGACGGCCTCACAGGCGCTGGAGCGGGGCAGGGGGACCGCAGACGATTCATTCGCGGATGGCCTGCTGGAGTATCCGCAGTACGCGCGCCCGGCCGACTTCCGCGGGTGGGCGGTGCCGGAGGTGCTGCTTTCGGGGCCGTAATGTCCCAGAACTGATATGAGGCCGCTCTCTGCGACGCCAGAGGCGAACCTGCAGTCTCGCGTCTTCGTTCAGCGTTCGTGGAGCCACCGTGCCAGGCCAGCAGGGAGCGATGTTGGCCTAGGAGGCGGGTTCCACCGGTGGTTGACATGCATACCACACAGAGGCAACTCAGCCGCAGCTCCGCCTGCTATTGTGGCGCGACTAGTCGGCGGCTCCGTGGTAGCGGCGCTCGTAGACGCCCGCGTGGACCTTCCTGGCGGCTTCGAGCAGCTCAGGAAACGGGGTGTCGGTCACCGTGACCAGGCCGATGTTGTAGTTCTCGCCGTCCAGCGTGCGGCCCGTGAGGGGCTCGTCCACATACTGGAACCAGTGGCAGCCGACGAAGGCGGGCAGATCGAGCACGCTGTGGACGTAGTCGATGAACATCTCGGCACGCTCGGCCTGGTCCTTGACGGTCACCAGGCCCGGATGCAGTGCGCCACGGTCGAGCGAGCCGAAGTGGAACTCGCCGATGATGCACGGCTTGCCCAGGTCGGCGGTGAACGCCCACCTATCCGGGTCAACGCTCGGCTGGTAGATGTTGAAGCTGACGACGTCCGCCACTTGCGCGCAGGCCTTCAGTGCCTGCTCGTTCCGTGCGGAGAAGCGGCAGCCGAGGTCGAGGTGGTTGGGCGCGTGCTTCTCGACGGCGGCGTGGACCTTGCGGAAGTATTCGAGCGAGTACTCGTAGGTGAAGGCCCGCAGGTCCTCCGCGCACGCCTCGTTGGGTTCGTCGGGGGCGCGCAGATCGTCCCAGCTCTCCGCGTCCGTATCCCAGACCGCGTTGAGCGCGTCGAGAGAGCCGTGCTTCTCCTCAAGGGCGCGCACGAACTCCCGGCGGCACGGCTGCTCGGCCGGGGAGCGCAGCGTTCCGGCCGCGATGTTGAAGTTGCGGTCGCCGCCCCACGACATCTCGTTCTCGAAGAAGTAGCCGATGCAGCGCGGGTTATCCCCATACTTCGCGCCGGCCTCGCGCATCACACGGTCCACTTCCTCATCGAACGAGGGGTCGTAGACATCGGGCATCTGCTGCCAGTAGCCATAGGCCCCTCCGACCGGCCGCTCCTCTCCCGACATCCAGACGCACACCGCGAACGGATGTGGTGAGTTCCGGTACACCTCCTCCTCGGACCACCCGGCGATCGTGTTGAACCCCCAGGCTCCGATTCGGTCGAACGTCACCTGCATCCACTTCTGATGCCAGTCGTCGCCGTACTTGCGCATCAGATTCGCCTTGTGGAAGCTGAAGGTCTCGCCACCGGTGTCCTGGAGCGGCCCTGCGTGGTTGAGAGGGTTGCCGTCGAAGCCAAAGCAATCGGCGAAGGGGCCGTCGGGCTCGGGCGGCCATTCGAAGTATTCGTCACGCTCGGCGACGAAGGTGTACTGGCCCGGGACCACGACGTCGATGCCGCTGGAGAAGAACAAGTGTCCCGCCGGCGTGACGAGCCACCACTTGCCGTCCACCTTCTGGGTGCGAAACCAGCCGGTGGCCTCGAGCTGGGGGCCGGCGGTCCAGCCGCCGTACTCGTCGCGGTCCGGCATGGGGGGCGCGTGGTCCAGTTCCTCGCGCTCGGCATCGCGCTGGGCCGCCAGGTCCTCATCGCTGTTGACCTTGCCCGGCCAGTCCTGCAGGGCGTACTGTCCGTACCGGTCCACGAAGGGCGGTATCTCCTGTGTCGGCGAATCGGGTCCTCCCCAGAGGCGTATGTTGTCGAGGAGAACCTCATCCCCCGGCTCCGCGCGTCCGATCCCTACACCGAGGGCGGTGATCTTCGTCAGGTCGATGATCCCGCCCCAGGCCGGCCCGGTCGGGTAGCCATCTATGATCGGGTAACCTCGCATACCCCAGAGCGCGCCCTCGTCGTCCGTGTTGAAGCGGAGGGCGACGATGGCCGTTTCACCCGGCCCGAGCGACGTCCTGGCCATGTTGCCGGGGGCGCGCCGGCGCGACGTGTCCTCTTCTCGCGGATTCTCGGCGTGGATGGAGATTTGCACCGGCCCGGTCCCGGGGTTGGTGACGTCCACCGCCACGCCAGTGTAGCCGGTCCAGTCCCAGAGGCCCTCGGCCGGGAACCTGACGGAGTGCCACCTGCCCTCCGAGCCAGTGAGCCTGAGGGCCTGGCCTTCGCCTGACGGCGCCGGGGCCAGTGCCACCTCGGCGCTCTGGGTCTCCAGCGGGGGTGGCCCGCCGGGGCCCTCGAAATCGTAAAGCACGTTGTCAGCGTGACACAGCGACGCGACCACGATCAGCACTGTCAGCGCGATCAAACAGCGTTTCATGGAACTCCCTCCGTCTTCCGCGGGCCCGAAGCGCCCCGCACATGACTCAGAGTGCGCCGTTGTTGGCGTTACTTCCTTCTGTGGAGAGAGTCTGTGGCGGTTGACCGGGCGCGGGCGTGATTCGACCTGGAACGTGATTCGGCCTGGAGCGTGATTCGGCCTAGAATAGGTCAAGGAGTCGGGTTCCGTGAGCAGAACGGCGACCGTTCTCATGGCAGGAGGAAGGGCATGAGAGCCATTTGGCCGGTATACGAGGTGCTCGGTGTGGGCAAATCGCGACCAAGTGAGAAGGAAAACAGGGGGGGGAGGATAATGAAGCGTGAGAGGGAGGCGCGGAACGGCGGAGGGATCGTGGATCAGGCGTCCGGCCACGGTGCGGTCGGTGCTTGCCGGTGAGCGATCCGTTCGGCGCGCGCAGCCCCCGGAGTCTATGACGGAAACGGAGAGAGGAAATGCGAGCTAGGCTATTGCTGTTGCTTGCCTGTGCGCTATTGGTGTGCAGCGCGGTGCCGCTTTTCGCGGCAGAGGTCATCTACTCATTCCCGTTCGACGAAATCCCCCCGGACAGCCCTGGCTGGACCATGACAGGGGAGTGGGAATATGGCGCGCCACAGGGCCTGGGGGGACTGACCGGTGCCACCGACCCATCGTCGAGCTATGACCCTGCGTCGGCGCATACCGGGGACTACGTCTACGGCTATGACCTCAGCAGCAACGGTCACTACGAGAGCTCCATCTCGGAGCAGCCGTTGACTACGACTGCGCTAGACTGCACGGGGTTTGTGAACGTAACACTGCGGTTCCAGCGGTGGCTCGGCGTTGAGAAAGCGCTGTGGGATCATGCCAGTATTGAGGTGTCCAACAACGGCGCCGACTGGACCCTGGTCTGGGAGAACCCGGACTACACGGCCCCTCCCTCCGGCACCACCGACAGCTCCTGGACCCAGGTCGAGTATGACATCTCCGCGGTGGCGGACGGGCAGCCGACGGTGTACGTCAGATGGGTCATGGGGCCCACGGACACTATCTGGACGTGGTGCGGCTGGAACATCGACGACGTCGAGATCCTCGGGGACCCGGCGAGCGAAATCCTCGCCTGGATCCCGTACTCCGACATGAGTGGCGGCGGCGAGTACGAGAACACCTTCACCGCCCTCGACAGCTACTACCCCTACTACAATGTTACCGACTCGGTGGCCCTCGACGCCACCACGCTCGCGGACGAGCTCGTCGGTATGGACGTGTTTCTCGCTATCGAGCAGGAAACCGCCACCTCGCCGCTACTGGAGGCAGTGGGCGCTGAGTTCTCGGATGTGCTCCATCAGTTCGTGGGATCCGGTGGCACGGTGGTCGTGTTGATGGAGAGCAGCTTCGGTCCGGAAGGCTTCCTGAACGCCACCGGGCTCATGTCCGCGGACTACCTGCTGTACAACAGCTCTGGCACGCTGCCGGTGGTGGCGCCCGCTCACCCGATCGTGATGGGCCTCGGGGCGACGCTGGCAGGCGCCGACGCCTTCGGAACCTACACGCTCGGTCCGGAGGCCACTGTCCTGGTCGAGGATGCAGGCGGGGATGCCGTGGTCGCCGTCCGGCAGATCGGCGCTGGCGCCGTCGCCTTGGTGGGTTTCGACTTCTTCGCCTACAACAGCGACATCGCCCTCATCCTCGCCAACGCGGTCCAGTACCCGCGGGGCACGGGCGACATCCTTCTGTATGACTATCCGGACGACTGGTATCACGACCAACACTTGGCCCAGCAGGCCCTCGACGCCCTCGGCCTTCCCTATAGGACGGCCGCCGATACGGACTTCGACACCTGGCTCACCTCGAAGTACTGGGGCCTCGTCGTCGTGGACGCCCCGAACAACATTCCGGTTGCCGGATTTGGGGAGTTGATTAACTTCCTCAATGCGGGCGGGAGAGCCACCGTCTCCACTTGGAGTCTCACAAGCCAGCCTGCCCTCTGCGCGGCCTTCGGCGTGTCCGCCGAGGAGACGTTCACTACCCCGCAGCCGATCTACCGCTGGGTCCCGTCACACGACCTGTTCACCTACCCGATGGATGTTCCGGACCTCGTCACCTGGACCGACATTTGGGTCGCCGATGCCGACCGGCTGACCTGGGTGAGCGGCTCCGCGGACCTGGTCGCCGGCTATACTGCGTCGCCCGCCGGGGGCCAGATCGCCATCATCGTCGCCGACGGCATCCGGATTCTGAACGGCTTCCTGTGGGATGCGGCCAACCAGGACGATGATACCGATGGCGTAGACGATTGCCTAGAGCTCGTCATGAACGAGGTGGAGTTCCTGCGGCCAGGCCCGAGGGCCGATTTCTCGGCAAGTGACACGCAGTGCATCCCGGGCCAGGCTCTGGACTTCACCGACCTCTCCGATGGCTCGCCCGTTGCCTGGTATTGGCAGTTCGGCGATGGCGAAACCAGCATCGAGCAGGACCCCACCCACACCTACGCGAGCACCGGAAGCTACACCGTTACGCTCACGGCCAGTGACCCCTACGGCCAGGACACCGTGACCGCGATCGACTACATCACGGTCGGCGCTCCCGGCGTTGCCGACTTCTCCGCGACGCCCACGAGCGGCAACGCGCCACTGACGGTGGACTTCACCGACCTTTCCGGCGGCGCCATCCTTGCCTGGGACTGGGACTTCGGCGACACCGGCAGCTCCACCGACCAGGACCCCACCTACGAATACACCGATCCGGGCATCTACACCGTCATTCTGACCATCACCGACTACGACGGCGGCGACACTGAGACCAAGATCGACTACATCACGGTGGGTGACCCCGCAGTGGCTGCGTTCTCGGGTTCCCCGACGACCGGTATTGCCGGGATGACGGTAGACTTCACGGATGAGTCGACGGGGGACGTGACTTCCTGGGACTGGGACCTCGATGACGGCGCAAGCGCTACCACCCAGGACCCAAGCCACGGGTACGATGACCCCGGGATCTACGATGTAAGTCTCACGGTCACGGACCCTTACGACTCCGACACGGAGACCAAGGACAACTACATCTGGGTAGGGTTCCCAGATGTACCGCCCGCGCATTGGGCGTTCCAGCAGGTCCTCCTTTGTGTGGATGCCGACATCATTGCCGGCTACCCTGAAGGCCTCTACTACCCCACCTGGATCGTCTCGCGGGACCAAATGGCCGTGTACATCGCGCGCGCCATAGCTGGTGGCGACAGCGTCGTGCCCGACGGCCCGCCTACGCCTTCATTCCCGGACGTGGCGACCGACTACTGGGCATTCAAGTATGTGGAGTATGCGGTCAGTGAGGATGTAGTCCAGGGATACGAGGACCTTTTGTACCATCCGGAGTATCCGCTGGACCGAGGGCAGATGGCGGTGTTCATCGCGAGGGCGAGGGCTGGTGGCGACGCGAGCGTGCCTGACGGCCCGGGGACCCCAACGTTCCCGGACGTGGACACCGACTTCTGGGCGTACAAGTACATCGAGTACATCGTGGCTGAGGGCATCACCTCGGGGTACGAGGACTTGAGCTACCATCCCGAGTATCCCTGCTCCCGAGATCAGATGGCAGTGTTCGTTCAGAGGGCGTTCGGTCTGTGAGCCGGGACGGAGGCCGCTGAGGCACCGGCAGCGCAAGGCGCCGGAGCTTGATGCAGAGGTCTAGAAGAGAGTAGCTCGGGGACTCTGATCGCACAGCGCAGAGCATCCTGGGCGGGTCGGGACGACAACGCGTCCGTCCCGACCCGCTTCTTCTGGCCGGCCGCTACGGCGCCGCCTTTGCCTACTGGGCCGCCTCGCGCTGGTCTGCGGGCGGCTACTGCATCACCAGGCCTGCCCAGATATGAACGGCACTTCGGTCACGAGTGTTATCGCGCCCCAGAGCACCTCGTTGAGCAGGTCACCCGCGATGAGGCCGATCGCCAGCGGGACGGTCCGCCGGTAGAGCCGCAGGCCGCCGTAGCGGACGACGAGGGTCTTGGCGAGCCACCCGATCATGAATGGCGACCAGTACATATACATGACCCAGGTGTGGGCAGCGAGATAGCCGATAGGATGGAAGGGCCACCACCAGAACCGCAGCCTCATGGCCCCCAGGAAGAAGGTTACCAGCGCCCCAGCGCCCATGGCTATCGTGCCGGGCACGTCCATGGTCGATGGATTCACGAAATGGTTGTGTAGACTGCTGCTGTAGACGTTGAGCTCGTGGTTGTCTGCGGTCCCTGCGCCGGTGTTGTAGAGGCCGTAGTGGTACATCGCGGTCAGGGTTATGTAGGCTCCGAGCACAACGACGAGTAGGAAGCCGACGGCCATCCCGAGGACCACCGACCGCTTGTTGACGCCGGCGGCGTCGGCCATCTTCATCGAGGCGAGAGCATTCCCCGGCACTGCTACGAGACTGTTGCCGCTGCCGTGGTAGGTCCAGTGGGGAGCGTGAATCACCATCATCTCACGAGGCGTAAAGACCGCAGTGCCGAGGGGAACGACGATCGACTGGTGCACGAAAAGTGGATATGGAAGGAAGCCCAGGCCCGTTTCCGCGCGCAACCTCACCCACGTCATGTAGTAGACGAGGATGACCAGTATGAGCACAACGGCGACACCGATCCGGCTGCCTGCGAGCCAGCATAGGTACACCATCCAGCTCAGGGAGAGGAGGATGCCGATCAGGCTCCACCGATAGGGGATGGGCTCATCCGCGTCCGCCCGCCCCGATTCGCGACTGAAGGCGATGCGCACCGCGCGAGCCAGATGGCGGCGGGCCGACCAGATCGCCAGGGCGGAGATAGCCAGCACTGCTCCCGTGCCCTGGAATAGGGGCGCGGGGAACTCGCTGACCCAGTGCCAGGCTGGTCGCTGCGGCGTCGCGCCCGCCGCGATCGCGATCACATGCATACTGAGCCGCACAAACCAGAAGAACCAACAGGAGAAGGCAAGGTCCTTCGGGATCAGGTAGGCAATTGCGATCAACCACGGCCAGAGCACCAGGTTGATCTCGTCGAGACCGGCAAGGGGCCCGACGGGATGCCAGTGCATGAGCCTCACCGGGCCCAGAGGAATGGCTGGAATCGTCGGCACGTATCGCGATAGGGTTTCCAGGGCCGTCAATCCGAACGATGCCGCCAGGCCGATCCAGAACACGGGCGCGGTTGTCAACCGCCCGCTCCGGCGTCCGCTCTTCATCTGCGAGTCGACCACCGTCTCCAGGGGGATCTGTGCCAGGGGAAAGGACAGTCGCTCGTGGGAGATCCATTGACGCTGCATGAGGAACATGAGGCAGACCGAGCAGACCGCCAGCGCGATCAGGAATGAGCACCAGACGGTGAGCGGGGTCCACCACACGGACCAAGGCACTGCGCCGGCGCCATGGTAGAATCCCTCAACGGCATTCCAGTCGGTGGGTGAGAGCCAGTGCGGGATCAGGTCCAGGAAGGTATCCTGCCAATGACTCTTGCTGGTCATGCCCAGGTATCGCTGGATGGTAGAGTGGACCAGCATGCTTGTCATGACCTTGTAGGAGGTAACCGGCGCGCCCACCAACACGATCATGTAGATGGCAAGTAGCTGTCGCCGGGTGGGTCGGAGGCGGCGACTCAGGGGGAGCAGCGTCGCCGCCGCTGCCAGGAGGAAGAGGAGCAGGAAAGGGCCGGAGGCCGGCACGCCCGCGCCGAATCTCGGAGAAGCCCGGTGGAACGCATCCAGCCAGAACCCCAACAGGCCGACGAGCAGCAGCAGGGCAATAGCGATGAGTACCACGGGACGAGTGATGTCCCCGCTGGCCTGCTCTTCCCCGTGTTGGGTCTGACTCTCGGGGTGATCTGGTTTCATGTGTGCCGTCCGGGAGCGCGACTCCTCAGCGCTCGCGGGACATCCAGGGAGGGAATACGGCCGCGCACTCGGCTCTGCTGAGGAGTAAGTCCAGCGAGTTCGAACTCGCTCTGGTTCAGCGGCACGGCTCGCGCGACCTGATGTCCGCTAATCGCGGCGTCCACATGTAGAACTTCGCCTCCTGTCGGGTTACTGCCTCTGCGTGCCCCAGGCGAGCGAAGCCCACTCCTGGAGGTCGGAGTAGTCGTTCTCCCACGTTGTGTACATTGCGCCGCCTATGCCAGGGAGGCCCTCGCCGGCATTGAGCCATTCATCGATAATCCATTCTTCGTGGTCGTAGTACCCGGCGAGGATCTGCTCGTGGCCTCGTTCGGCGAACCATTGGAGGTTCTTGCCCTTCAGATGATTCGCCCAGTTCACGATTCCGATGTCTGGGGTGAGTCCCTCCCATGATCCAGCCAGGGTACCGTTGACGAGGTAGTAGTCGTCCCGCGCGTTGTGCATTGGGTCGAACATATCGGACCAGACCCAGACCCTCGCGTCGGGGTTGATATCGCGGATGATCTGCGCGCACCGCCGCACATTGTCGGCGAGGAGCTGACCCGGCGTGAGGCCGCGATCCTGGCAGATCTTGTCCCAGTTGGCCACCCGGATTTCATCGTGCTGCATGAAGAAGGTGGATGGATGGAGCAGGTCGTTCACCTGTTCTACCTGGTCCCGGAGGATGTCGTACAGCTTCGGCTCGCTCAGGCAGCACATGACCTGCCACTGGTGAATGACGAGAGGATGGTAATAGCTGACGCGGAGCCGCTCGCCGTCGGCGATTGGCGAGTCTGGGGTGAGGGAGATGATGGGCGGCTCGTGATAGGTCTCCCAGGGGCGCAGGCGGGGGTCATGTATGGGCTTGAAGTCGCGCCCCTCCTGGTAGACCGCGCCATCCTCGCTCCTCACGGAGACAGGACAGCCGGGGCGGCGAAGGACGTTCATGAGCCCGATTTCCTGGAGCTTCACGTCGTCCCACCAGATCTTGCCTCCCTTGCCACCCCAAGTACCGATGTAGACGCGCACTTCGTCCCAGTCGAGGCTGTTGAAGACGAGGTGGTACTGGGTCCAATCCTGCGTCCGGCCCATGCTGAGAGTGCGGCTGCCAATAGAGCGCTCTTTTTCGGTGGGGGCGAGGACGGACATGTGCGCGCTGCTGGTGCGCTCGAAGTCCTCGGTCTTGACCCAGGCACTGAGATGGTATTGCCGGCATGGGCTGACTTTCACGGCGCGCATGAAGCGGCAGTGGCCGTGCACGGGGTCGGCCTCGTCGATGTTCTCCATGCGGACGGAGGTCTGCCCGGAATGCACGACTCGGTGATCGGCGAACGTGCTCTGGCCGGGGTAGTCGTGCCAGTCCCATCCCGCAAAGCGATCGCCGTCCACCGATTCGAAGTCTCCACCCGGCAGGGATGCCTGAGGGTCCGGCGCCAGCACCGCGGTGCCATCGCGCGCGATGAAGGGGGCATCTTTGACGGGCAGGCCTTCCGCCAGGTTCGGATCGCGACCAAGGATGCTGCCCGAGTAGCCGATCGGCATTACCGCGGGGACCAGCTCCATGCCGTGCTGCTCGGCCTCACGCTGGAACTCCAGCAGGGCCGCCTTGTAGGAGTCGGGGGCCGTATCGAGGCGATACAGGCCGGAGTCCGAGAGGACGATGGCGTTGTAGCCGGCGGCCTGGGCGCGAGGGAGAAGATCGAGGGCGGCCGTCAGGTTCTCAGCCTGGCTCAGATCACGCATGATGAAGAGCCAGCGGTGTTCCAGCCGCGGCTCCCCCGCGTGTGCCGATCCCGAGGCAAGCAGCGATAGGAGCAGACAGCCCGCCAAGCATCCCAGCACCTTCATGCTGATTCTCCTTTCACCAGGCAGACAACCTAGTCGGGGGGCCGGTTTCGGCCCAGGCAGGCCTTGTCCGATGACCGCCACACGCACCCCCTGGCAATCCGTACCCCGAAGTGTACTACCCGGGCACTCTGATGCAGGTTACTTCAACACGCAGGTGCTGCTATCCCCCGTTTAGCATGCGTCGCTCTGCTCTTGTCCTGCGCCGTGCGCGGGCATGTTTCTCCTCTGGCAGCGTGGGGGTGAGCGGCGAAATGGGAGTCGTGGCGCGCTTCGAGAGCTGTCTGGCGGGGGTCAGGAGGGTATCACGGCCATGTGACCGGGGCGCCCGGTTGCCGGAACGCGGCATTGGCCCACATAGTCTCGGTTCACGGACTGAAGGGAGAACCGTCTCGGGATTGGAAACCGGTAGGCACTGACGCTGGGGAGATATGACGATGACTTCCAGAGAACGCGTTCGCCTTGCACTCGACCACAGGGAGGCCGATTGCGTGCCTCTCGACCTGGGAGGAAGTGTGGTCTCAGGCATGCATGTGGACAGCGTCTACCGCCTTCGCCAGGGGCTGGGGCTCGACGAGCCCGGGACTCCCGTGAAGCTGATCGAGCCATGTCAGATGCTTGGCGAGATAAGTCCAGACCTGATAGAGGCGCTCGGCGTAGACGTCGTTCCGCTGACCGGGACAAGGACGGTCTTCGGATTCGAGAGCCAAGACTGGAAGCCATGGACCACTTTTCAGGGGACGCCGGTGCTCGTGCCGGAGGGCTTCAACACTGTCCCCGAACCCGACGGTGATGTGCTGATGTATCCGGAGGGGGACAGGTCAGCGCCCGCAAGTGGACGGATGCCGGCCGGCGGCTACTACTTCGACGCCATAATCCGGCAGCCGCCCCTGGACGAGGGCGAACTCAACGTCGAGGATAATCTGGAGGAGTTCGGCCCGATTACCGATGCCGAGCTCGAGCATTTCCGCCAGGGCGCGGAGAACCTGCACTCGCGGACCGACAAGGCCATCCTCGCCAACTTCGGAGGGACCGGCTTTGGCGACATCGCCCACATTCCCGCTCCGGGACTCAAGCACCCGCGCGGCATCCGCGACGTCGAGGAATGGTACGTCAGCACCGTCACGCGTCCGGACTACGTCTACAAGGTCTTCGAGCGACAGTGCGAGATCGGACTGGCCAATCTGGAGAAGATCCGCGGCCTCGTCGGCGACCGCATCACCGCCGTGTTCGTGACCGGCACCGACTTCGGCACACAGCAGGGGCCGTTCGTGTCTCCGCAGAGCTACCGCGATCTCTACAAGCCCTTCCACCGGGCCGTCAACGATTGGGTCCATCGCAACACAACCTGGAAGACCTTCATACACACCTGCGGTTCGGCGCGTGCGCTCCTCCCAGACTTCATCGATGCGGGATTCGATGTCCTGAATCCTGTTCAGATCTCCGCGGCTGACATGGATCCGGCTGAGCTCAAGCGGGACTTCGGCGACAGCATCACGTTCTGGGGCGGAGGGATAGACACGCAGCGAACGCTGCCTTTCGGCTCGGTGGAGGAGGTGGGCCGGCAAGTCAGCGAGACCGTGTCGGTGCTGGCGACGAACGGCGGATTCGTGTTCGGCTCCGTCCACAACATCCAGGCAGGGACGCCCACCGAGAACCTGCTGGCGCTGTTCGAGGCGTTCGCGCGGGAGAGAGAATGACGCGCGGCGCGGCGCTGAGGAGAAGGGGATCGCGTCGGCGCGCTCGGGGTGGAGTGAGGCAGCGCTGGTCGGGCAGGTCGCGGGGTCGCTGCGTCGAAGATGCCGCGACATGAGCGAGGGAAATGAGAGAAGTGAAGAGGTGAGGGAACTGGGCGGGGTAGTGGAGGAGGTGCGCCACCACAGTGAGGATGATGGGTGGACGGTGGCGCGGGTGAGGGTCGGGGAGGGGTTCAGCGGGGCCGGGGAGGTTGTGAGTGTAGTGGGGAACCTGGCGGAGCCGCGGGCGGGGATGGAGGTCAGGCTGTGGGGGGAGTGGGTGACGCATCCGCAGTATGGGGAGCAGTTCAAGTTCACTCGGTATGAGGTGCAACTCCCGATGACGCCGGAGCAGATCAAGCGTTTTCTGGCCTCGGGCGCGATCAAGGGAATCGGGAAGAAGCGGGCGGAGGCGATAGTAGCGCGGTTCGGGGGGGAGACGCTGCGAGTCTTCGAGGAGGAGCCGGAGCGGCTGGCGGAGATCAGGGGGATCAGCAAGAAGAAAGCGCGGGAGTTCGGGGAGGAGTGGAAGAGACAGCGGGAGGGGGACAAGAACGAGGTGCTGGTGCGACTGCAGGGGATGGGGATCACGGCGGCGCAGGCGATACGGATACACCGGCACTATGGGGACGAGTCGGTGCCGGTGGTGGAGGACAACCCGTATCAGTTGGCGATGGAGGTGGAGGGGATCGGGTTCAGGATCGCGGACCGGATTGCGCGGAGCATCGGGATCCCGATCGGCTCGCCGTACCGTCTGCAGGCGGGGCTGACGTATGTGCTGCAGGAGGCGGCGCAGCAGGGGAATTGCTTCCTGCCGCGAGAGCGCCTGCTGGAGCAGGCGGCGCGGGCGCTGGATTGTGAGGACGAAGAGTCGCTGGTGAGCGCGTACGATGGACTGGTGGCCCGGGGGTGGGCGAAGGTGGAGGAGGGAGTGGAGATTCGGTTCGTGCCCGGGCAGCCGAGCGAGGGCACGGCGACGGCGGTGTACCTGCCGCGGCTGTGGCGGGCGGAGCAAGAGGTGGCGCGGCACCTGGGGAGGATCAAGGCGGGGGAGCCAGGGACGAAGGTAAGCGCGGAGTCGCTGGAGGAGTGGCTGGGCGGTGAGCGGCAGGTGGGGGAGACGTCGCTGTCGGAGCAGCAGGCGGAGGCGGTGCGGATGGTCCTCACCGAGAAGGTGGTGGTGCTGACGGGGGGGCCGGGGGTGGGGAAGACGACAGTGACGCGGGCGATTGTGGAGGTGTTCGAGGGGTCAGAGTGTGAGGTGCTGCTGGCGAGCCCGACCGGGAGGGCGGCGAGGCGGCTGTCCGAGGTGACGGGGAGGCCGGCGAAGACGATCCACCGGCTGCTGGAGATAGACCCGGCGGCGTGGGAGTTCCGGCGGAACGAGGAGCGGCCGCTGGAGGCCGATGTGGTGATCGTCGATGAGGCCTCGATGTTGGACCTGGAGCTGATGTGGTCGCTGGTGCAGGCGATACCGGAGAAGGGGAGGCTGATTCTGGTCGGGGATGTGGATCAGCTTCCATCGGTGGGGCCGGGGCTGGTGCTGCGGGATCTGATTGACTCGGGCGTGGTGCCGGTGGCGAGGCTGAAGGAAATCTTCCGGCAGGACCGGGAGAGCCAGATTGTGATGAACGCGTATCGGGTGAACGCGGGGCGGGTGCCGGAGTTTCGGGTGCCGGCGCATCCCGAGGACGACTGCGCTTTGGTATCGGAGAGCGAGCCGGAGAGGGTGATCGGGCGGGTGGCGGAGTTGGTGGGGGAAACGCTGGGGGCGCAGGGATTCGCGCCGCAGGACATCCAGGTGCTGACACCGATGAATAAGCGCGCGCTGGGGACGGTGCACTTGAACGCGGTCTTGCAGGAGGCGCTGAACCCGGCGCGGCCGGAGAAACCGGAGGTAAAGCGGGGGGAGAAGTGCCTGCGGGAGGGCGACCGGGTGGTGCAGATGGTGAACAACTACGAGAAGGAGGTGTTCAACGGGGATGTGGGGACGGTGGTGGGGGTCGATGCGGGGAGCAAGCGGGTGACGGTGCAGTTTCTGGATACGACGGGGTGGTACGAGTTCGAGGAGCTGGAGGAGCTGGAGCTGGCTTATGCGTTGACGGTGCACAAGGCGCAGGGGAGCGAGTATCCGGCGGTGGTGATGATCTGTCATACGAGCCAGTATATTATGCTGCAGCGGAACTTGCTGTACACGGGGCTGACGCGGGCGCAGAGGAAGTGCGTGTTCGTGGGGAATCGGCCGGCGGTGTGGACGGCGGTGCGCAATAACCGGCCGGCGCGGAGGTTTACGCGCTTGAGGCAGTTGTTGGCGGGGTGAGGGGCGGGGGAGGATGTTGGGGAGATGGAGTCCGTCCATCTCCCCAAGCCCCTCTGACGGGTGCCAGCGGCACTCGCAGCCGTCTTGTCAGAGGCTGGGGGGTGTGGCCGCGGGGCGCAACCGGGGATGAGGGCGGCAGGTGGCGCCCGGAAGTATCCTTCCGGGCGGAAGCCGAAAAGGGGGCGCTGCCCCCTTTGAACCCCCGCTGAGGAGGTAGGGTTTTGGGAGCCCTTCGTCAGGACTCAGGGCAAGCTGGCTACCGAAGCAACAAGAACTGATCGGGATCTACGCGAGGTATCGAGGTTGAGGCGGAAGAGCATGTCCTCCTTCCATTTCGCGAAAGGGGGATTAGGGGTTGGGCAAGAAGTAGTCTGGTGATATGGCACCGCGGCGGAGACCTCGCAACGACCTCAACGATCTGACGGGCAAGGAGTGGATCAAGTTCACGCGGACGTGGTTCGTGTGCAATTCGCCGCGGTATTGGAGGAACAAGCCGACGGAGCTGCATCCGGCGCGGTTTCCGGAAGAGATGGTGGCGGAGTTTCTGGGGTTCTTCACGAAGCGGGGAGGCGCGGTGCTGGACCCGTTCGTGGGATCGGGGGCGACGCTGGCGGCGTGTGCGGAGGAGGGGCGCGTGGGAGTGGGGGTGGAGCTGACCGCGCGGTACGCACGGGCGGCGGCGCGGCGGGTGAAGGAGGCGACGCCGAAGCAGGCCGTCATTCGAGGGGACGCGCGGGAGATCGGGCGGGCGGAGTTCTGGCGGAAACGGAGGGAGGAACTCGAGAAGGCGGGGATCGAGTTCAGTCGGGGGCTGCCGCAGTTCGACTTCTGCATCACGTCGCCGCCGTACTGGAGGATGCTGAGCACGAGCAGGGGCGGCGTGTTGTCGAAGCACAAGCAGCGGGCGGCGCGGGGGTTGGATACGGCCTATTCACGCCGTCGGGACGATCTTGGCAACATCGCGGAGTACGAAAGGTTCGTGGAGGAGGTGGGAGGGGTCTTCGATAAGGTGAGGCGGTGTGTGAAGGAGGGGAAGTATCTGGTGGTGGTGGCGCAGAACCTGCGCGACCCGGAGGGGCGGATCAGGCCGATGGCGTGGGACCTGGCGAGGAGGATTGAGGGCGCTTCGGCAGCAAGCTACCGAAGCAACAGCAAGGGAGGGCGGGCGCGGTGGGTGCTTCAGGGGGAACGGATCTGGTGCCAGAACACTAAGCCGCTTGGGATATGGGGATATCCGAAGATCTTCGTGCCGAACTATCATCATCATTATTGTTTGATCTTCAGGAAGTCTCAGTAGCATGAGGGGCGTGATAGCAGCCGTGCTGGCCGGATGCATGGCGCTTGCCGCTTTTGGGCCGGGCGCGGCGGAATGGAAACCGAGTGAGGTGAAGATGAATCCTACGGAACTGGAGTCACGGGTGGTTGCGGCCGGACGGCCGCGGTTGTTTTTCCAGGGCGAGGAGCTGGCGCGTCTGAAGGAGGCGATTCGGACCACGCACCGGGAGAAGTGGGAGCGGCTGAAGGCAGCGGTGGACAAGTCTCTCGACCACGAGCCGCCCGAGTATCGGCCTCCGGAGATCGGCAATGATCCCACGCGGCCCGAGACGGCGGACGATGAGATGCTGTGGCAGCGGCAGTTCGGTTACCGATTGCCCGGGATGGCGCTGGTGGCGCTGCTGGATCCCGATCCGAAGTACTTAGAGGCGGTGCGGAAGTGGGCTTTGAAGCCGGGCGAGTATCCGCTGTGGGGAGCGGGGGTGTTCGAGGGAGCCGACCTGGCGGCTGCCCATCAGTTGTTCGGGATCTCGCTCGCGTACGATTGGCTCTATGACCGATGGTCGGTAGAGGATCGGGAGCGGCTGCGCGAGATTCTAGCCGAGCGCGGTCGAGTGATGTACGAGGCCGCGGAGGGGATAAACGACCGCGGGTGGTGGAAGCACGAGTGGCGGCAGAACCACTCGTGGTGCGCGTACCAGGCGTTGGGCGTGACGGCGATCGCGCTGGCGGGTGATGTTCCGGGAGTGGGGGAGTGGCTGGCGAAGTCGGCGTGGGGGTTCCAGCACATCGTGGCGGAGCTGCCGGACGAGGGCGCGTACGAGGAGGGGGTCCCATATTGGGGCTATGGGATGGAGGGGTTGATGCGGTTCATCACCGCCGCGCGGCCCTACGTTCCGGAGGACTACTACGCGGCCGAGTATCTGCGCAACACGCATCTTTTCAGGATGTACATGGCCGGACCGGAGATGCGGACGTGCGCGAACTTCGGGGACGGGCCGCCGCGGGACTGGCATGCAATCCGGCCGATCATGTACCGTCTTGCGTCGGAGTGCGGGGACGGGCGGACGCAGTGGCTGGCGCAGCACCTGCCGGACCGCAACGATCTGGATACGCTCTGCTGGGGATTGCTGTGGTATGACCCCGCGGTGCAGGCCGAGGAGCCGGAGGACCTGCCGCTCTGGCATGCCTTCGAGGTGGCCGGCTTCGGAGCTGCGCGGACGAGCTGGGAGGAAGACGCGCTGACGCTGCACTTGCGCAGCGGAAGGGCGGCGGTCTCGCACTCGCACCTGGATGTCAACAACTTCCTGCTCAACGCGGGCGGCGAGTGGCTGCTGCGCGATTACGGATATGGAGAGGTGGGTGAGGGGTACTTCAACCGCGAGGTGATCTACTTCAGCAACAGCACGGCGGCGCACAACTGCCTGGTGATAGGCGAGAAGCACCAGCGGAAGGGCGCGGACAGCGAAGGTAGGATCACCGATGCTGAGGAGAGCGACGGTGTCGTGTGGTTCCGCTCCGATGCGACGAAGGCGTATGAGGGAGCGGAGTCGGTGGTGAGGGAGCTGGCGCTGGTGCTGCCGCACGAAGGCACGGGGAAGTGGGGATATGTGGTGCTGAGGGACCGGGCGAGGACGGCCGCGCCGGAGACGTTTGACTTCATGCTGAATCCGGGAGGTGAGGTGGCCGTGAACGGTGACACGTTCACCATTCAGTGTGAGAAGTCCCGGCTGGTGGGCAAGGTGATCGCGCCGAGCGGAGTGACGGTCGAGGTGCTGCCCGGGATTGGCGAGCACATCAACGTAGAGGACCCCCGGTGCCTGCGGATCAGGGCGCCGGAGAAGGCGCGGGAGGTGGAGTTCGTGGTGGTGCTGGCGCCGCTGGCGGAGGGGGAGGAGGCGCCGCGAATAGGTCTGTCGGACGGCGCAGTCTGCGTCGGTGAGGATCGGCTGGCGCTCTCGCCTGAGGGGACGGCGGCGCCGCGGCGGGAGGCGGGTTAGGGGTAGATCTGCTCGGCTGCGCCGGTGTCGAGGTCGAGGGCTTCGATGCGGTTGAACCTCGGTTCTCCGCTCCGGATGTCCAGGCCGGAGGTCTCCGCGAGGAAGATGAGGCGGCCCTGTGAATCGAAGCCGATGGGCGCGTGCTCCACGGCGGACTGGGCCGAGCCATCGCCGAACGGCATGGAGTGCCAGGCGCCAGCGGCGTCCGCGACCACCAGAGATCCGCTGATGAGGCGCGCCTGGCCTCGCCGTTCGCGCGGCCACTCCCAGTCGAGCCAGCGGAGTATCGCCTGGTCCGAATGGGGCCGGGCCAAGAGCTGGATGGTGGTGCACTCGATCTCGGGGCCGATGGGCGTCATCTCATCGGCCTGCCGGCTCCAACAGAGGAGCCGGTGGAGGCGCTTGCGCCGGGGCTCGTCGTATCTCCGCGGGAGCAGATAGAGGAAGCGTCCGTCTCCCGACCAAGTGGCAACCCCGACTAGGCTGTACGACCTACGGTCTTCTCGCCAGATCACGCGGGAATCCCCACTGTCGGTGGGCACCACGTGCAGCCTGTGGACTTCTCGGGGTCCATCACCCGGGTGCTCGGTCTCTTGCGCCGTGTACTCGTAGACGGCGATCCACTTGCCGTCCGGGGAGATGCTCTCCGGCCCGAACCGCCGCTGGCTGTCTTCGAGGACGGCCCGAGGGGTCCAGATGACCTCGTTGGCGCGGTCATCGGGATAGGCGCGAACCAGATTGTGCTGGCCGTCGAAGCCGTAGATAACGTCTTCGTTTGGAGCCCAGTAAGGCGAACGAAGGATGAGCGGCCGGGTGCGTGACTGGGACCCATCAACCCGCAGTAAGTACATGGTCGTGACGTGGACGGCAGAAGAGGCCCTCTTGGAAAGGGCAAGGTAGTCGCCGGAAGGGGACCAGGAGAGGTTCAGGCTCTCGGTGCCCATGCCGGCGGATATCTTCAGGTCGGGCAGGCCCAGGTAGAGGACCTCGCCGCGGTGGGTGTCGAGGATGTGGAGCTGGGCCGGGCGATTCTGGCGGATGCCCCAGGTGAGCCCGGCTGGCTGTGTGATGAGAGCGGCGAGCCGGCCGTCGGGCGAGCAGGCGGCGCTGCCAGGCGACGGACGTGTCCAGTCCTTGTAGTCCAGGGGGGCGCGCATGTGAAAGAGCTCGCGACCGGTGGTGAGGTCGAGCGTGACGGCATAGCTCGCGCGATGGGAGACTGGGATTTCATGTAGCCCGAACTCTCCTGGAAAGAGCCCTTCCTCATGCAGCAGCAAGTTGAAGAGCCACCGGGGGACGAGCCCGAAGGGTTTGGCCTGGGAGAGCAAGCAGACGGCCGGGCCGCCGGCGGGGTCGGTGACGTCGGTGAGCCATGAGACATCGGAACGATCATATGTGGTGGTCGCTCTTGCGACTCCTATCACCAGGAGCACGATGAGGGCGGCTCCTAGGAGCGCGACCGGCGCTCCGAACAGCCACTTGCGGGCCGACTCCAGGAGCTCGCCGCGGGCGAGCACCAGCGCGGAGGCCAGCAGCAGGGCGGGGGAGGCGAAGAGGCACCAGAGCGCGATGTCCAGCCAAGGTGGGCCGAGCAGCGGGGCGCCGTAGTAGAAGCGGAGGGCGGCGGCCCCGGCGATGATCGCTCCGCCGAGGAGCACTGCCGCGGGGAGGGCGGCGTTGACGCTGCGGCTGAGGCTGGAGCAGAACGCGCCCAAGGCGAGCGAGAAGATGATACAGCAGCAAAGCTCAGGCAGATGGTCCCATAGGGGAAGCTCGCGATAGGGGCCCGGCAGCAGCGCGCCCCCGATGATGAGCACCAGCAGGGAGCCGGCCAGCGTGAGGGCGAGGGCGGCGAGGAGCTTAGCCAGCCAGATGCGACAGCGGCTGAGAGGCAGCGCAAAGAGGACGGGAAGAGTGCCGCGGTGGGCCTCTGAGCAGAACAGTCCGCTGCTGGCGAAGGCCGCGATCAGGGGTGGCACCGCCATGACCGCGAAGCCGAAGATAAGTGGGAGCCATTCGGAGTTGTAGCTGTCGAGATAGAGGAACGCGGCACGCGCGAACACTGCATAGGAGAGCGGGATGAGGAGCGCCATGATCGCGGCGAAGATCAGCAGGGGTCTTCCCTGGCGGAACTCTTTGATGAAGAGGGCTTTCATGTCATGGCGCCTCAGGGGTAGATCCGGGTGGTCTCGCCTGTTGCGAGGTCGAGGGACACGAGGGAATGGCCAACCTCCTCCGCGCGGGGGACGATGGCCCGGCCGGCCGCATCGAAGCCGACGATGCTGGAGATGTCCAGCCATCGGAGATAATCGCGTTGGAGGGGCCGGAGCTGCTCTCGGTCGTCGAGCGTCCAGGCTCGGCGTTCCTGCCAGACAAGCAGCCCGGAGGAGTGGGGGAGTAGTCTGATGTAGCCGCGCGTGAGGGAGACGGGCAGGGGGATGCGGCCGACGACCGCGCGCTGGGCCGACCAGTGCAAGACCGAGTTGCGCAGTTTCGGTTCGAGGAAGTAGAGGTGGCGGCCGTCGGGAGACCAGAAGAAGCCGGGGTTGGAGATCGTGCTGCTTCGGCCGAGAAGGTTCCGGTAGATGAGCTGCGGCTGAGACCCATCGGCGCGGAGAACGAAGGAGACCACCTGGTCGCCGTCCGCGTCCCCGCCTGAGCGATACTCTCGGGCCGATCGGCTCTCCCGCACAAGAAGAGACACGGTCAGAAAGCGACCATCGGGGGACACGGTGAGCGTGCCGGCCTCCGGGGCCGTGCCTTTGGGGAACTCGGGGAAGTCCCTGGGGTCGCAGACGAGATGGTTAGCGTTCTGCACCGGCGAGTGGCGGACCACGCGGAGGCCGGCGTCCAGGTAGTAGACCGCGCTGTCGCGGCTCCAGCCCCAGGAGCCGCCGAGGAGGGACTTGGTGGCCAAGCGCCGCAAGTCGCGGCCCTGCGGGTCCATAACGAGGAACTCGTGCTTGTCACCGAACATGTTGTAGACGGTAAGCCAGCGCGAGTCGGGTGACCACTCGACTGCATTGAGGGCAGACCGACGGGGAAGCGGGGCACCTGGAGGTCCGCTGGGCGGAGCAGTCGTCTGAAGGTAGCCCCGATACAGGAGGCGATCCTGGGAGAGGTCCCAGATCTCGAGCCTCCGGATGCCCCGGCCTCTACTGCCCCAGGTGATACCTGGTGGCTTGACGAGGAGGGCGGCGCGCGTGCCGTCGGGAGAGAGGGAGGCAGCGCCAGTGCCGCGGCGGACGAGGAGTTCCTCACGAGTGTCGAGGTGGAGAAGGACGAGGTGTTGGGATCGATGGGTTGGGAGCTGTCCGGGACCGAGCCAGCCGCCAGCGTCTCGCTTGAGCCGAACGGGCTGCGCGAGGGCAAGTAGACTCACCGCGGAGCCCCCGCCGGTGATAGACGCATGCCAGCTTATGTGCTCGATCTGAGAGCGATCGTAACGAGTTTCCCAGCGGATGGCGCCGATGAGGGCGAGGCAGATGACAAGTGTGGCCGCGAGCGCGGTGGCGGAGGGCAGGATCCAACGTCGCCGGGACTGGAGCAGCTCGCCGCGCGCGAAGCCGACGTAGGATCCCGTGAGGAGAGCGGGGCAGGTGGCCAGCATCCAGAGCTCCGCGTCGAGCAGAACGCTGGTGCCGAGCAGGCGGGCGCCGAGAAAGCCGATCGCAAACCAGGCGGCGATGGCGAGCAATGCCCACAGGATAATGGTGGCGAGGACGGCGCCCATGATGCTGGCGCAGAGGGTGGACCAGAAGAAGGAGATGCAGAAGAGGATTATCGTCCACAAGAGGAGGTCAGGGGCGAGGAGCCAGAACTGCGCCTCTTCCAAGACCGGCGCTCTGGCAATCACGGCGGGCGCGAAGATGAGGACAATTGCCGAGAAGGTGAGCGCCAGGCCGGCGAGGAGCTTTCCCAGCCACACCGCGCGGCGGCTGAATGGGAGCGCGAGCAGGAGAGGAAGGGTGCCGCGCTCCAGTTCGGCCGCGAAGATCCCCGAGCCAACCACGACGGCGAGAAACAGCGGCACGATGTAGTAGAGGATGCCGCAGAAGAGGTCAACGTTCTGCTGGTTGCGGAAGTCACGCACGTAGACCGTGGAGAGGACGGCCCACAGAGCCGGAATGAGGCCGGCCAGCACCAGACCGAAAATCACGATGAGACGGCCCTGGCGCCACTCCTTTAGGAAAACAGACCTCACGTCGCAGCCTCCGTGTTCTGTTGGGCCAGGTTAACGAAGATGTCCTCGAGGCTGAGGTCGAGGGCTTCGAGGCGGCGGTTGGGGCCGGCGAGGGAGGTGAGTAGATCGGGCGAGAAGTCACGGGTGGTGAAGATGGTCTCGCGGGCGGTCCGGTCGACCTGGAGCGCGCCAGCGGGGATTTCCGGCGACGCGTCGGCGGGGTGCTCGACACGGATGCGCTTGACGCGCGCTTTGAGCTCGTCGAGGGTGGATTCGAGGAGGAGGCGGCCCTTGACGAGGAAGCCGACGTGGTCGCAGATGCGCTCCATGTCGGCAATGTCCTGGCCGGTGATGAAGACGGTGCGGCCTTCGGCGTGCATGGCTTCGATGATGTTGCGGAGCACCTCGCGGCGGGCGATGGGGTCGAGGCCGGTGAGCGCCTCGTCGAGGAGCAGAACATCGGGCTCGTGACCGATGGCGACGGCGAGGGCGGCGAGGGCGCGCTGCCCTCGGGAGAGGGTCTGGATTCTGGCTTCCCGATCGATGCCGACGCGGGAGAGAACGGCGGAGACGGGCTCCGGGTTCCAGCGGGGGTAACAGCCGGCCATGAAGTCGGCGAACTCGCTGACCTTCATCCACTCCCAGAGGGGCTGGAGCGCGGCGACGTGGCCGACGCGCTGGCGGACGGCGACGGAGTCGCGCACGACGTCGAGGCCCAACACCGCGGCCGAGCCGCGGGTGGGGTTGATGAGGTTGAGGAGGCAGCGGACGAAGGTTGTCTTGCCGGCGCCGTTGGGACCCATGAGGCCGTAGATCGAACCGCGAGGCACCCGCGCGGAGACGTCATCGAGGGCCTTGTGGCGGCCGAAGCGCTTGCTGAGGGAATAGGTGGTGATCGCGTAGGCGTTGTCGCTCATCGCTCTTCCTCTGGCTGGGGCCTGCGGTTGGCAAGGACCTCGCGGAACAGATCGAGGGCAGCTTTCTCGGAGAGGCCGAAGGCGTGGACGTCGCGGGCAGCAGCATCGAGGTTTTCGGAGACGAGGCGGCGGCGCTCGGACTCGGCGAGGGCGGCAGCGTTGGCGGAGATGTAGGTGCCCTGGCCGCGCCGGGTTTCGAGGAGGCCGTCTCGTTCGAGGTCGCGATAGACGCGGGCGACGGTGTTGGGATTGACGAGGAGGCGGGAGGCCAGCTCGCGGACGGAGGGGAGCTTGTCGCCAGGCACCAGGAGGCCGGCGGCGACGGAGCGGCGGATCTGGTCGCCGATCTGGCGGTGGATGGGGCCGGCTGATTTCGGGTTTATGGTGTCGAACATGGCACTGTACTAGCGTAATAGTACACTGGTATTATACCACAAGATGGAGATTATGCAAGAGGGGATTTCGGCGATAAGAGAACGGTATGTCGTTCGGCGACTGGCAGCAGGCACCGGGCGGTAGGGGGCAGAAGGCATCTGCGTGCCCAAGCCTGTGAAACCCGAGGAGCTGCGCGCGGCGAGCGCCGTGAAGCCAGAGGCTAGTGAGGATCGCCACTGGCGGCGGACGCTGTACGGCCTGTGGCTGGCGATGTTCTTCGTGTTTCTGGAGTGGACGTTCGGGATGACGTTCGTGCCGGTGTTTCTCCAGGAGGACATCGGACTCACGTTCAAGCAGGCGCAGTCGTGGACGGGGCTGCTGATGGCGCTGCCATCGCTGGCGATGTTCGTGGCGACTCCACTGTGGGGCACCTACAGCGACAGGATCGGCCGGAAGTCGGTCGTCATCCTGAGCGTGGTGTTCACCTCGCTGCTTCGGGCGGCGTGGTATTGGGCGCATTCGCCGTGGACGCTGCTGGGATTGGGGGTGGCGGCCGGGGTGCTGGGGGCGGGAGTCGTCGCGGGGCAGGCGATCATCGCGTCGATCGCGCCACGAGAGCGGATGGGGGAGGCGATGGGGACGCTGCAAACCTCGATGACGGTGGGCTTCCTGATCGGGCCGGTGGTGGGGCAGGCGTGTGCGGGGCTGATCGGGCCGCGGCCGACGTTTCTGATCCAGGCTGTGTTCGCGGTGGTGGGCGCCGTGCTGGTGTGGCTGGCGGTGGAGGAGCGGTTCAAGAGGCCAGAGAGACTGGAGCCGGTGAGCTTGGTGGAGGGGGTCACGCGGGACCTGCGGCCGCTGGTGGGGAATAGGCAGCTTCAGGCGCTGTGGGTGATGAGCTTCGTGGTCTTCTTCGGGTTTTCGTCGATGTGGCCGATCATGACGTATTTCGTTCAGTACCTGGGTGTTCCGCTGGCGAAGGTGGCGGCGTATTCGGCGTATGTGATGTTCTTCACGGGATCGCTGATGACGGCGAGCGCGCCGCTGTTCGGGCGGCTCGGGGATCGAGTGGGACATAAGCGAGTGATGGTCGGAACGACGGGGGCGTGCGGGATATTCCTGATCCCGCACTACTTCGTGCAGACGTATGCGCAGTTCTTTGCGGTTCGGATGACAGCGACGGTGGCGGGGGCGGGGATTCACCCTTCGACGTCGGCGCTGGTGGCGAAGGCGATGCCGCGGGAGAAGTACGGGGGAGCGTATGGGGTGCTGGCGAGCGCGCGGGCTCTGGCGGGATCGGTTGGGCCACTGATCGGGGGCACGCTCGGGAGGTATGTGGACATCCGGCTGGTGTTCCTGTGGACCGCGGCGATGACGCTGGCGGCGGCGGCGTGGGCGGCGGTGGCGGTGAGAGAGACGTCGGAGGAGTGATCTGTGGCAGGACCAAGGTCCTGCCCTACGAGGCTGGTAGGTCAGAAGAGGTGCGGGGAGGCTTCGGCGGATATGCGCCGGCGGGCGAGGTCGACGTAGGAGGGGTCAGTATCGACGCCGATCCAGAGGCGGCCGAGCTGGGCGGCGGCGACACAGGTTGAGCCGGAGCCGCAGAAGGGGTCGAGGACCAGCGCGCCCTTCCAGGTGTAGAGCTTGACAAGGCGCCGCGGCAGCTCGACGGGGAAGGGGGCGGGGTGGCCGACCTTGCTGGCAGATTCGGTGGGGAAGGTCCAGACAGAGCGGGTGAGGGCGGTGAACTCCTCGCTGGTTAGATCGGTGTCGCCCTTGGTTGTCTCGAGGCGGAACTGCTCCTTGCAGAAGACCATGATGTACTCGTGGACGTCGCGGAGGGTGGGGTTGGACGGGCTCTGCCAGCTTCCCCAGGCGGTGGAGACGCCGACGGAGGCGGCCTTGTCCCAGATGATCTCGCCGCGCATGAGGAAGCCGAGGTCGATCAACTGCTGGGTGATGTAGGATTGGAGGGGGAGGTAGGGCTGGCGGTCGACGCCGGCGACGTTGACGCAGATGCGGGCGCCGGGGCGGAGGACGCGGCGGCATTCTTCCCACACATCGCGGAGGAGGGCTAGATACTCGTCGAGCGGCAGGGCATCGTCGTGATTCTTGTAGTTCTTGCCGACGTTGTAGGGGGGTGAGCAGATGACGAGGTCAACGACGCCGTCCTCGATCATGTCGAGGTTGCGGGAGTCGGCCTGATAGATGCGGTTGGCGGCGGTGCGCTGGCCGACGATTGGGTCTGGGTTGCGTGCAGTGTCCATTTCCGGTAAGATCGATTCGCCCACAGGTAGTCGGTGACCTGCGCGCGACGTAGCTGCTGGCACGGCAGAGCGGTGCGAGGGAGGCCAAGGACATGATCGGCAAGCAGATTCGAATGGAGCGGATCCTCGACCGGAACACGAGGCGGGCGGTGATCGTGCCGATGGATCACGGGATCACGGTGGGTCCGATCCCGGGTCTGGAGGACATGCGGGAGACGGTGACGAGGGTGGTGAACGGGGGAGCAAACGCGATTCTCATGCACAAGGGGATGGTGGAGGCGGGGCACCGCGGGGGCGGTCGAGACGTGGGTCTGGTCATTCACCTCTCTGCGGGGACGAGCCTCAGCCCGGACCCGAACACGAAGGTGCTGGTGTGTACGGTGGACGAGGCGGTGAGGCTGGGGGCGGACGCGATCTCGATCCACGTGAACCTGGGGGCTCCGGCGGATGCGGAGATGCTGCAGGACTTCGGAGAGGTGTCGCAGGAGTGCCGGCACTGGGGAATGCCGCTGTTGGCGATGGTTTACACGCGGGGGCCGAAGATAGAAAGCGAGTTCGATGTGAAGTATGTGAAGCATGCCGCGCGACTGGGGGCTGAGCTGGGGGCCGACATCGTGAAGGTGAACTACACCGGCTCTCCGGAGAGCTTCCGGGAGGTAGTGGGGGGGTGTCCCATTCCGGTGGTGATCGCGGGCGGGGAGAAGGTGGAGACGGATGAGGAGCTGCTCCAGATGGTGGCGGGAGCACTGGAGGCCGGCGGCGCAGGTGTGTCGATCGGGCGGAACGCGTTCCAGCACGCGGATCCGGAGGGGATGGTGCGCGCGATCAGCATGATGGTGCACGAGGGGGCCTCCGCGCAGGAGGGTAGTCGATTCCTGGAGTCGCGGCGATGAAGCGTGTCTGGGTTCGGGTGGATCCGTGGGACAAGCAGCTCGCCATCGCCGCGCTGGAGAGCGGGGCCGACGCGGTTGTGGTGGCCGAGGGCGACACCCCCAAGGTCAAGGAGCTGGGCGCGCTGCCGACGGTGGCGCCCGACGGGGACATCAAGCCTGAGTCAGAGGTGGTTTGGCTCGACGTCCGCTCGAAGGCCGATGAGGAAGCGGCCGCCACAACACATTTGGACAAGACGGTGGTGCTGCGGACTCACGACTGGACGGTGATCCCACTGGAGAACCTGGTTTCCCGGCGCGGGGGGCTGATGGCAGAGGTCACGGGGGCGGAGGAGGCACGGCTGGTCACGCAGGCGCTCGAGAAAGGCGTGGACGGAGTCGTGCTTAACACGCGGTCGCCGGAGGAAATCCGCAAGACGGTGGCGCTGATTCATGCGCTGTCTCCGAAGGTCGAGCTTGCGCCGGCGCGGATCACCACCATCAATGCCCTGGGAATGGGGGACCGCGCATGTGTGGACACGTGCACGCGCATGGGAGAGGGGGAGGGGATGCTAGTGGGCAACAGCGGGCAGGCATTCTTCCTCGTGCACTCGGAGAGCCTGGAAACGCCGTATGTGGCACCGCGGCCGTTTCGGGTGAATGCGGGGGCGGTGCACGCATACGCGCTGCTGCCGGAGGGGAAGACGAAGTACCTGTCTGAGCTGAAGGCCGGGGACGAGGTGCTCCTGGTCCGCTACGACGGTCAGACATCGGTCGGCTATGTGGGCCGGAACAAGATCGAGCGGCGGCCGCTGCTGCTGGTAGAGGCAGAGGCGGAGGGGCAGTCGGCGTCGCTGATCCTCCAGAACGCGGAGACGATTCGTCTGACGAGTGCGGCAGGCGAGGCGCTGTCTGTGGCCGCGCTGGCGGTGGGCGACGAAGTCCTCGTGCACTTCGGGGAGGGCGGCCGGCACTTCGGGCGGCAGATCGAGGAGACGATCGTCGAGAAGTAGGGGTGGGAATTCCGCCCGGAGAGGCTAGGCGCGTTCGCTTTGAGGAACTGGACTCTGGGCTGCGCCCGGGGGCGGGAGGACTTCGCTCAGCTCGTCGAGGAACCGGAGCAGGCCGTCCATCTCTTCACGAAGACGACCGTTGGCCTCGAGCGTGCGCGCGAGATCGACCTGAAGGCCGACGACGCGGGCCTGAAGCTCCTCGGGGGAGTCCGCGGAAACTGAGCGCGCTCGCGCGTCCGCGAGTTGGGCATCCAGTTCACGAACCCGAGCCTGCAGGGCCCCGCGGCGCTCTTGTTCATCTGAGAGCATGGCCTCTGCTTCACGCAGTCTACCGGCAAAGGCCTCAGCGCTCTCCTGGAGTTCTCGGGTGCGCGCCTGCTCGGCGGCGAGACTGTCCCTTGATGTTGTCAACTCCTCCTGGAGTGCCTGGACGCGCTCGGCGGTTTCTGCCTGGGGGGCAGACGGCGTAGGATCGTCGTCGGTGTCTGGCGGGGCCGCGACGCGCGCTTCCGGGAGGTTGCTCCCGGCCCGCAGCCGAGTGCACTCGGCTGCCGCGGTCGCGTGCTCTTCCTGGAGGCGCGTGAGGGCGCATGACAACTCGCGGAGGCGATGGCGGGCGCGGCGACGGAGCTCGGCCAGGGAGGGGGCAGTGCGGGCCCTGCCTTTCTGATCCAGCATGTCGGCTCGCCTGTGGGGAGCGTCCGATTTTCTTTCTCTCTCGGTTCCGGACGCAGCCTTCGATCTCACGGGGCTCCTCTTTCAGTCACGATCGGCGGCGGGGCCGGCCGAGGCGGGCGCGTAAGACACGGGCGGAGGCAGAATCGATCCGTCCTTGGGATACGGCAGAGGACCCTTCTGCGCAGGTCGCGCGCCAACCACCCAGTACAGTAGGACCGACAGTGACGGCAGTCAAGGGAAGAAGGCCCTGTGGCTGTATCGGATTCGGCCACTGGGCGGGCCAGCGGCACACGGAAGGGGCGAGAAACGGGCCGAGGGGGCATCGCGCGGGTGCGGCTGCCTTGACACGTCTTGCCCTATCGGTATAATGCGGCCCAGAATTCTAAGAGAAAGCTGGCTGCGATTCTGCATCTTGGCGCAGCGATAAGAGCTGTGACAGGGGGAAAGAGACGATGGGCAAGGCGAAGTTTGAGCGAACGAAGCCGCACGTAAACGTAGGGACGATTGGACACGTCGACCACGGCAAGACGACGCTGACGTCGGCGATGACGCACGTGT
>Ga0114922_10000855_pt1 | contig 29272 bp, 21 predicted proteins | sample AartaG_FD_100975 | JGI IMG/M metagenome (GOLD analysis project Ga0114922, IMG submission 100975) | Deep subsurface microbial communities from Aarhus Bay to uncover new lineages of life (NeLLi) - Aarhus_00045 metaG | ecosystem: Environmental > Aquatic > Marine > Oceanic > Sediment | place... | reverse complement strand
GCCGGCCGCCACGGGTGTGCCCGCGGGCAGGCCCAGCTCAGCTGCCCGGCGGGCCGTCAGCTCACCGGCCGGCGCTCCCGGCTTCTGGACGGCGGGAAAGAGCGCCGGCGAGAGGCCTAGCTCTTGCTTGATGAAGTCCGGCCAGCGGTCCTCCAGCAGATCGTAACCCCACTTCAGCACGTTCGTCTGGTCGGAGCGGCGCCAGTTCCCGGTCAGCCAGCCGATGACGTAATCGGTGGGGCTGGTAAACAGGTCCGCCCGGGCGTAGAGGTCGGGCCGGTTGCGCTTCAGCCACAGGATCTTCGGCAGGGCGAACGAGGACCGGAACCGGTAGCCCAGCTTCGCCGAGAGGTAGGCGCCCGCCTGCTGCACTTCATCGGCCTCCTCCGCGCTGCGCGAGTCGTTGTACATAATGGCGGGCATGAGGGGTCTGCGCGCCGAGTCGAGGACACAGAGCGTGCCGCTGGTGCTGGTGACGCCGATGGCCTGCACGTCCCGCCCGCCCCCGCTGCTCGCAGCGCCTTGAAGGGCCATGCGGACCGCCAGGAGAACGGCATCGGTCCAGGCCTGGGGGTCCTGCTCGAACCATCCCTGCGGCAGCGGACTGGCGGACCGTTGGAAGGCCCATTCGCCCTGGGCCAGCACCTCGCAGTCCTTTCGCACCAGGACGCAGCGCGCCCCCTGAGTGCCGACATCTATTCCGCAGAGCGTCATGGGCAGCGGTATCAGTAGCCGATTGAGGCGAAGGACGCGACGCCTTCAGCGCACGCCGTGCGCGGGCGCGAACACGTTCGGTTGACTGCGGAAAGCCCGCATCAAGGTCTCAACGTCGCAGTCGTTGCGTATAAACGCCACCACGGCCCCGTTCTCAAGCCGGACCCTCGCCAGAGGAGCGGCACCACGTCCGGCCAGCGCCTCGCGGGCCGCCGCGGGCAGGCCCGGCAGATCTGTCCTGTCCGTCACAACCCACACGAGCAACGGCTCCTCCGGCGCGGCGCCCGGCTCCATGAACGTCCGCGTCACGGGGAGCTGCGTGCCGGTCAGATCAGCGACAGCCTTCTGAAAGGCCAGCGCCGTGCTCCAGGACGCTTCGCCGTCCGGGGCCGCAATCGCCCAACGGACCTGGTCGTCGTCAAGGAGCGGGATTCCCTGCCAGTAGAGCTGCCGCTGCGGGCGGCGGGGAGGGCCCTGCTCAAGTTCGGCCATCAGTTCCAGAACCAGGCCCCTTGCCGCGTCGAACTGGGCGATGGTCAGTTCCGATCTGCCAGCAGGCGGCGCCACGCGGTAGAGCCGGCGGAAAGGCCCGCGCTCGGCCTCCAGACGGAGATGAGAACCATCGGACGTGCCTACCACGCGCTCCAATTGCTGCAGGATGAACAGGGCGTGTGTCCTGGCCTCTCCTCCTTCCATTGCCCGCTCTGCCCGCAGGCGGGCATGCCGCCAGAGGGCCACGTCCCGACGCGCGTCGCGCAACACGTGCCAGAGGGCCGACTGTCTGTCCACCTCCCTGGAAGGAGCAGGGCCGGAGACGGCGAGGCCCGCCAGCCTCTGCCAGGCGGCGACCCACAACGCGCTGCGCACGTCTGTGGCAGCCTGCCGCCAGTCGGCCCCGGTCAGGTTCAGATGGATCCATATGGGCTCCATACCGGACAGCGCGCCCGATTCGATCAACCGGGGCACCGCCCCGGGCTCGCAGCCGTCCTCGACCAGCCAGAACGGGAGAGATCCGTCCCCGGACAGAAGCGCCGGGCGCACGGCTGACAGACGCTCGCACAGGAGGGCCGGCCCGTAGCCCATTCGCGCCGCCAAGTTCAGCGCTCCGAGTGAAGTCCCACCTGCCCGCATCAGCCATACCGGGCGCGGACAGGGCAACAGCATCGGTCCGCCGGATGGACCGGCGGGGGGCAGCGCTTCGCCCGGTCCGCTGAATGCCAGGAGGCCGAGGCCGCGCTGCTGGGCAAGACCGACGGCCCTGCGGCGGCCCGGATCGCCCCGATCCGCAACGGTCAGGCCGCTCACCCCGTAGCCCTGGAGCTTGGCCATCATCGCCTCGGACAGTTGCTCCGCCGCCAGCCCGTCGAGGTACCACAGAGGGAACAGGTCATCCCCGGGCCCGGAGCGCCGAAGCACCTCGATGTAGACCGGTACCTCGACAAGGACGTCCTCGGCGCTTGCCACCAGACTCCCGGCATACCGGCCGGGCTTGAGAGGGGACGTGTCGGCCGTGAGGGCCAACCACCGCGTCCGGTTCTCTCCGAGCGTCAGTTCGGTCAGAGGCGTCAACCAGGCCACGCCGTCTGCGTCGTCGTTGACTTGCCACAGGTAGAAGGCCGAGGGGGGAAGGGGCTTGATCTCGCCGGCTGGCTCGCCTGAGACTCCGGCCAGGGCAAAGCGCAGTCCCTCGAAGGGCCGCAGAGCCTTCACGCCCAGGAAGATCGTCCGCTTCTCGCCCTGGGCGACGGTGAGGCGGAGCTGTTCGAGGGCCGTCAGCGCGGGCGCGCCGTCGAACCGCCACAGGAGGAGGCCGCTCTCCCTCTGCGCGTCGGTCAGGGGCACCAGGCTGCCGGGCGCCGACGGCACCCGGCCGTCGAGGGGCTGCGGGTCCGGCAGGGGCGGCTGCGGCGCCTTCAGCGGGAAGGCCGAACGGCCCGGACCGACGGGGACCGCGAACTGCCCCACGCGCGCGCCCTCGCTGTAGACCTCGTGCAGGAGCCAGGCGGGCTCTTCGTCGCCGCCGCAGCGGATGGCCCCCGTGCTGAGCCGGCCGGACTCCAGAAGGTCCAGCGCCAGGCTGTCGCACAGGGCAAGCTCGCGCCCTGCCTCGTCGTACGTTCGCGTGAACACGGAGACTTCACGCATCGGCCCTGAGACGGGCATGATGCTGAAGTGGTTAGTCAGGGGCGCTCGACCCGATCCGGGCAGGCTGTCTGCCACGAAATCCGTGTTCAGTTCGGCCACTGCTGCCAGCCCGTCCAAGGGCACTATCAGCGTCCCGAAGGTCATACTGTGGCCGGCGGGCACGGCAGGACCGGACCATCCGACCACGATTCCGGGCCCGGCCGGCCTGAACGGCCGCAGCAGCCGACCGCCGCCACTGAGAAGTGCAAAGCCAAGCGCGCGCCGCGCCGCCGGCTCGGCCACGGCCAGCCATCGCAACGTGTCTGCGCGCTGGCCCCGCGAGGGAAGCGGAGCGGAGGCCCGGCCTGCCCCTGCGAGGAAGCGCGGTGCGGACACAATCTCGGCGCCAAGGCCGCGATTGCGGCAGTAGAGCTCCCTGCCCGTCTCCGTCCCCCCGGCCGGCAAGGCCAGGCTGCGGAGCGCGGGTGCGGCCTCGCCCGCCAGCCCGTGCCGGGACGTGTTCTCGAACGTGTGCGTGACGCTGACGAACGGACGGTCCGCCTGGAAACCATACCGCCGGAGGATGCGCATCCGGCCCGTCGTCGCTGCCAGAAGCAGGGACACCTCACCCTCGGTCTCCTCCTGTTCGAGCAGCTCGAACGGGAAGTCGGCCGAGTGCACCTCCTCCATCAGGCCGCCGTGCCCATCGGCGCACAGGGCCGTCATCTCCGTGCCGTCGACGACGAACGAGACGATCCTGCCACCCATTTCGGGGTCGACGGTCGCCTGGTAGAACCGATTGGTCACGACGAGCCGCTCCCCTTCCCGCCGCAGCGTGAGGCGGGGCTCCGCTCCGCTCGCCGCCGAAGCGACGAGGAGCGCGCACACTGCTGCGGCAAGAGCGAGGAGCCGCATCATTCTGCTCGACGCCGCACGAAGCTCGTAGGAACAACCGGCCAGTCGCATGACACCCATCCTGGAGAAGCAGCGCTGGTGCCCCCGCGCCCGACGCTGATGCAGGCACGGCACCTATGATACCGTCGGCGCCGTCCGCCCGGCAAGGGCCGTCGTCGCCGGCCCCTGCCCTGGTTCACCCCCAGTCCCTGAGGGTGGAGAATGAGATGGGGTGCACCGTTCGCGTAAGCCGGCGGGAGCGCTCGTCACTTCGGTGTAGACGGCCCAAGACACCGTGCCATCATCAGCTCTGGAACAGCACGCTGATGCTCTGGCGAGTATGGATCCTCCGGATTGCCTCAGCAAACAGAGGGGCCACACTGACGATCTCGACCCTGTCGCTGAGTTCCGCCGGCTGATTCTCGACCGTGTCTGTAACCAGAAGCTTCTGGATGGCACTGACGTCCAGAGCCTTCATGCCGGCCTTTGTGAACAGGCCGTGAGTGACAGCCGCGTACACCTCCCTTGCGCCGCCTTCTACAAGTTTCTCGGCGACCTTGGCCAGGGTGGTGCCGGCGATGACGAAGTCATCCACTATCATGGCTTCCCGTCCGGCAATGTCGCCGATGATGTCGTGGATGACCACGGCCCCGGTGTGGTCGAGCCGTTCCTTGTCGGCAACGGCCAACGGTGCGCCCAGTGCACGTGCGTATCGCCGCGCCTGCCTGGCGAAGCCGATGTCAGGTGACACGACCACGAGATCGCGTGGGCCGAGTCCCCTGATGGCCCCGCAAAGCACCGGCAGTGCGTAGAGATCATCCACCGGCACCTTGAAGAACCCCTGGATCTGAGGGGCGTGCAGGTCCATCGTGACCACCCTGTCGGCGCCTGCTGCCTCAATGGCGTCTGCGCACACTCGGGCGCGTATGGAGACGCGGGGCTCGTCCTTCTTGTCCCCCTTGGCATACGCGAAGTACGGGACAACGGCGGTCACAGACGCTGCCGAAGCGCGCTTGAACGCGTCGACCCAGAACAGGAGCTCCATGAAGTTATCGTTCACGGCGAAGGCCGTGGACTGCACAATGTAGACGTTGCGACCGCGCACGTTCTCCTGAATGCGCACGAACAGGTTCCCTTCCGGGAACCGTAGGACCTCACACCTGCCGGGCTCCACTCCGAGGCATTCACAGATTGCCTTGGTGAGCCTCGGGCTCCCGCTGCCGCCGAACACCTTGATGTCATCTGTGGTCATGGCTCTTCTCCTGGTTCTCACGAGGGCTTCGTCACGCTTCCTGGCGAAGAAAAAGCCCGCCTAAGAGGAGCGGGCCGGGAAAGCGACCAAGCAACTGGAGGGTCAGTGGTGCGGCAGCTCGCCCCTCGGCAGGTGCGCCGTGGCATGAGCATGGACGTGGAGCCGCCGCCCACCGCAGGGCGCTAAGCAGGTCAGGCCGGTGCTGTCGAGGCCACTCTCCATCATGACGGTCGTGATTATACCTCTCGCCAGCGCCGCGTCAAGCCTGGATATCCCTGAGCCATTCCCGCCATCTTGATTCGATCGGGGGTGGGGGTTAGAATCCGCATTCACGGCGTTTGAGCGGCTTCTTCAAGCAGTCGACGGAGGATATCGTGGCCTCGCAAAGAACGATGAAGGCAGTATACCTGGAGGAGATCGGCAGGTTGGACGTGAGGGAGATACCGATTCCCGAGCCGGGGCCCCGCGACGTGCTGGTGAAGATGAAGTCCGTCGGCGTCTGCGGCTCCGACATTCACTACTACGAGCACGGGCGAATCGGGGATTTCGTGGTCAGAGAGCCCCTGATCCTCGGACACGAATGCGCCGGAGAAGTTGTCGAGGCCGGACCGGAGGTGATCGCCCTCCAGCCGGGCGATCGAGTTGCCATCGAGCCCGGCGTGCCTTGCCGACACTGCAAGCACTGCCTGAGCGGACGTTATAACCTGTGCACGGACGTGGTGTTCCTGGCCACGCCGCCGGTCGACGGCGCGTTCTGCGAGTACGTGACGTCGCCGGACGATTTCGCGTACAAGTTGCCGGATAACGTCAGCACGGAGGCCGGCGCGACCATCGAGCCCCTCTCAGTGGGAATGCACGCCGTGAACCTGACGGGCGTGGGGGCGGGAGAGGCGGTTCTGGTGCTGGGCGCCGGGCCCATCGGCCTGCTGGCCGTGGCGGCGGCGGCAGCGGCGGGCGCCGGCCACATCACCGCCGTTGACCTGTTACCCAATCGGCTGGAAGCTGCCGGGCTGATGGGCGCTTCCCGCACCGTGAACGCCAACGAAGAAGACGTTGCGGAGGCACTGAGGAACTCGGCGGACGTGGTCCTGGAGTGCATCGGCCTTGAGCAGACCATGGCTCAGGCCATCGAGGCCGCCAAGCCCGGCGGCCGCATCGCATGGATCGGCCTGGCCGCGGACGCCTGCAACCTGCCGTTCGGCAAGGCACAGGCCAAGGAGCTGATGATCACGGGCGTCTTCCGCTACGCCAACGTCTACCAGAGGGCCGTGAACCTGCTGGCGGCGGGCAAGATCGACACCGAGGCGGTGGTCACGCACAGGTTTCAGTTCCCCGCGGTGGCCGAGGCGATGGAGTTCGCCACCCACAACCGGGACGTCGCCCTTAAGACAATAGTCAACTTCGACTGAGGCGTCCCGGGCAGGGCCATCGGCCGGAACTCAGAGCCCCCGAAAAGCGCAAAATGCCCGCTAGAGCCCGATTTTGCCCTTGACAGCGCCGTTTTTGCTGTTACTATCATGGAGTCAAGCTGGGGATCCGTCAGAGATTGTGAGTCCAGTTCCTTTTCAACCTCAGGAGGTCGAATCCATGGCCATTGGTCAGCCTCAGTCGAAGGAAATGCTGGTCGTCGGCACGAAGGTCAAGAATTACATCAAGAGCAAGGCTGTCATGAGCTCGGCCGACGTGCTGGATGCGTTGAACAGTGCCGTGTATCGCCTGCTTGACAAAGCTGTGGAACGCGCCAAGCAAAACGGACGTAAGACGGTTCAGGGACGCGACGTGTAATCGATTGCCGACCGCCATCGCGGTGGGCTTATCTGCTTGATGTGGATTGACGGGTGGGCGCGTCCCGACGATGCGGTGGACGCATGGGGCGTGGAAGGGACCTGGGGCCCGGCAATCCCTGACGACGGCTTGATCCGAGCCCGGCTTTCGTTTGAGGGCCGGGCTCTTTCTATGGGGGGGGTCAGTCCAGCTCGCCCAGTGCTATGATGGAACCGGCGGAGTTGGCGATGTAGAGGGCGGGCCGGTTTGCGTCGCCGACGATTCTGCAGTCGGGCGGCAAGGGGTGGCACCACAGCCTTTCCCCGCTCTGGCGCGAGAGAGCCGCCACCGAATGGTCGGAGTTGAGGACGTACACGACGGCATCGCCGACAGCCAGTACCCGCACGGGGCCATTGCACTGCCAGAGCTTGCGCAGGTCCGCGCCGGCGTCCAAACTCATGAGGTCCGGCTTCGCGGTAAGGACGAGCAGGTCCGTGCCGATCGTCTGCGGCCTGCCGACAATGGACGCCTCGGCCATGCCCTTCCAGCGCACGTCGCCGGTGTCTGCGTTGAGGGCGTAGACGAAGCCGCGGTCGTCCCCCAGAAAGACGCGGCTTCCCAGAACGGCCACGCCGGAGCACAGCCGTGACGGCTCTGCCGGCCGCCAGTGCCACAGCTCCAGTCCGTCGGACGCCTGCACGGCAACGGCCTCATCGCCTTCGGCGGCGGCGAACACCACGCCATCCCCCATAGCGGGCTTCTGGGCAATCCACCCCGCCAGCGAGCAGATCCAGTCCGCGTCCCCGGTCTCCAGGGACACTCGCTGCAGATGGCCGTTGCCTCCGGCCAGGATCAGGCTGTCCCCATAGACCAAGGGGGAAGTGGACACCGCAAAGCCCGGATGGAAGGGCCTGCTCAGGCTGCCCGTCACGGTGTCAAAGCGGCAGAGAGCGTTCTTGACGACCAGCACAAGTGCTTGATCCATGAAGACGGGCGCCCGGTCGAGGCTGCTGCGCAGGACTTCGGTCGCCTTCCAGACGCCGTTTGCGGCATTCAGGCAGTGGATCTCGCCACCCTCCGCCTCGACGACGACGATCGGGCCGGCGCAGTAGACGTCTCGTAGTTGTCTGTCGCTCAGTTGCCCCAGATCCTGCCGCCACAGGAGCTTGAGCCCCTCAGGCTCGAGGTCGAAGAAGGCGTTCTCCGGCGACAGCTTGGACTCCTGGCATGCGGCCGACGTCGACGCCGGCGGAGCCGCACAAGAAGTCAGGCCCAGGGCCGCAAGAAGCAGAACCGAATGCCAACACACGCGTAGGGTTACTCTCATGATTGGACCTCCGCCCAAGCTCATCAGGCACAGGACGGCCGGGAGCCGGATGCAGATTCGGCTATCCCCGCTTCGTTTGCTCCGTGTGCCAGAACTCTAACCTTTGGCCCCCCGCCTGTCAAGCAGAACAAGGCGCCTGCCTGCAGGTCGTGTGCCCGCCTCTCGACACGCCGCAGGCGGCAGGTTAGACTGGCCATTAGGCTGTGGATTGCCCTGTGGCACTCATGCCCCATGATGCGCTGGCCGGCGATGGATCGCGAACCCGCCTTCATATGCGATGCAATGCTCGGCGGCCTGGCCCGGTGGCTGCGTGCGGCGGGCTACAGTGCGCGCTTCGACGTGCAGATCCGCGACGGCGAGCTGGTCCGCAGGGCGCTCGAAGAAGGCCACTGCCTGCTCACGAGCGACTCGGGCATTCTGGAGCGCTACGCGGTCAGCGAGGGGCTGGTGCAGTGCGTCTTCATCCCGCTCGGCCTCTCGCCGCTCGAACAGCTTGCGCACGTTCTGGCGTCGCTGGGGCTTCCCATTGGAGCGCCTCGCTGCATGGTGTGCGACGGGCAGCTGGAGAGCGTGCCGCTCGCACAGGTGCGGGATCGTGTGCCAACCAAGGTGCGCCAGGCGCGCGATCGCTTCTTCCGGTGTCGGGGATGTGACAAGGTCTACTGGCATGGCACACACTGGGAACGCATCGAGGAGCGGCTGGCGCACGCGGCAGAGCTGGCTGCCCAAGGCCACGATGCGGCGCAGGGGGCGGATGGATGACCCGGCGGGCAACGCAGGGGGCGTTCACTTGCGCTGTCGCAGCCACTTGGACCATAATACGGCTTGTGAGCGGAGCGCGGCCCGGGACAGGGCCGGGCTTCGCGCCCATATTGCGGTTCGACCGGCCGGTGTCTGCACGGCGGGAAGAAGACGGTCCTCTTGAGCGCGCAGGCAACCAACTATGTGCACCCCACCTGAGAGACCTAAGCCTGCTGACGCGGACGACGCGTCCTTGCCGGGTGACATCGATGCCCTGGAAGCCAAGGTACATGAGCTGTCGGGCAAGCTTCATCAGGCCGAGGGCCGCATCCTGGCCCTGGAAGGCCAGTTGGCGAAGCAGAGCACGGCCTCAAGCGCCTTAACGAAGAGCGACCGTGAGTTGAGGGCGCTGGCTGGCCAGTTGGAACGGCAGGCAATGCTGCTGGAGCGCGACGAGCAGGTCGCCCGCGAGCTGCAGAACAGCCTTCGCCCCGTGCTGGAAGAGGAGCTCCAGGGCATAAAGCTGGCCCCCGAGACCCGGCCTGGCATTCGCGTCGGCGGCGACTTCTACGACGCCATCAACCTGGGGGACAAGTTCGTCGCCTTCGTGATCGCGGACGTTTCCGGCTACGGCCTGCCCGCCGCCGTCATCATGGCTACCGGCCGGCTGGCGTTCAGAACTTGCGTCGCCAACGATCTGAACGCCAAGAGCATCATGGACCGGGTCAACAGCACCCTGGTCCGCAGCACGCTGGCCGGTCACTACCTGACGGCTTTCCTGGCGGTGCTGGATACGGAGTTGCTGACGCTGCAGTACGTCAATGCCTCGCACTGCCCGCCTTTCCTGGTGCGCGACGGAAAGGTTGAGGCACTGGATACCGAGGGCCTCTTCGTCGGCATGTTCGAGGAGCCGCAGTACGAGCTGAAGAGCATGCAACTGGAGCAGTACGATCGGCTGTTCTTCTACACGGACGGCCTGCTGCGCTCCTTCGAAGGCTCCGACAGGGAGGCATGCGAAGCCAAGCTCCGGCAGTATCTGTGCCAGAGCAATGACGTCGGCATTGAGACGCTCGTGAATCGGCTCACGGGTCTGAAGCCCGAGCCCGAGGACGACGTGGCCGTCCTGGGGGTGGAGGTGCTGTTCGAGAAGGCCGAGCGCAAAGTCATCGCCATTCCGAGTCTGCCCCGCGAGATGACCCACGCCGAGAATGCCATCCTGCCCGTACTGGAGAACATGGGCTACGGCGAGAGAGCAATCTTCGCCGTCAAACTGGCTCTCGAAGAGGCCATCATAAATGCCATCAAACACGGAAACGAGCTTGACGACACGAAAAAGGTCCAGATCAGCTTCGCCATAGACGAGAACCAGGTCGTCATCTCCGTCAAGGACGAAGGGGAAGGGTTTAGCCCCGAGGCAGTCCCCGATCCGACGACGGAAGAGGGCCTATTGGCCACCAGCGGTCGCGGACTGGCGCTGATACGCGCCTACATGGATGAGATCCGCTTCAACGAGACGGGCAACGAGCTCACCATGATCAAGCACGCTCCCTGGGCCGCCGCCGCCGGACGGTCCTGAGCCCCGAACCAGCGAGTGCAAAGATGCCTGATGACACGGCCGCTGATATCACGATCAAGACCGAGGCAATCGGGGACGCTGTCGCCCTCCACCTAACCGGTCAGGTGCGTGAGATGGGGGCAGACGTCCTGCGGGACGAACTCGACAAGCTGCTGGACGATGGCCATACGAAGCTCATCTTCGACCTGAGCAATGTCTCCTTCATCAGTTCGACGGGCCTGGGCCAGATGATGCGGGCCTTCCGCGCCACCAAAAGCGACGACGGTTACGTGCGCATCGTGAACCCCCAGCCGTTGGTCGAGGAGGTCTTTCGTTTCACGAAGCTGCACACCCTTATCCACATCTTCCCCACCCTGGACGAGGCCCTCAACGCCGAGTAGGGGCCAACCATGGCTTGACTCAGCGTGCCGGGCGAGACTCGGCTTCCTGCCTCGCCGCCGCCTCCTTTGAAGCGCGCACCAGCCCCCGGACGCTCAGCCCCTCATACCAGAGCACTGCCAGCCCGACCGCCGCTATCGGGACGACGTTGACGGCCCAGAGCACGATGGCGAAGGCCCCGGCCTCCCCCCTGGGCACGCCGAGCGCCTCCGTGGCCGCCTCAGCCGCCAGTTGGAAGACGCCGATGAAGCCCGGCGCCTGCGGGGCCGCAACGGCCGCCGTAACCACCACCTGCACGAACAGCACGCCCCCGAACGTCAACTCCATCCCGAACCCGCGGGCCAGGCTATACGTGCTCAAGGGGAAGCAGATCCAGACGGCCAGCGAGAGCAGCGTGGCTACGGCGACCTGGCCCGGATCCCTCAGGAACCGCATGGACTGCGTTATGGAGCTGACGAAGCCCATCAGCGGACTTCGCAGCTTCTGCGGCACGACCTTCAGGCATGCCTGCGCGGTCCGCAGCACCAGCGCCGGAAAGAATGCCGTCGTGAGCAAACAGCCAAAGCCCGCCGCGGCAGCACCCGCGAACCAGACTGCCTTCCCCCTGATCCCCTCGACCAGTTCGGAGAGGTCCGTGCCGGCCGCCTCCTGCCCTGCCATAAACAGCAGGGCCAGCACCAGGAGGAAGCAAACGCCGATCAGGTCGAAGACCCGCTCCAATCCCATCGCCGTCCCGGCCGCGTGCCCGAAGTCAACGTCGGCCCTTCTGTGCAGCACGTAGGGGCGGATGATCTCCCCCGGCCGCAACGGCAGGAGACAGCTCGACATGAAGCCGATCAGAGTGGCGCTTGCGATCGCCCGGTACGGCACCTCGCCGATGGGGCGGAGAAAGACGCGCCACCTCAGCACACGCAACGCGTACATGACTGCGATGAAGCCGACCGACGGGATGACGTAGAGGTAATTGGCCTCCGCCAGGGCCCGCCCCACCTCGCCCCAATGCTCCCATATCCTGTAGAGGAAGAAGCTGGCCGCCACCACGCTGACCAGCAGTCCCGCTGCGATGAACGCCGCTTGTCTGCGGTTGCGCGCCACGCATTGCACCTCATGCTGTCGGAACCGACCGCCCCCCTGGCGCAACAATCTAGCGAAAGGGGCCGACCCGATGCAAACCGGAGCCGTTGCGATTCAGGCATTCCGCAAGCCCCGTGCCACGCGGCCGTCGGGACCGGCGCTCAGATTGACACCCCGCCTGAGGGGGTTATAATAGGAGTTCCTAACAGAGCCCCACGCGTCGGCCCGAGGCCGAGCGAAGCGCCGTCATGCAAGGAGGGCGAAACAGGCGATGCAGAGGCAGAGCATCGCCGATGCAGCCCGACGCCGCAGGTCGGCGCTGCAGCCGGCCGAAGCCAGCAGGGGGTTCTGCTAGGGGCTCTACGTCCGGCGGCCGCGGGCCGCCGTATGCTTTTCTCGTCCTGGCGTTGCGGGGACCTGAGGCGCCATCGTGAGCCCCATAACCTACGAAGACGCGGGCGTTGACATCCACAAAGGGGCTGAATTCGTCCAGCAGATCCAGCAGCTCATGCAGCGCACGTTCACCGAACGTGTGGTGCCGAATCCGGGCGGCTTCGGCAGCCTGTTCTCGCTGGACTACGATGAGAGGCTCTTCCGCCGCAACTACGCCCATCCGATACTCGTCGGTTCCACGGACAGCGTCGGCACGAAGCTGAAGGTTGCCTTCATGACCGGCCGGCATGATACGGTGGGCATCGACCTGGTGGCCATGTGCGTCAACGACATCCTGACGCTCGGCGCCGAGCCGCTCTTCTTCCTGGACTACCTGGCCACCAGCAAGCTGGAGCTCGAAGTCCTGCGCGACTGCGTGGCCGGCATCGCCGCCGGCTGCAAGGAGGCCGGCTGCGCCCTCGTTGGGGGCGAGACGGCCGAGCTGCCCGGCTTCTATAAGCGGGGCGAGTACGACATGGTGGGCTTCGTCGTCGGCATTGCCGAAAGCTCGCGCCTGGTCACGGGACGCAACGTGCATCCGGGCGACCAGGTCATCGGCCTCCAGTCCAGCGGCCTGCACTCAAACGGCTACTCGCTGGTGCGCCGACTGATCTTCGAAGAAGCCGGCCTGAAATGCGGCGACTCCCTGGCCCGTTTCGGCATCGACCGCACGGTTGCCGACGAGCTGCTCGAGCCGACGCGCATCTACGTGCGATCCGTGCGGTCAGTGCTCCGCCACTACAGGGTCAAGCGCGTCATCGGCGGCATAGCGCACATCACCGGGGGCGGGCTTCTGGAGAACGTCCCCCGCGTGCTGCCGGAGGGGTGCGCGGTGGAGCTGGATCCCTCCCGCTGGAAGCGCCCGCCGATATTCGACCTGGTCCAGGAGTTGGGCAGCGTGCCGGATGATGAGATGTACCGCACGTTCAACATGGGCGTGGGGATGGTGTTGATCGTCGCCCCCTACTACGCCGGCAACGTGCTGCGCCGGCTTCGCAGGGAGGGCGAGGAAGCCGTCATCATCGGGCGCGTCGTGCAGGGCGACAGGCGGGTCACCCTATGCTGAACGGCGCCAGGTGCGGTCCGCCGACATCCTTCCGTGAGTGAATTCCGATGCGAGGCGAGAGAGACAGGGATGTCGAGTCGCTGATGGCCACCTACGGCATCGGCCGGCGGTTGGCCACGCGCGTGGCGGCGCTGCTGGCCAGGAAGGTGGACGTGACCGGCACGCTCCTGGCCGAAGCTGCCCACAACGAGGCCGTTGCGCGCCTGCTGCTGGCGCCGGAGCTGCTGAGGGATACCGAGGCGGTGGCACTGGAATTCCTGCGCTCGCGAGCGGCCGAATGCGGCTACGCCGAATCGGACCTCCTGCAACTGGTCTCAGACCCCGAGGAGGGCTGGCGCACCATCGCGCTCGAGGACGATCTGCTGGCCGAGCAGGCACCCGCGGCCGGGGGTCCGGTCGGGGCCCTGGTGCGCGCCGCGCCCCAGCAGATGACTGCGCACGAGACTCAGGAGCTGTTCACCCCGGAGGAGGTCGCCCGCCTGAAGCTGGCCGTCCTGACCAGTCAGAACCCCGACGAGCGCATCGAGGCGCTTCGTAAGCTCGTCTTCGCCCCCATGGACGGCGCCCAGAAAGCGGGCATGTTCCTGAACGTGCTCACCGACAGGGAGGCCGAGCCCAAGGTGCGCCGCGAGGCCATCCGTTCGCTCGAGCAGATAGGGTTCCGCTCGGACATGGCGGAGGCCGTGAGGGGCCTGTTCCAGGATGATGCCGACGAGGCCCTCTATGCCATCCAGCGGCTGGGGGCGCTGCTGCGGGAGGCCGAGGAAGGCGAGGCCGCGCTCGTGCTGGCCGTCGTGCTGGAGGTCTTCGATCAGAGCGGAGACATCGACCTGATCCGCGAACTGCTTCGGCTCATCGGCAAGTCCGCCTCCACTGTGGTGGGCAACTACCAAAGGACCGAGCAGTTCCTGCAGTCGGCCGTCAGGCACGTTTCCCGCAACTTCGAGGAGCTGCGCTTCGACGTTGAGGAGGCCGTGGCGTCCTGCGCCGAGCAGGCGCACGACCTCGTCGCCGACCTGCTGTGGCGCGAACTGCAGCGTGGCGAGAACCCGCGCGTGCGCGGCCTGCTGCTGAACCTAAGCGAGTCCCTGGCCGCCGATCCGGCGCGCATCGGAGAGCTCTCGGAGCGGGCGGTCGAAGAGATACTCAACCCGTCCCTGCCCGAAAGCGAGAAGGCGCGGCTGCGCTACGGCCTGGTGCGACTCGGGGAGCCGGCCGCGGCGGTGGCAATAGAACGCATGCCCCGCGCCAACCGTCTGGAACGCGCCGAGCTGATCCGCCTGCTCGACGTCTTGTGCACCGAGAGCGACGTCTGCGACGAGACGGTCCGCAAGGCCGTCGTCGTGCTGCTGGACCTGCTGAAGGTGGGCGACGCCATCACACGCCGCAGCGTCATCGAGACCTCCGTCCTGGCCGATGCCAGGGTGGACGAGACGCTTCAGGAGAAGCTAGCCGCCGAACTGCTCAACCTCATGCCTGAGATGGGGCTGCCCAGCAGCCTGGACACGGTCCAGAACACGCTGGAGCGGATCGGCCCTCCGGCGCTTGTGGCCGCGTACGAGTTCATGCGCAGGACCTACCCGTCTGACTCGGCCGAGCGCGCCGCCCTGGCCCTCAGCAGCATTGTGGAGGACCACGCCGATCAGGTTTCTGACAAGCTGGCCACGGACACCGTCGAGCTGTGCATGAAGCTGCTGGCGCAGGAGGGCCTGAAACGGGGCGGCTTTGCGATCGCGCTGGCCGCCATCTGCGGCTACACCCGTGCCGGCGCCCGGCACTTCGACGCCGCTCTCAGGGCACTGAAGGACCGGGTGTGGCGGGTGCCCTATCCGGTCGAGGCCCTCGAAGCGCTCGGCATTATGGCCGGCTCCGACAACGGCCGCAGCGCCTACCAGGAGGAGCTGTTCGAGCTTTTCGACGGGATCGCCAGGTTCCAGGGGCGCACCGGTATGGGCCAGCGCCGGGACACCGAAGAGGGGGCCGTCTACGAGTTCGGACGCGAGGTCGAGTTCGACATACGGGTCGTCCCCGCCGCCATCAGAGGCCTGGAACGTATCTGCGTCAGCCGCCAGGCGTCGCGCCGGATGCGTACCGAGATCGTCAAGCGCCTGCTGATCCTGTGGGAGGGAGTCTCGAAGGTCAGGATCATTTGGGGGCCGGCGGCCATTGAGGCCCTTGTTACCGCCATGTGCAGCGCGGCCTGCTCGCCCATGGCCAACGCCACCAGCAAGGTGCGGCTCGGCGCATCTCTGCTGCGCTTCCTCAATAAGCTCAGCGTGGTTCGGAGCATCGGCCAGATATGCGCCCGGCCCGATCCGGGCGAGCAGATGCGCCGATTCGTGGTCGAAGCCGGCGCAACCGTGCTGGACGAGTGGGAAGCGTGCGACCTTCAGGACGTGGAGCGCAGGCTGGAGCTGCTCAAAGCCGCGGCCCGGATCGCCGCGAACACGGGGCTGGATGCCATGGATGCGGAAGTCCAGAAGCTGCGCGAACGGACCCTCCAGGCCCTCTTCAGTGCGCTGCGCGACGGGATGACCGAGGTCAGGGACCCCCTCCTGGTCGTGCGCGAGTGCCCCGACGTGCCCGACGCCCGGAAGCATGAGATAGACGAGCGCCTCAGCAAGGCCTTCGGCCTCGTCCGCGTCGTCCCGCCGACGTGATGGAGCTTTGAGAATGGGGGCTGACGCGGGTATCCTATTCTGTGTTGTGCCGCTCTGGCAGCGGCGGGCGGTGCTCTCCGGCCAACTCGAGCCGAGGCGCTTCAATGGTCGCAGAGGGACGACGCCACCTATGGCAGGACGTGAAACGGCGCCTTCAGGCCGTTTATGGAGAGCGGCTGAAGGGGATCGTGGTCTACGGCTCTGAGGCCACGGGCGAGGGCGAGCCGGACAGCGACATTGACATTATGGTGCTGATCGAGGGCCCCTTTCACTTGTGGGAGGAGATCGGCCGCTGCGTGGGCGCCACCTACCCGCTCGCCCTGGAGATCGGCCGGCCCATCCACGCTGAGCCGGTGGACGCCGATGAGTTCAAAAAGGGGGACTTCGCGCTCTACAGGAACGCCAAGGCGGAGGGAATCGTGTTGTGAACCGCGAGGCCCTGGAGCTATGGGACCGGGCCCTGGATGCGTTGTGCGCATCGGAAGCCGTCTTACAGGTGAGCGCGGACGCCGCAGCTTCCCGCAACTATTCGGAGTAGCGCCTTCGGCCTGGTCCGCGTCGTCCCGCCGACGTGATCGCCCACCGACTGCCGGACGCGCCCACCAAAAAAAGAACGCCCCACTGGGAGGCGTTCAAGGGGCGCTCTTAAGAGCGTTGCCCCGCGCGACAAAAGTCCTTACTGTAAGTTGACGGGACAATCGCCGCTCAGGTACACTATGCACATGTTATCCCATGCGAGGGTCGTTGTCAAGGGGGCGAGCCATGCCGAATCCGCAGCGAATCCCGTACGTACTGGGGCTGGATGTCGGTGCCAACTCCATTGGTTGGGCGCTGGTTGGCTTGACTGAGGGTGTGCCCCGTCGCCTTGTGGCCGCCGGGGCGCGCGTCTTCGACGCCGGGGTGCAAGGCAACATTCAAGCCGGTCAGGCCGAGTCACGGGGCACCAAGCGTCGCCAGGCCCGCCAGCAGCGGCGCCTCGCAGACCGGCGCGGCCGGCGTATGCAGAAGGTCCTGCATGTCCTTCAGCATGCGGGGCTCCTTCCCCCCGGTGAAGCTCGGTGCATCCTTCCTGAACTCGATGCTGAGTTGATCACGCGCTATCGCCGCCATCCCGATGCCCAACACCTCTCGACTGACCTCACTCACGTGCTTCCCTACTGGCTGCGCTGCCGCGCCCTCGACCACCCACTCGAGCCTTTCGAGCTGGGCCGGGCCCTCTACCAGCTCGCGCAGCGGCGCGGCTTCTTGAGCAACCGTAGAGCTCCCAAGAAGAAAGATGAGGACGAAGGTCAAGTCCTTGGCGGCATCTCTGCGTTGCAGCGGCAAATGGACGCGGCGGGTGCACGGACCCTTGGTGAGCTCTTCGCTAATATCGACCCGCGCCAGGAACGGATCAGAACCCGGTATACCTCTCGCCGCATGTGCGAGGACGAGTTCGAGCAGATATGGACCGCCCAGCAAGGCTTCCATCCCACGCTGCTTGCGGAGAAGCTGAAGGCAAGGGTGCGTGATGCGATCTTCTACCAGCGTCCTTTGAAAGACGCCAGCCTCTTCATCGGCGGATGCAAGCTTGAGCCGGGGCGAAAACGCGCCCCCTGGGCGCTGCTGGCGGCCCAGCGCTTCCGCCTGCTCCAGATGGTCAACAACACCGCTGTCATCACGAAGGAAGGCACGGAGCGCGCCCTGGCTGAGGCAGAGCGTGATGCACTGCTGGAGGGCCTGGAACAGACCGACAAGCTCACGTTCCCGCAGGCCAGGCGCCGCCTGAAGCTCCCGCGGAGCTCGGTCTTCAACTGGGAATCGGGCGGCGAGAAGCGCTTCATCGGCAACAGGACAAACGCCGCCCTCTCCGCCATCTTCGGCGAGCGCTGGTGGGCATTGAGCCCCCAGGAGCGTGAGCAAGTCGTCGAAGACGTCCGAAGCTTCGAGCAGCCCGACGCACTCTCACGCCGGGGCGTCAGCGCCTGGGGACTGACGCCTCAACAGGCCGAGGCCCTGGCGGCCGTAAGGCTGGAGGATGGTTACTGCCGGCACTCCCGCCAGGCGCTCGCGCGCCTGCTCCCCCACATGGAAAGCGGCCTATCCTACATGGAGGCGGTCCAGAAGGAGTACCCGGAACATGGCAAAGCGGAGCGCCCGCACGAGGTGCTGCCGCCGCTGCTGGACACCGACCTGGACGTGCGCAACCCCGCCGTCCTGCGCGCCCTGACCGAACTGCGCAAGATCGTCAACGCCATCGTCCGCCGCTATGGCAAACCCCACTGCATCCGCATCGAGTTAGCCCGCGACCTGCGCAGGACTGCCAAGCAGCGCCAACGGTCCTGGAAACAGGCCCGGCGGAACGAACGGGCCAGGAGCGACGCTGCCGATGGCCTGCTCGCCGAAGCCGGCATTGAACAGCCTTCACGCCGCGACGTGGAGAAGGTACTCCTGGCCGACGAGTGCGACTGGACCTGCCCCTACACCGGGCAGAGCTTCGGTTGGGCGGACCTGTTCGGCAGCTCCCCCGCCTTCGATGTAGAACACATCATCCCCTTGAGCCGCCGCCTTAACGACTCGTTTATCTACAAGACCATCTGCGAGGTCAGGGAGAACCGGCAGGTCAAGGGCAACCGCACCCCGTGGGAGGCCTACGGGCACGACGCGCAACGCTGGGCGCAGATCGTGGGGCGCGTCAAGAAGTTCAAGAGCACGGCCCGGAAGGCCAAGCTCGCCCTTTTCGAGGTACAGCAGGTCGAGGACATCGAAGATCTCGCCTCCCGCCAGCTCAACGACACGCGCTTCTCCTCGCGCCTGGCCGCGCAGTACGTGGGGCTCCTCTACGGCGGCCTGGTTGACGCGGAGGGAACGCGCCGCGTGCAGGCCTCCCGCGGAGGCGTCACGGCCTTCTTGAGGCGCCTTTGGGGCCTCAACTCGATCCTTGGCGACGCGTGGGAGAAGTCACGCGCCGACCACCGCCACCACGCCGTGGACGCGCTCGTGGTGGCGCTCACCGACCCGGGCGCCGTCAAGTCGCTCAGCGACGCAGCGGCCCGGGGCTGGCAGATGGGCCGGCGTTCGTTTGCCGCAGTCCAACCGCCCTGGCAGGGGTTGCTCGATGAAGCCCGCGCGGCCGTGCTCGAAGTCAACGTCTCCCGCCGCGCTTCCCGCCGCGTCAGCGGTGCCCTGCATAAAGCGACCTTCTACGGCCCTCAGAAAGAGGGCGAGAACGGACCCGCTTACTTCCACCTGCGCAGGGAGCTCGCAGACCTTTCGCGTAAGGAGGTCGACGCCATCGTGGACCCTCACGTGAGGGAACTGGTCAAAGCCAAGCTCCAGCAGATCGGCCTGGCGCCGAGCAAGGCCTTCAAAGACCCCCGGAACCACCCGTCCATCACGGCCCGAGATGGCCGCTCGATCCCGATCCACAAGGCTCGGATCCGCGTCAACGTCAGCGCCGTGCCCGTCGGGCAGGCCGAACCGCTCCGCTGGGTCAAGCCCGGCGACAACCATCACATGGAGATCCTGGAGACGACCGACCGCCGGGGCCGCCCGAAGTGGGAAGGGCACCTGGTGCCGCTCCTCGAGGCGACTCGCCGCGTCCGGGCCGGAGAGCCCGTCGTCCGCCGCCAGCACGGGCCCGGCAAGCGTTTCCTGTTCTCCCTCGCGGGTGGCGAACTGATCGAGCTCGATGACCCCAAACTGGGGCGCGGCATTTGCGTTGTCCGAACTGTATCAGCCGAGAAACGCGGCTCTGTAAGCGTCGAACTCTGCCGTGCTCTCGACGCCCGACCGAAGAGGATTATCAGGGACACTGGCGGTTGGGTGAAACACAGCCCAGACGCCCTCAGGAAAGCGGGCGCGAGCAAGGTCAGCATCACGCTGCTCGGTGAGGTGGTCCCATCCAATGATTGAGCGCATCATTGAGCTGTCGGAGGGACGGGTGCGCTTCCTCTCGGTGACGGACCACCAGTTCGCCAAGATGGAAGTGATCCTGGGAGGAATTGAGCACGAAGCCGAGAGACCGCCCCGACAGGTCGAGCTTTTTTGAGCGGGGAAATGACGGGACCCCACGTAAGTCCAGGGACTTACGTGGGGTCCAGTGTACCTGAACGGCGAGTCCCGTCAAGCCACAGCCCGATCGCATTCAGTGCGCGGGACGAACAGAGTGTACCTGAACGGCGAGTCCCGTCAAGCCACAGCGCGAATGACGAGGCGCTTATCACCGCAGCCAGTGTACCTGAACGGCGAGTCCCGTCAAGCCACAGCCGGCCATCGCCCGGCCCCTGTTACGCCCCAAGTGTACCTGAACGGCGAGTCCCGTCAAGCCACAGCTCCAGGAGATGCGACGACGCCATGATGAAGAGTGTACCTGAACGGCGAGTCCCGTCAAGCCACAGCGCACTGAATCACGTGCTCGCGAGGGATATCAGTGTACCTGAACGGCGAGTCCCGTCAAGCCACAGCCTGGAAGCCATCGTGGATTTTACCCCGAACAGTGTACCTGAACGGCGAGTCCCGTCAAGCCACAGCGCGCTGGTCGGTGAGGTATTCGGCGAGTGCAGTGTACCTGAACGGCGAGTCCCGTCAAGCCACAGCACGAGGACAAAGGCTTAAAGACTAAGCTGCAGTGTACCTGAACGGCGAGTCCCGTCAAGCCACAGCACTTGATCCCGCCGGTGTACTCCACCAGGGAGTGTACCTGAACGGCGAGTCCCGTCAAGCCACAGCCAAAACAAGGCGATGGACGTGGCGGACGTAGTGTACCTGAACGGCGAGTCCCGTCAAGCCACAGCCCCGTCGCGCGCGCCTGCGCGAGATCAAGAAGTGTACCTGAACGGCGAGTCCCGTCAAGCCACAGCATGGTGTCCCGCATGGCCAGTTGGGCCTCGGAGTGTACCTGAACGGCGAGTCCCGTCAAGCCACAGCGAGATGGAGAGCGGGCGCTGCGCTCGGCCTGGTTATTTCCGGGCAACCAGCTCCGCCCGAAGCGTGCCCCCCAGGATCGGGCTCTCGACCTTGAGCGGAACCCGCCCCTGCTCCGAAAGCCACAGGCGGACTTCGCGATAGTCGTCCTCTCCCCGCTCGGAGCCTTCCCCTGCGTCGGCCAGTTTGCGCAGGTGGAGCTGGACCTCGATCGCGTCGAATGCCCCTGCCGCCACCTCGACCGGCCCCGTGCCCACGGCCGTGAACGTCACCTCGTACCGGTCGTCCCCTTTGAGCACCGTCAGCTTCCGCGGGCTTCCGGGCGGCATCTTCGAGATTCTCACGAACAGGAACGCTGCCGGCACGTCGAGCCCCAGATCGAACCGCACCTCCTTGCTTTCCGTTTCGCCGGTGTCCGAGTCCCATTCCGTCACTGTGGCGATCCCCGTCTTTTGGTCGAGCGTGGTGGAGACCCTCTTCTCGCGATCGCCTTTCCGCGTGGTCGACTCGGACGTGTGCGGCACCAACGTGGCGGGATTCATCACGGTCCGGCCGCTGGCGCTGAAGCGCCATATACTGTCCACCGTGGGAACGGGCTGGACCTCGTACTCGAGCACCAGAGGCGGCCAGTTCGCATCTCGGTCACCGGGAGGCACCACGGACCGCAACGACCCGACCTGCACTCCGTTGACGTCAATGCGGTACTGGAGCTGCTCGCCCTGCACGAAAAGCAGGCGCTGCAGATGAGTTAGCAGGACGGGCATCTTCGCACCGGCCCCCGCGCCCGGCGGCGCGGCGGGAGGGCGCAGCAGGACGGCTCCCGCACCGACAATGGCGGCCACCAATCCCGCTGCAAACGCCATCTTCTGCCATACGGTCATCGATTGCTCCCTTCTCAAGGCTCCGCAGGGGCAACACAGGTGCCTGCCAGGCTTCCGGCTCCGCATTATAGGCTGCGGGGATGCGCGTTATCAACGGATGCCCGGGAGGCCGGCGAGCCCAGGCGGCTGCGAGGGCCTGTCCTCGGCCCCCCCCATCGGCCCCGCCACGGCACGTCAGATTGAACTTGCGGCGGCCATGCAGTAACATTGGCGCTTACCCATCCAGGCGGGCCCGTATGCCGCGGAGGCCGGATGCAACCGGATAGGAAGTGTCGGCTTGGCGTTGGAGAACGGCTGCCACTCATGTGTGTGGTCCTGGTGAGCTTTGTACTGACCGCGGGATGCCGGACGGTCGCTCCGCCCCCCGCCCCTGAGCCGGCAGGGGCCGGAGAAGTGCCGCAGGAAGTGGCGCTTCACGCCCAGATGCAGGGGCGTCTGGGCGAGCCGGAGGCGAGCGTCCGGGAGCGGGCGGCCCTCGTGCTGCTCTCGCTGGACTACGAGCCGGCGCTCGAAGCCGTGCTGGAGCGGATGCGGCGCGGGGAGGATCCGGCCGTCCGCATCAGCATGATCCGAGCGGCGGCCTTCTGCGTCGACCACCGATGCTTCGACGCCGTCCTGTCCAGGGCCGAGGACCCCGATCCCGAAGTGCGCCAGGAGGCGGCGGCCGCACTGGCCAGGTTCACGCTGCCGGAGGAGACGCAGGCCCTGACCGAGTTGGTCGCCAGCGAGGAGACGACGAGCCAGCAGCGGGAGCTGCTGCTCGGGGCACTCGGGGAGGGACTGGCCATCGGCGCCGTGCCTGCAATGCTGGCGGGGCTGAACAGCGAGGACGAACGAACGCGCGTGGCGGCGTGGCAGGCGCTGCGCAATATCTCGCGCCGCCAGTTGCCACTGGACGTCGAGCAGTGGCGGGAATGGTGGAACACGAACTCGCACAGGACACGGGAGGATGTGCTGGAGGAGCATCGGCGTTCGCTCTCAAGAGAACTGAGCGCCCAGTCCCGTCAGCTCGACGACTTACAGGCGCAGCACGACGAACTGATCAAGCTCGTCAGGGCGGCCAGGGACGAGACGCCCAAGCTCCTCATCGAGTCGCTGGCCAGCGCGCACGGTGTCGTCAGGGAGTACGGCTCGTTTCGGCTGGCAGCGCTGCCGAGGGAAAGGCTCAACGGCCTGAAGATCAGCGAGGAGGAGCTTGCCCTGCTCCGCCAGGCTCTCGAGGATCCGTCCGTCGAGGTCCGGCGCAATGTCATCGCCTTCGTGGTGAACCTGCAGGGCGGCGTCAGGAACGAGCTTGTCCGGAGGGCGCTGAGGGACGAGGATCCACAGGTCCTGAGGACCGCGATTGGCGTGGTGGAAGCCACGGCCGGAGAGGGAGCCATCAGCCGTGTGGCGGAGCTGCTGGCTGGTTCGGACAGCGCCGAGGTGCGGGAAGCGGCCGCCAATGCGCTCGGGAAGGTCGGCTCGGCCAGCTCGATTCCCGCCCTTTCGGCGGCACTGGAGGACGCTGCGGAGAACGTGCGCTGGTTTGCCGTGGAGGGGCTGCGCAAGCTTGGCGCCACGCAGGCTGCGCCGCGCATTGCCGAGTGCCTACAGAAAGACCCCAGCGCCCGCGTGCGGGAGATTGCCGCCAGCGCCCTGGGTGAGCTCGGCCAGCCGGCCAGCGTTCTGGCCCTGCGCGCAGCCCTGGATGACGAGAATGAGCGGGTGCGGCAGAAGGCGACCGCGGGCCTGCTAGCACTCGCCAAGGACAGCTACGAGCGGATGGACCTCATTGTGGATGCCTTCGAACAGCGTGAACTGCTCGCGCCGGCCAGGCAGGTCCTGGAGCGCATGATTGAGCGGTTCAAGGACGAGGAAGAAACAAAGGGGCGGGTGGTCGAGGCGTACCGGAAACTGGCTGATGTCCTGAAAAGGCAGACCGACTTCGCTGAGGCCATAGACACCTATGAAGCCCTGGACGAGCTGATGGGCGGCTCGGCGGAGATCAAACGAGAGCTGGTGGCATGCTGGTTGCGCTCCGGGCAACCCGAGCACATAGTGCCGGCAGCGCAGGAATGGCTGGCTGTCGCCGGGGCTGAGGAGAGGGCCGCCGTGATCGAGCTGGCCCTTGACGGCGTCGAGGTCCTGCTGGAAGCCGGCCAGGGCGGGCTTGCGGGGCAGCTTCTCGATTCGGTGGAGGAGTCCGCCGGAGATGCGCCCGAGGAACCGCTGGCCGGCCGTATTGCGGATCTCCGCGCCCGCATCGTCGGGCAAAACTGATTGCCGCGAGAACTCGCGCGATTCACAAACCACCGGGAAAACACAATGACCGCCAGGAGTCGTCCACGACCGCCCACCGGCCACAAGTTCATCATCGGGAGCGACCACGCGGGATATGACCTGAAGGAGAAAGTGAAGGAATACCTGACCGAGAAAGGGAACGAGGTCGAGGATCACGTCGAGGAGTTCCAGGAGACGATTGACTTCGGGCCCGTTGCCGAGCACGTCGCCAAAGCCGTCGCCCAACGGGAGGGAACTTACGGGATACTGATGTGCGGCACCGGTCTGGCCATGAGCATTACGGCCAACAAGGTGCGGGGCGTGCGGGCCGCACTCCTCTATGACGAGCAGTCGGCCGAGTACGCCCGCCGCCATAACGATGCGAACGTGCTCGTGTTCGGCGGCAGGACGATGGAGTTCGAGGACGTGCGCAAGCGCCTCGACGCCTTCTTCGACGCCGATTTCGAGGGCGGCAAGTACGCGCGTCGCAACGAGTACATATCCCGCATGGAAGCCCAGCGCAACGAAGAGACGCCCCCGTCCGCAGGGAGCCGGAAGCCGTCAGAGAACGCCTGAACTACGCTGCCGAGCGCCGTGCGGCTTCCCGTCCAGTGCCTCGGCCGAAGGGGAGCCCTGTGCTGCACCCCCAAGGCAAGGGCACTCATCGGGTATAATCCGGCCCCTGCGGAAGCGAGCGGCCCGGGCTCTCGCGCGGACCAGGGAAGGATGCCGAGGAAACAGAACCGCACACGTGCCGGGAAGCGAACGAGGCCGCTCTGGGGTCAGATACTAGTCTGGCTGCTGGTCGGCCTGGCCGGATGTAGCACGCGTGCGCCCCGACCAGAACCGTCGCCCGTCGCAGGGCCCGTCGAAAAGGTTGCCCCGCTGGGCTATCTCCTCTACGAAGTGCAGCGTGGCGATACGCTGTACGGGCTGGGGCAGAGGTTCAGCGTGCCGTGGCAGGAGATTGCGGCCGCCAACAACATAAGGGACGTGAGCGACCTGAAGGTGGGCAAGCTGCTGCTGGTGCCACGCGTGGCGGGAGTGGAGCCATCCGCCCTTTCCTCGCCCGAGCCGACTGCCCGTCTCGAGGCGTCTCGGCGACATGTCTCGGCCGCGGACCTGCATAGGGGCAGTCCGTCGGCGCGCTTCTGGTGGCCGACGGCGGGGACGCTCCTGCGGCGCTACGGCGATGAGGTCCGCGGCCTGGCCGAACCCGGTATAGCCCTGGCCGCGCCGGCCGGCACGGAGGTGTGCGCAGTGGCGGGCGGGACCGTGATCACGTGCCTGCAAGCGAACCCCTCGGCGCCGTCCGCGTGGGGAAACGTCGTGGCCGTCGCCCATTCGGGCAACATGGTGAGTTGGTACGCCCACCTGGACAGGATCCTCACGTCGAAAGGCCGCCGCGTGGCGCGCGGCGAGGTCATCGGGACGGTCGGTTCGTCCGGTGCAGCGGATCGCGCCGTGCTGGCGTTCCGTCTCTTCCGCAACGAACGCCCGGTGGACCCCCTTGACTACCTGCCGTAGAGGCACATTGGCAAACGACCAGGCAGATTTGTGAAGACGGCGCGGAACCGGATAAGATAAGGGGCAAGGCCGGGCACAGGAAACGCATCTGCTCAGACGTGGCTAGGAACGGCATGGCTCTTCCCACATCCGACCAGCAGACCATCCTGGTGGTGACGGACACGCCGGAAGATCTTGAGGTGCTGCAAGAGCAACTCGGCGGGCAGGGCTACCGGCTCGTCCAGACGTGGGGCACAGAGAAGGCCCTGGAGTCGGTTGAGTCCGAGGAACCGGACCTGGTCCTGCTGGACGTCACGTCGGCCAGCAGCGAAGCCGTCGCCTTCTGCGATGAGATCCGAGGCCGAGCCGAAACAGAAGCCATTCCCGTCATCATCATTGCCGACGAAGTCGGAACGCGGCAGGAAGAGACGGTGCTTGACATCGGGGCGGACGGCTACATCTGTCGGCCTTTCGAGCAGGCGGAACTGGTCAGCCGCGTTCGCTCGCTGCTGCGGGGCAAGGAACTGCACGACAGGGTGGCCGAGCAGAACCGCCAGCTCCTGCGCGTGAACACCGAGCTGGACCGGCTCAACCAGGAGCTCATCGCGCGTAACCGCGAGCTCGAGCAGGGCATGGCCATGGCCCACCGCCTCCAGGAAGCCCTGCTCCCCCAGCAGTACCCGCGCGTCAAGAACGTCAGCTTCGCCCACAAGTACGTGCCCGCCGAAGCCATCGGAGGGGACATCTTCCAGCTCATCGGCTTGCCCGACGGCCGGGGGGCACTGTTCATCTCGGACGTCAGCGGACACGGCGTGCGGGCTGCGCTCATCACCAGCATCGTCAAGGCTGTTGTCGGCTACATCGACTTTAGTGACAAGACCCCGAGGGATGTGCTAAAGGATTTCAACTCACGCTTCCGCAGCATCCTCGGCCCGCTTACCCCGCAGATCTACGCCACGGCCGTGGTCATGATGGTCGACGGCGAGAGCCGTTCACTGACGGTCGCCGCCGCCGGGCATCCTGCACCGCTGCTGGTGAGCAAGAGCAAGATGTCGGCCGAATCCGTTATCAGCCTCGACGAGGTCGGGCCGGCGCTCGGCTTCGTAAGCGATCCCGAGTACTTCGACTGCGAGCGGCCACTGGCGGTCGGCGACATCGTCCTCAGCTTCACGGACGGCATCTATGAAGTGGCCGACGCGCAGGACAACATGTTCGGCCTGGCCCGGCTGCAGAAGCTCGTAGCCGACAACGCCCACCTCATCCCCCGCGATCTGATCCAGCGCATCATCACGGAGACCGAGGACTTCATGGGCAGTGCTCGGCGCCCGGATGACCTGTGCGTGGTGACAATCGAGGTCCACTGAAAGGGCGCTCCGGGGGTCTGGCGAGCGCGCCTTCGCAGGATCGCAGCGGACTGCTGCACGATGAAGCCGGGGCGCCGGGCGATGAGCGACTCAGAACCGCTCGACCCTCACGTAATAGGCGCCCTGACGGCTGCCGTCCTCGTCGATGAACCAGGCTTCCAGTTGCGCGACGCCGGTGTCCCGCACTTCGAGGTCGAACGCTGCCTCGCGGGCGCCCGGATCCACGTCCTGCGCAAACTCGTTCCGGAAGAGCTTCAGAAGGGCGACTCTGGGGTGGACCGCCTTGGGCTCCTGATCCGGCTGGAAGGGCGCGATCCGCTCTGCTTGTTCCGGCGGGAGTTCCGCGTCGAGGGGCAGGTCGAGCTCCTCCGGCCATCGGCGCAGCGTGAAACGGTAGCGGCCGGTCCGTTCGACGTCGACGGCCCACTTGCCCGTGCTTCTCCTGGCCATCATGATGTGGCCCTGGTTCCAGGCAACGTCGCCGAGCACGTCCATAGCGTTCAGGCGGGTCGGATTCTCCGCGTCATTGCCCAGTGAAATCGGGCAGTACTCCTCCAGGCGCGGCGACACTTCGTCCCACCAGGTCTCGTGCGCCGCGCGAAGCCGCTCAACCACGTCCGGGTGTTCGGGCGCAACGTCCCTTTGCTGCCCGGGGTCGGTCGTGATGTCGTACAGCTCCTTCCCTCTGACCAGACGCCATCGGCGCGTCATCACGGCGTTCGTCCACTTGTCGGGCAGGGCCGTGTTCTGACGGAACTGCACGAAGTGCACCCGGTCGCCCTGAAGTGAACGCCGTTCCCCGCCAAGCAGCGGGGCCAGGTTCACTCCGTCGAACTCGACACCCGGCGGCGGCTTCAGACCGCACAGTTCTATCAGCGTGGGCAGCACGTCCACGTGCAGGGCCAGCTCTTCGATGTCGCGGCTGTCGCCGATACCGCGGGCCGGCCAGCGGACGAAGAAAGGCACGCGATGCCCCCCGTCGTAATAGGACCCCTTCCTGCCCCGCATGCCGGCGTTGTAGCCCTGCGTGACGAACTGGTCGGCGTCCAGCCGGCAGCCGCCCGAGCTGCCGTTATCGGTCATGAAGATGAGGACGGTGTTCCCCTCCAGCCCCCACTGCTGCAGCCGGTCCCTGAGCTTCCCGAAGTTCTCGTCGATGTTGGCGATCATGCCGTAGAACGCCGGCTCGGGGATCGCGGCGTTGCCGTCGTAGGGCTGCCGGTAGCTGTCGGCCACCAGATAGGGATGATGCGGGGCGTTGGTCGCTATGTAAGCGAAGAACGGCTCGTCCTTCACCGATTCGATGAACCGCGTGGCCTCCTGGAACCACACGTCCGTGCAATAGCCCTCGTGGGCGACGGGGCGGCCGTTGTGGAAGTAGGTGTCGTCGAAGTAGTTGTTGCCCCAGAAGTCGGGTGTCTGGCCGACGCCGCCGCCCTTGTGCGCGACGACGGTCTGGAAGCCCCGGTCCTTCGGCCGGTAGGGGTAGTTGTCCCCCAGGTGCCACTTGCCGAACATGCCGGTGCGGTAGCCGCTGTCCGCAAAGACGTTGGCCATGGTGACCTCCGTCTTGCGCAGTATCGACCGGCCCCAGCACGTGGCCCACGCGCCGTTGCGGATCGGGCGGTGCCCGGTCATCAATGCGCCGCGGGTAGGCGTGCAGAGAGGGGAGACGTGGAAGTCCACGAACCGCGTGGACTCGTCGTGAAACCGGTCCAGGTTCGGCGTCTGTATCCAGGGGTTGCCCGTGCAGCCCAGATCGCCGTACCCCTGGTCGTCCGTGATGACCAGGATGACGTTCGGCTTCTCGGCGACGTTGGTGGCAGTGATGGTCAGTTCCTCCCGGACCTACGGCTAGAGAGAGGACTGAGCAGAAAGGTCAGGGGCCGACCCCGAAGTCTCGCGCCATTCGCTCCACGTACGGCCCGATCAGCGGCACTTCGTTGGCCTGCAAAGCTGCATTGAGAACGTCAGCAATGTAATCGCCGAACTCCCGGCTCATGCGTTCACAACCTCTTTCAGAATCTGGGCGCCGATGCGGGGCTTGAGCGCTTTGATCGAGACGAGGTCGACTTTCTGCCCAAGTCGCTCCGTCAGGTGCTCCTCGAGCTCCAGGAACTTGAAGAACCCTATCAGCCCGTTGAAGAAGGGGTGTTTTGGGGGGCCATGGGAAGTCGGTGGTTCTGGATGAGCTGCCTTGCGCGGACAAGAACCGGCGCTGGGGAGTTCGGTCTTGTGACCCGTACGGGCCTCAGAATCGCCTCAAGCAGCGAGCGCACAAAGCAAAACGCGCGCAAGAGGACCGCCGCCAACCCCTGAAGGGCCCGCGGCGTGCCGTGCCCGAATACCTTG